>Ga0315274_10011575_pt1 | contig 12641 bp, 10 predicted proteins | sample YL17G02_20_MG_FD_203700 | JGI IMG/M metagenome (GOLD analysis project Ga0315274, IMG submission 203700) | Sediment microbial communities from Yellowstone Lake, YNP, Wyoming, USA - YL17G02_20 | ecosystem: Environmental > Aquatic > Freshwater > Lake > Sediment | place: USA: Wyoming | collected... | reverse complement strand
GATAATTCACCGACGCGACGAATTGTTGCCCTCATGGGTTGGCATGCAGGAGAAATTATAGCATCCGGCGGATTCGCCCGCAAGCCGGCCGATGCGGACATGCGTACAAATGCAAGAAGCGGCCCCGAGGGGCCGCTTCTCGAGAGTTCGGACAAGGTCAGAGACCGATTTTCGTGTAGCTGATGCCGAAAGCGAAGTCCTCGCCGTTGATTAGCGCCAGGTCACCGCGAAGCTCATTTGTCAGCGCGATTCTGACACCCGCGTTGAAAACGGAATCCTCCGAAATGGCATGCTTGATGGTCACCTCGTTGATGAACTCCGCCCTCACCTTTACCCTGGAACTGATCGTCCAGTCCAGCCCGGCGAAGAGGCCATTGTAGATACCGCCTCCGACGCCCACGAAGCCCCTTATGGGCGGCACCGGCTCGCCAGTCAGACCCGTGGCCGCCGGCGTCAGGTTCTTTCCCAGCACCACGTAGAAGCTCGAATCGTCATCGGGGTCGAGCTCGCCATTAGCATCAATTACGCCAATCACCAGCGACGGCCTCCCGGCTGTCTCCGCCAGCAGCATATACTTACCGTTCAGCAGCGTTTCCTCATCAGCGCCGGGTGCACCCGGGTCGAAGCGAGCGACGCCCAGCTCAAGGTTTTCCGTGACGCCGATTGCGACGCCCATTATGGCGACGTTGTCGGCGAAGTCGAAGCTGTGGAAATTCGCGCTGAAATCGCCCGGCTCAAGAAGCAAATCATCCGGCGTGAGGATGCCTCCTGTCGTGCTCAGAAACGAGGGCGCAGCAGCGGCGATACCCGAAAGCAGGCAGATCACTGCTGTGGCTGCGATCAAGATATGAATCAGCTTTTTCACCAGGTCTAACTCCTTTCTCAGAGTGTGATGAATGTGAAGCAAGACACACTAACGCGCCCAGTCCGGCGGCAGCATGCTTTCAGATACAGGTGTGCAGGTTTCTCACCCCCCGGTACATGTATGGCGTCGGCACGCTGATTGGATTTCCGACCGCCTACACGTCTTGATTTACGATTATCGCCCAAGCCTTGAAGCCTAACGCCATGCACGGAAGCTCGCGAAGACCGGGAGATAGACCATCACACATCCCGGCCAGACTCGTGTTATGCCCTCCGTGTCTGCTGACAACCGCTCGTCTTGTTCTTCGGATGCCGCAATAAATCCTCCTTCTTGCCTGCCAAGGGATTATAGGCCTTGCCCTGCACGCCTTTGCGCTCGCACTCCACAAACGACATAGGGCGGGTTAACCGCCCCGCCCCACGGAGGATTGCCAAGCAGCATTGACGGTTACTAGGCCGCCGTCCTGCGGACAGTCACCAGCTTCAGCAGCAGAACCAGGACAAACGCACCGAGGATCGCGGAGGTCAAGTAAATTCCCCTAATCACCGGACCTATCGCGAACAGCGCATTTCCGATCCATGCGCCGATTAATCCCACAATTATAGTGCCAATCCACCCATAGCCGGCTCGCCAGCCGACAAGGGCTTCAGCGACCGCCCCCACGATGGCGGCAACCACAAGCAGGATAACTAAACCGCCGAGCGTCATCCGGCATCACCTCCTCTAAAACTTCTACCCTCATGCTGTCTAAGACATTGAATCCCACAGATATCCCCTGATCCGTGCTGGGAAGCCGGCATAACCGCCGCGGAGCGCTCGATTATGATCGTCTTGCGATGCGCGGGCGCCCACCACGCAAAATAGCCAACAAGCAATATGGCAATGATGACCAGCAGTATTACGACGAGAGTACCCCACACCGCCGATTGGTTGGTTTCATAGTCATCAGGGCTCAAGTCCGCCTCACCCCCAACTGCAACAAGAGGCTTGCCAGCGCGTTTCCGTGCGCGGATTTCATCAGCCTTTTACCCAGCGCGGAACGCGCCCGAAACTGGACGGCTCCGCCGCAGGCGGACCGCTAAGGTCTTCGCAGAGGGCGGGCGAAGCTTTATCCCGCCTTCATTTCGTGAGGCAACGGAGGATAGACAGCGCTAACTGTCTGTCGAGGAGGAAAGTATCGCCGCATTTGGCAGATTGGACGCAGGGGGTGATCCAAGTGTGGCGGGAGATTTCATCGCGGGCGCCGGCCTCAGCTCGATCTCTCGACTATTCGCACCAATCCGATGCTGAGGAGATACAAGATAACCATCGGCGTGCACATCATCATCATCGTGAAGGCATCGCCAGATGGGGTGACCGCAGCAGCAATTATGAATAAGACAACAATTGCCTGCCGCCAGTATGATCTCAGCGTGTTGGAGCTAACCAGACCTGCCTTCGCCAGGAACATGAGAACCACGGGCATCTGGAACACCAGCCCGAAGGCCAAGTACATCTTCAGAATGAACAGTAGCGTTTGGGCAACCGAGGGCATAAACTTTGCGCCCGGCGGGTTTTGGCTGATAAGCCACTTGACACCCGTGGGCATGACAAAATATCCGAGAGCGACGCCCAAGATGAAGAGGAGGATCGAGAGGGGCATGACCAGCTTGACCGCGCGCCTCTCCGATCTTGTGAGTCCCGGCGCAATGAACGCCCAGCCCTCCATCGTGATCAGCGGCAGGGTGATTATTATGCCGACAAGCAGGGATATTTGAACTTTGATCGTAAACCCTTCGGCGACCCCGGTAAGGAGAAACGAACTCTCGCTCTGCTTCAAAAATTGCATCACGGGAGCGCTCAACAGCTTGAAGAAGGAGCCGTAGAAAATCCAGCCGACGGCCGTGCCCAGGGCAACATAGGCTGTGCAGCGAATGATTCTGGTGCGGAGCTCCGCCAGATGGTCCATAAGCTCGAGCTGCTTGTCCGAACTCTCACCGTCAACTTCTTGATTGATCGTATCAACCATTCACAGATTCCCGGATTGGGCCGATGCAGCCATCCCTACAAGAAACGATAGGCGGGAAATTTCCTTCCCGCCCTCACGATAATCTGTTTCGACGAGCCTGACCAGTATCCCTCAATGCACCAGCTTCAGGGTCTGGTTAATCGCCAACTGCACGTCAACCAGGCCCGCACCTGGAGCTGGAGCGCCAGGCGTCGCCCCATACGCAGGGGCGCCATACATAGGAGGCGGCGCATACCTCTCCTCGTCCTCCATGCCCGGCGGCCCTCCCGGACCGGCAGGCATGGGCAGCGCGAATGTTGGCGAAGGCACAGGACCGACCCCCGCGCCCTGCTGCGCAGCCTGGGTCAAAGCGCCGATTGCACTCTGGTCTACCCGCCCTTCCGCGGTGGCCCTAGTTACGGAGTAGACGACCTCCCCTACCTCGAAGCCGAAATACATGATAGTCTCACCCGTCACATTCAGCGGCCTGGTCAAAGCCCTGGAAAACGGTATAGATATCGCTCCCGAAAAAGTTGATTTTATCTTGGCGCACGGCTGCCCGCCTTCCCATTCAAGCCCTTCCAGAGTGCTGGTTGAGACCACCGCTGCGGAATTCCCGGAAATAGCATCCCGGAAGACTTTATCGGGCTGCGTCCAGGTATCACCGATTCTCACCTGCTGCGCCGGCAGGTTCGGCAAATCTATAGCTACGCCTTCGCCGGCTGACGTGGATTTCAGCGCATAGGTGACCCGGCCCATTGAATCCTCTATTTGATAGACCGCCTTGGCTGGAAACCCGAACACCGGCGTGGGCTGGCCCCTCTGATAGGATTCCAACGCGCCGATAAGCTTCTGCCGAATGAGCGCCGCGTTGTCAGGCATCACATCTTCCACGCTTCTCTTGACCACGCCGCCGGCGCCCTCGACTCCCTCGCCCACCGCCGCGGACATCCCGCCGGTGCCCTGAATCCTCTTCACGTCGAGCGTGTACTTGAACTCGTACTTGCTCACATGGCCGACCTTATGATTGTATCGGAGTTTCAACCCCCCGGCCGGCATGAACTTGTCGGCCCTGTTGCTGACGTAGACGGTGATCTGCTTGGGCTTACCGTACTTCCTGCCGTCCCCGTCGTAAGCCTGAACAGTGATGGTGTGCTTGCCTTCCCGAGGCTCTCGGGCTTCCTTCGGGACCCACGGATCAGGGTTCCTGGACTTCGTATCCCAGCGGAATACGAAAGACTGTCCATCCGCCGATTTAGCCGCCGCAGCACACCTAAACCAGCCATCTATCATGCATGAGATGAAACCGCGATCGGGAACGCTCGATACCGGGACAAGAATATTCACGGTTTCGCGGACGGTGGACCCGTCAAGCGGTCTGGCTATCTGGATTTCGGTCTCAGCGAAGATGACGGTGGCCAGTAAAGCTGCAGCGACAAGGCTTATAATTGCAGCCGCGACTGCGAACCTGCCTTTCAACATGGGCGATATCCTCCTGACCCCTAAACCGCCTGTAGCTCGATCCTGAGCTGCCGACAAGCCCTTCGGGAGCAATCTTTCCCATACCATGGTAGCACGCGGCAGAGGCAAAAGTCAACGAGACTCGCCTCCGCCAGTAGTTTGACTGCGATGCACCCCAGCCTGTTCCCGATCGGGACTCGCACGCCGCGCAGGAAGAACCTTGCAAAAGACAACAGATAGTAGACCGTAGACCGGAGACCGCAGATTCCCCGTTGTCACACGTACTGGTGGCTCAGTGTCCCGAAGGGACATCGGGAAAGTGCAGGTTGGTCTGCGATTGAACGCATAGCAGCTAGCCGATGGAGGCTATCTTGATCCACTGGCTGGTTTCCGCTGATTTCTCGACGGCCTCGAGCACCATCTGGCACTTCAGCCCGTCGTAGAAATTGGGCGTCGGGTTCTTGCCAGTTGCGATGCCGTTCATGAGATTGTAGATTTGGTGAACGAACGTGTGCTGCCAGCCGATGATATGTCCGGCGGGCCACCAGCCCTTCAGATACGGGTGCGGCGGATCGGTGACCAGGATCGTCTTCCAGCCCTGCTGCGTGTCTTTATCCCTGCGGCTGAAGTACTCCAGCTCGTTCATTCTTTCGAGGTTGAACCGGATGCTCCCCTCGCTGCCATTGAGTTCAAACCGGTTCCCATTGCGGTTTCCGACGGCGAATCGGGTGGCCTCGAACGTGCCGACCGCCCCATTCTCGAACTTGGCGAGGAAGAGCGTTGCGTCGTCAACCGTGACCTCGCCCATTTCCCTGGATCCCTTGGCGCTCAGGCCGCCGGTCTGCGCCGAAAGAAGCGGGCGCTTTTTGATGAACGTCTTCATCAAGCCGCACACCGAATCCAACTCGCCGCACAGGAACCGCGCGAGATCAATTATGTGAGCATTGAGATCGCCGTGCGCACCCGAACCGGCTTTGTCCTTCTGAAGCCGCCAGACGAGCGGGAAATCGGGATCCACAATCCAATCCTGCAGGTAAACCGCTCGGAAATGATACGGAGTGCCGATCATGCCCCCCTCAACCATCTGCCTGGCGAGCACGACAGCCGGGACTGCGCGGTAGTTGAAATCAATCATGTGCAGCACGCCGGCCTTCTCAACCGCTTTTATCATCTCCCTGCATTCAGCCACGTTCATGGCCATGGGCTTTTCGCAGAAGATGTGCTTCCCGTTCGTAGCGGCGGCGAGTGCGATCTCCCTGTGCGTGTCGTTCCCGGTCGCGATGTCCACCAGGTCAATATCTTTGGCCTCGACGACGTGCTTGTAGCCCTCGCTCGCACGCTCCCAGCCGTATTGCTTCGCGTACTGCTCGGCCTCCGCCTTAACCAGCCCGCTGATCTCCTTCATCACCGGCTCGGCTTTCACGTCGGGGAAAGCGAACGCCACATCGCGATAGCCGACGCTGTGAGCCTTGCCCATGAACATGTAGCCGACAAGTCCAACGTTGACCTTTTTCCCAGCCATGCAAACTCCTCCTTTTGTGATTTAGGTCCGCCGGAGCGGATGTCCAAGACTTGCAGATGTAGAAACAGACCCTGGGCCTGCGGCCTTCGGATCTGTTTCGTTTACTCTTACACACGAGGCGCGCTTACTCGGCCTGCGCCGGCGCCGATTGTGCGGGCTCAGGCGGAGGCGGAGGCGGCATCTCTCCAGGCTGAGGCTCAGACGCATCCTCCGGGGGCGGAGGAGGCGTGCTGTCGGGAGTCGGTTTTGGCCTAGGCTGGCGAACCGGTTTAGGCCGATCGGTCGGCTTGCGCTCGAGCTTGGTGGGCTCCAGGGCATTCACTATCTTCGCCTTATTCTTGATGCTCAGGGACCAGTCCTGGTAAAGCTGCCAGTACTTACTCTGGAAGATCGTCTCTTCGAGCTTCTTCCTTTCCCCGCCCTTTGCATCCTTGCCTAGCGCCGTTAATTTGAGCAGATAATACCCGTGGACGGTCTTCACCGGGGCGCTCATTTCGCCCGGCTTCAGCTCGAAGACCGCCTTGGAGAGCTCCGGGACCTCCGGGGGCATTTCGCCCCTTGTGAGGAAGCCAAGATCCCCACCCTTGTCCTTATTCGGCTCATCCTCTGAGTATTTCTTGGCCGCCTCCTCGAAGGGGAGGCCGTCTTTGATCTCCTGAGCTATCTTCTCGATCTTCTCCTTGGCCTCTTTGTCCTTGGGATTCTCCTTGTTTTCCTCGCCGGGCACATAGGGAACTCTGATGAGGATTTGGCTTGCCCTGCGATAATTCTCGAGATCGCTGTCTGTTACCTTAAAGGACTTACGGAGCACCCCTTCTGTCTGCAACTGCGTCTTAATGATGGCGAAGGCGGAGCCCGGAGTCAGCCCAAGCTGCTTCAGCGCCTCGCTGACGCTCTGGCCCGGCGGCCTGCCACTCACACGCTTTTCCAGTTCTGCTTTGACCTGCTTCTCAGTTACGTTAATGCCGGCCTTTTTAGCCTCCTGGCCGATTATGCGCATAGTGATCAATCGCTCGAGCACTATCGGGGCCTGCCAGTCTATGAGGGTAGCGGTCAACTGGTCCTTTGTGATCTTATCACCGTTGACGACGGCAACCACGTCCGGGAGAGTCGTCCCGGCCAGCCCGGGAAAAGCCGATAGCAATACTAGAGCGGCTATGAAGATAAGAGTTTTCTTTGCTGCCATACGGTCGCTCCTTTCAAAGTACAATCACCCGGATATGTTACTATAAAACCGCGCCAGGGTCAACAGGAACTTGCGCCCTACGACTGCCTGAGGAACTGAGCCAGCTCTTCGGCGGTCGGGAGCGATGACTGAGCGCCCATTCGAGTCACCGACAAGGCGGCTGCCTGGCTTGCAAAGCGGGCGGCATCCAGCAGGCTTCTCCCGGATGCCAATGCCACGGCGGTCGCCCCCGTGAAGGCATCGCCAGCGGCCGTAGTATCCACAGGGGTGACTTTAGGGGCCGGGACGCTCTCGACCCCATCGCGCGTTACCACGAGAGACCCTCTCGCGCCGAGGGTCACAATCGCGCTGCCGATGCCAAAATCGAGGAGCCTGAGCGCGGCGGCCCTATCAATGTCAGCACCCGGTTTCAAGCCGAGCAGCGCCCTCGCCTCGGATTCGTTCGGCACGAGCACATCTACCAGCTCCAGCAGGCTCCCGGGAAGCCCGGCCTCGAATGCGGGCGCCGGGTTCAGGATAACTTTGAGTCCCCTTTCCCCAGCCAGGCGCGCTGCGACTTCCACAGCGCTCAAGGGTATCTCCAGTTGAAGAACCAATACCGAGCAGGCGGACATCCGATCGGACGCGCGCTCGACGTCCGCCGGGGAAAGTCTGGAGTTCGACCCCGGCGCTACCGCTATCATGTTCTCTCCATGGCGATCCACGAAGATCAAGGCGACACCCGAAGGCCGTTCGGCATCACGTGCTATGAACTCGGTGTCTATGCCTTCTTTTTGGAAGTTTAGCAGGGCGGTCTCCCCAAATACGTCCATCCCAAGCCTGGCGATGAACGATACCCGCGCTCTAAGCCTGGCGGCGGCGACGGCCTGATTAGCCCCTTTGCCGCCGGGCACCATCAAGAACTCCCCGCCCAGAACCGTCTCTCCAGGCGCCGGGAGACGCTCCATCTTTATGACCATATCCGTGTTGCTAGAGCCAACGACCATCACGCGAGGCTTTCCGGACACATCTGATGCATTACTCATCGAAACTCACACCCCCAGCAGCTTCTACCCGGCGCAAACATGCCGCCACAGGAAGCATATTATACTAAAGGCGTTCCTCACGTCAACGCATGGGATTCAGGTGCAGACTACTTCTCAGCGGGGGAGAGCAGCTCGGAGACCGTGACAAATTTATAGCCCTGCCCGCGCAGCTCCTTGACGATTCTGGGCAAGGCCGCAGTAGTCACCGGCTCCCCGTTGTGCATGAGGACTATGCCGCCATCGGAGGCGTTGTTGATGACATGGCTGGCAAGGGCATCGGAGTTTTCTCCCTCGTGAGGCCTGCAGTTAACGGTCCAAAATACCCCGGTAAAGCCCTGTCTCGCCGCCGCCCGACTTGCCGCCTCCCCGACGTGCCCGCCCGGCGGCCTGAAGTAGAAGGATGGTTTTCCCGTGATAGCGTGTATTATCGCGGCTGTCTTGCTAAGCTCGGCTTCGACCCGGTCGGCGGTCAAGACGGCCAGATTGGTATGCGTGTACGTGTGGCTTTCTACCTGGTGGCCGGCGGCTTGGATAGCCTTGACGATGCCCGGCTGCGCCTCAGCGCGGAAGCCGACTATGAAGAAAGTCGCCGGCACGTCGAGCTTTGCCAGCATCTCCAGCGTCTCCACCGTGCGCTGATTCGGCCCGTCATCGAAGGTAAGCGCAATCCTCTTCGAGCCAGCGCGCCCCTGGCGGACCTCGACGTACTTAGGCCGCGTCCCGCGCAACTTATTGAGCAGCTTGCGCGCATCGAGGAAGTTAGGCTCGTATGCGACGACGCACTCGAGCTGCCTGATGGCATTCTCGGCATCGCCCGACTCCAGATGCAGTTTGGCGAGGTGGTAGTGCGCGAGCTTTCTGGACTCACTCAGCCGAATGCAGTTCCAGAACCGCTCAGCGACATCCGCTACAGCCATTCTGCCAAACGGCGATTTCTTTTTCGGGCCGCTGTTCGATACCTGGGCCCACAGGGATTTCTTGCTTACAATGACCCCAAACTGATCCTTGCCCTCGATCCTGATCTGGTGCAATCCATTCTCGCATTCCGTGCTGTCCCAGAAGAACTGAAACGGCTCATAATTTGTGATGCCGACCAGCTCATCGTCAACGTAGAACATCACAAACTCCACACCGGCCGTCCGGCTGGCATCGGCCTTGAGAGTCACTATGCCGGAGACGGCCGGAGAAGACTTACTCCTATCCGTTGGCTTCCAGGTCAGCTTTCCCTTGGGGAAGATGATGGGCTGCTTGGCATCGAAGGTCACCAGCGGGGCGCGGCTCTCCTCGAAGCCCGGACGAGCAGGGCTGCGCAGCAGTTCACACAGCAGAGAAATCGCCTCGTCTCGCTTTCCAGCCTCGACCGCCGCCATGGCGGCGGCCTGCCGCGCGATGGGTACCGCCTGCCTTCCCGATACGCCCTGGTTTGGACGCTCACCTGCTGTAAATCCCAGGTAAAGCTCCAGCGCAGCGAACTCCTCTTCCGCACCTCCCAGTTCCCGGGCAGCCTGAAAGTGCTTCCCGGCTTCCGGCATGCGCTTGCGAGCCGCTGCTATCAATCCGAGGGCGTAGTGTGCCTGCCAATCCCGAGGCTCGATTGTCGCTACCTTCCGAAACTCGCGCTCTGCCTCGTCGAGCCTGTCGGTATGCAGGTAGACAATGCCCAGAACCTTGTGCCCGAGGAAATCCACGTCGTCGAGCGCGCAGACGCTTTCCACAACCGATGCAGCCTTATCGTAGTCGCCGGACTCCATGCTGGAGACAGCCTCCCTAACGCTCCCCATATAACTCGCCATGCAGCACGGGCCTGCGAGGAGAAGCAAGATCAAGGCCGCCGTGGCGCAAAGCGCCGCACGGGAGAACAACAATGGCATAGGAGCGCGAGGGTATGGACGCATGGATGATCCATTTTCCCCACACCCAGACACCCAACTCCCATACCGATTTCCGAGGGAGAGCGCCGGGATCAGGCGATTGGCAAGCCTACTCATGCTGCTGCGATACTCCAGGCTAGTAATAGCGGCTGTAAAGAATACTACTCTATAGTATGCGAAAAGTCAATGCGGGGGCCAATCAGGGGATGCGGCTTGCGTGAGCCGGGACGCAAATCAGGACGGCAAGAAGAACTCCTCCGGCGGGATGAAGGAGAACCTCTGATACGCGATATCCACTTTGATCTCATCCGCGCGGGCTTCGACCTGGAGCGCGATGCACCCCTGACCAGTCGAGTTTCGCTGCATCAGGGCGTTGTTGAAACCTTTCGTCACCGCGATTTGGAGGTTTGTGATCTCATCCATGCTCAGGTTGGCGCCGCGTGCTATCTCCCTGATGAACCTGTGCAAAACGCTGAAGGCATAGGGCTCAGCCGGCAGACTCAACCGAGTAATGCGTGGATGAATTGTCGGTATCGCCATATCCTGCCTAAAACCCTCCTCAATGCCAATCGAGGGAACACAGCGCTCTGTAATTCAACTGCTCTCCCAGCAGCGCCGCATCCCCAGTAACTTTACCTGAACATGCGCGGTCCGGTCAACTGTGAAAATACTGGTTTTCGGAGAACACCTCACATAGAATGACGCACGTAATCAAGGATTGTTCACTCTAAGTTCAATTCTGCGGCGCTTCCCTTTCCGGCTTCAGGTGGTGATAGAGCCAGAAGGCGAATGCCACTCCAAGCAGCGCGATTATCACCACGTCGGCGCCGTGGAAATACGACCGCACCGAGGCCCAGCTCTCGCCCAGGACTTTGCCGACATAGGCGAGGAAATAGCACCAGGGCACCGACCCCAGGAAAGAATAGGCCATGAAGCGTCCAAAATGCATCCGGGAGACGCCGGCGGGGAACGAGATGAAAGTTCTTACTACTGGAAGCAGGCGGCTGAGGAACACAATCGGCTCGCCGTATCTACCGAACCACCGGTCCGCCCTGTCAATATCGCGCTTCCGGATGAGCACATAGCGGCCATATCGCTCGAGGAACGGCCTGCCGCCCCGCAGACCGGCATAGTAGGCAACCGCCGAACCTATGGCGCACCCAAGCGCACCGGACAGAGATGCAAGGTGCAGATCAAATATCTTCTCGTGGACCAGAAAGCCCGAGAACGGCATGATGATCTCGCTGGGCAGCGGTATGCAGGCGCTTTCGATAGCCATCATCGCCACGACGCCCGGATAGCCCAGCGCGGATATCTGGGCCTTTATCCATACAGCCACAATCTGCAGTATATGCTCCAAGCAGGGAAAACCTCCTCGGCTAAATCTCCATAATTACGGGAACCACCATCGGCCGGCGGCGCGTCCGCGAATAAAGCAGCTTTGCCACAGTACTGCGAACATCGGACTTTATGGTAGACCACTCCGCCGCAGCATCCGCTGTCAAGTCCTCTATCGCATCGAGGACGACCTTTTTGGCCTCCTCGACAAGTTCCTCCGCATAGTCCATACACGCGAAGCCGCGGGAGATGATATCCGGGCCGGCGACGACGCTGCCGGTAGTCCTGTCAATGCCGATCACCACCATGAATATGCCGTCGCTCGCGAGGTGCCGCCGGTCGCGCAGGACGACATCGCCCACATCTCCCACGCCGATACCGTCTACTAATACGTCACCGGCCGGGACTTTGCCGACGAGCCGCGCCCCTGAAGCGCCGATCTCAAATATATCGCCGACCTCCATGGCGAACACGTTCTCGCGGGGGATGCCCATCTCCTCCGCCAGCTTGGTATACTTCGCCACATGCCTGGGCTCGCCGTGGACGGGTATCGTATAGGTTGGCCGGGTGAAGTTGAGCATCAGCTTAAGCTCCTCGCGATTGCCGTGCCCGGAAACGTGCACGGGCGCTATCGGATCGTATATGACATCGGCGCCCCTCTTGAAGAGGCGATTGATAGTCCGCGCGACGAGATCCTCGTTCCCGGGGATCGGAGTGGCGGATATGATGACAGTGTCGCCTTTTTCAACCTTGACCTTCTTGTAGTCGTCCATCGCTATACGGGTCAAGGCTGACAGCGGCTCTCCCTGGCTGCCCGTAGTCATGACTACTACTTCGACCGGATAAAGATCGGGTATGTCCTCCAGCCCGATTCTTGTGCCCTCTGGAATCGTTAAGTAGCCTAATTCCTGAGCTATCTCGATATTCTGGGCCATGCTCCTTCCAGCAACAGCAACCTTCCGGTCGAACCGCACGGCGGTGTCGAAGACCTGCTGTATGCGGTGAATATTCGAGGCGAACGCGGCAACAATGATCTTGCCCTTGGCCCTGGCAAACACTTCCTCGAACATGCTGCCTACCGCCCGCTCAGACAGAACATGGCCGGGCTTCTCGACGTTGGTGCAGTCGCAAAGGAGGAGCAGCACTCCCTCCGCGCCGAGCTGTGCAAATTTGGAGATGTCCGTGAGCCTGCCGTCTATGGGCGTCAGGTCAAACTTGAAATCACCGGTGTGGACGATAGTGCCTATCGGGAGCCTGATCGCGAGGCCCAGGCCGTCAGGGATGCTGTGGGTTATCTGGATCGCTTCTATGTCAAACTGTCCGATGTTAAATCGCTCGCCGGGCTCCACCAGATGCAGTTCTGCATCATGAGAGAGGCCATGCTCC
>Ga0315274_10011574_pt1 | contig 12641 bp, 10 predicted proteins | sample YL17G02_20_MG_FD_203700 | JGI IMG/M metagenome (GOLD analysis project Ga0315274, IMG submission 203700) | Sediment microbial communities from Yellowstone Lake, YNP, Wyoming, USA - YL17G02_20 | ecosystem: Environmental > Aquatic > Freshwater > Lake > Sediment | place: USA: Wyoming | collected... | reverse complement strand
AGCCCCCGTGCTCGAACTCATTGAACAGCCTTCCCGTCGGGCAGGCGGCTTTGAGGTACTCGACCTCGCCGACCGGGAACGCGCTGCGGGCGACACCGAGGCCGAAGGGGACCCTGCCCGCCGAGTGCGCGGCGCCCAGCCCGCCGAGCAGCGCCAGGCACAGGGCAAGCAAGCCGACAGACAGAAGCCCTCCCGCTCGGCGGTCGAGCGCCCGGCGTAGCTGGGCGAGAGGACCCGCCAGCAGCGGCGAGACGTTCCGAGCCACAATGGGAGCTGCCGCAATCGCGAACAACTCGACGAAACGCACCGAATGCAGGGCCGCAACGAGGGTCCCAAGCAACAGCCCAGCCTCCGTCACGTCCTTCCTGGCCAAGCAGACGACCAGAGACAGAAGCCCGAGGGCAGCGAGTGCCGCGAACAGAAGGTGCGGGCCGCTGAGACCGGACCAGGTCATGGCGGCCCGGTCTTCGAGCAGTTCCTTGAGCCCCATCGCCGACTGGGCCGCGGCGTGGGTGAAGGGGAACGTGAGGACCCGCACGCCGCTCGGGTTGAGCGCCGTGAGCGGGACGAGAGCGATAGCCACCGCCCAGAGGGTCGCCAGCTTCCGGCCTGTCAGGGGTTGCGGGGTCATGTTGCCGAACCGCCGCGCCAGCAGTCCCCGCACGCTCTCGCCCGCGGCGTAGCCCAACGGGAGGGCATATCCGATGAGCGAGCTGCCGTGGAGATTGGCCCACAGCACCTGAAGCGGCAGGAGCCAGAGCAGCCCGAGCGCTCGCCCGTGCCGCCATCGTTCCAGAAGGAGCAGATAGACGCTCAGCAGGAGGAAGGCCACGACCTGCGGGCGGAGCGTGAAGCGGGAACGCGCGGCGGCTGCGGCCAGGAGCGTGGCGAAGCAAGCCACGATCAGGCTGGACCCTTTCCGGAGCGCGGTGGCCAGGGCCAGGCCGAACGCGGCGGCCACGAGGCCGGCGTTCACGAGCGTTGTCCCCGTGAGGCCGAGCCCGCTCCACAGCCGATAGAGGCCGGCCTGGTAAAGCCACTCGTGATCCACCACGGGGCGGTCGGGCTGAGTGTAGGAGAGGATGTTCGTGTGGGGAATCTCGCCACGCTCGAACATCCAGCGGCCGAGCGACAGATGCACCCACGTGTCCGGCGTGGTCACCTGGGCGATGGCCGACAGAAAGACCAGCACGACGACCAGAGCGAGAAGCCCCTTGCCGCCCTTGCGCCCGAAGAAACCCGTCGCGTGTGCCTGGGCATCGGCCATAGGTGAACCGTATGGAAACAATCCTCCAGATGCGCCACGGTCGGCTTGTCCGACCGTGCCTGGGCGGCTTCCGCCCAGGGTTTTCGCCTTACCCCCACGCCATTCGGCCATGGGTCACCTCGTGGCATGCCGCTCCCCGGTACTGCTACAGGGGGGCAATATGTCCACCCCCGCTTTTTCTTCGCCTTTGGTTGCGGCTTGCTGCTCTGTCCATTCTATGACCCGAGGCGGGGGTGTCAAGGTTGAACGGGCGAAACGGTCCACCAGGCCTGTCCCCAGCCGTTCAGCCGCCCATCTCGACCAACTTCACCACCCTGCGCCCCCCTGGAAGTGGTGAAGATGGGAGCTGGTGAAGGGTGCTCGCCCATTCTTGCCTTCTCGCCGCTAGGATGAGCGCTTCGGGCGCAACTCGTCAATGTACCGCCACTCGCCCGCCTCGTTCTTGTATTTCCATGCCTTCCAGCCGTTATATGCCTTCTTGCCCGAGGCCCGAACGGCGGCCAGGGATGGTGACGTGAAGAGCTCGCCACCAAACCTTACCCTACCATCACTCCGCAGCAGCGCCCTGTGCACCTTGCCCCGGTGCCAGAAGCGCAGATGCATGACGCCCCATTTCACGATGCCCGCAAGCTGGTTGGCCGCCTCCGGCTGCTTCTTCGGCTTGCGCTTGGGCCTCTTCCGCTCGGGCCGGCCATCGCCTAAGATCTCGCTGACGATCTGATCGTGTCGTTCCCGAACCTGGGCCTTCATCTGCCGGCGGAGATCCATGGAACCTTTGAGCTTGCCCTTCACCTCGTTGCCCCGGGGCTCGGTGATGCGCAACACCAGAGACTCCAGTTCCCTGATATGGCTGTCGCTGGAGGTCTCATAGACGCTGAAGCTATTCCACTTGCCGCCGTGTCGGTCTCTCAGATGACTCGCGACCCGCGAGGGCAGGTTGGACGCGAGGCCGACGTAGTAGAGTCTCTTTCCCTTGTATAGGGCATAGATGCCCTTGAGCCTGTGGAACGAGCCGCGGAGGAGGTCGCGGTACTCCTCGAGCAATCGCCCCGAAACCCGCTCCAGGTGTCTACAGACCAGCCTACGCTGACGCTGCTCGATCTTGGGCATCGTGCTCTCCCTTTACTGGCCGCGAAGCTCCTGCTTCGCAACGGCGATCGTGCGGCTCCCGCCGCCAACTCATCGAAGCGGAAGCTTCGGCATCAACGTCGCGAAGCGTGAGCTTCGCGACAAGAGGAAATCGCTATCTCGCCCGGCTTCGGCTCTCAAGGTCAAGGCATGTCAGGTTCTGGAGAAAGGCAAAGACAGAAACCGAGCTCTTGGCAAGCTGGAAAGCATCTTCCGCTGCCGAAGCGTCGATAGCATAAGGGGCTCCGTGGACGAAACGGTTACGAGTGCTGATCACCTTGCACCACTTATCCCAGAACCAGGCGATCGAGGACTGCCCGATCGCATTCTTGATTGAGTCCTTGCTGATTCTCTTGAACTCCTCCTTGCGATCATCCAACCCCCGAAGTCTGTCGATGCTCTCCCTGGCTTGCCTTTGACAGTCACCCTCGCGGACTTGCAGCATGAGGACGAGCAACTCATCGAGGAGCTTCTCAAGTAGGGTGCATGTCAGGATCACCACAGCGCCGTGCTCTTCAACGGTGTCTGAGTACCCAAGCAGCGGGACTATTGCTCGTTGAGCTTCCGCGGTCGACTCAAGACACAACTTCTCTCGGACTGCACTCACAAGCTCGTCGTTGTCTAAGTGACCGTTTCGGCGTTTCCCGTAGATCCTACGCACCTGTGCCGCGGCATTGAGCGCAACGCTCCTCTTGAACTCGCGGCCCAACAGGTTTCCTAGCTCCTTCACCAAGCGATCCTCTGAATCATCAGCCCTGTCGTTGGCCGCCCTATAGAAGTAGGTGATCATCTTCAGCAGCTTCCACGCAGAACCGTCCGGGAACACGCAACGAAACTCTCCAGCGTGATGGCACTTTGGGCATGGCACGTGCGGACAATCGGAATCTCTCCAGTCGCCCACGAAGTTGCAGTTCGGGCAACTGACCAACGCGAGCGCAACTGGGAAAGAAGCCGACCGAGCCAATTCTCGATCAGTCAGACTCATAGATTAGCCTCCGTACCTCCACGCTACGTGGCTTTCGCCAACTTCATCGCGACCTGCTCCTCAAGAATCTCCTTGACGGTCAGGGCGACGATGACTTCCGCAAAGTGGTAGGGCGTGCATACTTGCACGCGGAACCCCATGCCGGGCGCAGATTGCGTGTGCAGGTATGCACACCCTACCACTGCCGTAACTTCAAGGAGCTGACCGGCGGCTCTTCCGCTCCTTCTTCCTCTTTCTTCCGTAAATCCTTTGGGCCATCTGGTTGATAGCGTTATACAGCCTCTTGGTGTGGTGGTTCTCCGCACTGTCCTGGGCGATGCGGGCCATGTCTGTCAGGAGCCTGTAGATGCTGCTGTCGACGAGCTGGGCCACACGCATTGTGAGGAGTCCGCCGGGGTGCAATGAGTTGGCCTCGATCTTCCTGAACTTCTGATGTGGCCAGGGACAGAGCAGCATACCCAGCCAGTTCCCGACAGAGCAGTTGCTCTCGCTCTCCACCAACGGCGGGCGAGCCATGAGGATTTCGTCCAAGAGCCGTTTGACATCCTTGTCCTGAACTGAGTCGACACCTTGATTCCAGAAGAAATAATCCATGTGCTTGGTCCCCTACAGCATGCTTCGCTGCAAGGAGATGCCTCACGCCAACTTCATCGCAATCTGCTCGTCAAGAATCTCCTTGACGGTGAGGGCGACGATGGCCTTGCCGGTTTGCCTGAAGAAGCGGCTGATTTCGTCAAGGGCGTCCTGCGAATAGTCGAAGGCGACGAAGAAGCCCTTGGTGCGCTCCTCGCGGGTCATCACGGCCACGAAGGAGTCAACGTCGGGACGGCCAACCTTGTCCTTCTGCTTCACCTGGATGGGATACCAGAGGTCCATGAAGCCCAAGTCGGTTTGCAGTGCGGGCCTCAGCCCGTTCTGAGACGGCCTAAAGGCCGCACTACGAACGGAGGGCACGGCGGAGACGGGGTAGATGCGGCCGTCAATGCCCATGTCGCCGACCTGGGCCTTGTTGGGGATGCCGCCGAGGGCGATGACCGCCCAGTTCTCGAACTCGAACGGCGGTATCTTGCGGAGCTGGGCCTCGGTCTTGGGCAGGTCGCGGACGACGAAGCCGCGGCCGATGCGACAGAGCTTCTCGTCCTCCTTCAGGCCGCAGACGTCGCGCATGCGCTTCGCCATCACGCGGCAGGCCGTGGGCGAGATGTCAATCCCGATCCACTGCCGTCCGAGATTCTGCGCCGCCACCAGCGCCGTCCCGCATCCGCAGAAGGCGTCCAACACGATGTCGTTCGGGTTGCTGGACGCCTTGATGATCCGCTCCAGTAGGGCCAAGGGCTTCTGCGTGGGATAGCCCAACCGCTCCGCTGCCAAGGCGCCGATTGGCGGGATGTCGGTCCACAAGTCCTGAAGGGCAACTCCCGGCATTTCGTCGGCGAACTGCATGAGCCTGGGCATGCCGGTGGAACGGTGGATGAGTTTCCGTTGCCTTGAGAACTCGATCATGTTCTCCTTGGAGTAGGCCCAGTAACGACCTTGATAGGGTCTGACGCCAAGGTACTCCATCCCTGGCTGCGGTCTCTTGTACTCCTCGTCCAGATCAGCTTCCCAGCGGGCCCCTGTTGCGGCTTTCCGCTTCACGCGCCATTCGTACCCCGTATCGCCCCCAGGCTTTGCGGCCGTCAGGTCGGTTTCCTTGTACTTTCGGCCGTCGGCAGCGACATGGCGGTACTCAGTCCCAACGTAACCTTCCTCGTAAGCGATGTACTGTGGATTCCATGTCCATTGATCCACGCCCGTGTAGAAGAGCAGATAGTCACAGATCCGACCATACTGAGCCATGCCCTGCTTCGTGTCACTATGGGCGGCGCTCCGTTTCCAGACGATTTCGTTCCGGAAGTTGTTCTCGCCGAGAATCTGGTCGAGCATGACCTTGACGTAGTGGGAGGCGTGCCAGTCGCAGTGGTAGTAGAAGGAGCCGGTGGGCTTGAGGACGCGGTGGAGCTCGAGGCAGCGGGGGCGCATGAACTCGATGTAGGCCTGGGTGGAGGCGTGGCGGTCGTCGAAGGCGCGCTTCTCGCGCGTCTCGCCCCAGAAGACCTCGTAGTTGCGGTTGGAGTTGAAGGGCGGGTCAATGTAGATGAGGTCCACGCAGGCGGCGGGGAGTCTGCTTAACTGGTCGAGGTTGTCGCCGCAGTAGATGACGCGGGTGTCCACGAGGCTGGACGGCTTTCCCACGGGGTTGGGGGAGGCCATGTGAGGACCCTCCGCTGGGTTGTGGCGCGGGGAGGCAAGCGCTACGCCTGATCGTATGCGGGCCGGGAGCGGTTGTCAAGCGCGGCTGCGGTTCAGATGCAAGAGGGGACCCCCGGAGGCCAGGGAAGAACCTGGCAGGGGAATGGGGGCAGGGGAATGAAAACCCGAATTCGTTTCTGTCGCGGGACGCCTGGGGAGTCTGAAGACCGCCTAAAGGCGGAACTACAAACAGGCGGAGAGGCGAACTCCTCGGGAGAAACTGCTTACGTCTGAGTCGCACACACTCCCGTGGAACGACACGGTTGAAGAAGGTGCGGACGGCGGGTATAATCTCTCGGTGCGTAGCCAAGGAGGACTGGCCATGGCGCTTCCAGAGCTGGGCGTCGGGATGATCGGGTATGGATTCATGGGGAAGGTCCATACCTATGCCTACCGCAGCCTGCCGTTTCTCTACGATCCTCCGCCCGCGCGATTCCGCATGGTGGCCGTCTGCACGGCGCACGAGGAAACGGCGCGCAAGGCGGCAGGGCAGGGGGGGTACGAAACGGCGGTGACCGACTACCGCCGGGTGATCGAAGACCCGGCGGTGCAGATCGTCCACGTCTGCACGCCGAATGCCGCCCATCGCGATGCCTGCATCGCCGCGCTGGATGCGGGCAAGCACGTCTACTGCGACAAGCCGCTCGCCCTCAGCGTCGCCGAGGCCGAGGAGATCGTGGCCGCGGCGGGCCGGGTGCCGCGCGCCAGGCACCAGATGACCTTTCAGTACCGCTTCCTGCCCGCGACGTTGCGCGCGAAGGAGCTGATGGACGAGGGGTTCGTGGGGCGGCTCTTCAGCTACCGTGCGGCCTATCTCCACGCGGGCTACGTCGAGGCCGACCGCCCGATGTCGTGGCGGCTCGACGCGCGGACGTCAGGCGGTGGGGCGCTCTTCGACCTCGGCGCGCACGTCATTGACCTCATGCGCCACCTCGCGGGCGAGATCGTCCGCGTCGCCGCGCGCTGCAAGACGTTCATCACCGAGCGGCCGACCCCGGCAGGCGGAATGGCCAGCGTGGAGGTGGACGACCTGGCGCTCATGCAGGTCGAACTCGAGGGTGGGGGACTGGGCACCATCGAGTCGTCGCGCCTCGCCACGGGCACCAACGATGAGCTGCGGTTCGAGATCCACGGCGACAGGGGAGCGCTCCGGTTCAACCTCATGGACCCCAACTGGCTGCACGCCTACGACCACCGCGACCCTGCGGGGCCTTATGGCGGCAGCCGCGGCTTCAAGGCGATCGAGGCCGTGCAGAGATACCCGAAGCCGGCCGCGTTGCCCGGCCCGAAGCTCTCCGTCGGGTGGACCCGCGCCCACATTGCGTGCCTCCACAACTTCGTCACCTGCATCGTCGAGGACCGGCCGGCACGGCCGAGCTTCCACGATGGCCTTGCCGTCCAGCGCATCATGGCCGCCGCCCAGCGGTCATCGGAGACGGGCCGCTGGGAGAACGTCCGATAATTCGTTCCTGTTGCGGAAGGCCCCGGGCGATCCAAGACCGCCTAAAGGCGGAACTACAAACGAAGAGAATCCTGGCTTGTAGTCCCGCCTTTAGGCGGTCATGATTCTGAGGATCTCCGCGAGGGGCTTTCCGCAACAGGAACCAATTCGTTTCTGTTCTTGTCATGCTGAGCTTGCCGAAGCACCTTTCAGGGGCGCACGCTTCGACAGCAGGGCGCGCTCTGTGACATTGGTCTGCCCCCTTGAAAGGTTCCTCGACAGGCTCGGAATGACAAGCTTCTCTCCCTTGTCCCGGAGCAGACTGATTCAGGAGTCCCCATGGGCCTCGCAGATGACATCGCGGCCTGGATCCGAACCACCGTCCACGACGCCGGCGCCGAGGGCGTCGTCATCGGCATCAGCGGCGGCATCGACTCCGCGGTCACGGCGGCCCTCGCCCAGCGCTCGTTGCCGGGCAAGGTGCTCGGCGCGCTCCTCCCGTGCGAGAGCGATCCGCGAGATGCCGAGGACGCCCGCCTCCTGGCCTCCGCCTTCGGGATCGAGACCATCGAGATCGAGCTTACCGCCGCCTACCGCGCGCTCGAGGCGGTCCTGCCGGATGCCTCGCCGCTGGTCTCAGCGAACGTCAAGCCGCGGCTCCGCATGATCGCCCTGTACTACCTGGCCGCGAGCCGCAAGTGCCTCGTCTGTGGCGCCAGCAACCGCAGCGAGCTCGCCGTCGGCTACTTCACGAAGTACGGCGATGGAGGGGCGGACCTCATGCCCATCGCCGGCCTGCTGAAGTTCCAGGTGCGCAACCTCGCCCGCGAGCTGGGCATCCCGCAACGGATCATCGACAAGCCACCGACCGCCGGCCTCTGGCCCGGGCAGACGGACGAGGGCGAAATGGGCCTCCGCTACGCGCAACTCGACGTGGCGCTCCTGGCGCTCGACCGTCACGACCCGAGCGGAGTCCCGGCGCCGATTCTCACCCGCGTCCAGCAGATGATGCGGGCCTCCGCCCACAAGCGTGCTCTCCCGGCCATCTTCCAACCTCGCAGCTAAGTAGTCTCTGCTGCGGAAAGACATTCTCCGACTGGACACCGTTTGGAGTGCGGGCTTTAGCCCATATCTTCGCCCCTGAATCGCCAAGACGCGATACGGCCTGAAGGCCGCACTCCGAACCGGGGCTTTCCGCAACAGAAACTCAGTACGGCGCCACACAATAATCGGGATGAGCCGTGGGTGCCTCTGTCGGGAATCTCCACATTCCCTTGCAGGACAGATCGGGACAGGCCCGAAGGCGTGGTGGAGAGGGGTCTGGGGTCGTCGGATGCCCATGATGAAACATAAGAGATATTATCAGACGGTATCGATCGCCGCCTCCCCCTTCGCTGTCGAGCGGCCGGCGAGGTCGGTAGCCTGTTCGTTCGGCGGCCGGCTGGGCTCGTCCGAGGTATGGGAACCGTCGTGAGGGAGCTGAGCATTTCCGGTTGTGGTAAGGGCTCGGCTCCGGTGTTTCGGTTGCGCGGGAGTGGACGACATGGACGACGTGGAGGGCGACGAGAATGGGGCGACTGCGGAGTGGGCCGGCTAGGGGGCGAGCCAGTTGGTTTCAGGGTGATGCTGGGGGGTTGGCGGGGGCTGGCGGGGTGCGGGGTTGGGGCGGCTCGGGCTCGGCGTCGGCGGGTTGCCAGGTGTTGCCTTCGATGGTGTAGCCGAGGGATTCGGCTTGTTCGAGGATCGGGAGAAGCTGGTCGGCTGGAATGGTGGCCTCGGCCGTGCGGGCTTTGGAGTTGGGGTCTGCGTAGCCCTTCTTCTCGAGGAGCTGGAGGAGCTTGTCGTCGGGCTTGCGGGGGGCGGTGAGGGTGACGGAGTTGGCCTGTCGGGCCTCGATGTCGGCGATGAGGTTGGCGTAGTGGCCGTTGAGCCTGGTGGTGGCGACGGGGGTGACGAACCAGGTGCCGTCGTCGGCGTATTCGAAGACCCAGGCATCGGCCGGGGCGAAGTAGGCCTGGGTGCGCGCGCCGAAGCGCGCGCGGCGGGCGGCTTGGGCGTAGGTGAAGGTGCGGGCACGGACGTTGAGGGGGATCTGCCGGGTGAGGAGCCGGGGCGGCGCGTCGTTGGGCCTGCGGGGCCGGTAGAGGATGTAGTTCTCCGGCTGGGGGTTCGGGTCTTCGAGGTTGGCCTCGTCGATCTGGGTGAAGACCTCGGTGTAGCGCTCGGCGTCGGGGCGGACCTCTTGGGGCTTGGTGCGGCGGAAGAGTCGGCCGCGGGCCCGCGGGCCTCCCAGAGGCAGGTAGTAGAGGTCGCAGTAGAGGAGTCGGCGGTAGGATTGGTAGGCCTGGAACTGGAAGGTCTCGGACAGGGTCTGGTCGGGGAGGAGGATGCGGGGGTGGAGGAAGCGGGAGTCGGGGACGTGGCGCCACTGGTTGGCGTCGCGGATGTGGTCGGCCTCGATTCGAGGGGGCTCGAGGGTCTGGTGGTGTCGGATCTCAGTCGCTTGGATGGGCTTGTAGTACTCGGCCTCGCCGAGGACCTTTCGGACGACGAAGTACTCGGTGGGGTCGGGGCGCACATAGAGCGTCATGGCGAGCGGCACGATGGGGACGGAGTGGATGTTCTGGATGGTGACGGTCAGCCGCGTGCTCTGGCCTTCGGTGAGCTCCGGGGGGGAGGCGACCGCGATCATCCGGCGCGCCTGGAGGTCGGCGCACCCGACGCTAAGGGCTGCGGCGATGGCTGAGAGGAGATACGCAAGGCGACAGCGGCTCAAGGTTGAGTCCCCTACTCTACCGGACTTGCGAGAGACGCCCAGAGGCGGTCGTCCTGGAGGCGCTCGTCGAGGGAGACGCCGAAGGCCGCCTCGATCGGGCGGAGGATCTCCGGGTTGCTTTTCCACACGGCCTGTGCGGCTGAGCGAACGATGCGGACGCCGCCCGGGGTCATCAGGCCGAGGGGGCGCCGGCAGCTCGCGCCGACCATGCCCAGGCCGCGCAGGAGGGTCTTGACGGGAAGCGGGTTGCGGAACTTGTCGCGTACGGTGAGCTTCTGTCCCCGCAGGGAGCGGGGGTTGTCGGTCGTGACGGTGACGACGTTGAAGAGGGGCTCGAGTGCGGCGGCGAGGCGTCGCCCCTCGTCGGTGCGGCCGGCGAGGAAGGCGCGGGCCATGGCTTCGACGGCGGCGGGCGCGAGGTTCGAGACGACGGAGACGACCCCGCTGGCGCGGATCGCCGGGTCGGTCATCGTCGCGGGGGTGAGGTTGTCGTCGCCGGAGAGGATGTCGAAGTCCTCGCCGCACAGGGAGCGGGTGAGGGCCATGCGCGGGAGGTCGCCCGTGGCTTCCTTGACGGCCCGCACGTTGGGGTGTTCCTGGGCGAGGATGGCGAGGTCTTCCACCGAGAGCGCCGTGCCCGTGCGAGCTGGGATAACGTAGGGCACCACGAGGGCGTCGCGGCAGGCCTCGGCGATGACGGCGTGGTATTCGCAACGCAGCTCGAGGCTCGACGGGCCGTTGTAGTAGCAGTCCACGAGGAGGACGCCGTCGGCCCCTGCCTCGAGGGCGTGGCGGGAGCCTTGGAGGGCCTCGTCGGTGGAGTTGGAGCCGGTGCCGGCGAGGACGAAGCACTTCCCGCCGTGGAGGCGGATGGTGGTCTCAATGACCTGGTTGTGCTCTCGCCAATCGAGGGTGGGCGACTCGCCGGTGGTCCCGGTCGGCACGAGGCCCGTGATGCCCTGCTGGACCTGGAAGGAGACGAGACGCTCGAGTCCCGGCCAGTCGACCGCGCCTTCTGGCGTGAAGGGCGTCACGAGCGCTGTCCAGGCTCCTTCGAACCTCTTCAACCCCACGAGCTAGTCTCCTAACGCGGCTCGCGGGCCGCAACCAAAGGGGCAAAACGCGAGTTGGGCACACTAAACAGGCTTCAGCGATTCGGCTCAGAACAGCGGGTAGGGGCGAACCTCGTGTTCGCCCGCCTTCATCGGGCCCCTCGCCCGTTACCAGGGCGAACACAAGGTTCGCCCCTACGTCCCCCCAAGGAGCCGAATCGCTGAAGCCTATTCAGGAAGCAAAGCCAGCCCTGCTGGGTTTGCTTTCCTCTTCAGGGCGCTCTGAGCACACCACGGGCTCGAGAACGGCTATTGAACCGACCGCAGGACCGCTCGGTTCAATAAGGTGTGCCCAACTCGCCTTTTGCCCCGCGCAACATGTGCGCATTCTGCGCGCATGTTGCGGACCAAGGGTCTATGGCAGACTGGCTCCGTGTCAGACGCCGGGGTATTCTAGCAACGGGGATGGGTGGATGCAACAAAATGTTGACTTCGCGGCGCGCGGCTGGTATAGTGAAACCGGTCCGATGAAGGCGGAGGGTGTCAGGTCTGACGGTTCGGATGGCGGTGCGGGTGGCACGCTCCCTGCTTGTCAAGACGAGAGAGTTCGCTGGCCACGCGGGGCGGGCCATTCTCCAAGGGTGCTTTCCCCTCCAGTTTCCGCAAGGGTTCTTTCCATAGGGCGCCCGGTGTGCCCGGGGGTCGCGCTGCGCTCTTGAACAGAGAGCAGCAGGCCGCAACCAAGAGGGAAGAAAGAGCGGGGGCGGACATCTGGTAGCGCGAGGCCGCATGGAATGAGCGAGGACATCGGCAACTTCCCGATCACGGATCCGATGGCGAGTCCGAGCCAGCGGAGCTATCTGACCGCGGCGGTGGCGCGCGCCATCCTGAGGGCGCGGCGGCAGAGAGAGGCCAAGGTCACGGTGTCGCTCGATCTGAACCGGACGCGGGCGGTGGTTCACCTGGCGGGCAACCACGTCCGGCTGCCCGACGCCTCGGAGGTAGCCGTCAGCGACATCCAAGCGCTCGCCAGCCGGGTGCAGAGGGTCTGCATCGTCGAGAAGGGCAAGCTGCTGCCCGTCGAGCGACGGAGCCGGTTCTACTACAAGCTGATGGCAACCAAGTCCGCGCCGACGCTGGAGATCAGCGGCATCAAGATGCACCGGACCGAGGGGTGCTGCCCCTATGCGCAGGCGGAGGCGATCGTGCGGACGGTGGTTCGTCCGGGGGACCGCGTGCTGGACTCCTGCGGCGGCCTGGGCTACACGGCGATCTGGGCCGCGCGGCTGGCCGCGGAGCGGGTGGTTTCCATCGAGCACGACATGGACGTCCTCGAGATGGCCCGCCTGAATCCATGGTCGGAGGAGTACTTCTTCGACAGCCGGATCGACGTCATCCCTGAGGATGTGACCCGGTACTTGGCGAGCCAGCCGTCGGGGTCGTTTGACTCCATTGTCCACGACCCGCCGCATATCTCGAGGGCAGGGGAACTGTACGGCAGGGACTTCTATTTCGAGTTGAGCCGCGTGCTGACTGCCGTGGGGCGGCTCTACCACTACGTTGGCCAGCCCTACTCCCGCCGCGGGCACAAGGACATCCAGGAGGGCGTTGCCGAGCGGCTGGCGAATGTCGGCTTCGACGTGCAGTATATCAAGGACTTGCGCGGCTTCGTGTGCGCCAAGCGCCGTTGAGCTCCTCGC
>Ga0315274_10011573_pt1 | contig 12641 bp, 16 predicted proteins | sample YL17G02_20_MG_FD_203700 | JGI IMG/M metagenome (GOLD analysis project Ga0315274, IMG submission 203700) | Sediment microbial communities from Yellowstone Lake, YNP, Wyoming, USA - YL17G02_20 | ecosystem: Environmental > Aquatic > Freshwater > Lake > Sediment | place: USA: Wyoming | collected... | reverse complement strand
GACGAACCGGCGTGGGGCTATCCGGGCGTGCCGCTGGCGAGCCTGGCCAAGGCGTGTGCGATCGCCCAGCCCGCGGAAACAATCGTGCTGCGGGGCGGCGTGTATCGCGAGGTCCTGGCCCCGGCACAAACGATGGTGTGACGGTCCGCGCCATGAAGGGCGAACAGGTGACGATCAGCGGGGCCGACGTCATCGAGGGTTGGAAGCGCGAGACAGATGGAAGCTGGTCGGCGCCTCTGGCGGTCGAACCGAAGAAAGTCCTGCGCGACGGCCAACTGTGGAGCGAGTTCGGCTATGACAAGGCGGCCAAGCGAATTTCGGTGAAGAGCGGCGGCGACCCAAGGCTCCACCTCTTCGAGACTCTCGTGCGAGAGCAGGGCATCGCCTTGGCCGGCAAGAAGGACGTGAAGGTCGAGGGCATTACGGTGACGAACACACTGAAAAGCAGATTATGACACACTTCTCAGGTCAACCACGGACACCAGCAAAATGAAGATCACTCAGATCAAATGTGCGGGGCTGCGCGGAGCTACACCTGAAGGCGGCTGGAGCAACGAGTTGCGGCCGGAGGATTGCGTTCAAACCTTGGTGGCCGTCCACACTGACGAGGGGTTGATCGGGCTGGGCAGCACCTTTACGAACGACGAACTGGTGCGGGCCGCCCTGGCGGTACTGGCGCCGCTCTATGTGGGCGAGAATGCGCTGGAGCCGGAGCGGGTGAGCGAGAAGCTGCATCAGAACACGTTCTGGCTGGGGCGGGGCGGCTCGCTCACCCACGCAATCAGCGGCATTGACATCGGGCTGTGGGACTTGCTGGGCCAGGTGACGAAACAGCCGGTCGGACGATTGCTGGGGGGACGGTATCGGGAGCGCGTGCGCCCTTACGCCTCGCTGCTGATGGAAGAGCCCGGGGCGCTGGCGGAGCATCTGCGGGCGGTCAAGGCGCAGGGCTTCCGCGCGTTCAAGATCGGCTGGGGGCCCTTTGGCCGGAAGAACCAGGCGCTTGATGAGGCGATGGTGCGCGCCGCCCGCGAGGCGGTGGGCGCCGACTCGTTGCTGATGGTGGATGCCGGCGGTAGCGACGCCTTCTGGCGGCAAGGCTACAAATGGGCGGTTCGCACGGCCGAAATGCTCGCGGATTACGACGTGGCGTGGTTCGAAGAAGCGCTGCCGCCGGATGCGCTCGACGATTACGTGCAATTGCGCCGACGCTCCCCACTGCCCATCGCCGGGGGCGAAGTGCTCACGCGCCGGCAGAGTTTCCAGCCCTGGCTCCAGCAGGGCGCCTTCGACATCGTGCAACCCGATGTGACGAAGGTGGGCGGCATCAGCGAGGAGCGGCGGATTGCCTGGATGGCCAAGGAGAACGGCGTGCGGTTTATTCCGCATGGCTGGAACACGGCCATTGGTTTGGCGGCGGATTTGCAGCTCGCGTCGGCCTTCCCCGACACCGACCTGGTGGAGTATTTAACCGGCTCGCCTTTTATTGACGACATCGTCGCCGGCGGCTGGCACCTGGACGCGGACGGCATGTTGCCCATTCCAGACCAGCCGGGTTTGGGCGTGTCACTGAACCGGGAGGCGCTGGCGAAATACACGCGCAGCGAGCGGCTGCTCGAGTAGTTGATGGTTGATGGTCCTTGCCAACGTGCTGATGGATTTGGGCCCGGAGTCCGACACCGTCATCGACGCCATCGAAACCATCCGCGCGCTACTGACTTCACCACGACTCCTCATTCCGCCCACCCCGCAGCACGAACTCGCCCACATTGCCTGCCATGCCGACACCGCCGAGGAGAGGACCCCGGGCCTTGGCGGGCATCAGCGCCGCGCGACGGTGGCGCATCGTTCCCATCAACCTGATACCGGTTTGGGCCACGGCATCGTCGAGCGCGTCGGCGAGCGATTGCGCCGTGCAGGTCTGCTGCCAGCCGAGGAGACCAACGATTCCTTCCTTGTTGCTGAAACCGCATCGCTGGACGGGCGCTTGCTGCTCTCCAGCGACGAGCACCTGCGCGGGCTGGACCACCGTCAACTCGGCCTTGTCTTACAGGAATCCGATCTTTCCGCTCCAGTCATCGCAACGCCCGGCGAAGTGGTGAAGAAGTTCTTCCAGCGGTAACTGACGAAGTCACCGACCACAGCCGCGTGACGGTGGAGTTCAAGAAAGGCGAACTCGTCTTCGAGTCGAAGGCGGCGAAGAAGTAGGCCAGCGCGTCCGCCTGGCTCGCAATCCACTTGGAGCCAAGTCGGCAGCGCAAAACGGCTGCGCACACCGATTGACCAACGCAGCCTCCATCAAGTAGATTCCCGCCATGATAACCGAAGTGTTGGATAGAAACGTCGTGGCCATTCCAGACCGTCTCGCTTCGCAGCACGGCATCAAGCCTGGGAGCCGGCTGGACTGGAACGAAAGCGACCGTCCAGATGTCCTCACCGTGAAGATTCTGCCCGACTACGCCACGATTGCTTCAAGCCTGCTGGGAGCCGGGCGCGCTCACCTGAAACCGGGCGCTGATCCCATCAACGATCTCGTGCGAGAGCGCGCCCAAGAGGACTTGGAACGTCAGCAGAACCTGTGATTACGCACGTTCTCGACACCTCGGCGATCCTGGCGCATTACCTGCGCGAGCCGGGAGCCGACGACGTGAACACGATTCTCGCCCAAGGGCCGGCGGCAGCGGGTATTTCCCTGATCGCGCTGGTCGAACTACGCAGTCGGCTTGCCGAGGTTGCCGCGAATCCCCAGGAAGCCGAGCGCGCCTTCAAACTGTACACCGAAACGCTGACGACCGTCCTACCGTTCTCGCGCGAAACCGCCGATGCCGCCATGGACTTGCGCTCTGCGACTCGCCCTCGTCTGCCGCTGGTGGACGCGCTCATCGCCGCCAGTGCCAAACAGCACGGCGCGGTTCTGGTCCATCGCGATCCTCACATGGCCACCATCCCCACGTCACTGGTCAGCCAACGCGTGCTGCCGCCGAAGCCGTGAGCGAGAACCAGCGGAAAGCCATCACCGGCCCCAGCCGCGTGACGGTGGAACTCAAGAAAGGCGAACTGGTGTTCGAGGCGCGGGCGGCAAAGAAGTACGACGGCTCGTCCCGCCTGTTTCAGAACTCAAAGCGCGGGCAATTCATCGCCCGCTAACGGCGGCACGTCCGGGGCTTTCGACAACACCACCAGGAACTTCTCCCGGTTCCCACGCTTGGCCCGCCCCGTGATGGTGCTTTCGGTCTGCCATGCGCCCATGGCCTGGGCCAGCGCGAGGGAGAGCAACCGCTCCACCGGCACCTTTTCACGCTCCGCCATCGCAACCGCCTGTTTGTAGATCGCGTCGGGCACTTCTGTTTGCATCGTCGTCATGTCAGCATCCTCAGTTTCGTCAGGAACTCTGCCGGACTCAAGGGCACAATACCAAATCGTTTCCGACTCGAAACGCCTTCAAGCCGCGATTCCCGCCCTCCCGCCAACTCATTTCCGGAGAGGTCGCCGACCACAGCCGTGTGACAGTGGAGTTCAAGAAAGGCGAACTGGTCTTCGAGGCGAAGGCGGCGAAGAAGTAGGACGAGCGTTTCGCCTGTCTGTTGACAGCCAGGAACCGCAACCGCATTCTTCCACCATGAAAATGACGTTCAACTTGCCTGACGGTCTGGCGCGGCAGTTCCAATCCACCTACCCGCAGGAGCAGCAGTCGGGAGTGGTGGCAGGCTTGCTCGCGAAGGAGCTCCGTGCCGACGACAACCAGTTGGCGAAAGCCTGCCGAGGCGCGAACAGCCTCAAGCAGGTTGAGAAAGACATGGAAGACTGGGAGAAGCTCAACCTCCACGACCAATGACGCCCAAGCGCGGCCAGATTTGGTGGATCAACCTCGACCCGACCGTCGGCAGCGAAATCAGCAAGCAGCGCCCGTGTGTCGTCGTGTCGCATGACACCGTCAACAAACTCCGGCGGACGCCGGTGGTCGTGCCATTGAGCAGTTCCCCAAAAGCCTTTCCTCCGGTCGTTGTCGCCATGCCGAGCGCTGGGAGGGATTCCGTGGCTGTCGTGGATCAAATGCGCGCCGTGGACAAACGCCGCTTCGTCAGCACAAAAGGCTTCCTCAGCACCGACGACTTGGAGGCTTTGGAGGACGCGATTGGCCGCGTTCTCGGCTTGCCGCGTTGAGCAGCAGTCGTCCGGCTGTTGCACTTCGGATTCCGGACTGCGGACTTCGCATTGCGGCTCCGCTCTCTCGCCAACTCATCTCCGGCGAACTCGCCGACCACAGCCGCGTGACGGTGGAGTTCAAGAAAGGCGAACTGGTCTTCGAGGCGAAAGCGGCGAAGAAGTAGGATGGCGCGTCGCCCTCATTGCCTTGCCCGCAATTACCGCTTTATGCGCGAGGTTTGCGACGGTAGGCTCCCGCCGTTATGCCAAAGTACTTTGACGACGAACGGAAGCTGCCGTTTACGCGAATAGCCGCGACCAGCAGCCAGTTGAGCGAGCAGTGGCTCCTTCGCCAGCTTGCCCAGCATGAGAGCAAGGTGTCGCTTCGCTTCCAATTCGAAGGCTTTGAGAAAGATTGCCTGGGCTATGTTTTCCAAAGGACTGCGGACACGCTGTGCCCCTTGCCCTCGTCGGCAAGCAGATGGTTCATCTCGTAGGCCAAGGAATACTCCAAGAGCGTGGAGACTCGCGTCCTCGTGTCCGTGAGGTGGCGTAGGTTAAGTGGTGGCATTTCGACCGAGCGACGCGCTGTGAGAGTTTTCGAGATGCCGCGATTGACCTGCGCGACGGCGCGATCAAGAAGTGACTGGACCAGTGCAGCGTTGTTCATGCGCCCCGGTAGTTAACCGAGAAACCACAGAGGCTCCGGGCAACATTCTCCACCGCTTGGGCTTTCATCGCCTCGGCTTGCCGGTAGAGTTGTTGGGCTTCATCCTCCAATCCGCGATAGAGATTGTTGGCCCTGAGGAAGGTTTCCTTCAGGGCTGACTGGGTCTTGGCCGGCGGCAGAGGAACGAGGATGTGCTGGAAATCTTTCGTTGCCAGCCGAGGCCGCCCAATTCCAGCGACCTGGTGCATGATCTGCCCATAAACAAAGTCGGATCGCAGCAGCACCGTCAGCAAAAACGGATCGAACAGCGGCCGGCCGTCGTCGCCCTTGCGAACGCTCAGGACGATGCACTCCGACGAGGTGTAGCCCTCATGCGGAAACTCAACGAAGTGGCATTTGCGCAAGTTCGGCCGCATCCGGGCAAACAGGACATCGTGATGACAGTATTTCTTCACTGAACTCTTGAGCGATTGGGCGGGCACATAGACCTGGGTGGCGTTGCCAGTCAGCGGCTCGATTTGGGCCAATCCGGTGTAGCAAATGAACTGGTCCGGGAAATCCACCGACGGAACGTAAGTCTCATTTCGCTCTACGCAGATTTCCCCCAGACTGACCACTGGATGCTTGCTCTGGCGAATCGCTGACGACGCCATGAGGCGGGCGGGGTGGTGGAAGCGGAAGTCCAGCCTCAATTCAGGATTGTGTGCCTCATCCGCGAACGGGTTGGCCAAGAACACCCGCTCTGGGTTGGCCACGGTTTTCCCGCAGCTTTGGACCTCGCGCCACGCTCCGAGAATCTCGTCCAAGTCGCTATTCGGAACCGGCGCGCCGCTTTCATCGTAAGCGGTGTCCGGCTCGCCGTTTGGCTTGCGGCCCACTCGATCCGACTTGGCGAAGAACGTGACTCCGCCGGCTGGCTTCTTTGCTTTTCGAAGGATGATGATCGAGGTGTTGACTGAGGCGTAAGGCATGAACGCCGTCTCCGGCAAGCTGATGACGGCCAGCAAGTCAGCCCGCCGCTGGATCAGCTTCCGCACATCCGTCGACGAAGCCAGAGATAGCACCCCCTCGTCGATCACCATGCCCAGATAGCCGCCTTCCTTGAGCAAATCCAGACAGCGCTCGACGAACAAAATGCCTCGCCGCCGAGACGTGAATCCTCGACCAAGGTCATATTCTGATAGGGTCGCGGCGTCTGAGTAGTCGCTGCCGAACGGTGGATTGGTGACGATGGCGTCGAACGTGTTCAGGAATTGATCGGCATTGTGTCCGAGCGAACCACCGTTACCCAAGAAGACGCTCTGAAAATCGCGGGCGCCACTCAGAAAGAGGTTGATCCCAGTGACCCACGCCAGGCGGTCGTCAATTTCAAAGCCGATGAGTCGCTTGACCGCTGCATCCTGCCGCAGCATCTCCACCAAGAAACCACCTGTTCCGCAAGCGGGATCGCCAACCACGCCTTTCACCTTATCGCGCAGCAACGCTACGAGGAAGGCGGCAATCTCACGAGGAGTGAAGAACTGCTGGTTGTCTCCCTTGTCGAACGTGTTCCGAACCACCTCCTCGTAAGCAACGCCTTTGATGTCCACGGAAGCCCCGGCCAAATTGAGCGAGGCCAGCACCTGCCCAGCCCCCACAATCGCCTCGTCCGGCAGGTTGAGCCGGCGAAACCGCTCAGGCACCAGAGTCGGAAATCGCTCACACGCAGTTTGGTAGTGGCCGCGAATGCGCCGGGCATAGGCGGCGTCGGCCTCCAACAATTGGACAAATAAATCGCGAGAGGACGCCTCCTTCTCCGAAAGCACCTTAATGAACAGCAGCTTCGTGACTTCGTCGAAGCGCGACATGAGCGAACTGTCGCCGTGTGCGTCGCGCAAGCAGCGATGCAGACGGGCCAAGTGCTTGCGGAATGCGTCCTCCGTCAAACTGTCGTTCGTTGAAGCCACCATTTTCTCAAACGCCGGCCCGCTCGGCACCTGGTAGGTGGCCGTTGCCTCCTCCTTGAGGTGAAGCACGTCCTGTAAACTGTAGCGGCGATAATTGTTCACCGGATGCCGTTCGGATTTTAGCTTGCCGGCACGATCCCAATTGCGCAGCGTCTCCTTGCTCACACCGAGCATCTGGGCCGCTTGACTCAGAGAGATTTTCGTTTGCACGTTTTGTAAGCTGTCAACCTTACAAAAGAAGGCAAGCGGCGAATACAGTTCTCTTTGATTTTCCCCTCCGCAATGCCCGTTTCGGCGTCAAGGCCCCGAAGCGCCCCATCGGCTCGTTCATTTTCCTCGGCCCCACCGGCGTCGGCAAAACCGAGCTGGCCCGCGCCCTCGCCGAATCGGACATGGCGGCGACGTTTTCATCCTCCGGGGTGAACGAATTTCATCGGGACTGCGCTACGACTTCTTCAGCGGTGGTCCAGGTGTCAGAAATGGACGGCTGGCATCCACACGCAACCAAGCCAGCGCGCCGAGGAAGTAGGAGACGGCGAAAACGACGAACACGGCATTCCAATTCCAGAGGATGGCGACCTTGGCGGCGACCAGCGGACTGAGCATGGCGCCGATGGCACCGACCGAGTTCATACAGCCGCCCACCGTCCCGGCGCAACGTCCGCCAATGTCCACCGAGGCGGACCACATGGCCGGCAGGGCCAAGTCCTGAAAAGCCGAAGCGACGCAGATGATGAGAATGACCGCCCAAGCGGAATCGGTGCGCGAGACAGCCAGCGCGCAAGCCGCCGCCACGCCCAAGCCGACGGCGCCCTGGAGACTGCGCCCCCACCGCTTGCTGCCCGTCGCTCGGATCAACACGTCGGAGAGCCGCCCGCCGGCCAGGCAGGCGAGGCCGCCGACCAGCAGCGGCAAGCCGGTCATGATTTCCGAATGGGAGTAGTCCACCTGGAATTGCTCCTTCAAGTATTTGGGCAGGAAGGTGACGTAGAAGAACCAACTGAAGGCGGCGGTGAACGAAGCTACATAGAGCCAGAGCAGATTGGGCGAGAAGAACAGGCGGGCCCACGGCACTCGGGCCGGAGCCTCGTCCTGGTAAATGGACTCCTGCTCTGCGGCTCCAGCGCGGATCAGCTCGCATTCGGTTTGGTTGGCCGAGGCCTTCTGCTCCGGCCGGTCACGAAACCAAAGAAAGAAGACCAGCGCCCACACCATGCCTGCGGCGCCCAGAATCCAGAACGCGCGCTGCCAGCCGCCGGCCACCCCCACGAGGCTGCCGATGATGGCCGGCGCCACGGCCCCGCCGAACCGGCTGGAGAGCCAAATCGCGCCCTGCGCCGCCCCACGCTCCCGGAAGGGGAACCACCGGCCCAGCGCCCGCGCGATATTCGGATACGCGCCCGCCTCGCCCAGGCCGAACAGAAAGCGCACCAGCACCATCGTGGCAAGAAACACCCAGGGTTCGGGGTGGCGAAAAGCCAGGCCCGCCAAGGCCCTCACGCCGCCGGTCAGCGCCGTAAACAACGACCACCAGAGCACGATCAGAAGGATGATGGCCCGTGGGTGGAACCGGTCTGCCAACCAGCCGCCCGGCAGACCGAACAGAACATACCCAAGCACAAAAGCCGAGAAAACCCAGCTCATGCGTTCGGTGGCGCGGTCCTGGGCCAGCTTGGTCCGGGCGTCCAAGTCGTTGGCGAGACCCTTCGAGGCCAGCGTCTGCTCGTCGCGGGCGGAGAGCCGGTCCAACTGGAGGTCGCGTTCGATGTCGCCCTGCACGCGCATGATGCAAATGCGGTCCAGGTAGGTCAGGCAGGCCAGTGAGCAAAGAAGGACCAGCACCAGGTAGCGCACGCGGGTCGGCCGGGCGCCGGTGAAGCCGGAGGGCGAGTTTTTAGGCTGCGGGTTTACCTGAGCCATTGCCAGGCATCAGATGGATCTTTGTCCCCAAGGCATGGGCATCGTCGGCGGCTTGCGATGGTGATCGCGGCGGAGGTCCACCGGGCGGTTCTTGAAGTACTGGATGAAGCGCAAGAGCTGCTGGACCGCTTCGTTGTAGGCCAGGCGGCCCTTGATGGCACCGCAGGGCACGATGCATACTTTGCCCAGCTCGATGGTGTCATTGATTTCAGGCCAGGTAAGTTTTTCGTAACGGTATTCTGTGGCCGCGCGTGTTGTCATGGGGCTGACGTTACGTAGAAGACCAAACTGGCGCAACCTCCTTGATTACCGGTCCATCGCCGATATCCCGAACACCGACCTGTCTGTATTCTCCACCCACAGCGATATCCATCTGCGCCTTGGTGCAAAAAACCGCAACAAACTAACCATGCGCCGTGTCTATTGACTGGGCTGCTTGCGACCTTTTTGGCCATTGCTTGCGTTAAGACCAAGAGGATGGTTTCCGAAAAGTCCGGTGAGCCCTTGCCGGATCCGGTAAATCGGGCCGGGCTTTTGACGACTTGAACCATGATTGCAGGAGCTGTTTGAAAATGCCGTCAGGAATTTTCGTTTGCGCCAGACTCGTTTGGAGTTCAGGCTTTTGCCGGCCCTTTGCAGCGCGCAGCCTGAAGGCTGAACTCCAAACATGAGTTATCGAACCGGCTTCAACTCCAGTCAAATGAACCGTTTACCGCGGATGCTTATGGCGTGCCTGGCCGGCAGCTTCGTCATCGCTGCCGGATGTAATCGGAAGGATACCCAACCAACTTCGCCGGCCCGGGAACAAGGACCGCAAGTCAGGTCTGGCTTGGCCCGGGTGCGGTCCAATCCGCCGCAGGCTCCGGATAAGACACAGGGCGATCCAGCCCCCCTCCAAACCGAGGCCGCTGCGCCGCAGATGCACAACGGAGCTGTTCAGCAGAGAACGGACGGTCAACCAGTGCCAGCCACAGATGGTCAGGGCCAAGCGCCAGGCGCACAGACCAACGGAAGCGACCCGCACTATTCAGTCGCGTCCACGACGTTTAAGGTAAGGCAAGTGCGGCTCCAAGCGAACGGTCTGCCGAGGGCGTCAACGGAGCAGGAAGCCGACGCCATTTTCACAAAGCCGACGCTTTTTCGCATCGAGATCGAGATCCCCCGGTCCGGCATGAGTGCCTTGCGGCGCACTCACTGGGAAGGCGGACAAGAGCGCCCAGTGGCCCAAGCGACCGTGAAAGAAGGCGGCACCCTTTACACGAACGTGGCCCTTCACCTCAAGGGCGCCGCCGGAAGCTTTCGCTCGGTGGATGACAAGCCGGCCATGACTCTGAGTTTTGACAAGTTCGTGACGGGGCAAAGCTTTCATGGGCTGCACAAGATCTCGCTAAACAACTCCGTACAGGACTCGTCCTTTCTCTGCGAGGAAATCTCACGTGAACTGTTCCTTGCGGCCGGAGTGCCCGTGCCGCGAGCCGCGCATGCCCTGGTCACGCTCAACGGGAGGGATCTGGGGTTGTACGTCCTGCTGGAAGGAGCCAACAAGCAGTTCCTCAAGCGCCATTTCAGCAATGTCAAAGGCAACCTCTATGACGGCGGCTTCTGCCAGGACATCAGCACTTCACTTTCAGTGACCTGCGGAGATGACCCAGACAACCATGCCGGCCTGAAGGCGCTCCTGGCTGCCGTGCGCGAGCCAAGATCGAGCTTTGCTCGCCTCGAACAAGTCCTGGACATGGACCGTTTTCTGTCGATGGTTGCGTTGGAAATGATGCTCTGCCACTGGGACGGCTACACGCTCAACCGAAACAACTGGCGCATCTTCCACGACTCGGATTCGAACAAAATGGTTTTCATCCCGCACGGGCTGGACCAATTGTTCGGCGCGGGAAGGCAGTTTGACCCGGGCAGTCCTCTCAAGCCGCAGCATGTCTCGGGTGCCGTTTCCAGGGTTGTGCTCGGTACTCGCGAAGGCCAACGCCGGTACCTGGAGCGCGTCGGGCAACTCTACACCAATGTGTTCAAGGTCGATGAAATCGTAAGTCGCGTGGACCAGATCGTGGCAGGGATCAGCCCGGCACTGGCCCAGACCCATCCGCAAATGGCGAGGTCACTGCAACAAAGAGCAGGCTCCTTGAAGCAACGGATCATCCAGCGGGGCGAGGGACTGCGCCGCCAGCTTGGCGCGCCGATTCATCCCGTGGAATTCGCAAGTGACAACGTCCTTCGGCTCACTGGCTGGAAACCATCCCCGGTTCAGTCCGGGGAACCCACGCTCGCCCAAGTCGAAGATCCTCCTGGCAAACCGCTCCTGTCGATCAATGCGGGCAATGCCAGCAGCAGCAGTTCGTGGCGCACCCGGGTTGAGCTCGCCGCAGGTCGGTACCAATTCGAGGGGCGCATCCGGGTGCGGGGTGTCGTGATCGAAGGAGGAGACGCCCGCGGTGGGGCCGGCTTGCGCATCTCTAAAGGAACCATGCCACGCAAACTGACCGGAACCTCGGATTGGAAGGATTACCAGTATCCCTTCATCGTCTCGGAGGAAACGGCCGACGTCGAGTTGGTTTGCGAACTGCGCGCCATGAAAGGCGAAGCCTGCTTTGACTTAAGTTCCCTCCGGTTGGTTCGGTTGCCGTAGCGGGGGGGTCAACTATATTCTGAAGCAACCGAGACGCAATCGCGGGGTTCGAGCCAACTGCTAACTGTTCGCCTGCTTTTCGGCCCATTCTCCGATGAACGGCACCTTGTAGGTCTGCATGCCGTAAGCCTTTACCATCAGGATGACCATGAGCACAAGCGCACCGAGTCCAACCAGCATCGATACCGGCAGAGTGATAAAAGCGAAAGCGCGCATTATTGCCGTTAAGCCGGCGGAAACAATCGACCAGCCGATCCAAAACACGATGAAAGCTCCGTGAACGGCCAGCGATTGCCAGGCATGGAAGCGAATGAATCGATCCTTCTTGTAGGGGTCAAGGATGAACCCAAAGAGAATCGCGCACACGAGTCCCGCCAGGCATACCGGAATGTAGGTGAGCATAGCGGCCACATTGGGCGTGATACCACCCTGGCCTCCGCTTGACGATTGTCCCTGCTGCGGCGCTTGCGGTGTGGGGACTCCAGGGGCGCCGGAGGCCGGTCCAATCGCAAAGCCACACGAGCCACAGAACTTGACTCCATCAGCAACCTGGGAACTACACTTTGGACATACAGCCATACAGGTTCTCCTATCGTTTGACGCTCGCCGTTTCAGAGGCAACTCGGCCCCTTTCCGCGTGCGCATACACTCGTTTCGCGAGCCGATCCGGTCACGGGAGGGTCGTTTCGGGTCTTATCTTGCGGGCACTTTACCAAGGCCTCAGCCCGCGTCAACTCCAACAGTTCGCATTTTGATCGCTCGGCGCGGGGAGACGGCGGCCAAGGCGGTTGACAACATCAACTTCTGCTGGCAAATCGCGGCTGCCTGAATCAAGGTTCCGCAGGAACGGACTAAGCGGTCAATCCGCTTCCCGAGTCACCCGTGCTGCGGATGAATGAATGCTGACGCGAACAAGCAGTCCGAACAGGTCGAGCCGAAGCCCCCGCTGACCGGCCAGATGCTGAGGCACTTTCGCCTGGAGGGCTTGCTGGGAGAAGGCGGCATGGGTCGGGTCTACCGCGCGTACGACACGCGGCTCCATCGGCCGGTTGCGATAAAGCTGCTGCCCGCCGAACTGATCTCCGATCCGGAGCGAAGGCAGCGTTTCTTGCAGGAGGCCCGCACCGCGGCCCGCGTCACCCATCCGGCCATCGCCCAGATTCACAGCGTGGAGGAAGAAGATGGCGTGACGTTTCTCGTCATGGAACTGGTCGAGGGCAAGACGGTGCGCGAGCTGATCCAGAACCGCGAACTGGACTTGCTCGGGGCGATTGACATCGCTCTGCACGTGGCCGAAGGGCTGGCCAAGGCGCATGAACTG
>Ga0315274_10011572_pt1 | contig 12641 bp, 10 predicted proteins | sample YL17G02_20_MG_FD_203700 | JGI IMG/M metagenome (GOLD analysis project Ga0315274, IMG submission 203700) | Sediment microbial communities from Yellowstone Lake, YNP, Wyoming, USA - YL17G02_20 | ecosystem: Environmental > Aquatic > Freshwater > Lake > Sediment | place: USA: Wyoming | collected... | reverse complement strand
GGTCTCTGTTCCACGTCTGGATAGGAAATGGGAAGAGGTAGAGATGAAACTGAAAGCAAAGCTGAAAGCAAAGCAGTCAGAGCTCTCCAGTGGCTGTGTCTATTACGAAAGGTGTCCTTTCTTGGGCGTAGGTAGAGATTGTCACAAACCACCCACGCTAATAGAGGCGGAAATAGGTCACTTTGTAGCGTGCAGCTATTATATGGAGGTAAATGAACGGGTTTGAAAAAGACTTCAAGTTTGGAGCTTCACTTTCGGGAATCCAGTTTGAAATGGGAGGGGAAGAGTCCGATAGTGTATGTGTTGCTGAAGAAACGAGAAAAAGTGTCCTGAAGGATATGAAAGAATTGGGTTATATATAAAATGACTAAAAAGGAGGGATAGATTATGTCAAATGCAAAGCTGATTGGTTCTGCATTGCCTAACATTCCATGGGAAGAACGCTCTCATGGTTGTAATGAAGTAGTCTGGCGTTCAGAGAGAAACCCGATCATCACGCGCGATGCAGTACCAGATACGAACAGTATATTCAACAGCGCCATCGTGCCTTTTGAGAGCGGTTTTGCCGGCGTGTTTCGCTGCGATAACACGGCCAGAGATATGCAGCTTTATGCAGGAAAGAGCAAAGACGGTATCAACTGGGAGATAAAACCGAAGCGTATTCAGTTTAGATGTGAAGACGATGAAATTGGCAACTTTGTTTATGGCTATGATCCGCGGGTGTGCTGGCTTGAGGACAGGTACTATATCACCTGGTGTAACGGTTATTATGGACCTACAATAGGCGTGGGTTACACCTATGATTTCAAGACTTTTTACCAGATGGAGAATGCTTTTTTGCCATATAACAGAAATGGTGTCCTATTCCCTCGCAAGATAAACGGGAAATTTGCGCTGCTCAGCCGACCCAGTGATAGAGGACACACGCCTTTTGGCGACATATTTTATAGTGAAAGTCCAGATATGATCCATTGGGGACATCATAGACATGTAATGTCTCCCACTGAGGGCTGGCAAGCCACCAAAATCGGTGCGGGGCCTACACCAATAGAAACGTCAGAAGGGTGGCTTTTGATTTATCATGGTGTGCTTACTTCTTGCAACGGATTTGTATATAGCTTTGGCGCTGCGCTATTGGATATTGAAAAACCTTGGAAGGTAATTTTCAGAACGCGTCCTTACCTACTTAACCCGAGAGAATATTATGAGTGTGTTGGTGACGTTCCAAACGTAGTCTTCCCAACTGCTGCCCTGTATGACCCGCCGACACGATGTATTGCTATTTATTACGGTGGGGCAGACACGGTTACATGTATGGCATTTACGAAATTCGATGAGTTAATTGATTTCATCAAAGAGAATTCTCTCTGAAATGCTATGGTAATTTAAAATAAAGGCAGGCAAACCATGAAAAAAAGACACAGATTTTTTCAGTAAAGGAAACAGCAATGAACCCCTATGGAAATTTTGATGATGTGAAAAAAGAGTATATTATTACTCGACCCGATACACCCCTACCTTGGATAAACTATTTAGGATCCAAGAAATACTTTGGGATTATCTCCAATACAGCCGGAGGTTACAGCTTCTACTCAGATGCTCGACTGCGTCGTCTAACTCGCTATCGTTATAATAATGTTCCTATGGATACAGGTGGTCGCTATTTATATATTAAAGATGGTGACACCATCTGGAATCCTGGCTGGAAACCGACTCGCACGCTATTAGATGGATACTCCTGTCGCCATGGTTTGGGCTATTCAGTGATTACGGGACGTAAAAATGGTGTGGAGGCTGAGGTCAATTATTTTGTGCCTCTTAAAGAAAACATGGAGATATGGAAGGTGAGATTAATTAATCATACAGATCAGGAAAAAACGCTAACTCTTTTTTCATTTATTGAATTTTGCCTTTGGGATGCTATGGATGATATGACTAATTTCCAACGAAATTTTAGTACTGGTGAGGTAGAAGTAGAAAATGATACTATTTTTCACAAAACTGAATATCGAGAAAGGCGGAATCATTATGCCTACTTTACCTGTAGTCAAAAAATAGACGGATTTGATACTAACCGCGATTCTTTTATTGGCCTTCATAATGGGTTTGAAAATCCTAAAGCAGTTATTGAAGGAAAATGCGCTAATTCTCTGGTAAATGGTTGGTCTCCAGTTGGTGCCCATCAACTCAATATTACCCTCAAACCGAGGCAGAATAGAGTACTCCATTTTATATTGGGATATATGGAAAACAGAGAGGATGAAAAGTTTTCAGGTCCTGGTGTTATCAATAAAGAATCATTATGGGCTAAATTGAAGGTTTATAGAACTACCCAAGCTGTGGATGAAGCATTTGATGAATTGAAAGTATATTGGGCTAAACTGCTTGGTCGATATAAAGTAAAAATAGATAATGAGCATATAGAACGTATGGTCAATATTTGGAATCAGTATCAGTGTATGGTAACTTTTAATATGTCTCGTTCTGCTTCCTTATACGAATCGGGTGTTGGACGTGGAATAGGCTTTCGGGATTCCAATCAGGATTTACTCGGTTTTGTACATATGGTTCCAGAAAGAGCAAGGGAGAGAATTCTGGAGCTTGCTGCGGTTCAACTCTCTAATGGGAGTTGCTATCATCAGTATCAGCCGTTAACTAAGGAAGGGAACGAGAGTATAGGTGGAGGATTTAATGATGACCCATTATGGCTTATTCTTTCTACCTGTGCTTATATAAAGGAAACTGGAGATTTTTCAATTCTTGATGAGGTAATTGGATATTCAGATATACCTGGTAGCAAAGCTACTATTCTTGATCACCTTTACCTTTCTATTAATTATACCCTAAAAAATTTAGGACCCCACCATCTTCCTCTTATAGGTCATGCCGACTGGAATGATTGTCTGAATCTGAATTGTTTTTCTAAAGTGCCGGGAGAAAGTTTTCAACTGGCTGGAGATGTGGATGGAGGAGTAGCGGAATCAGTAATGATTGCTGGTTTGTTTCTCTATGTTTGTCGTGAACTAATATTATTACTACATCAGATTGGAATTGAAGAAAAAATTAATGAACTCAATAAAGGATACAAACTTATCAAGAAAGCGGTTGAAAAACATGGTTGGGATGGGGAATGGTTTTTGCGAGCTTATGACTATTATGGGAATAAAGTAGGGTCTAAGGAATGTGAAGAAGGAAAGATATTTATTGAATCCCAGGGTTGGTGTATTATGGGTGGTGTTGGTTTAGAAAATGGTCGAGCAGGAAAGGCTTTGAAAGCGATAGAAAAGTATCTTGATACACCTCACGGAATTATTTCACACCAACCTGCATATTCCCACTATTACTTAAGTTTAGGAGAAATTTCTTCCTATCCACCAGGATACAAAGAAAATGCGGGGATATTTTGCCATAATAATCCCTGGATTTCTATAGCAGAGACTATTTCAGGAAATGGTGACAAGGCTTTTGACTATTACCTGCGTATCTGCCCTAGCACTAAGGAAGAGATTATAGAAATCTATCGTTGCGAACCCTATTCTTACGCTCAGATGATCGCTGGGCGAGATGCCCCTACTTATGGTGAAGCTAAAAACTCCTGGCTTACTGGTACAGCAGCTTGGAGTTTCGTAGCTATTTCTCAGGCTATTTTAGGAATTAAACCTGATTATCAGGGTTTGCTGATTGACCCTTGTATCCCTAAAAATTGGAAGGGTTACAGGGTTATTCGGCTCTTTCGTGGAGTAAAATATTATATCACAGTGAAAAATCCTGATGGGGTTAGCAAGGGAGTTAAACATTTACTAATAAATGGAAAGTTGATAAAAGGAAATTTTGTCCCTTATAATAAGAAAGATAAAGAAGTAGAAGTTACTATAATTTTGGGTAGTAACTAATTAATAAAAATTTAAAGAGGTGTTTTGCTTATGCCCCTAACTATAAGAACATTATCTCTTAATGGTATATGGGAATTTCGTTTAAATGATGAAGAAAAGTATCGTGATACTCAAGTTCCTTCTAATTGGTATCTACAAGGATTGAATCATAGTGGTAAGGTATATTATCAAAAGAGATTTGAAATATCAACCCAGAAAGATAAGGACTATTACCTCATCTTTAGAGGAGTGGATTACTTTTGTAAAGTTAAACTAAATGGAAGACTAATCGGAGAACATGAAGGATATTTTCAGGGATTTTCTTTTTTAATAACAGAGATATTAAAGAATGGCGAAAATCTTCTTGAAGTTGAGGTAGATTCACCTCGCGAGTCTGTGGATATCTGGCCCAATAGAAAATACCTGATTAAAGGAATATTTAATCATCATGATACCCGTCCGGGAAGCTGGGACCCTGAATATGGGCAGGATAAAAATACCGGAGGTATATGGAATGATGTTCTAATCAGGGAGAAGGAAAAAATACACATAGATAAAAATATTAAAGTATCTCCATTGCTACTAAAAGATGGTCGAGCACGTTTGGATATAGATATATCCTTGAGTAATATCGATTCTCCCCAAGAAATAGAAATTAAATTAGAAATTTCGGGAATTGGTTTTAGGGAATATTTTGAAATTGATAAAAAAATTTTTTTATCTTCAGGCGAGAATCATATTCATTTAGTAAAGACATTAGATAAACCTAAACTGTGGACTACCTGGGATAGAGGGAAACCATATTTGTATAATTTAAAATGTAAGATTTTGAATTCAGCAAAAGAAAAACTGGATGAAGGGTCAGTACAATTTGGTATAAGAGAAATAAAGATAGACCATAAATGGAATTGGTATCTAAATAATGAACAGTTCTTCCCTCGGGGTACAAATTTCATCCCTACTCAATGGTTAAGTGAGTACGATAAAAAAATGGTTGCCAAAGATATAAAGATGTTAAAAGAGGCTAATGTAAATGCGGTTAGGGTTCATGCCCACATTAATCGCCAGGAATTCTATGATGCCTGTGATGAGACAGGAATATTGGTATGGCAAGATTTCCCTCTTCAGTGGAGCTATGAGGAGACTGATGAATTTGCTCAGAATGCGATTAGCCAGATTGAGGATATGATAGATCAGTTTTACAATCATCCCAGTATATGTGTCTGGTGCTGCCACAATGAACCAAGCACCAACCGACACACTCTTGACCCCCTATTATACTTAACTGCAAAAGCTGAGGATTCCACCAGGTATGTCGATATAGCCTCTGATTTTGCCTATCATCCCTATCCGGGATGGTATCTAACTCATTATTATGAATTTCGTTCTCTTCCCAGCGCCCCCTTTGTAAATGAATTTGGGGCTCAGGCACTCCCCAATGTAGAAACGATGAGGGAAATGATGAAAGAAGATGAACTCTGGCCTCCTCAGTGGTCAATATGGGCTTATCATGATTTCCAATATGATACTACCTTTAATGTGGCTAAGATAAATAGGGGTAATTCTATCGAAGACTTCGTAAAGAACAGTCAGGACTATCAATCAAAATTGTTAAAATATGCCATAGAAAATTATCGCAAGAATAAATATTCTAAAGTAACTGGAATATTTCAATTTATGTTCGTGGATAATTGGAATGCCATAACCTGGAGTGTGGTGGATTATTTTCGGAGACCAAAGAAGGGATATTATACCTTAAAAACAGTCTACCAGCCGATATTAATTGGGATGGATATGGACAGAGAAAAGATGAGTCTGGATGCATTGAGAAATATAGGAATTTCTAACATCTGGATAGTTAATGATACACTGGGTAAATATGAAAATACCTATGCTGAAATAAGCTTGTTTAAAGATAAAAAGATAGTAACGGAGAAGAGGATAAAAATAGGTTCCATACCTGTCGATAGTGTAAAACATTTCTCTAATCCTCCTCTATCAGCAGGAATTGTGAATTTGGATTTAAAAGAAAAAGGGATATATGCTATTGAAATAAAGTTGAAAAATAAGAAAGGTGATATCATCTCGAGAAATTCCTACTCGATAGAGTTAGTATAAACAGTGTTTAAAAATTATTAAGAATAGCTATTATTTTAAGAAATATTTTGGTATTATAAATAATTAATAGCGGCTAGAAATGTAGGGGTTTGATTTATCAAACCCATTATAATAATTTAAAGGAGGAAGTAGAATGGTATTAGAAGCAATTAAAAAAAGGCAGAGTGTTCGTAGTTATCGAGAAAAAGAAATTCCCGAGGAAGTATTACAACAGATATTAGAGGCGGGTAGATTAGCACCTTCTGCTAGTAATCAGCAAGGTTGGAAATTTATAGTAGTAAAAGAGGAGAGTTTAAGAAAAAAATTGATTCCTGCTTGCAAGAATCAGAAATTTGTAGGAGAAGCTCCGGTAGTTATTGCCGGGTGTGCTACTAATCTTGATCATATAATGAGTTGTGGTGAGCACAGTTATCCTATCGATTTGGCTATTGCTCTGGATCATATGAGCTTGGAGGCAGCTTCTTTAGGATTAGGAACTTGTTGGATCGGTGCCTTCTACCAGGATCAGGTTAAAGAAATCTTAGGTGTTCCCGAAGATGTCCGGGTTGTTGCCCTAATGCCGGTAGGATATCCTAAGGAATTAGGAAGTAAGACCGGGAGAAAGCCTTTATCGGAAATTATCTGTTACAACAAATATAGAACCTAAAACTTGTTAGATAAAATTTGTCAGAACCATTCATGACCTAAGGATAATCAGGGCAGACGTAAGGTCTGCCCTTTTAATTTGTTTTATTTTTTTCTTGAAATAAGAGATTTAATCCTACTTCTTTATTAAATTCCCTTTCTATTTTGCCCCTAATCTCTTCAATCACAATTTCACCGGTTCCACTAATAACTGCAGAATTTAAATGCCCTCCATAAGCCTCATATTTAGAATCAGATAAACTAATATGTAAGTGAAGATATATTTCCTCATTCATGGTAGAGATATTTCCAGATAAACTGATAATTTCATAATCCCCGATTAATTCTTTAGAGTGATACTGTTTATGCTTAGCGTTAAAAAGTCCAATAGTTACTCTATCAGTAGCTCCAATTCCACTAATTGTGCCTAATTTTATTTTATTTTCCTTACAAAATTGTTTTAAAGTTTGGACAATTTCTTCTCCTTTATCGATTCTTACTATCCATTTGTTTCCGATTTTTTTAAATTTCATATTTTACCTCCTAATTCTAATTTACAGCAGTTGATAAGGAGACTCCATTTTCTTGCTTTTAATTAAAATATTTGGGGGAATTTTAAATTCTAAGAGTTTATCGTACAGAGCCTCAACGAAGAATTTCTCCGTATCATAGTGTTCGATCTCTAAAATATTTAAGCCCAATTCTTTAGCCCGAAGAGCACTATGATAATTAATATCCCCGGTTATATATAAATCAGCACCACTCTTACCAACTTGCTCCAAGAGAGAGCTTCCCCCTCCGCAACATAAAGCAACTTTCTTTATTTTACGATTATGGTTAGATTTAATTAATCTGATATAGGAAGCTTTAAGTTTATTTTTGACGCTCAGTGAAAATTCAGCCAGGTCTACCTCTTTAGCTATTTCTCCCCAAATACCTATTCCATAGGATTGATTTATTTTGAGTTCATAGATATCATAAGCGGGTTCTTCGTAGGGATGTGCCTTTTTTATAGCCAGTATTACGCTTTCTAAATTTCTCTCCGGAACGATGGTTTCAATTTTTATCTCTTCAGTTACTTTTCTTTCGCCTATCTTCCCCACAAAGGGTTTAGTTCCTTCCATCGGTTTAAAAGTTCCTTCCCCTTTAATCTTAAAAGAGGTCTCAGTATATTTGCCAATCTTCCCTGCTCCGGCGTCAAAGATGGCCTGACTTATCCTATCTGATTCTTGAATGGGTACATAAACTGCAAATTTATAAATTTTTTCTAAACTGCCCTTTAGAGGAGCAATTTTAGTTATCCCCAATAGATTAGCAACATAATCATTCAGCCCATTTTCGGCTAAATCATAATTGGTATGCAGTGCTAAAAGATTTATTTGATTAGTAATAGTTTGAAAAAGAAGGGGATTATTTTGTTTGGTAATTTGTTTTAGCGGAGCAAAAAGAAGAGGATGATGGGCAAGAATTACATTTACTTTATTTTCTATAGCTTCTTCTAATATTTCTAAAGTCACATCTAAAGCCAGTAATATTTTTATAATTGGAGCTTCTCCATCAGCAAATTGAATCCCGCTATTATCATAACTTTCTTGTAAAGAAAAAGGAGCAATCTTATCCAAAATATCTAAAAGTTCCTTAATGGTCATTTAAAATTTATTTCCCTAACCTCCTCCCAATAGGGGATAAGAGAAATTTACTCCTTTCTTTTCTTTAATTTCAATGATTAGCATCGCTAATTTTAAAGTTCAGCCATGGCCTGTTTAAGAGTTTTTATATCCTTCCAGGTTAATTCTTTAGGACTGCCCGGGAAGGTTCCTTCGTTTCTGAGTAGATAACTTGGATGGAACATAGGAAATATCTTTATCTCCCCTAACCAATCAAACCATTGACCTCGAAGATTAGTAATCCCTTCTGTAGTCTCTAAAAGGTATTGAGTAGGGATATTACCCAGAGTAACAATAATCTTAGGATTAATCAGGGCAATCTGGGTTTCCAAATAAGGGTAACAGGTCTCTATTTCACTTGGAGAGGGATTACGATTAGCCGGGGGTCTACATTTAACCATATTAGTGATAAAGATATCTTCTCTTTTTATATCAATCGATTGGAGAATTTTAGTTAAAAGTTGGCCGGCTTTACCCACAAAAGGCTTCCCTTGCAGGTCTTCATCTTCACCGGGAGCTTCTCCAATAAATATTACTTTAGCTTTGGAATTTCCTTCTCCCGGAACAACTGTAGTGCGAGCCAGATATAATGGACACTTTTTACAATTTTTACATTCTTCCGCTACTTCTTCAATAGTAAGCGGATTAATGTTTTCTGACATTAATTTTACCTCTATTTATTTTTTACCAAAATTAATCTTCTAAAGTAGTAGATTAGCTTACATTTACTTGTATTTTACCATTTTTTGATACTTTTTAGCAAATAAATGAGAAGTAAGATCAGAGAGAATCCTAGAGCGGAACTAACGCCATCCCTTTAAGAAGTTACCGTATAACGGGTAGGGGCCAGCCTGTCAACATTTTACCTAACTTCTTTCTGGGATTGGACTTAATGTGATAGGGGACCTTCTTTTTTATAAGAAAGAAGGACTTTTTAAAATAAGTGTAGTATATATAATATATTAATTTTAGTTAAATTTAATATTGTAATCTGTATGAAGATAACAGAAGAAACCTTTTCTTTTATTTTAAAAAGAAAAGGAGCTGAAGAGGTAAAATACTAAAGGTATTCAAACTTTCAGACCAAAGGACTGTTACCGGACAGAACTCTGGAGAGCTTTATATTAAAAAGCACCGAAGGGGCAATTCCTAATCTTTAGGAAAACCTATACAGAGTTTACTTTAAAGAACTATTTCCTAATCATATAGGAAGAATCTTTCAGGTAAAAAGACAGAGCGAGAGAGTAATATATTTATTTTTTTACTCTGTCTTTTTTATTTTACATAAATACACTTTTTTGTATTTTTATAATATTTAAAGAAATTAAAATATCCCCATTATGTTAAATATTGAGACCCGGACCTTTATATTTTCGGAAGCTAATGCCAATGTTAGGGCTCAATATGAAAGGAGTATACAATGGGAAAACTCTGGACATGTCCTTACTGTAATAGGCCATGCACAATTGACAAAAATGATATCAGATCAATGTCAAACTATTCCTATATAAGTGAAGAATATGGTTATTATCGTAGTATTGTCACGGTAATAGTGTGCCCAAATCCAGAATGCCGCCAACAGACCATCTCTATGAATGTGTTCTCATGCGACGTAAATGGTTTTGCGCAGGATGATAATCGTATTTTCTCTTGGAACCTTTTGCCAGAGTCCGAAGCAAAACCCTTTCCTGACTACATCCCTAAACAACTCCGAGATGACTATGCGGAAGCTTGCCTAATTAAGAACAAGAGCCCCAAGGCCTCCGCAACATTAAGCAGGCGTTGTCTTCAAGGCATCATCAGGGATTTCTGGGGGATCAATAAGAACAGATTGATTGACGAAATTGACGAATTGAAGAGCAAAGTGGACTCCACAAGCTGGGATGCCATAGATTCAGTACGGCAAGTGGGCAACATTGGCGCCCACATGCAAAAAGACGTTAACCTGATTATTGACGTAGATCCTCAGGAGGCAGGGCTCCTTATTTGGTTGATAGAGACACTATTTGAGGAATGGTACATTGCATTTCATGATCGAGAAGCCAAAATGAAGACTTTGAAGAAGCTTGCAATTGACAAGAAGGCAGTCAAGAAGCCTAATCCTGATTGTTAGCCATCTCGATCAAGGAGGTAGCCATGTGTGACAGGGTTGTCAGGGTACGGTTCTTTGACACATTATTAATAAAGGATTAAGAATAAACAGATCTTAAAGGATAGTCTGAGAAGATAAAAATAAGTGATATATTTACAAGAAGAGAAAGATAATAAAATTTTTCTAAATATTAATCCTTAAAAATGAAAATACCGTTTTTATTTTATAATTATATTTAAGAATAATTTTAGATTTTTTTTAGAAAAATAATCTAGTTTATCTATTAGAAAAATATTTAATTTTTTAGGTATTAATCGGAGGATGATAGCGAAAAGTAGAGCATGACAAAAAACCGTCTCTTAATATACATTATTAGAGAAGAGAGGAAAAACACAAGTGATATTGATCTCTTAGTAGATTTTAAAAAAGAAGCAGGCCTTTATATTCCCCGATGCATTTTTTCGCAAATAATGAGGTGGTTCTATCTCAGGTGTAGCAATGGCGATAGGTCTTAAATTCGGAAGGAGTTCTAAAGAAGAAAATCCTCATTAAAACAAAAAAAGAAATGAAAAGGCATTTTAATATAAATAGAACGAGGATTATCAGTTTTTATAGAGGAAAAGTGAACCTTAAGAGAGAAGTCGAGATTTTATTGTTGAAAGTGACTTTTTTCAAGTCTTATCTAAAATAGTCTTGACTTTTTTCGAATTAATTAGTATTATGGGTGCTATGAAAGAGAGAATCCTTTATCAGAAAATATGGCAAAAGCTATCCTCTTATAAAAATATGGTATTTTTATCCGGTCCCCGGCAAAGCGGAAAAACGACCTTTGCAAAGATAATTGTCAGGGGCTTTAACAATCAAGTTTACTTTAATTGGGATGATATTCCCAGCAAGAGAGTATTGATCCGGGATCCTTACTTCTTTGAGAAAGTCGACCGGATGGATGAATCGATTCCATTGGTTATTTTTGATGAAATTCATAAATACAGCAATTGGAAGAATTATCTCAAAGGAGTTTATGACCGATTTGCTGAAGAATACAAGATTCTGGTTACCGGTAGCGGTAGATTAGATTTGTATCAAGAAGGGGGAGATTCCCTGGCCGGCAGATATATGAAATTCCATCTATTACCTTTTACCTATTCAGAATTGATCAATAAACAAAACTCGATAACTGATTTCATAAGCAATCCCTTTCATTTTCAAGAAGATAACCAGACTGACTATGGTTTATGGAATGATCTATTTGAACTCAGTGGTTTTCCGGAACCCTTTTTGAAAGGGGAAAAGGATTTTTACCGGTTGTGGTCAAATAATTATCAGCACCAGTTAATTCGGGAGGATATTCGAGATTTAACCCAAATCAAAAAGTTTGATTCCCTGGAAATCTTGTATTCCCTCTTACCACTAAAGGTAGGTAATCCTCTTTCTTTAAGTTCATTAAACACCGATGTCCAAGTATCTGTGGACAGTGTTAAAACCTGGCTTGAAGTATTTGAAATCCATTATTTGATATTTCGAATATCACCATGGACACATAAAATTTCCCGGGCAATTAAAAAGGAAAAAAAGGTTTATCTTTTTGACTATGCCCAAATAAATGATAGAGGTATCCGTTTTGAGAATATGATTGGCTTAGAGCTATACAGGGCAATTTTGAATTGGAACGATTTGGGATTAGGAGATTTTTCCATGCATTATATTCGCAATAAAGAAAAAGAAGAAATTGATTTTCTTATTTGTAAAGATCATCATCCTACACTGCTGATTGAATGTAAGCTATCAGATGAAAATATTTCAAATAGCTTGATTAAATTTCAGAATACGCTCGATATACCTGCTATTCAGTTGGTAAATAAACCACATGTCGGAAGAATAGTTACCAATCAAAAAAATAAGATTTTAATCATATCTGCTCCCAGGTGGTTATCCTTTTTGCCGTAAGGTTAAGGTTATGCAGGTGAGAATCGGTTCGGAGAAAGAGCAATAAACTGTAAGAGAAAGAAAGTGAGAGGCTCATGGCCATAATCCATAGTGGTCTTTTTTCTGCTCCTAGAGCGGAGGGAAGGATTGTTGTTTTGCCCTTTACCATGCTATCCAGAATGGAGGGACGTCAAAAGCTCTATGTCAGGGGACGGTTGTACTAGCTCAATAATTCGGTAACTTTTTCTAACTTTTCGTAAGGGGTGAGATAAGCAATTCCCCCATGTCTTCTTAAGTGGTTATATTCAAATAAGAAGTTTCCTAGATTATAGATGAGATCTT
>Ga0315274_10011570_pt1 | contig 12644 bp, 5 predicted proteins | sample YL17G02_20_MG_FD_203700 | JGI IMG/M metagenome (GOLD analysis project Ga0315274, IMG submission 203700) | Sediment microbial communities from Yellowstone Lake, YNP, Wyoming, USA - YL17G02_20 | ecosystem: Environmental > Aquatic > Freshwater > Lake > Sediment | place: USA: Wyoming | collected... | reverse complement strand
TTTGAGCCAGGCGCTTTGATAGGCCTCCACGCCATAGGCCGTGCTATGCGCCTTGCAGAAGGCGTAGCCGTGGAAGCCCGTCACCAGTTGCCACACCCGTTCGATCTCCGCGTCGGTCCGGCCGCGGCGCCGGGCGCACGCGGCGAAGTCGCGGCTGATTTCGGTGACCCGGTCCATTTTTTCCTTCACCAGCGCGCGGCGCAGCACATCGGCCTGGCCCGGCGGCAGGCCCGCAAAAGCTTCGCAGATTTGCAGGATGTGCTCCTCATACACCACCAGGCCGAATGTGCTGCGGAGGCACGGTTCCAACGACGGATGCGGATAAGTCACCGGGCTGAGTCCCTGGTAGCGGCGGGTGAATTCGCGCTTTTTGTCCTCGTTCGCTGCCCCGGGCCGGATCACACTCACAATGGCGACCAAGGTGTCGATGTCGCGCACGTCACACATGCGGCAGAGGGAGGTCATCGCGGGCGACTCAATGTGATGGACGGCGCGCGCGTCGCCGGCGGCGATCAGGTTCCACACCGCGGGATCGTGGAAACGCCCGGCATCCGGCGGTGCGGAATTCAACACCGGCGGAGACGTCGGCCACGTCGGCGCGGTGGTGTCGCGGAGCTCCCCGGCGGCACGAGGGTCCCCGCCCCGCGACGCCTGGCGGACCGTGAAGTGTTCGAGGTCCACGTCCACGCCCCGCGCGTGGAGTGCCGCCTTCACATCGCGCATCGCGGCCAGGCCGCCCTGGGCCAGGATATCGATTTTCACCAGGCCAATGGCCTCGAGGGCGTCCATGTCGAACTGGGTGGTGGGATAGCCCTTGCTCGAAATGAACGTCGGGGTCAGGTCGGTCATGGGCTGGCGCGAGAGCACCACGCCGCAGGGATGCATTTTGGGATACCGCGGCACACCGTCGAGAAACTCGGCCATGGCCAGCGCGCTGCGGTACGGCTCCTCTTCGAACGGGAGGTCGGCGCATTCGGGGTTGGACCGCAACCGGCGCGCCAGGCGGCCCTCGGAGTGCGGAGTGCGGAGCGCGGAATGCGGAATTGGTTCCTCGCCGCCGCCGAAGCTCCAGGGAAAATGGTCCGTGAACCGCCGCACCTCGCGCTCGGCCACCCCCAGCACTTTGGCCACCTCGGCGAACGCGCTGCGCGCCTGGAACGTCGAGAATCCGCCCACCACGGCGCAATGCGCGCGGCCATACCGGGCAAAGATGAGGTCCACCACGTCGTCCTTGCGGTCGTGCGCGAAGTCGATGTCGATGTCCGGCAGTTTGTTGAGCGCCATGCGTTCCGGGTTGAGGAAGCGGCGGAAGTACAACTCGAAGCGGATGGGACAGACATCGCTGATGCCGAGGCAATAGCAGACCAACGAATCCGCGGCGCTGCCCCGGGTGATCCATTCGATCCCGCGCTCGCGGCACGCTTGCAGGAGGTCCCAGACCACCAGGAAATACTCCTCGTAGCCCACGACCTGAATCATGTTCAATTCTTCCTCCACCTGGCGGCGGAGTTCGGCCGGGGTGACGCGCGATCCCTCACGCGCCACGGCCCCGCGCGCGCCGTAGCGCGCCGCCAGGCCGCGGAACACCAACGCGCGCAGGAACGCGCGCGGCATCGAGCCGTCGGGCGGGTGAAAATCAGGAAACTGTGGTTTGCCGAGGACAAAAGTGAACCGGCAGCGCTCCGCCATCTCCTGCGTGTGGGCCAGCAATTCGGGGTGGCGCCCCAACAACTCGCCCAATTCTGCCGGCGTGCGGAAATGGTACCGGCCCGGCCTCAATTTGTCGGGGTGCGCCTGGCGCCACAACGTGAGCGTGCGGATGCTCTGGACGATGTCGAACTTCCATCGGTCGGCCGGCGTGGCATAGTGCACCGGCAACACCGGGACCGCCGGCAGGCCGCTTCCACGCGCCCCATAGCTGCGCAATTCTCTCCGGGAAGTGATCGCACGGTAAAACCGGCCGGGAAACAGCGACGCCAGCGTCACGTCCGCCGAGACGGCGAGCAGGCCGTCGGTGCCCGCGCTGGCCAGTGCCGCGACCGCGATGTGCCTGGCTCCCATCGCTTGTGAATGCGCTGCCGGGTCGGACAGCAGCCGGCAGAGGTTGGCGTAACCGGTCGGGTTCTCCACGTAAAGCCAGAGCGGCTGGTCACCGAGGCGAACCTCCACGCCCAGGATGGGGTGGATGCCCGCTGCCTGCGCCGCCAGTGCGAACTCGACGGCGCCGTGGAGGTTGCCCTGGTCGCACAACGCCAGGGCGGGCACGTCGTGCTGCCGCGCCCACGCCACCATCGCCGCGGGCGAGAGCGTCGAGCTGAGAAAGGAATAATGGCTGCGGACCACCAGCGGAATGGCAACCGGCGGCTGGTTGCGGTGCCGGTCCTCGCCGCCGCCCAGCGGTCGGCGGCCCACCCCGACAACTTGTGGATGCATCCCCTTCCGCGCTCCGCCTTCCGCGTTCCGCGCTCTGCACTCGTCTGCGCTGGGGACAGCGCACGCTACAACTTGAAGCGTTGTTCCGCCTTCCGCACTCCGCACTCCGCATTCCGCACTCAAACGTGGCGTCGGGTTGGGCTCGCCTCCACGCAGAACGAGGTCGTGACCGCGCAGCAGCACGTCGTGTCCGTGCTCCTCGCGCAGGCGGTCCACGATGTCCGCCAGGCGCCGGCGGGCGTCGTGTTGCTCGCTCGCCCGGTCCAGCGGCAATTCCCCACGCGGGAGCCCGCGGTAGAGGTTCGACAGTTTCAACGAGACGAGCCGCAGGCTGACCCGCCGATGCCAGGCGCGTTTGAACAACCGGCTCAGGCGCGGGTAGACGTCGGCCTCGAGATCGGTGGGTTCGTCCAGGCTCTCGCCCGCCTGGTCCTCGGCCATGTCGTTGTAGCGGACCTTCACGGTGAGGGTGCGCACGCTGTGGCCGTCGGCGCGGGCCTTGGCAAACAGATGGTCGGCCATGCGCCGCAGGACCGCTTCCAGGTAGGTCTCGTCCGTTTGGTCCTGGGCGAAGGTTTGTTGCTGGCTGTAGCTTTTGGCAGGTTCGCTGGCCGGCACGACTGGTCGCTCGTCGATGCCGTTGGCAAACTGCTGTAATTGCGGCGCGGCGCGGCCGACCAGCAGGCTGAGCAACTCGACCGGTGTGGCCGCGATCTGGCGGATGAAGGCGAGCCCGGCGGCGTTGAGGCGCTCGGCGGTTTTGGGACCGACACCCGGCAGCCATTGATTCGGCAGCGGGTGCAGGAACGGAATCTCTCCGCCGGGCGCCACGCACTCGAACGCCGCCGGTTTGTGCAGTTTCGAAGCGATCTGGCTGACGAGCTTGCTGCTGCCGATGCCCTCGCTGACGCTGATCTTCAGTGACTGGCGGATGGCGTCGCGGATGGTCGCGGCCACTTCGACCGGCGAACGCCGCACCCCGCTCAAATCGAAATAGCCTTCGTCGATGGAGCAGACCTCCACGTCCGGCGTGAAGTCGTAGGCATAGCTGAACATCCAGCGGGAAAACTGCTCGTATTTCTCGAAGTCACCCGGCAGCACGATCAGGCGCGGGCACAGCTTGCGGGCGCGCGCCGTGGGCATGGGCGTGTACACGCCGAACCGCCGCGCCTCATAAGACGCGCTGGCAATGATGCCCCGCCGCTCGCCCCCCACGGCCACCGGTTGGCCGCGCAAGCGCGGGTCCGCCGCCTGCTCGACGGCGGCGAAGAAGGCATCGGCGTCGAGATGAACCACCGGCCGGGGAAAGCAAACCGAGGGCATGGAAACTTAAGACTTGATCCGCCGGATCAGACCCACCATCACACCCTGGATGACGAGTTCACCCACCGGATGCAGCTTCGGGTATTTCGGATTCTCCGCCTTCAGGTGGGGCGGTTTGCCGCGTTCCTGGACAAAGGTTTTGAGGGTGCTTTCGTTGTCGATCAACGCCGCCACCACATCGCCGTGGCGCGGTGAACGCCCGTGTTCGAGCACCACCAGGTCACCCTCGAGGATGTGGCGGCCGAGCATGGAATCGCCGTGCACTTCGAGCGCAAAGGTGCGCGGCGTGGGACGGAGGCCGAGCATTTCCAGGTCCACGGCCACACAGCCCTTGGCCTCCTGGCGGCGCTCATCGGCGAAACCCGCCGGGATGGAACCGTAGAGCGGGAGGGTGGCCACCCGCCGGCCCAGCACCCGCAAAACCTGCATCAGGTTCCCTTCCGCCCTCCGCGCTCCGCGTTCCGCGCTCCCCATTCCCCGTTCCGCGCTCCGCGTTCCGCGCTCCGCGTTCAGAAATGGCGTCACGATCTGTAATGCCCGCGCGCGGCGCGGGACGCCGGTGAGCGCGCCCTTGCGCCGCAACGCCGCCACGTGATCCGCCGCGGCCTTGACACTCCGGAAACGGAATTGCGCGGCGATCTCGCGCAGGGTGGGGGCAACCCCGGCCTGGGCGATGACGGCCCGGACAAACTCGAGCACTTCCTGTTGGCGATCGGTCAACGGCTTCATAACAACTATACATTTGTATAGTATCAACCGCCGCGGCTCTTGGCAACGAGAATTTGCCTGATCTGAAATCCCCGGTCTTGTGGCTCGGCAGCCGAACCCCTATGGTCCCCACCCATGGACCTGACATCATTGTCCGCCGCCGAGTTCAAGAACATCATTGAGCTGTTGGAGAAGAAGGAGACTCTCCAGGCGCGAGTCGCCAAACTCGATGCCCAGCTTGCCGCTTACGCCGGCGGGGACTCCAACCTCGCCACCAAGCCGGCCCGGCGCAAACCCGATCCGGTGAGAAAAGCGAAATCGGCGAGAACCAAGAGAGCCAGGCGCAGTGCGACCACCGACGTCATCGCCACCGACGCCGCCCAACCGCCGGAGACGAGGGGGCAGGAGGAATCCGCGATGAACACGGGGCCCAATCGTTGCAGGTTTTGTGGCGGCCGGCCCATTCCGGGATCAGATGTGTGTTTCTCGTGTGACGATAGCCGGTAAGAGGCCGCTCAGGCCCGAACGACACCCATGGACTTCTGGTTCCTCCACTCGCCGCGGGTGAAATCGGGAATGACGACCGGCGCGCTCCCTTTGCCTACGGACTCGATGCTGAGCGGGACAATGCTGCTCCACGCCGCGGCGTCATAGACGGTCAGGTCCAGCGGCATTCCTTCCCGCAGGCATTGGATCAGCCGCCAGTTCATGACGTAATCCATGCCGCCATGACCGCCGGAGGCCTGGGCCGGTCCGCTCAGTTTCTTCCAGAGCGGGTGGCCATACCGGTCGCGGTACGGTTGCAGGTCGGTCTGCCAGCCTTCGGGTTGGCCGTCCAGATGGAGGCGGGGCGGATAATCGCAGAAGGTGCCGGCGGTGCCGCTGATCAGGTTGATGCGGCTGTAGGGGCGCGGCATGGTCAGGGAATACTGAACCATGATCGTGCGGCCGAGCGCCGTTTTGATGAGCGACGTGTTCACGTCGCCGCACGCGAACTTGTCGCGGCGGCGCGGGTCGTCGGCGGGTAATGCGGCGCGGCGGCGGCTCAGGGAGAGCTCCAACGAACTCATCGAAACCAGGTGGTCGAACTGGTCGCCCGTGTTGATGCCCAGGTACTGCGCGACCGGGCCAAGTCCGTGGGTCGGGTAAAGGTTCCCATTCCGCGTGGCGACAAAGCGCTGACGCCAGTTGCTGGCGCTGGAACCCTGAAGCACGAAATCACGCGCTTCGTGCAGATAACCCGCCTCGCCGTGGATCAACTCGCCGAATACGCCCTGGCGCGCCATCGAGAGGACGAGCAGTTCGGTTTCGCCGTAGCAGCAGTTTTCCAGCATCAGGCAATGGCGTTGCGTCTGTTCCGCGGTGTCCACCAATTGCCAGCACTCCCCGAGCGTGATCGCGGCCGGCACTTCGGTCGCCGCATGCTTGCCATTCTTCATCGCGCTGACGGCCATCGGGACATGCCAGTCCCACGGCGTGGCGATGTAGACCAGATCGAGGTCGTCGCGCTGGCAGAGATGCTCAAAGTCGGTCTCCCCCTTCGCGTAGCCGGCCGGCTCAGCCTGCCCTTTCGCCACCACCCGCTGCTGGCCGCCCTTCACCCGCTCCGGCACAAGGTCGCACACCGCCTTGATCTCGACACCGTCGAGGTCGAGCAGGTTGCCGAGCAATGCCGAGCCGCGCGCGCCGACCCCGATGAGACCGATCCGCACCTTGTCCATCGGCGGGAACTTCAGGCCAAACACCCGCTTCTGTCCGACCTTTGGTTTGGGCACCGGTGCCGGGCGCGCCGCTGCGCCCAGGACTCCTGGCAGACCAAGGCCGGTACCGGCGGCGGCGACGGTGAGAAATCCACGGCGGGAAAGGGAGCGATTTGATGGCGTCACGTTGGTTCTCCTAAGGCCTGTTGGGCGGCTATTCTATTGGCAACCCGGCGTTGAGGCAAGGGCTGCTCGGCGATGAAAGACTCGACTTGGACTCGCGACGGCCGACAATGGCCCCGGCCGTCAGGAACAATGAAGCACTGGGTCCTGCAACTGAACACGATCGTGGCCTTGTTCCTTGCGACCGGCGGGCGCGGGAGCGCGGTGGCGGGCGCCGCGAGCGAGGGTCCCGCGCCGCTGGTCCTGGAAAACGCGCTCTACCGGCTCGAGGTGGACCGTGAGCACGGCCGGTTGCTGCGCCTGGTTGACCGACCGGGCCAGGTTACCCTCAGTTCGCCGGCGGCACTGGCCGAGAACTTCCGCGTGCTCGTGCCGTTGCCGGACGCGCCGAGGAATTTCGTTTACGGCAAGGAGCAAAACCTCACCCGCGCGGAGGCGACCCGCGATGCGCTGGAGTTGTTTTGGGATGGGCCGATGAAGGACGAACGCGGGGGCGCGCACGCCTTGGCGGCGACCATGCGGATCGAGTTCCAGGACCAGGCCGTGCAATTCAGGTTCGCGCTGACGAACCGGACCCAGTTCAAGCTGCCGGAGGTTTGGTATCCCGCCCTCGGCGGCCTGCAGGAGTTCGGCCCTCCGGGTTCGGCGGCGAAGACCGTGTTGAACCCGCCCCCGCACAACCGGAAGCGCTTCACCAAGCCGTTCGGGCAACACCTGGCCACCTACCCGTCACAGAACATGGGTTTCGTGGAGGTGGACAACCCGGACCTCGGTCGTGGCCTGTACCTTGGGGCGCACGATGCCGTCGCGCGGTTCAAAGGCCTTTTTTTCCTCGAACGGACGCAAGGCGACCAAAGCAACGTGGCGGCCTGGCTCATTCACTATCCCTTCACACCGCCCGGCGGGAGTTTCACGGGCTCGCCGCTGGTCGCGCAATTTCACCCGGGCGACTGGGTGACCGGCGGTCGGGAGATTTACCGGCCGTGGTTCATCCGGACGTTCGGCCTGATGAAGCCCGCAGAGGACTGGATTCGGCAGAACAGCTTCTTCCAGATGATCATGATCATGTTGCCGGAGGGGAACGTGAACTACACCTGCCGGCAGATTCCGCAACTGGCGCGCGACGGCCTCAAGTATGGCCTGACCTCGTTGCAGATCGCCGGCTGGCAGTTCGGCGGCCACGACAACGGCTACCCCTATTACGAGCCCGATCCGAGGCTGGGCACGTGGCGCGATCTGCAGCGGGCGATGCGCGAATGCCACGCGCTCGGCGTGAAGGTCTATTTCTTCGCGAACGTCCACGTGAACAACCTCGACACCGCGTGGTACCAACGGGAGTTGAAGGATTACGACTTCGAATTGGCGCGGGGCCACGCGAGTTGGGTCGCCGGCTGGGGCATGGGCACGCTGGCGTCGCGTATGGGCCTGACGACGCCCCTGATGTCCTTCGCTGATCCGTCGTTTCCGCGTCTCGCCGACGCGCAACTGGGTTACTTCAAGAAGCTGGCGCAGGTCGGCGCCGACGGCCTCCACCTTGACAAGGGATTTCCGCAGCCGCTCAACTTCAACCCGCGCGTCGTGCTGAGCCCGGACCAATCGCCGTGGGAAGGCACGACGCGCCTGGTCGCGCGCATCAGTCGCGAATGCCGCGCGCTCCATCCCGACTTCCGCCTTTCCTTCGAGACCGCCTGGGACCGCATGCTGTCCTTTGGCGCCGCGACCTGGTGGGCGGGCAACATGAGCGTCGCCCGCAGAGTCTTCCCCGAACTCGTCGAGACGGTGGGGCTGTACCAGCCCTACGACTACCTCGGCGTCAACGACGCCGTGCGCAACGGCTGGGCGGTGATGGTGGCGCCCTATCACTTCAACCGTTCCATGGATTGCGAGCCGTGGCGCGGGTTGGCCGGCTACATCCGCGAAGTGAAGAAAGTCCGCGACGAGTTGTCGGACTATGTGTTCACGGGTGAAGCGCTCGACGCCGGCGAGGCCCGGTTCGAGGGCAAGGAGAGACCCGCGGGCCTTGAGCACGCCGTTTACCGCAACCCCAAGAACGGCAAACGGGCTGGCATCCTCACCAACCGCGGCGCGACGCCCGTGGCTGTGAACTTCGCCGGCTTCGGCGCGGCGCGCGCCGGCCGGGTGCGGGTTTTGCGTCCCGCCCGCGCGCCGGAAACGCTCGCCCTGCCGGCGCCGATCATGGTGGACCCCGAGCGCCTCGTGTTCCTGGTGGAGGAGTGAGGCCGGCGATCCGGAACCTTTCGGGAGACCCAGATGAAACCGGCAACATTCCGCAAGCAGACCGTGCCCGTCCTCTGCCTGGTGGCGATCGCGAGCCTGGCCGTGGCGCGCGCTGACGCGCCGGGTCTTCGCCTCGAGAACGAGCATTACCTCGTCGAAGTCAGCAGGCCGCACGGCCTCATCACGCGCATCCGGGACAAGCGTGGTGGGCTGGAACTCCTGCAGGAGCCGCGGTTGGCGGACAACTTCAAGTTCTCGCTCCCGCTCCGGCGCCCGTATGCCTGGCAGTCCACCGAAGGCAATTACATCCTCGGCCGGGAGCAGCGCCTGACCTCGCACAAGCTGAGCGGCGCCAAGCTGGTGCTCGAATGGGAAGGACCGCTCACGAGCGTCCTCGGCAAGCGCTACGACGTCGCCGCCGTGATGACGATTCAGTTGGCCGACACCGAGGTCCGGTTTGCGTGCACGGTCCGGAACGCTTCGAAGCTCGAAATCGGCGAGGTGTACTACCCGATCCTGGGCGGCAGCCTCGGCTTGGGCGACACGCTGGAGCTGCGCCGGAAAACCGCCCTGGTCGTGCCCGGCCCGCTCGAGGTCCGCACCGCAAACATCTACCACACTTTCGCGAACTTTTCCTGGCTCGGCGTGTTGGGCCCGGAGCAGTTTTACAGTTACCCCGACAGCCTTGCCATGCCCTGGCTGGAGTTGAACCATCCCACGCTCAACCGTGCCGTTTACTTCGGCGCGCACGACCCGGTGGCGCGTTACAAAGTGATCCACCTGGAGATGTCGCCCGGAGTCGCCCCGTCCCGCGCGGACGGCAACTGGCCGCGCCCCGAAGAACTCCACGGCGCGCCGGCCGGGGTGAAGTTCTGCTTCGTGCATTTCCCATACTTGACGGCCGGCCGCGCTTTCGCAGCGACGCCCGTCGTGCTGCGATGCCATGACGGCAACTGGCGCGCTGGCGCGCGGAGCTATGGCGCGTGGCTCGCGACGCAAGGCGAGGGGAACCAGGCGCGCGCGGATTGGCTCTACCGCACCCCGGCGTTCCAGCAATGCGGCGCCGTGCCTTTCCGAGAACTGCCTGCCTGGGCCAAGGCGGCTGCCGCAGTCGGCGTCCAGAGCCTGCTGCTGACGCAATGGAAGACGGGCGGCGCGGATTGCGGCGTGCCGGATTTCGTGCCGGACCCGCGTCTTGGCTCGCGCGAGGAGTTTCGGGAATCGCTCCGCCAATGCCACGCGCTGGGCGTGAAGGTCGCGGTCCTCGTCAACCTGCCGCCCGCCAGCCAGTTTGACGCCGTTTATCGCAACGAACTGCACCGCTACGCGTGCCGGGATCGCTGGAACATTGCTTACACGACGGTCGGCTGGCGGGAGAGCAGCCCACTCACCGGCGGCTTTGGCGCTGGAGAGCGACGCGTCTGGCTCAACCCGGCTCATCCCGGCATGCGCCGGCGGCTTGTGGCCCAACTGCGCGCGCTCGCCGCGCTCGGGGTGGACGGCGTCCAACTGCAGGATTTCTTCGCGCGCCCGCTGGATTTCAACCCGACGGTCGGCCGCACACCGGACCGCGCGAGCTGGGAAGGCGGCACCGAGTGTATCCGCGAGATTCTGCAGGCGTGCCGCGTCGTGCAGCCCGGTTTTGCCGTCGCGACAGACGCCCTGTGGGATCGCGTGCTGGACCTCAGCCAGGTCGCCTCGGCCGAGGCGCGCGAGGCCTGCCCGCTGCGCGCGGCGTTCAATTTCTGGCAACCCACCTCCACGGTGGCTGACGACGATTCCGTGAGCGCCATCAACCAGGCCCTCCGCTCCCGCGCGCGCCTGCGCATCGCGCCGGCCGACGGCCAACCCGTGGGCGGCCCGGCCACCGCGGCCATCGCCGGTTACCTCAAAGCCATCCTGGCCGTGCGCGAGGCCTTGAGCCATACGCTCCTCGACGGCGAGTATCTCGGCAGCGAAGGATTTCGCGCCGAAGGCCCGGCGACGCTCGGCGTCTTCCGCAACACGTCCAGCGGTCTGCGCACGGCGGTGCTCGTCAACGCGCGGACGGAGGCCGTCACGCTGGATGTGGCCGGCTTCACGGAGGCAGGCAAAAAGACGGTCCGCCTCTGGCTGCCCACCGCCGGCACGACGAATGCGGTTTTCCCACTGCGCGTGGAAATCCCCGCCCGCCAGGTCGCGGTGTTGACGGAAGAAGAGGCGCTCGATCACCTCAACGCGATCGTCCGCTGGACCGCGCCCGCGCGGAACGAACGTGTGGTGTTCGACCTCGCTTCGGCCGAAGACCTGGAAGGTTGGACCCTGCATGGAAACGCTTTCAGTGTCAGTTCCCTGGCCGGCCTGATCCCCAAGGCCACGTTGAACTCGCTCGCGGCGGCAGGCGAGACCGCCACCGGCACCGCGCTCTCACCGGTGTTCACGATCGAGCCGCGGTTCGACCGGATGGAAATCGTCTTTCAGGGTGGTTGGAGCCAGAAGTCGGGGGACGATGAGAATCTCGTGCTCAAGCTGCTCGACGCTGGCAGCGGCGCGGTTCTGGAACAGATTCTGCCGCCGGGCACGCACGAGTTGACCACGCGCCGCCTCAACCTGGGCGCGCTCAAAGGAAAATCCGTTCGCCTCCAGTTGATTGACCACAATGCGAATGGGACCTATGCGTGGATCGGGCTGCGCAAGCTGGTGTTGCAATCCCCATGAACCGCAGCGCTGGGGTCAGTACGCATGGTCGGTCCGTGCGCTCTGGGCCGATCGTGCGGACTGACCCCAGCGCGAAAAGCACAGCACCGGTTCATGGTCGCAATGCGTGTGCACAAGAACATCACAACTCCTCATGAACCCGGTAGGGACGGATTCCACTCCGTCCCAAAGCCCGCCAGGCAGAATGGGGACGCGGTGGAACGCGTCCCTACCGGGTTCAGGGTCACAATGCGTGCTCGGCAAAAAATGGAGGCTACCCATGAACCTCGTCGTCAGAGTCCCGCGGTCATGCGGCTCGGTCGGCGTTCACGGATCGGGACCGCGTAAACGCGGAACTCTGACCGGTTCCTGGTCACCAGGCGCGCCCCATCTCGGGAGGGGAGGCCACCCATGAACCGACCGTTCACGGTCCCGCCGCCGCTTGCTCACGCGCGCGGCTCTGTAGCTGCGATGTCTCAGGTTCCACATTCCGCACCTGCCATGAACGGTGAATGGCATCCAGACAAATCTTTGTCGCATATGCGACAAAGTTTCGTCGTGGTCGGTTCATGGTCTCAATGTGCCTCCACACTTCGGAGGTCCAGGCCCTCCATGAACCGAAGGGTAGTGGCAGGCATCCTGCCTGCCGTATCCGGCGGCATCTTGCCGCCCGGCTGGAAGCCGGACGATACGGCAGCCAAGATGGCTGCCGCTACAAGACCGGTGGCACCGCGCCGTCGCTCCCGGTTGCCGAAGCTCAAGGCCAGCGAACGCGGTAAAAACGGCCGGGATAATTCGTCCACCGCGGATCGCTGAAGTAGGACAGGCCGCCGGTCACGGTATTGGTGCCCACCGGAGACCAGACGCGTTCGGCCAGATTCGTGCAGGCTTCGACGACGATGACCTTGTCGCTGGCCCAGGTGATGTTGAATCCAAATTGATTCGTCCGCACGCCAAAGCTGCCATCGCTGGTTTGCACCTGGGGCTTCCACAGCGCGGTTGGACAACCGCCAAACGTCGCGCCCCAGCCCGTGGCGCCCGGCAAGTAATAGACGGTCGCCACGGAGTCGTGACTGAATACATACGAACCCAGGTTGGGAGCGTTACCCTGGAAATAGACTCTCTTCAGGCGGGTGCAGTTACCGAAGGCCCAGTCCCCGATGCTGGTGACGCCGTTGCCGATCGTGACGTTGGTCAGGCTGGTGCAGTCATCGAAGGCCCAGTCCCCGATGCTGGTGACGCCGTTGCCGATCGTGGCGCTGGTCAGCCTGTTGCATGAGGTGAACGCATAGCCACCAATGCTGGTGAGGCTATTGGGAATTGTGATGCTGGTCAGGTTGATGCAGGATCGGAACGCATAGTCCCCGATGCTGGTGACGGCGT
>Ga0315274_10011569_pt1 | contig 12644 bp, 6 predicted proteins | sample YL17G02_20_MG_FD_203700 | JGI IMG/M metagenome (GOLD analysis project Ga0315274, IMG submission 203700) | Sediment microbial communities from Yellowstone Lake, YNP, Wyoming, USA - YL17G02_20 | ecosystem: Environmental > Aquatic > Freshwater > Lake > Sediment | place: USA: Wyoming | collected... | reverse complement strand
CGACCGGCGCCGGCAACCCGCTCTACCTGTATGCGGGCGCGGCCTCCGACAACAACGCCTTCCTCTTCTTTGAGGGCGCCTGGACTGTCCTGCAGCCCAAGATCGCCGCCGGTACCTTTGTGATCAAGAACTCCAGCCAGGCCGTTGCTCTCCAGGGCAAGGCCACGCTGAGTCGTGACGAGATGAGCAAGATCATCGGACAGATCACGACCAACTGGGACTTTGCCACAGCCAAGAAGCTGGCCGAGGACAACCTGACGGTGGCTAAGGCAGCCGACAAGGGCAACGTCTTCATCCTGGCCCCCAACGACGGCACCGCCCGCGCTATTGCCGACGCGTTTGGAGCCGACAAAGATGTCAAGAGCTACGTGGTGACCGGGCAGGATGCTGAGAAGCCCTCCGTGCAGTACATCATCGACGGCAAGCAATCCATGACCGTGCTGAAGGATGTCCGCAGCCTGGTCAAGGATGCGATCGCCGCGGCGGTTGCGTATCTTAAGGGCCAAACCCCTCCCAAAACCACTGCCTACAACAACGGCAAGGTCGATGTCCCGGCCAAGCCGTCCGTCGTTGTCAGCGTCGACAAAGCCAATGTCAAGGCGGCTCTGATCGACTCCGGCTACTATCAGGCTAGTGATTTCCAGGGATTACAGTAGAATAGCAGCTGGTCTATGCAGGGATAGTGATGGGCCTATCCATCACTATCCCTGCACTTTCCCGTATACCTTCTGGAATCATCGGGAAACGGAGGCGCCATGGATAGTCCCATATTGGAGATGAGAAACATTACCAAAGTATTCCCCGGCGTGAAAGCTTTGAACAACGTCTCCTTTCGCGTCGCCCAGGGTGAGATACATTGCCTGGTCGGCGAAAACGGCGCAGGTAAATCCACGCTGATGAAGGTACTGAGCGGAGTCTATCCCTATGGTGAATATACCGGGGATATTGTTTTCGGCGGACAGGTGCAGAAGTTTGCAGGCATTAGCGACAGTGAAAGGGCCGGCATTGCCATTATCTATCAAGAGCTGGCGCTTGTCCCCGAGATGACGGTCTATGAGAACATATTCCTCGGTCACGAGATAAGAAATGGCTTTCGGGTTGACTGGAATGAAACCATCAAAAGAGCCAGCGAAATGCTCAAGAAAGTCAGGCTCGACGCCAACCCCGCGACAAAAGTCAAGGATCTGGGGGCGGGTAAGCAACAATTGGTTGAAATTGCCAAAGCGCTAAGCAGGGATGTGAAACTGCTCATTCTGGACGAGCCTACCTCGGCTTTGAACGAGGATGACTGCCAGAACCTGTTTAGCCTGCTGCGTAGTTTAAGAGACCACGGCGTTACGATCGTATTGATTTCGCACAAGCTGAGAGAAGTGATCGGGCTTGCCGATTCGGTCACCGTTTTGCGTGACGGTCAGACCATTGTTACCTTGGACGCTCGAAAAGGCCAGGTGTCCGAACAGGTGCTAATCAAGGCCATGGTAGGACGCGAAATTGACCACATCTATCCCACAAGGGAACACAAGCCATCCGCAGAAGTCGTGCTTGAGGTCAAGAACTGGAGTGCCTACAGCCCAACGCTTGGAAGAGATATCCTTAGGGAGATTAGTTTCAATGTAAAGAAGGGCGAAATAGTAGGTTTTTCCGGTCTGATGGGTTCAGGGCGCACGGAACTTGCCCTGAGCCTGTTCGGAAACCCGGATGGTTATAGAGTCAGTGGTGAAATGTTACTCGAGGGTGAGCGGAGGTCCTTCACGCATCCCGAGGATGCGATCAAAGCGGGTGTGGCTTATGTAACCGAGGACCGCAAAGGCGATGGCCTCATCCTGATCCAGGACGTGAAGCAGAACATTACCCTCGCAAATCTACAGGAAGTGTCCAATCGAAGCGTAATTGATGACAATGCAGAGATTCAAGTTGCGAACGAATACAAAACCTCTCTGGACATCAAAACTCCGGGCATTGAACAGAAGGTTTCAAATCTAAGCGGTGGTAACCAGCAGAAGGTCTCTCTGGCCAAATGGTTGTTCGTCAAGCCTGACTTGTTAATACTGGATGAGCCGACGAGAGGCATTGACGTCGGCGCAAAATTCGAGATCTATACGATTATGAACAGACTGGTGCAGCAGGGCATGAGCATCATTATGATGTCGTCCGAATTGCCCGAGATTCTTGGGATGGCCGATAGAGTGTACGTTGTCTCCTCTGGCAGAATCACCGGCGAGCTGCCGATAGCGGAAGCGACTCAGGAAAAGATCATGCAACTGGCGACAAGTTGAGGAGGTTCAAGATGCCCTTTGCCAAGAATGCCCAAAAAGTACTACAGCAGAATATCCGTGAATACGGCATGTATATCGCACTGGCCATTATTATGGTGGTCTTTACCATCACGACGAAAGGCGTTTTTATCTCGTCGAGAAACATCAGCAACATGATCAATCAGACCGGCTATATCGCAGTTTTGGCGGTCGGTATGACGCTGGTCATTGTGATACGGCATATTGATCTGTCGGTCGGTTTTCTCGCCGGCTTCCTCGGCGCGGTGGCGGCCATTGCTCTGGCATTCTGGCATTGGCCTGTCTATGTGGTCATACCGTTTGTATTGCTGCTCGGAATTCTGGCGGGGCTTATCCCTGGTTTTCTGGTGGCGCGGATGGGAATCCCGGCCTTTGTCGCAACGCTGGCCGGCTGGTTGGGTTACCGGGGCGCTCTGCAGCTCGCAACAGCAGGCACGGGCACAATCATCATTGCCGACAAGACTTTCAATGCGATCAGCAATGGCTTTGTTCCCGACATTCTCAACATTGGGATTCTGCCGGGAGTACACAAATTCACGCTCGTCCTCGGCTTGCTGGCCATCATTCTGTTCATCGTAGGCCAGGTCAACGACCGCAGAAAAAAGCAGGCCTACAACTTTGAGGTCCTGCCGATGGATATGTTCATCCTTCAATTGGTATTCGTGTCGGCTGTAGTCGGCGGTATGACCTGGGTGCTCGCCGGATACCAAGGCCTCTCCTGGACTGCTGTGGTCCTATTGATCCTGGTCGGAGTCTATAATTTCATTACGACCCAGACGGTGCTAGGCCGACATATTTACGCTATCGGTGGAAATCCAGAGGCGGCGCAGCTCTCCGGTATCAATGTAAAGAGATTGACCTCTGTAGTTTTTTGTTCGATGGGCATGCTGTCCGCCTTATCGGGCATCTTGTATGCGTCGCGCTTGCAGTCGGCCTCGACGACGGCCGGCAATCTGTTTGAACTGGATGCCATCGCCGCGGCTTTTGTCGGCGGCGTGTCGGCGGCCGGCGGCGTCGGCAAGGTGGTTGGGTCAATCATCGGCGCATTGGTTATGGCCTCTCTGACGAACGGCATGAACCTGATGGGTATTGACATCTCACTCCAGTATCTTGTCCGAGCTGTTGTGCTGGCGGGGGCAGTTGTCTTTGATGTTGCCACTCGCACTCGAGCAAGCTGAAAGGGATTGAGACACTTGTGGCCAATTCCCGTCGGGCCACCCATCGCCGGCTCCCAGAGCTAGGCGCTCAGCTCCGCCAGGCTGCGCTGCACTTCCCGCAGCTCCGCCGGCGTGATGCCCCACAGCTCCGCCGCGGCCTGGTCCACCTGCGCCTCGATCTCCACCAGCTCGCACTCGAGCTGCGCGCGCCATTCTTTGTCAACGGATGTAGTAGCGGATAAACGGATTGCCTCCTCACGCTCTGAGCCTATCCGTTTATCCGTTTCGCCGCCAGGCGTATCCGTTGACAACCCCGCCAGCTCCCCCGCCACCGCATGCGCCCGCTGCGACAGCTCCGACAAGCGACGGTCCAGGGGATTGTCCAGGTCGAAGGGAGTAACGTGAATGCATGTCACGAACTCAGTGGACACATGCTTGTAGCCACGTATCCGATAATACGCGCGAACGGGCAATGAATTCAGGACGGCACATAGGTAGTGAGCCTCAGCAGCTGACTGCGTGCCAACGAAGTAGGCAGTCTGGTCTGGCAGTATGCACGTGCCGTCCTGCCCTGCGCTCACTGCCGCAATAAGTGTCGGAGCGACCTCACCGCGCCAGACCACCTTGTAGGGCGTGAAAGTGTAGCTGCCCACATCGAACATGGAGTAGAACGGATCAGTCTCTGCGAAGTAACGGCGATAGCCCGACCGGCTGCGTAGTTCAGCCTCGAACCGCTTCAGGTAGGCATATGTCTTGGGATACCGTCGCTGTAGAACTCCCTCGTCGATGCCCCTCCTGCTCTTTGGGTCTTGGACCATGAGCAGATGGGCCCTGGGCTCAGCGTGCCATCGCGCAATATCCCTGCCTCGCAGCAGAGGGTACACCAATTCCGGCTCGATCTCAGCGGTTACTTGGGCTACCTCGCGCTTGGTGCCCTCTGTGATGTTCTGGACCACAATCAACCCATCCGGGCGGTTACCAACCACCCGCAACCAGTACACGCCGTTGAGCCAAGTGCAGACGCCTGCCTTGCCCAGGTAGTCAGACGATCCAAGCATCCTCTGAACGACTCGCAGTGTACCTTTTCGGGCCGTGAGCCACGATGAGGTGGCATCACGGGGGTCCACTGGAATGGCTTCGAGATTCAGGCGCTTGGTGACACTCTCCGCTTCCTGCAGGGTGCTGTCAAAATCCAGGCCGATCCCGCCCGCTTTCTTCCAGTAAGTGTACTGCACTGGGTACCGAATGCGCTCGCCCTTTTGCAGCACAAAGACCGCTGTGCGGTTCGCGGCCCCCTCAAACGGCTGCAATTCGTTCATGTCATCCACGGCAAGTATCCTGAGCCAAGGGCCGTCTTGTCCAATCCGAAAGCGCCGAAACCCCTGGCCTGCGCCGGCGGTCTTGAAGACCGATTGCGTGATGACAAAGCCCAGCTTGCCGCCGTCCTTCAGGAAACGGTCCGCCACGGCATAGCTCATCAGCGTGGAGAGGTCCTTCTTGCCCTTGCCCAGGATGGTGTCCATGCCCGTGTGGACGAACAGGCCATACTCCTGCCAGAGGTGCGCTGACTCCCGCCTGTAGCCCTCCGGCAGGCTCTCCCAGTTGACCCAGGGCGGGTTGCCTACCACCAGGTCGAATCTCTGCAGGAACAGCGGCATGAAGGCATTCTTGAGCACGCGCGCCCAGATGCCGTCCAGGCCCTTGCCCTCCAGCTCGCACAGCTTCTCGAACAGCTCGCGCAGCACCCCCGCCTGCGCGCTGCCCTGTGCAATGTCCAGCTCGGCGCAGGCGCGCTCTACGAACACCTCCGCCCCAAAGCGGTTGTGCACGTACTCTTCCAGCAGATTGGTCAGGGTGTCCATCTTCGCGCGCGTGTCGATGCTCTTCGGCACGGGCAGGTCGCCCACGGCGGTCTTGAGCACGCGACGGTCCAGGGTCAGCAGGTCCTGGCCCCCTTGAGGGGGCAGGATCGAGTCGGCCAGGTAGACCGGGATCTCGACCGGCCCGCGCGCCTCGGGCAGCAAGTCGGCCACGGCCAGCAAGTAGTTGACGCGCGCCGCCAGCACCGCCAGCGGGTTGAGGTCGATGCCCACCACGCTCTGCAGGATCAGTTCCAGCGTGTCGGCCTCGTTCATTTCCTGGCGACGGCAGTGTTCTTTGAGCGCGCGGATGGCAAGCACCAGGAAGGTGCCCGAGCCACAGGCCGGGTCGAGCAGGCGCACGGGGCGCAGCAGGTTGGCGACGGGTCTACTCAGGGGGCCGGGCATGCTGTAGCGCGGCTCGTTGAGCTGCGCCAGCACGCGCTCGGCCAGCCAGTCGGGGGTATAGTATTCGCCCAGGTCGTGGCGCAACTCGCACGGCAGCAGGTAGTGGTAGAGCTTCTTAAGCAGGTCGCGCGCGGCATAGGGGTCGTCTTCCAGCGTGGACGGGTTGTACTCGCTCAGCTCCGCCAGCACGCGCCGCAGCGCACTCTCCACCCGTTCGTTCCAGGCCAAGAGGTACCACGAGAAAAAGTCGCCCTCCAACAGGTTCAGCAGGCCAAAGACGCGAAAGACGTCGCCGCGCTCGACCTTTTCCAGCTCCAGACGCAGCGACACGCCGGGCAGGTTGGCCAGTTGCGCCAGGCTGTGCACGGCCAGCTTGCCCGCCGCCTGGCGCTGCAAGACCAGCCGCGCGATGGCCTTGACCAGAAAGGAAAAGTAGGTGTGGATGGCAAAGAGCAGGCGCGGCGGGTCGACCTGGCCGGGCGTCAGGCCCATGCCCTCCGCAAAGGCGCGCAGCTCCTTCTTGTCGCGCAGGCGCACGCTGGCCTCGTCGTAGCCGCTCACTTCGCCGAAAAAGATCTGCCACTGCTCGAACAGCTTGGCCGGCAGGCCCTCCGCGTGGCCTTCCAACGCCTGGTACAATGCGCGCGTGGCCTCGCGCGCCGGCGCGCTCTTCGCCCCAAAATCCTGCACCAGGTTCTGCGGGATCAGCGCGCGCCCGGCGCAAAGGGAAAACAGCGCGCGCAACAGGCGCGCGCTCGACTGCGCCGTCACGGCCAGCGGCGCCTCCACGCTCCAGTGGCCCTGCACGTAGCGCGCAAAGACCAGGTAGTGACCGTCGATGGCCACGCCTAACATGCGCTCCGCGGCGTGGCGCTGCTCGCGCGCCAGGCCGTCCACGTAGCGCCGCATCTGCGCCACCGCCGCGGCCGTCTTCTCGTGGCTCAGGTCAGCGCGCAGCACGCCAGGAGTCTTGTACTCGATCACCAGGCGGTTGTAGACCGCGTCGGCCTGGCCCTCAGCCAGGGTGTACTCTTCGCGCAGGTTGAGGCGCACGCCAAACTGGTCGGCCAGCTCCTGGATGTGGTGCGCCACCTGTGTGCGCAGCTCGGTCTCGTTGTGGCTCGCGGCAGCGGCCGACTGGAGCTTGGCCGCAAAGGAAGGGGCAACCTGGCGGATCAGACGGTAGACTTCTTCAGCACCCGGCATCTCGCGCCTCCGTATGTGGTGCGGACATTATAGCACGCGCCCGCGCCAGCAGCAATTAACGAGGGTGTTGAAAATGGTTGGTAGTGCACGCTTTAGCGTGGAAGACGCGCTAAAGCGCGGACTACGAACGCTGCATTTTCAAGACTCTCAATTAACGAGACTGAGGACGCAGATTGACTTCCCGCGAGTTGTGTGTACAATCGAGCCGCACGCACACGCCACTGACGGCTCTCAGGGCCACCTGGCCGCTAATAGAACACCGAGACACGGAGGCTCTCCCAGGTATCTCTCCGTAGCTCCGTGTTTGGTTCTGTCAGGCCCGTCCACCGTCCAGGTGCGATGGGCCTTGTGTTTTTCCAGACTGGAGTCAAGGAGGAATGCGATGAGTCTGAAGGACACTGGCATGGATGCCGTCATCGAGCTCAAGAACGAGTTTGCCCTGGACGTGTTCGAAACGCTCTTTCGCAAGGAGCGCATCTGCCCGCCGCTCACCCTCTCCAACATCACCAACCCCGCCAATTCGTCGCAGAAGCTCAGCATGACCAAGCTCATCCCAAGGTTAAAGTCCGCCAGCCTACGCCAGACCACCTCCGCAGGCGTCGCGCACGTGTTCGTGGACCTGGTGCTCGAGCCCAGCGTGGGCACGCTCTACATCAATGGCGCGCTGGCCAGCGACATCACGCTGCCGGTGGAGGTGACTGCCAAAATCAGCTCGGGCAAGCTCGCGGTCGGCCCCGACCTGACGGCCACGCCGGGCCTCGCATTGCTGGCCGCCTTCCTGCCCGTCAAGTCGGTGGAGCTGGCGCTGGACATGCTCAACGATAGCGTCTTTAGCGCCACGCCCACCGCCGTGGCCCTCAAGCTGGTCGGCACGCAAAAGAACCTGGCCGTGGGCCTCGACCTGGACCTAAGCGGGACGGTGCAGCAGTTCAGCGGCGACTGCCCCAAGACCGCCACCACCGTGGCCAACAGCAACCTCAACGGCGCCGACTGCGACCTGTCCCAGTTCTACACCACCTACAACACCGCGCTGCTCTCCGCAGGAGACTATGCCGACGTCGCCATCATCCTCGATGAGCAGGTGCTGGGCGCCAAGATCAAGACCGTCAGCATCGACCAGTCGGGCGTGTTGGAAAACACGCGGCTGTGGCTCATCTCCGCCGGACCGACCAAGATGACGGTCGGTGGCCAGGGCTGCGCCTACCATTCGATCTCCTGCGTGGGCGACTGGTGGGACTCGGGCTGGCAGGCCTCGGCCAAGTTCGTGGTCAAGAGCGGCAAGATCGTGATCGACTATGTCGTCGATTCGGCCAATCTCACCGACACCGACTCGGGTTGGGACACGTGCGTCAACGCCATCTCCGAGCTGCAAAAGCTGGGCATGGACAAGGGCTCCAAGGACCTGGGCATCTCCGCCAGCATCGGCAAAGACAGCGACGCCTTGGGCAAACTGACCATCTACAGCATCGCCCACCGCCAGAACGATGCGGTGCTCTACGCCACCAGCAACCTCACGCCGCTGGAGAACCCGCTGGTGTGGGTGCCGTCGTCTTTGGTCATCGCGCCCCCCTGCGACAGCTCCCAGGCAGCCACGGGCGAGTTCAGCATCGAGCACGACTCGAGCAGCGGCGGCCCGCTGCACGTCTGCTCGCTGCCCATCGAGAACGCCAGCGCGGGCGCCTTCCAGGTGACCGCGCCGACCACGCCCCTGACGCTGGAACTGGGCAAGAGCGTCACGGTCAAGGTCAAGTTCACCGGGCAGACGGGCCAGAACTACTCGGGCGACCTGCGCGTGATGAGCAACGGCGGCGCGGCCACGGTCAAGCTACAGGCCTACATGGCCGGTGCGCAGGTCTCCATCCCGACGTCGCTCACGGTGCAAGGCCAGGGCTACGGCAACCTGTGCACGGGCGAGTGGAGCCTGACCGCCTACAGCGACCTGACCTTTGTCAACACGGGCCAGGGCGCGCTGCAGATCTGCAGCCTCAGCATCAGCAACGATGCCAACAAGGTCTTCTCGGCCTGGCTGGCCCCGGCCAAATCGTCCTTCCTGGTCTCGGACAGCCTGCCCCAGATCTACAAGGCGGGCGAGACGGCCAACGTGCGCGTCTCGCTCACCGTCCCCAGCACCCTGGTGGGCACGCAGGTCACGGCCACGCTCAAGATCACGACCTCGCTCGGGGTCTACTCGGTCAGCCTGGACGGCAAGATTACGCACAAGACCGACCTGTCGAGCACGGGCGCCAGCGGCAGCACGGCCAAGATGGTGCTCTGCGGCAAGTTGTTGTACGACCCTCCGCGCGTGCGGCGCATCGTGCCCGAGTGGTTCGAAAAGTACGCCCAGTGGGTGCACCTGCCGGAGGGCAAGTGGGAAGGAATGCTCTTCTTCGACGTGCTGCTGCACGAAGCGCCGCGTGACCTCAAGGTGGAGCTGTTCGGTCAGGACGAGCGCCTGCTGGCCCGCAGCCACACCCCCTACTCCAGCAAGTTCCTGGTCTTCCCCTACAGCGCAGACCAACAGTACACGCTGGCCCTGACCCCCGGCAGCGACGAAGCCGGGCGCAGCGGTCGCTTTGTGCTGGGCAACTGGCTCTACCAGGTGCAAGGCTCGCTGCAGGCCAAGGCGGTCATCGCAGACTACTGCCTGCAGCGGGGGCACATGTTCGTCTGCGCGCCGCGCGCCTTGCTGGTGGCGGCCATCGCCGACGACGGCCATGTCGACCTGGTGGCCGAGCTCCCCGAGTGGGGCCACGCGCGCGCGGCGACGACTGCCGGAGGCCGCCTGCTGCTGGCCCGCGACGGCCTGCAAGTGCTCGGCATCGGGCTGCCAGGCGAGCCGACCGTCCTCGGACGGGTGGACCTGCCGCAGGACGTGGCCGGGCTGTACAACCCCGATCCCCACGTGCACCACATCAGCCGTCGCCTGCTGCAGTCGGGCCTGCTCTCAGAGCTGGTCTACGCCTTTGGTGACGAGCTGTACACGCTGCGGATCGACTCACAGGGCCAGGGCCAGGTGTTGGCCAAGGATGACCTGGCCGGGCCGGCCTTCCGCGCACTGGCCTGGAATCACACGCTCTACCTGTTCGGGCCGCACACGCTGCAGTCCTTTGACATCGCCGAGCCGTTTGCCCCGCAGCGCATGGGCCTGCTGCGCCTCGAACGCGACGTGACCAACGCCTTTGTGTTGGGCTGCACCGCACTGTTGGTACACGAGGGGCCAGCCGTAACTATGGTAGACATCAGCCAACCCGCCAAGCCGCAGGTCATCGGCGAGTACGCCGCCCACCCGGAGCTGGCGCGGCTCTTCCCTAGCGCCGGGCCGATCTACATCGACCGCAAGTTCGTGCACAGTCTGGACGGCTCGCGCCGGCGCGTGCTGGTGGGCACGCTCAAGCGCCGGCCGCTCGACCAGGAGAAAATCGCCGCGCACCGCGCGGCGCAGGGGTAGGGTGCGGATCGAGGTGCTGCCAGGCACATGGCACCAACCATGTGTTCCGCCAGCTATGCGCCAGAGGCTTTGACCTGGCTGGTCGAATCGCGCGGACCCAACGCACGCAGGACCAGATCGCGCACTCGCTGCGCTTCGACCAGCGCATTCTTGGCGGTAGCGCGGTCGACTTCCTGGTACTCGCCAGGATAGCGAAACTCGATACCGAACGGGGTCAGCCAATCACACGGGGCCAGCTTCCCTTGCAGTTCTGGTGCGACCTGGCCCAGCAGGGCGACGAGGTGCTCCAGATCGTGCGTCTTGCGGAACTCGATCTGTCGCTCTACCAGTAAGGCTTTGATGAGTTTTTCTGCGGCCTGCTGGCAGTGAAAGGCGCACGGGAAATAGTCGGGTGCGTCGGCTCGCAATAGAATCTCTGCCGCGGCCAGATCGGCCTCGCCTTTGCGCAGCCACTGCCGCACGAATTCCTGGATCGTGTCTTCACGGGCGCTCATAGAGCACTCTTCCATACTTGGCCGCGGGGTATGCAACGCCGCCAATCACATCGTGCGTTCGCTCGAACTCGTCGCGCGAAATGGTGACGACCTGGATCGGCAGCGGCATGTCGCGGAACAGGCCTCGTGTGCGCGAGTGCCGTTCGCGCCAACCAAGCCGCTGGCGGGTTATCACCAGCAGGTCGAGGTCGCTGTCGGGAGTGGGCCGGCCTTCAGCGTAGGACCCAAACAGAATCACACGCTCTGGTGAGAAGGCGCGCTCAAGACGGCGCACGACCTCTGGCAGCAGCGCGTCCATGGTCGCGTCGGAAACGGGCGTAGCTGTCGTCATTGTCTACTCCTTCACCACTCCTGACTGACACCCCTCCATTATAGCACAAACCACGTATTCCGCGTACTCGGGTCCCACGCAAACACAAGCAGCACATCAACTCGTGCGGGTGTCGTACCCGCCTTGACCGCCCGCGCGAGCCGTGCTACAATCCTCGCCGTCGGCAGCAGCCGGGTCGACGCCGACCGGGCGTCTGCCGACGGGCGCGCGTGTCCTCCACCCGCCGATGTCCCGCGTATGCCTGGTCCCGCCCAACGACCGCGCCCCGACTCTGCCATGCCGCCAGCCCGCGAAACCCCGACCGTCTGGGTTTACTATATTTCAAAGGGAGGAAGTCACATGAAAACGCACGCGTTCCTGAGAGTGGCCCTGTGTCTGATCTGGTTGCTGCTGGCCTTGCCCGGCATCGTCCGGGCCCTACCGCCCGCCGAGTCGCCGGTCCTGGCGGGCGCCACCATCCCCTACCCTGGCCGTCTGTCGGGACCTGCCGGCGCCGCAGACGGGGCGTATGACTTTCGCTTCGCGCTGTACGCCAGCGCGACCGGCGGGGAGTCGCTCTGGTCGGAGGCCCAGCCGGGCCTGCCGGTCGCGCAGGGCGCCTTTGACGCCGTGCTCGGCAGCGTCAACCCCATCCCCACGGCGCTGCTCACGGGCGAGCGTTGGCTGGCCATCGCGCTGCGCGGTCCGGGCGAGTCGTCCTTCGTAGACCTCAGCCCGCGTCAGAAGCTGAGCGCCGCGGCCACCACGGAGCGCTCGGCCGGCGCCAGCCCCTGCGCGCACGATCACGTGGGCGAGACCTGGACCGGCAACGGCGGGCTCAGCGTGCGCAATACCGCCACCACCGGCGTAGGCGTGGTCGGCGTGCACGTGCCCACCGGCAACTATGCCGAGAGCGGCACCAACCTCTATGGCCTGCACGCCGTGGCGTTCAGCGGAATCGGCATCTACGGCCAGGCCCCCGCCAACGACGGCGTGCGCGGCGATAGCGACGCCGCCAACCGCAGCGGCGTCTACGGCTTCCACACCGCCACGGGCATGGGCGTCACCGGGCGCAGCGTGCATGGCACGGGCGTCTACGCCGAGAGCGGAGGGCAGTTCCACGAGAACGCCGCGCTGCGCGCGGTTAGCACCAACGTGGGTCAGGGCGTCGCCGGCTATTTCGTCAACAACGGCGCCTGGCCCACCATCGAGTGCGACCAAAACGGCAACGGCCGCGTGCTCGACCTGCAGAACCACGGTGACAACGACGGCAACGGCGGCGGCGACTTTCTCGCTTGCTTCAGCAAGGACGCCGAACTGCAGTTCCGCGTGGCCAGCAACGGCCAGGCGCGCTCGGACGTAGGCTTCGCCACGCCCGCCGAAGATTTCGCCGAGCTGTTGCCCGCCGTGAACGGCCTGGAGGCAGGTGACGTGCTGGCCATCGGCCTTGACGGCAAGCTGACCCGCT
>Ga0315274_10011566_pt1 | contig 12645 bp, 9 predicted proteins | sample YL17G02_20_MG_FD_203700 | JGI IMG/M metagenome (GOLD analysis project Ga0315274, IMG submission 203700) | Sediment microbial communities from Yellowstone Lake, YNP, Wyoming, USA - YL17G02_20 | ecosystem: Environmental > Aquatic > Freshwater > Lake > Sediment | place: USA: Wyoming | collected... | reverse complement strand
TTCAGGGTTTTCAACAATTGTCGTAACTCAAGCCAATCACCGATATCAGGACGGTTTCACGGCGACGTTTCTCACGTCAACGACTTCTGCGGGTGTAACGATTTATGGCAATTATTTTACGACATATATCAGTTCCACCCAATATCAAATAACCGCCTCGTCTGCCGCGACGAGTAACACTGCATTTTTAATGAATTTGGGCAGTGCGCAATTTACTTATTATTATAACATTCCATCATCTTTTGCCGCCTTGGGTTATGGCTCAGGCGGATATGGCGAAGGCGGATATGGGGCGGGAATTAAAATTAGTTATCCTTCTGCTCCGACAGTGACGACAACCAATTGGACAATTAACAACTTTGGTGAAATTCTCACTGCGAATGTTCAAAACGGTGAAATTTACTATTGGTCTCCAACCTCCAACACAACAACAATGTTTTTGTTGGAGACCGCCCCAACGGCGAACACAGGGCATTTCATCGCGATGCCTTCGAGGCAAGTTGTGGCTTACGGATCAACAGTGACAGGCATTCAGGATCCGCTGCTGATCCGTTGGTCGGAGGCCGGAGACGCAACCGTTTGGCAAGCCTCGGCGAATAACCAAGCTGGCTCTTTCCGCCTTGCGGAAGGAAGTGCGATCGTTGGCGGGATTCAGGCTTCTCAACAGGCTTTGATTTGGACAGATCTTGCTCTTTGGGCGATGCAATACATTGGTTACCCAAATGTGTTCGGGTTCAACAAGCTCGCGGACGGTGTTGGGTTGATTGCGCAAAAGGCGGTCGGCATTCTTGGGAGAGCAACATATTGGATGTCTCCTGGAGGGTTCAACGTTTTGGCCGAAGGTGGCCCCCAAGACATGGCCTGTCCTGTTTGGGATCAAGTGTTTCAAAATTTGAACACTAGCTTGGATCCGAATGGCTACCCTTATAGCAATTTGATCCAGTGTGGCACAAACTCTATTTTTGACGAAGTGATGTGGTTTTACCCATCAACGAATTCAACGTATAACGACTCATACGTTAAATATAATACCCTCACCCAAGCATGGGATTACGGCACATTGGATCGTGTTGCGTGGTGCGATCAATCTGTCCTCGGGCCACCGCTTGGCGCGGACAGCGATGGCTACATCTGGCAACATGAAATTGGCTACAACGCTGGCAACTCGCCAATGGTGTCATCGTTTGAAACGGGTTACATGCAATTGAACGATGCTGACAACTTGATCTTCATTGATCAAATTTGGCCTGATTTCAAATGGCAAACGACCGAACAACAATCGACTGGTTCCGCAACTTCTGCGACCATGTATCTGACTTTTTATGGAGCGGATTATCCAGGAGATACTCCTACCCAATATGGCCCATACGAAATGAATTCAACCACGCAGTATTTGAGCGTTCGGATCCGAAACCGTTTATTGCGTATTTCATGCTCCACAGCGGACGAAAATGGTGTTGCATTGAACGGAACATTTTTCCGAATTGGCGCACTGCGCTACCGTGCTCAACTTGATGGGAAATTCTGATGGCAAGTCTTGACGATATCCTCACCACCCAGAAAAACGGCGTCATTGCAATTGGCGAATATCCAAACGCATTGGCCAAGTTTGCGGGAACAAACAACACAAAAGAAATTGCGGCAGCAACGACCCGACAAGTTAAAGTTGGCAGCGGTTGGTTTGCTAACGTTTCTGTTATTGTAGCAGGAACAACAACCGGAACCGTTTACGATTCCTCCAACACCAACTCGCTGACAGGTTTGCGGATTTACATCGTCCCCAACACAGTTGGCGTGTTTCAAGTCCAAGTCCCGTTCGCAAACGGCCTTGTCATCACCACCGGAACAGGGCAAATTGCCTCTGTCACTTATACGTGAGGTCGTTATGCCGCTGACAAAAGGCTCATCCCAAAAGACCATAAGCTCCAATATCTCGGAGATGATGCACTCTGGCCATTCGCAGGATCAATCCATTGCGGCGGCGTTGAACACTGCTCGGAACACAAAAGCAATGGGCGGTGGGTTGTATGCCAACATTCACGCCAAGCGCGAGCGCATCGCTCGTGGTTCAAAAGAGCGCATGCGGAAGCCGAATGCGAAAGGCGCACCAACCGCTGGCGCGTTCAAAGCTGCCGCAAAAACAGTTCGTCCAGCGAAAGCGGAGGGTGGGCCGTTTGCCGACATGTCATACGACAAAGGCGATATGTCATACACAAAATCCGACCCGAAGTTTATGATGAGTAAAGTTCATGAAGGCCCAATCCATTCTCCGGTCGCCGGACGCACGGACCACCTGCCGATGAACGTTGCTTCAGGCTCATACGTCATCCCTGCCGACATCATTTCGGCCATGGGCGAAGGCAACACTATGGCTGGTTTCAAAGTCGCCAGAAAAATGTTTTCCTCTCAGCCCTATATGGTGAATGAAAAGCAGCCATACGACTCTGCCGAACAACCCTACTCCGAGGGCAAACCCTACGGTGCGAGGGCGGCGGGTGGAGCGGCCCCTGTTGAGATCGTGGCAGCCGGAGGAGAGTATGTCATTTCTCCGAAAGACGTTCTCAAAATTGGCGGTGGCGACATGGATCACGGTCATGCCAGTTTGGATGAGTTCGTCAAAAGCTACCGCCAAAAAACGATCCACACGCTGAAAAAACTTCCTGGGCCAAAGAAAGATTGATCATGGACAACGAATTGAACGTTCGCGTCGGGACACCCGAAGACATTGACAGCATGATGAAGCTCGCTTTGGCAGCGTGCGAGGAGAATGGTTTGACGAATCCGAACCCAATGAAATTGCTGGGAGAGCTTTGGGCGGGGTTGACGAGGGAGCATGGCATTGTCGGGATCATTGGCAAAGCCGGAGAGCAATTCGAGGCGGCGATTTTGCTGCGGACTGAATCTTTGTGGTATTCAGATGATTTAACGATTGTCGAACGTGCGATTTTCGTTCATCCTGATTACAGAAGTGCAAAAGGCGGTCGGGCAAGGAAACTTTGCGAATTCGCGAAACAGGCGGCGGAAGTTTTGCAGCTTCCATTGGTGATCGGGATTTTGAGTTCGCAGAGGGCCGAGGGCAAGGTTCGACTTTACGAGCGGCAATTTGGCCCACAGTCGGGTGCTTATTGGATTTATGGCAAGAAGACAGGTGAATGGGCAGACGAAGCTCAACCTGAAAACGCGACGGAGCATTGACATGGGCGGGAAAACCGGAACCACGAGTTCACAAACTAAAATCCCTCCAGAGGTTTTAGCGCGATATAATTCTGTAAACACTCGTGCTGAGGACGTTGCCGCAAAGCCTTTTCAGCAATACGGCACAACGCCGGATGCTTTTGTTGCGCAACTTAATCCACAACAGCAGCAAGGCATGGCTGGCATGAACCAGTATGCCAATGCCGCACAACCTGTTTTGAACCAAGTGCAGCAAGGCTACACTCCCGAAGGTTTTTCTCAGGGTGTGAAGGGTTACATGAACCCTTACCTCGAGAGCGCGGTCGCCTCGACAAGAAATCAAATGCAAAATGTTGCTGGTCAACAGCAAGCCCAAATGAAAGGCTCCGCGATCGGCCAAGGCGCGTTCGGTGGCGACCGATCCAACATTGGTTTGGGCAACCTCATCAATCAGCAGAACCTTGCCTTGGGTCAGACGATCGGTGGCATGGAATCGCAAGGGTTTCAGAACGCCGCGCAGAATTATATGTCAGGCCTCGGCCAACGTGGCCAGACCGCCCTCGCTGCCCAACAGGCAGGGCTGCAGGGAGCTCAGGCTCAGATCGGCGCGGGAACCCTTGGTCAGCAGACTGAACAGGCCGGAAAAACCGCTCTGTACAATCAGTTCCTGCAAGAGCAAGCCTATCCATATCAGGTCGCTCAGTTCCTTGCGAACATCGCAATGGGCACAGGCGCGTTGTCCGGCTCAAGCACAACCACGACTCAGCCTATGCCGTTTTTCTCGGATGAGCGGCTCAAAGATGACATTGAAAAGATCGGCAAAACGTTCGACGGTCAGGACATCATCAAGTTCCGTTACAAAGGCGAGGACGGGCCCAAGCAGATTGGCTTGTCCGCTCAGAACGTCGAGAAGCATCACCCCGAAGCGGTCGGTTTGGCAAAGGGCTACAAAACTGTCGACTACGATGCGGCAACAAAAGACGCTGCCAAGCGTGGGCACTTCGAGGATGGCGGCATGGCTTCCGAAGGTGGAGCTGTCGGGCTGCAGAGCATGGGCCTAGGGTTCGCCGCAGGAGGCGGAGCTTACGATCCTTACGACCCATACTCCATTCAAAACATCATCGCCCGTCAGCAAGGGTTCTTCGACGGCGGAGAGCGCAGCCATGTTCCGACCGCTCGCGGATTGTCCGGAGGCATGGGGAAGCACGGTCGTGTTCCGGAGGCGAGCTTGCCTGTCGGAAGGCTCATGGTTGGATCACCTCCTCCTGCGCCATTGGAAAGCGGAATGTCGCAAGCTATGAATGCGGCGAACACTGGCGAAACCATTTCGAAAATGTTCTCGACAAATGAGAAAACTGGCGAGAGCGGCCTCGGCAGAAAAATGCTCGATTTTATTTCGGAGAAAATGAAAGATCCAGACACCGAATCCACGGATGGCGCTTCGCGGCCAAATGCTCGTGGTGGACTTGTTGGGTATGCTTCGGGAGGTATGCCTTACGACATGGATGAGGATCCGAAAAAACTCGACATTCCGGATGAATCGTCCAAATTCAAAATGCCTGAGCAAAAGCATCTTCCTGGAGCCATGCAGGATCCAACGATGAAAGCCATCATGGACATGGCGAAACTTGCTTCTGGGTTCATGAAGAACGGCGGTCGTGCAGGTTATGCGACAGATGGCGCGGTCGATGAATTGGGTCGCTATTTGGGCGCAATTGCAAACACTGAAAGTGGCGGACAAAAAGATCCGTATGCGGCCCTTGGACCATTGACCAAAAAAGGCGACCGAGGCTATGGCAAATATCAAGTTATGGGGGCCAATATCCCTTCATGGACGGAAGAGGCTTTGGGTCAAAAAATGAACCCTGACGAATATCTCGCCAACAAGGATGCGCAAGAAAAAGTTGCACGACATTATTTTGGAAAATCGTTGGAAAAATACGGAAATCCAGAGGATGCGGCCTCTGTTTGGTTCACAGGCAAGCCACGGTCCGAAGCAGGGAATGTTGCGGACATTCTTGGCACAACCAATTCACAGTATATTCGGAAATTCAATGAAGCATTGGGCGAAAAAAACCTTCCTGCTGAAAAATCAACGGATGCTGCATTCACTTATCCTGGGAAAGAACAAGAAAAAAGCCTCGGGCAGAAAAAAGGCGTTCTTAAACAGCCCCATGATTACACGACGGAATCTGGAGCCTACACCGATGAGTCTCAGCAGATCGGACCAATCGGAAAAGCAGCAAAAGGATTGCTCGGAAAAGATTTCCCAACGTCCGAAAACCTTTGGGTTCCGGCGTTGGCTGGGCTTGGTTCAATGTTGTCTTCAAAAAGCCCATTTTTCTTGCCAGCTTTCGGCGAAGGATTGATTGGCGGAACAGCGGCTTACACTCAGCTGAACCAACAGCAGCCTGAGATTGCAGGCAAGCTCGCAGAAACTGAAGGCCAAAAAGCCCTGACCGAAGGGCAAGAAGCAAAGACCGAAGCGCAATATCAAGACATCGTTAGAAATGCAATGGTGGTCACAGTGAACAGGGAAACGTTTATTATTGCGATTAATCCTGATGGGACTTATGGGTATTTGCCAGAAGGAAAAGCTCGTGAAGCTCTTAATGACGGAACATTAAAAGTCGACCCTCGCGGAAAAATAACTTCTACAGTTCAATTGCCGACCGACAAACCAGAAGGTCTCGTTGGTGCAGGGAGAGGCGATGGACTTGGAGGTCCGAGTTTAAAAACAGCAGCTCAAGACATTGCAACAGGTTTGGGCGGAGCGGAAACTCCGACGGATGGTGCTCCAACGGAAGGTGCTCCAACGGAAGGTGCTCCAACGGAAGGTGCTCCGAAGGAGGATGTTTCGAAAAAAGCAGGTGTGGCGGGGGCCGAAACTCCGACAGAAGCTCCAAAAGTCACACCTTCCGAAAGTCCAACAATTGGGCTCGATGATAAAGATAAAAAATTTATTGAAGAGGCCGCAAGGCGAGATCTTACAGGTGGCCTATTGAACATACAAGAGGCAAATGCAGTAAGCTCGAAACAGATGTTCGATGAAGTTAACGCAGCCGGAGCAGCAGCTGCTTCATCTGTTCCAAGCATTCTCGATTTTGCTGGAGAACTTTCCGTCCGTCCGGAAAAAGGTTTTTATGCTCCAGGATCTCTTGCTCCTGGATTTAAAGCCGCAGCCAACGCAATTCAAGACATCGCTGGCCGAGTTGGTTTGAAAACTCCATTCGATCCGGCAACTCTCGGAAATGAAGAAGCGATCAAAAAACAGGTTGGTATGTTGGTTACGGAAGCTTCCAAGCTGACTGATCAAACTGCTTTTGCTGCGCTTAAACAATTCGAAGGAATGTTCCCAACTGAAAACACCACAAGAGATGGCGCAGGGACAAACGTTTCTAAAGTTCTCACCAATATGATGATGAATAAAGATATGCGGGATGCTGCCTCGGAATGGCAAAAAGAAGTCGCTAGAATTGCCCCAAATTTTGCTGCTCCAAATCTTGAAGCCTATTCAGGGAAAGATTTCAAAAAATGGTTTAATAAAAAATACGGCGGCATTTATGCTCAGGACCAACAAGCGTTGAAAAAACTGTTTATGACACAGCCTTCGCATGAAAATGGCACGCAAACGTTGGATGAAACAGGACAGCCAATGTCTTGGATGCGATTTATATACAAACACGGAAACGATCCAAAATATTTCCCGACTCCTGAATCTCGAATTGCATTCAGAGATCAACTCGCAGGTGCATTTGGGAAAAATGTTATCCGTTATTTCCCGATGCTTGAACAATATTGAGGAGCGGAATTATGGCTGGTGAACTTTTTCTTCCAAATCCTGTTGAAAAAGGTCTTGCGACTGCATCAAATGCACGCGAGCTTTTGGATAAAACAAACAATTTTAAAATGCCGCTTGCAACAACCTATAACACAGGGAAAGAATTTCAAGGCCCACCCATGGCCGAGCCTTCGGCCGAAGACAAGATGAAAGATGTTGGGAAAACACTCGCGGCTCGTGGAGCCCAAGGCATATTGACCTCGACTCCTGGACTAGCAGGAGATATTGGTTTAATGAAAGACCAATACAATAAAATGATGATCGATAAAATGAAACAGAATCAGTACGGCTCAACAGGTCAAACTGATGGCAGGGAAGTTGATATTGGTCGCGCAAGAATGGGGAAAGAGGCGGATGAACGTATGGCTTATGCGAAAGAAAAATTGATCCCTTCTTTTGCGATCAGTTCTATGTTTCCGCCTTCCGACACATTGAAAAAATATTTGGGCCAATTTGCTCCATTTACTGAATATGCTCCGCAAACAGACATGGGTCAAAAAGTCAATCGTCCTGCGGAAGTGGGTGCGAGCCTGATTGGCGGCGGAGGAATTGCTAAAAATTTGGCAAGAATGGGATTTACTGGTTTAGCAAGTCTCCTCGGCCAAGAGGTCGCAGAAAATGCCGAGCCAAATTCGATGCTTGGTCAATACAAAGATTATATTCAACCCGCAGCTGAAATTGTTGGAATGGGTTTTGCTCCAAAAGTGGGTAAAATTCTCGCTCCAGGATATGCAGCAGAAGAAAAAGTTGCTTCTGCCGTCGCAAAAGATCGTGCGAGGCGTGCTGGTGATCCAGAAGCTGCCGCGAATCGCGCCGATGCAAAAACGGCGATGACTTCTGAAGAAGTTGAAGAAGCAATGCGGCTCGGGACACCAATCGCTGGAGTTGATATCGGAGGAGTTTCGACTCGTCGTTTGCTTGGGGAGGCAGCAGGAGCAAGCCCCTCTGCAAGAGAGGCTGTTGATGTTTATGAAGCAGCGGCTTCTTCATATCCTGGGGGTGCCAAAAAACGAGCGATCGAAACAGCGCAACGTTTGAGCGGTCGAGAAGAGTCTGTTTCGGATTTGGCAGCATCGAACGCTGCCGCATATAAAGCTCAGGCCGACGAGCTTTACGGAGCGGCAATGACGAACCCAAATGCGAATGCAATTGTTATTCCGCCTCAGCTTGCCGAAAGCAAAGTTTTTCAAAACGCAGTCGACGATGTTTCAAAAAATCTCGAAGATATAAAAAATCGTTTTGGTTACAAAGACAAAGACGTAATTCCTCCCAGCGCAGAAATGTCTCCGGTCCCGCCGACAATCGTTAAAGACCCTTTCACTGGCGAAGAGCGATTGGTTGCTGGGACAGGATCGAGCGGCGTTCCTTTGACCAACGGTAACCTTGCTTTTTATGACCTTGTCAAAAGACGCATGTATGAAATGGGCCAGGACGCATACAAAGGAGCGGATTATGGCGCAGGACAGTCGATTGATTATGCGCGTAAGGATTTGACGGCGCACCTTGAAAATGTTGTTCCTGAATACAAACTTGCCAAAAATACATTCGCTGAAAATTTAGGTTATCAAACTGCTCACGAGGCCGGATACGATTTAGGCCGTCGCGCAGGAAATATGCCGAAAGACACCGATGCTGATTTAATCAGAAGTTTTGCAAATGCTTCGGAGGAGCAAAAATCTCTTTTGAAACATTCCTACATGGGCGGAATTATCGAACAGCTCGGCCAACCAGGTGGGCTGAAAAAAATTGCAACAAATTTTATCGACGAAACAAATTTTACCAAAACCGCTCGGCAAATTTTGGGCAAAGATGCGTTTGACGATTTTCGTGGGAAAATTCTTTCGGAAAATTTCCGAGCGTTGGCTCCTCCTATTCCAAGAGTTCCTCCGACTGGAATGGGCGCAAGGATGGGACAAGGGGCAGGATTTGGAGCTGCGCTTTCCGTGTTGGCTCCAGCTTATGATGCGATAACAAGCGCACTTATGTCATCTCAGTTTGTCTCTTCGCTGCAAAACTATGGCGGCACGCTTGCAGCAGGAGCAGGGCTTGGTGCAATAAAAGGTGCTTTGGATGCAGTTCAAGCACGCCGGATTGCGACCGAAATTGCGCCATTGTTGCTCGATCCAAAAAACGCCAAAAGAGTATCCCAGCTCGTTGACAAAGATCCAACGTTTGCTGCGCTCATGAGTGCAATGTTCAAAATGCAACCGATCATTCGTCAGGTTAATGAAGGTGCGCCAGAAGAAGGACAGGCTTCAGGCGGTCGGATCAACCGCGCAACTGGCGGACGCACAGGGAAAGACCCAAGAAAAAATGCTGCTGTGCTGATGGCCCTTGCCGACAAAATAAAAAAAGAGCAAAGTCAGGACACATCGTCATTGCTGAACCTTGACGATGAAACTGTGGCAAAAGCATTGGCTGTCGCCAATAAACATATCTGAGGGGATATCATGGATAAAGTTGAAATTGATTTGACGTTGACGGTTGCGCAGGTGAACAACATTCTTGCGCATCTGGCAAGGGGAGCTTATGCAGACGTTGCTGATTTGGTGACAGAAATCCGGAAACAGGCAACACCTCAAGTTGAAAAAGCTACATTGAAACAGGAAAATCAGGCTTCCGAACCTCCCACGGAAGCCTGATAACTGGGCCGGATTGAGCGCAAGCTCTCCGGCCCTTTTTTATTTATTCAAAGAACGATTGGTCGAGCGCGTGAATGATATAATCATTTGCTTTGGTTGACCAACGAGCGACGCTAATTTTGTCGTGAAATTCCCCGAGGTAGAAAAGCGTCATCCCGAGAACCATCGCGTCTCCAAAAGCAACGATGATATCTGTGGCTGGATCAAAATCTTTCAGCCTTTTCACCATCTGCCATTCATAACGAACTTTGCGCTCTTCGACGCTCATCCAATCCCTGACAGGCGCATCGCAAATGTAAACGATGTCATCTGCAAAATCAAACAGTTTCGTAAAATCTAACCTGTCGCTCGGATTGCATGCGAATGCTTTCCGAAACGGCTTTTGCGATTTCAAAGGTTCTGGCTCCGACTTGACGGTTGGCTTTTGCCGGACGCTGATTTGATCCGGAAAAGAGATCAGAGTGTAGTTATGAACCCAGCTTTGCGAGCCGTTCGGAGATTTTGACGACAGGATTTTGACTGGGTTCAAAAGCAAACAGCCCTCCGATTTCAAATGTGAAAGAGCGGCAGAAAGATTCCCCTCTGCATCATTGGGGAATTGAGCGATGAGCGTATGAAGGTTCATGCTCGAGCCGATCGGAAGAGAGTTTACCCATTGTTTCGTTTTCGCAAGTGTTGATAGATTTTCCATTTTAGTCCCTCTGTTTTTTGGGTTAATAGACTAACGTAGAAACTTTGCCACAAATTTCATAAGTTGCTTTGTTTCCACGACCGAGCGGTGAAACATTCACCAGATCGATTCCGTAAATCGACAGTTTGTTTTTCAGTTTGTGAATTGAAACGATTAAGGATTGTCGAAAATGCTTTGGTTTTTTGTTCATTCGTTTGCTGACATATTCTGTCAGGTCGTCAAGTTTAAATTTGTTCATAGGCTGCACGATTATAAAATCTAGCATAATTTTTTCTCTTTTAGAAAATTTCATCGTTGTCCTCCATTGCAATCAGCTTGCGGTATTCATCCAACGCAAGGTCGGAAATTGACTTTTTGTCTTTCAGGTTCTGCAAAATCCTCGAGTCCGGAGAACCCTTCGCCACAAGGTCAATGTAAACCACCGAGCCTGTCGTGCCATCGCGCCAAGTGCGGCCCTCGGACTGCCACCGAGCGAGGGAATTGAAGCTGTTCGAATAATAAACATTCGTCCGGCAAATGCCCTGAAGGTTTAAACCCGTTCCCGCAGCCTCGGGAGAGGCAACGAGGTATCGCACCGACGAGTTCGCATTCAGGAACAAGTCGAGGTTTTGCTGGCGAGCCTTTGGACTGGTTTCACCGTAATAATCGACCGTTTTGTCGCCGAGCTTTTTCATCACCCGACGAATGTCCTCGTTGAACCTGCACCAGATGATGGCCTTTCCCTCGCGCTGTTCAAGAACGTTCACCAACTCCTCCAACCTTGGGTTCGGGAGCTCGCGCACATGCCCTTCCTCATCCACCGCAAACCCGCAGGAGATCTGCTGCATCCTTGTCACGAGAGCGGCGGCGTTCGGCACGGAGATTTTCGCGCCGGAACCGACCGAGGCCATGAAGTTTTGGCGCAGATCTTTCATCAGCCGTTTTTGTTCATCCGACAAAACGAACGGTTGCGTGACATAAACCTTCGGTGGCAAATCGAGAACTTCGTCGGCATTGATCCGGAAAATGTGGGGATCGATTTTGCGGTAGAACTCCTCGACGTTTTTGTGACCGACGATTTCGAGGCCGAACCCGTTGTCGCGCAACTGGCAATACCTCGAACGGAAAGTCGTCACGTAGCGGTGACCGAAAATGTTTTCGTCGAGGAACTTGAATTGGCTGAACGCATCCACGAGGTTTTTCGCAATCGGAGTGCCTGTCATGATCATGCGGTATTTGCACAAATTACCATATTTGATTGCGGCCTTGGTGCGCATGGCAGAAATGTTTTTGATGTCCTGAGACTCATCAACAATCATTGTCGCGTGGCCGCTCGCTGCTTTCAAAAACCGCATGATTTTCTGCTCTGCCGCAATCGTGATCAGCGCATCAATATTGATTGCGAAAATTTTGAGGCCGTCGAACTTCATCATCTGCTCGAATTCCGCTTCAGCCTTTTTCGTTTTGCTCCAAACCCAAGCCTTCCAAGGCACAACCTCCGACATGTGCTTCGGGAGCTGCTCCGTCACCCATTGGGTGTGAACACCGTTTTTGGCGACCAGCAACACGTAATCCGACTTTCCGGCACACCAACGCTTGCCCATCATGGCAATTCCCGTCCAGCTTTTGCCTGTCCCGATGTCCATGAACAAACCAAAACTAGTTTTGTGGATCATTTTTGTCAAAGCGCGTTCCTGATGGGCTCTAGGCGGCGTTTTGTAGGTGAAGGCAGGTCGCCCTTCATCGAACGCACTATTCGCCTCTGCGACCCCTGCAGGTGCTTCCACGGGGGTTCCGGTTTCAACCTTCGAGTGCGGAAACGTTTGCGCCCAAACCTCAAGGTTGTAAGGCGTGTTTTCAAACGTGAACTGTTTGCTGTTCATCCAACGTTTCATCCCCTCCAACTTCGGCAGTGCACGGATCATCCGCACATCGTAAACCGAAACTGTCTTCACCCGATTGCCTTCGATTTTGATGTCCATTTTCCGTTCCCCTTCCGTTCTCCAGTTTCCGTTTCCGTTTTTATCCTTGTTTCACCCCTTCCCCTCTTTTTATCTCTCTCTCTTAATAGAGTCACAACAGAGGAAACAAAGGATAAAACGGAAACGGTAACACTGAAATCATTACCTTTTCCGTCTTTCGTGTTTTTGAGGGGTCAGGCAGCGAGCTGCAGGAGCTCATCCCGAACATCGAGCTTCAGCTTTGCCTTGTCGCCGAACCAAGCGTTGTAGAGGCGAGCTTCAGCTTTGTGGCCAGCGTTGTGGTCAGCCCAATGAGTGATGCCGTTGAGGACGCCCCAAGCCGTTCCTGGGACGGCT
>Ga0315274_10011564_pt1 | contig 12646 bp, 13 predicted proteins | sample YL17G02_20_MG_FD_203700 | JGI IMG/M metagenome (GOLD analysis project Ga0315274, IMG submission 203700) | Sediment microbial communities from Yellowstone Lake, YNP, Wyoming, USA - YL17G02_20 | ecosystem: Environmental > Aquatic > Freshwater > Lake > Sediment | place: USA: Wyoming | collected... | reverse complement strand
TTATCAGGGGCAGGTAAAGACATTTCCAGTAAATACGCCCCACCGTATTGCCGTAGGTAATCCCCAAATCGCCGATGTCACTGCGGCGAGCGAGACAGAGGTTACGCTATTAGCCAAGGCCATCGGCAAAACCACCCTGGTTTTATGGGATAATTTTGGTGAGCAGACTTATAATATAAAGGTTTTCTCTGAAGACATTAGCGATGTTAAGCGTCGTGTTGATAATCTATTACAAAAACTTGATCTTCCTGAGGTCTATACACAGCTAGAAGAACAAGAGGGTAAGACCTTTATTTTGGGTAGGGTAAAGACCCCTCAGGACAAAGAAAGAATTGCCACTGCCTTAGGGACATTAAGAGACAAGACAGTGGATCTTATTGTAGTAAAAGAAGAAGAAGCGGTGATAGAGATTGATGTGCAGGTTTTAGAGTTGGATAAAGATGCTTCTAGCACATTAGGGCTTAGCTGGCCAGGTTCTCTTGGCCTTGTTGAAAAAGGCTCTCCTGGCCTTGATACCCTCGGTACAAAACCACAATATTTATTTAAAGTTTTAAATCTTCAACGTACCATCCCCTGGGCTTTTAGCTTAGATGCGCTGGTTCAGGAAGGCAAGGCGCAGATTCTTTCTCGGCCTCGGCTTGCCTGTCAGAGTGGCAAAGAAGCAGAGCTATTGGTGGGCGGAGAACAGCCAATATTTACCACGCAGATTGCTTCTGGAGGAGGCGAAGGAACTTCAGTAGGATATAAAGAATACGGAATTAAATTAAAGATAAAACCCTCGGTAACCGAAGAAAACCGCATAAAATTGGGCTTAAATGTAGAAGTAAGCGAGGTAGGGACAGCTGAGACCATTGGTCCTAGCGCTGTAGCTACTACAGCCAAGGCCTCTCCTTTGTCTAAACGTTCAGTCTCTACAGAGCTTTATCTTAATAATGGCCAAACTATGGCTATTGGCGGACTGATAAAACAAAAAACCGCAGAAGATTTGCGTAAGGTTCCTTGGTTAGCGGATATACCGGTTTTGGGCCTATTCTTCAGGAGTAAGATCACCTCTAGCGGTGGCGGTAAAGGTGCAAGGGGCAACACAGAATTATTTATTCTCCTCACCCCTACCATAATGACCCAAAAAAAAGCTGTTCGAGAAGTAAAAAAAGAGATAACGCCAGAGAGGGTCTATCCTACTGAAACGAAGAGCCTTTCCGCGCCTTTAGACAGATATGTCAGCATTGTCCAAAAACGTATAGTAGAGAATCTGACTTACCCTTCTTCAGCTAAAGAGGCTGGTTTTCAGGGGACGGTAAAATTAAGCCTCTTACTTTCTTATCGCGGAGAACTCCTGGAGGCTAAAGTCAAAGAGTCTTCTGGTTACAATATACTTGATGAAAACGCCCTCAAAGTAGCTAAAGAAATTTCTTCTTATCCGCCTTTTCCGCCCTCTATAGAAGCAAAGGAAATCCTGGTAGACGTTCCGATAGCATATCGATTAGATTAAAAAATGGCCAAAACAATTTGTATAATTAGCGCAAAAGGCGGAGCAGGCAAGACCTTAATTGCTACCAACTTGGCTGTTAGTTTGGCTAAGGATTACCTAAAGCGGGTTTGTCTGGTAGACCTGGACATGCATGTGGTAGGCGATATGGCCAAGATGTTAGGCCTAAGTCCACAGGTAACCATGGTAGATTTAATCAATTTTTTAAGAGAACAGCGCCCCGGAGATTTTAAAAAAGAAGCCTTTTTAACTCGCAGTCCCTCTTCGGATATTGATTTCTTGCCAGGCATTTTAAAACCCCAACAGTCTCCCAACCTCGATCCAGATAAGATTGAGGAGGTGTTTAATTTACTGGAGAATAGTTATGATTATATAATAGTAGAAGCGGGCAATAGTTTCACCGATGTTTTTGTCGCTTCCTTAAATCAGGCCAACTTAATTCTTTTAGTTGTTACCCCTGATATACTTTCCATATATCAGACAAAATGGGCTATGGAGATGTTAGAGTCTCTGCATTTTCCTTTAAAAATGGTAAGGATTATCCTGAATAGAGCAGAATCAACCTCCAGTATTAGTTGGCAGGAAGTGCGGGTTAGCCTGCCAGTAGATATTATTGCCAAGATACCCTCCGAGGGGAAGGTAGTCGGTCAGTCAACCAACAGAGGCGTGCCAGTAGTGGTGGATAGCCCCAGGACCAAGTTCGCCTCCGCAATCAGAAAACTAGGCTCATATTTAACTACTGAAGAGGAAGGTTTATATATTCCTCGCACTACTACACTGGCAAGCCTTGATTTTAAAGAATCACCATTAGAAAAAAGCGGTCAGTTTTGGCAACGACAGGGGGTTGCGGAATCTGTGGCTGAACCAATTATTGAGGGCGGGGGCCAGTCTATAAATATAGTTAATTTGAAACACCGCATTCATAACCGGCTCATGGAAGATTTAAATCTTAAGAGGATGGATTTAAAAGACTTCAGTGATGTAAGAAAGACAAAGGCTTTAAGGAATAGGGCTGAGGCGTTAGTAACAAATACTTTATTAGAGGAGGCAGGTAGTTTTATTACCTCTACGGATGCACGTAAGAAACTCATAAAGGAAATCTTGGATGAGGCCTTGGGTTTTGGTCCGCTAGAAGAATTATTAGCCGACCCTACCATAAATGATATTTTAGTGAATAACAAAGACGAGATATATATTGAACGTAACGGTAAGATTGAATTGACCGATAAAAAGTTTATTTCCAACGACCAGGTAAGAACGATAATCGAGCGTATCATTGCTCCTCTAGGCAAACGTATTGATGAATCTACGCCGATGGTGGATGCCCGATTACCCGATGGCTCACGTATTAATGCCATAATTTCACCGCTATCTTTAACTGGCCCTGCTCTAACCATAAGAAAATTTAGAAAAGAGCTGTTCAGCGTCAAGGACTTAGCCGGGGTAGGAACCTTGAGCCTAAAAATGGGCGAGTTCCTCAAGGTCTGCGTAATAGGGCGCAGGAATATTATTATCTCCGGAGGCACAGGAAGCGGTAAAACTACTACGCTCAATGTTATCTCAGAGTTTATACCGGATGGCGAGCGCATTATCACTATTGAGGATGCAGCAGAGCTTAAGTTGCATCAGCAGCATTGGGTAAGACTTGAACCGCGGTCTCCTAATGTTGAAGGTAAAGGTGAAATTGCTATAAAGGACCTCTTTAGGAATACCCTGAGGATGAGGCCCGATAGAGTGATTATCGGTGAATGTCGTGGTGTTGAAACCCTGGATATGCTCCAGGCAATGAACACTGGTCACGATGGGTCTATGACTAGTATTCATGCCAACTCCACCCACGATGTCTTGGCCAGACTCGATTCCATGATTTTAATGTCTGGTTTTGAACTCCCTTTAAGGGCAATCCATGAAATGATTGCCGCAGCTATAAATTTAATTATACACCTGGAAAGACTTTCAGATGGTAGCCGTAAGATTGTTCAGATAACCGAGGTAGCTGGTATGAAAGATGATGTACACATTGACCTTCGAGACGTCTTTTTATTTAGACAGAGCGGTCTAGATAGCCAAGGTAGAGCTCTAGGAGAATTCCAGGCCACAGGATATATACCCACCTTTGTGGAAAAATTGAAGACAAGAGGCATATTTTTCCCTCCCAGCCTATTTCAGAATCCTTAAAACCATTAATGAAGATAACCAATCAGACCAGAGGCACTCTTTTAGCTAAAGAGGCAAAACTGGCTGATACTTCTTTTAAAAGAATACAGGGGCTCTTAGGCAAAAAAAGATTAGTCACCGGGTGCGCCCTGATCTTAAAACCCTGCAATTCCATACACACTTTTTTTATGAGATTTGCTATAGATGTTTTATTTATGGATAAGAATGGCAGAGTAATAAAGGCCGTCTCTTCCTTAAGGCCCTTCCGCATTACCCCCATATATATTAATTCCGCATTTGCTATTGAGTTACCTTCTGGGACCATTGATTCTACTCAGACCGCTGAAGGTGACGCCATCCTCATTGATATTTAGAAATGTCCAATCTAAAATAATCACTTGACAAGCACAAGCGCTGATATTATACTTAAATTAGATTTAAATATGTCCAATCTGGAGAAGAGATGGGTGTAGTCTATAAACTAAAACCTGAAATAAAAGAATTTATCCTTAAAAACAAACAAAAAGAGCCTAATCTAAGCTGCCGTAAGCTTGCCAGCTTAATTTTAGAAAAATTTCAGCTAAAACTCTCTAAATCCACAGTTAATTCCCTGATTAAAGAAGCGAACTTGAGTATGCCAATAGGAAGGAGGCGTAAAAAAAGGCGGGCTAAACTGGGAGGCAGTCTTGCAGAGCAAAGCTCAGGCGTAATCTTACTCAAGGCAGCAGATTACTTGGTAAGGGGTAGTTATTATATTGCTGAGGCAATTAAAAACCGGCTTAACTTAACCGCGCCTGAACTGTTGACCAAGACAGAGGCCCTAATCTATCTTCCGCTCTTTACCCTTTCAGCAAACCCCCAATTAAGGCCTGAGGAAGAATTATGGTCGCTGATTAACCAGAGATTTACCCAGGAAGAGTTGTCTTCGTATCTCCTTGAATTGAAAGAAGTTAAAACATTACCTTTAGAGATATATCGGATTATCTCGAACATATTTCAAGAAGTGCGTTGTATTAAGGTGGATGTATCAGGCGGGCACGCCTTTTATCTGGATGGTCAATTGCATACGGTCTGGTCTACCCCCCAGATCCCTTATAGTTTTTCCACAACTATATATAATATAAAGGGTTACATAAACAAATATTTTCAAGAAGATAGCCCTTTTCTGCTTTTTATGGCACCGGGTTATGATGCACCTACAGAGGAATTCTTTAATTTCCTTTTAAGCCTGGAGGCAGCTGGAAAGGATATCCAAAGACTCACCCTTTATGGCAATAAATTAGAAGAAATAGAGGTTATTAACTTGGCACAAGCCAAAAAGCGCTTCTTTGTTTTTGGGCTTTGGCCTTGGCAATTTGGAGCATATCGTAAAGTAAAAGCCATGGGAGAATATAACCCCTTCTATTTTGAGCCCTTAAAAGAGAATTTCTATCTTGCGGAGACGGAGATTGAATTATCGCAACCAAATGTAAATAAGAGAGTTACATTGCAAGGGTTCGCCTTAAAAACAAGCCCTAATGAGAAAATAAGGGTGGTTATATTGAGTAATCTTTTTTCGCCCCAAACAGTACCAGAGGAGAGGGCAAATTTATATCTGGCTCATTGGCCAAACTTAGAAGAGGCCTTTCAAGACTTCAGCCGGAAAATAGAACTCTTGACTTATACTGCAACCTCCCAGAGCTTTTTCTCGACGGAGAACCTAAATTTGAATAAAGAGCCCCTCCAGGGTAAAGACAACCTCTTTCAAGACTATCTTGCGGCCTTGGATGCGTATGTGCGCTGGCACTTTTTGCCTTCAGGATATGAAGAGGTGGATTTTGCGACAACAAAAGAGCGTTTTTACGCCCTTCCGGTTGAGATTAAGAGGCAAAAAGATTTAATCCTAGTAAACTTTAGGCCTTCTGCGGGCTACGGCTTCTTAAAGGACCTTCTCTATGCCTGCCGCAGGATAAACGAAAGGGAGGTAATTTTCCACCAGGGGCAGAGGCTCTGGTTGAGTGTAGGCTAAGAAAACGCTTTCTTAAAAGACGGAATTATTATTGACATTCCTTTATAGAGATGTTATATTTTAATTGCAACTAAAAAAGACGGCAGCGAAAAAGCAAGGCTTAAGGGAGGTTTTAAGCCACGCAAAGCCACGGGACGATGCTCGTCGCAAAAAGGTTTTATAAATTGTATTGCTCAAGGGTCAAAAGCGAGACGTTAACCGGGTTACCGAAAGCCGAAAAAGTCTTTTGTAACTCGGTTTTATTTTTGGGGTTGATTATGGCTTTTAAAAACCGTTTAATAATAAAAGGACAGGCTAGCTTAGAATATTTTCTCTTATTTAGCGTGATTATCGTCCTTACTATTCTATCCATGACTTCTTTCTTTCCTAAGGTACAAGCAATTTTGCAAGGGACAAATACGCAGACAGGATTTTTCGAGAAAGCAGCGGGAAGGTTAGGCGTAGATAATGTGAGTCAGTAGCAGGGGTTAGTTAAAATGATTAAATTAAGCAGATTAATTAAAAGGAAAGGACAAAGCGTATTAGAATACTCGCTGATTATCTCCGTGGTCATTGCAGCTTTAATGGCTATGAGTGTATATGTGCAACGTTCCATAAAGGCCAATCTAAAGATGATTGAAGACCAGATAAATGATTGAGACTAAACTGCAAGTCTTTAAGAATAATTTGAAGGAGGTGAGAAAATGCTGAAGAAGACGAAGGGCCAGAGTACCTTGGAATACATTACAGTATTCGTGGCAATTGTAGCAGCCATCGTGTTGGTAGCCGCTGCCATATTAAAGCCATCCGTTAATAAAATCTTTGATGCCTCGGCTAACAAAATAAATGCTGCGGCGGCCGCTTTTTCGAATAGTACGCTACCCTAAGTAAGCCAGAGAAGAAAACAAGGAATCGAAATTAACAAAAGGTAAGTTTACAGAATTTAGAAGGGAGGGAAAAAATGCTACGTTTATTTAAAAACAAAAGGGCACAGAATACAGCAGAATACGCCATAATGATTGTTATTGTCATTGGTGTATTTAGCGCAATGCAGTTATACATCAGAAGAGGTTTGCAGGCCCGCATAAAAGGAGGCACAGATAACATCCCTGGCGCGATAATTGGTCAGTATGGAGGGAATGTTGGTGTAAACATATTAGGTAACGTTGGCGGGAACCAGTATACCCAGTATGAACCTTACTATTACCAAAAAGGTTATTCTAATATGATGAGTATTACCTCTGAAGGTACCGAATACGGGACGATTAAGGATACCGGAGGCTTAAGAAACTTGGTTAATGCTTCGAGCGGCCGTACTGGTCAACAGCAGATTGTTGGTTCAACTGGCGCAGATTAAGCAAACCTAAGAGGGATATTCTTTATTTATCTGTTATAGGAGGTGAAAAATGTTGAAGAAGAAAAGAGGCCAGAGCGCTGTGGAGTATGCGCTGGTAATAATCGTTGCCATTGCTGCTTTACTGGCAATAAATGCCTATATGAAGAAAGGAATGCAGGGTAGATTAAAAGAATCTACAGACCAGATTGGCAGGCAGTTTGACCCTAAAGGAAATTATGAATACTCCTGGAAAACACAAAGTACCGGAACTACTAACACCACGGAGAACCGCATAGCAGGCAATGGTAGTATCACACAAATTGTAGGCGGTAGTGAAAATGTTTTTCGGTCTGAGTACGAAGCGTTTGGTAATGTAGTTAGTCAAAAATATTAGTAATATGAGGTTTTAGTGTGGAAAAATAAAATCTCAGGCCAGAGCTTAGCAGAGTTTGCTTTATGCCTGGCTGCGGTGACTGCGGCAATTATAGGAATGCAGATTTATGTGCAACGCAGTCTCATGGCGAGATATAAGGGAGGGGTGGACTATACCTTCTCAGAGATAGAAAGGGAGGCAGCGGCAAAAGGCAATAGCAATCTTAGCACAATTACTCGCAGGCAGTATGACCCCTATTATTCAGAATCGCAGCAGACGACTGAAGAAAGAGGCGAGACTGTAATCGGATATCCTCATAGTTCGCTGAATATGACCGCCAATCGCCATGGCTTCAGCAGCACAGCCCCTACTTTAGACGCAGACTAAGATGAAAAGCAGGATGATTAAAGCACAGAGCATATTAGAGTATACTCTGATTCTGGGGGTAGTAGCCCTTGCCTTGACCACCATGCAGCTTTTTTTTAAACGCGGCATACAGGCCTCCATAAAATTGGCAGCAGACGAGATAGGAAGGCAAGAGGATGCTGAGCAGGTAGCTGTTGAAAGCGGTGATATAAAGACAGAAGAGAGTATTAATGCAGTGACACATGCTTTTACTACTGGTACGGATAGGCTCCAGCAGCATGAGGGAGGAAGACAAGAGAAGAGTCTTAACAAAACTACGACCAGAGGCGGCAGTTCAAATTATATCGCCAGGCAAGAACAAGAGAGGTAGATTGATGCTTAAGGCGCAGACCTCATTAGAATTTGCCATGGTAGTTGTTTGTCTGGCCTTGGCCTTAGCAGCCATGCAGGTTTATATCAAGCAGGGGATTCAGGGCAGGCTGCGTATGGAAGCAGACCAGTTAGGCCAGCAATATGAGCCGAGAAAAACTACCTCTGATACTACTATGGAAATGAGCAGCCATACCATCATCAATGTCTGGACAAACAAGATAAATGAGATAACTTATACTACCTCCAACGCCCTGATTGACTATGAGACTGAGCACCGTTATGGTAGCGAAACAGTAGAAAACTAAGATTAAATTTATCTTAAATGGGCGATAAATGAATATATCTTAAAAGAAAGATGAAGAGGCTGATTATTTCAAATAATAAGGCCCAGGCATTAATGGAGCTAGCAGTATTCGGCTCCATTTTTCTTATGCTCTTAGGTATCCTGATTAATTATGGCTTAAGATACTATTACCAGCAAGAGGCAATGCAAAGGGCATTTCGCAAGGCATTAATCAGTGGTATGGAAGCGAATGACGATGAAAAGCCCGTAGATGTGCAACACCTTGTCGTAGGAGATGTGCATATACCTGACCCCACCAATCCTTTTGCTGTAGGTTCAGTGGCAGAAGTAGGGGGTGGTGCAAGTGTTACCAGGAATTATCAGTTTAATATACCAGGATCTGAAGCAGATCTGCCCCAGATGAGAATAGAAATCAATAAGAATGATGTACGCAACTATACTATGGCTAGCTTTATAAGACTTGAGAATGTTCCTGAGCCAGCGCACAAAAAATATATCTCGATATATGGTGTCGGAAATATTAAGGAGGGACAGCCCTACTGCGAAGAGTACGTAGGGCCAGGAGACCCTGGATGGGTGCGTCCTGACCCTATGTATGACCGAGGAGAACAGGATTGTTTACGAACAATTCTTCCTTTAAGAATAATTGATTACTGTGGTGGACAGATTATGCCGTATGATAGCTGCGTCAGCCGTTGCCGGCAGATTGTGGACCCTGTAGTCTGCACACAGGTATGTAACGACGAAGACTCTTTTGAAGGAGAGGATTGTAGTAACATCTGCAGTGAGACTATTGATGTTCCCTGGTATTGCAAAGACGACAACAACAATGTTCCCATTCCTAACGACGAGCATCAATATACCTTTGTAAAATTAAACCGGCTTTTTAATATTCAACCCGGACAGAGCACAAAAAGAGAAATGGGCCTGCAGGCTTATGACGAAGAAACCACAATGCAGAATACCTTACGCAAACAAGAAACAAGCTCAAGCATTACTACCACGGATAATTTAAATTGGGTGGATACAAAAACCAGAGAAGTTGTTTATAGGGATAAGCATGATTATTCAGGCGATGTTAGTTACAACAGGATTACCAGCAATGTGGGTCGGCAAAAAACCACTACCTGGTCTACCCCGCATTAAGAGGCAATGAGATGAAGTTAAAAAAGGCAAGTGCACAGGCGTCCTTGGAAATGGCTATCAGTATAACCTGCGTCCTTATTTTATTCCTGGCGAGTATAAGGTTATTCTTCTGGTTCAACCAGGCTCTGGTTTTAAGGCAAGAGGGTTATGAGAATACTCGGGTCTCGGCTGCAGCTGCAAACAGAACTACGCCATTATACGTATATGATGCGGCTATTCCTAAACTGCGCTTATTAAACCCAGGTAGCGGTAGTGGTGGTAGTGGAGGTGGAGGAGGCGGAGAGCCCGGTGATGATACCCAAACTTGCTATGAAGCTTGCCAGGATGAGTGTGAGGGTTTGCCTTATCCGGAGAGGGGCCTTTGCCTTCAAGATTGCCATGCTGCTTGCGAGGAGAATTAAAAACTACTAAGGATATTTATGCTCACTTATTTAAAGAAGACAGGTTCTCTCAGTAATTTAGGCTGCCACCAGCTTAAAGGCCAGATTGCTACCTTGCTTATGCTTTTAATGGTAGCGGTATTAATTTTTATTCTGATTACGGTTAATTTAGCTAGGGTTTCTTTGACCAGCACACGAGTTTCCAATGTTGCAGATTATGCGAGTTTACGCCTAGCCTCCAGATTAGCTACACAATCGAAGAGAATGTACGATGCTATAAAGGACATAGATGGTGGAATTGATGAACACGGTGAAATTAGGAAGTGTAAGATTAGAGGGGCATTACCAATTATTGCAGCAGTTATTGTAGCGATTATAGTTACTATTCTTACTTGGGGAACTCAGACACATTGGGTAATATGCGCATTCTACGCGGCTTTTGCAGCTGCCGCAGCTTCAGCAGTTACTACCGCTATGATGGGCGGAAGCGCAAGTGAGATTGGCTGGGGAGCTATAAATGGTTTTATGATTGGTTTTTCAATTGGTTCGATGACTGCACTGTCGTCAGCGAAAATAGCAGCAGTAGCAGCATCACACGCAGGAAAAATAGGTGCAGCTGCAGCTGCAAAAGGTGCAGCTGCAGCTGCAAAAGCCATTCTTATGGACTTTACGGTAGCGGAGGCAACACAGATTGGAGCAACAGCAACATCAGCAGCAACATCAGCAGCAATAGCAGCAATAACAGCAAAAGCAACTATGATTGCCGTCATGGGTTTCCTAAGTGCAGCTTCACGAATTTACCGCATATTAGAAAGAGAGGCTGCTATTTCCCAAGCCATATCTGAAATTTGCCGGAAGATTCCAGAGCCTTATACAGCATTGCGCGAAGATGTCTTCTATGCAGCTTTATCCCAATTAGTGGATGACCCAAGAAGAGAGAAAGATGGGTATGATATAGATAAAGATGGCGATACAGAGGAAACGGTCTCTTATTTTGACAACAGGTTTTATGAACGGGCAAAGCAGCTTCAAAGTGATATGATATCAAACTCAGCAACGAACTTTTTTTTGGACATCGTGGATCGTATACTTGGAACAGGCTCCAATACCATAAGGGGTTTCTTAACTCAAATAGATAGAAAAGAGGTGGAGTGCACGGCTAGTGGCTGCAGTGGCGGCGCTGAAGGCCCGGTAGTAGAGTTATTGCGTAAATTAAAGACAAAGCCAGACGGGAGTAACTATAAAACTATTTCTTTCTGGCAGCCAGGGCCAGACAGAGATGCGCTTTTAATCTGGTATAATCAGGAGTGCGAAGCGTGTTCTGCTCCGTCTGGATTTGACTCAGTGGATTATACACACAAAGAGTATGAAGACTTCATTGATGCTACTGAGGTAATACAGCGCAACTGGGAACATAGAATGGAACACTTCGAAGAGTATATGGCTCAGATGGAGGAGTTCTGGGAGCGTAGCCCTAATCCTCCTGAGGAGCCTAATCCTCCTGAGCCTCGACCTGCGGGTGCCACAAATTTCTATACTACATTAGGTTATATTTTGGATGGTGACTCCACGCAATCGCCGCAAATAATAGGTATGACTGGCTGGATAAGCTGGATACAGGCAGTGAGAGAAGAGCTACCCAGGTGCCAGTTAGTTTATAATACTTATACTCCTAACCGAAGCACCAAAGATACGGATAATCCCTGTGGCGACCCTTATACACCAGGCGGAAGTAATCCCTTTTATCCTTGCGCCTGGAAAAAATTATCCTCTGATAATAGCCCAACAGAGGGAACGAATTTTCCCAATTATCCTTGCAGGCTTGCTCTTACTCCCACCACTGATGAAAAGAGCAACCTAACTACGCAATTGAATAGTATAAGCACTTTTGTCCAGAATTTGCCAGAGCATATTCGAAATGACCCAGCAAATAGCAGTCTTTTTGCTCCCGGCACTTGCGCCTCACCTTCTGTGTCTGATGGCAATCCGCCAACCATTACCATAACCATTACTAATATTCAATTGGACAACAGCGGAGAACAAGGACCATATTATACAGGAAGCCCTAATACTACTGATTCCAGGATTACCTATACCTTTAATTACGAGGTTAGCTGGACCTGTGTTGATACAACACCGGACCCCGATGTTTACACCTATCCCTCCAAATCTGGGACAAAGACAAAAACAGAGCAGTTGCCAGGAGTGCGGGATGTAGTGGAAATAACTGCGGCAAATAGCGTGGAGGCATTTCTTGTTAAGGTAAATAACATGCAATCTAAGCTCTCTGGAATTCAGCCAACAGCCCAAGACCCCTTTGCCACAATTGATGGAGATATAGCTGATGAATTTATGCCGGTTATCTCTACCTTAGTACACCAGACAGAAAATATAGAGGCACTACGCTTTAGGATGGAGACATATGCAGGTTCTGATTCGGTTACTGATAAGCCCGACAATGGTAAGGGTGAACTAACCTATGAGTGGACGAGGCCAAACCCAAGCAAACCAGAACTTCCTTATCGTTATGCAGTAACTGTGAAAACCGGGCCGTTTCGCTATCCAGTATTTATAAATTATAAAACGGGAAACTGGGCTTGGGGTAAGAAATGCATGAAGGTCTATTATTACTGTGATAATATGAGTGGCATAGCCAACATTACTCTCCCGACAGAGTACACCACTGCGTTTGCTAGTGGTAGTTTAATTACCGCCATCATACCTTTCTTTGGTTAT
>Ga0315274_10011562_pt1 | contig 12646 bp, 1 predicted proteins | sample YL17G02_20_MG_FD_203700 | JGI IMG/M metagenome (GOLD analysis project Ga0315274, IMG submission 203700) | Sediment microbial communities from Yellowstone Lake, YNP, Wyoming, USA - YL17G02_20 | ecosystem: Environmental > Aquatic > Freshwater > Lake > Sediment | place: USA: Wyoming | collected... | reverse complement strand
CGCGGTCGGCCGGACGAAGATCCTCATCTATACGCTGAACGGTTTCTGCGCCAGCCTGGCGGGCGTCGTGTTCTCGCTCTACGCCCAGGCGGGCAACCCCACCTGGGGCATCGGTACGGAACTCGACGCCATTGCCGCCGTCGTCATCGGCGGCACGCTGCTCTCGGGCGGCGTCGGGTACGTCGCGGGGACGCTCATGGGCGTTCTGATCCTCGGCGTGATTCAGACGGCCATCGCCTTTCAGGGGAACCTGAACACGTGGTGGACGAAGATCGCGGTCGGCGTCCTTTTGCTCGTCTTCATTCTGCTTCAGAACCTCGTCTCGCGGGTGTCGGCGAGGAGGGGCGGGTGAGGCAGTGCGGAACCCGGAAACCGGAACCCGGAAAGAAACGGCAAAACCGCACATCGTCATGGTTAGCCGCGACCCAAAGGGGAGCGGGTTCGTTGTGGAACGCGTAATGCCTTGTCCAGCCGTGTTGTTCACCGCGGAGACCGCCGAGCACGCAGAGGACGGCGGAAATGGGGGGCGCGCGAGGGCGAAAAAGAGAGCGGCGTCCCACTCGCCTAGTCGAGTCGCCTGTGGCGACCGGGACGCCGCTAGGTTTCTGCTTTACGTGTTGCGGCCCCCTAACAGATGGGGTCTTCGATTACCTGCGTTTCCTGCCGAGGATGAGGCCGAGGCCGCCGAGACCCAAGAGCGCCATCGTCGCCGGCTCGGGAACCAGCGTGATCGCCTGAGGTGTCTTGACGCCGTAGTCAACAGACCACTGCACCGGCAGGTTGTTGCCGCCGCCGAACGTCCCGGTCAGCGTGCCCCCGTAGGTCGCAATCTTGTAGGGGAAGCCATCGAGCAACTGACCGGTATCCACGATGGTCAGGACCGAGGCGGGGCCGAGGGTCAGGTCGCCCGTGACGGCCAGCAAGTCGCTGCCGCCGAGGATGTCCACGTCCACCGAGTAGGTGCCGGTGAGCGTGGCGTCGCCGGTCACCGCCAGGATGCCGATGCTCGAGCCGGGCGAGACCGTGCCGGCCATCGTCATCGGACCGATCACCGTGCCTTCGCCCTTGAGGGTCTGGCTGGCGTCGAGCGTGTAGCCGCCGGTGACCCCCGAGACATCGAAGATCCCGAGGCTGGCGACATCGATGATGGGGCTGGAGTTGATCGCCCCGCTCCCGGTCAGGGCCAGCGTGCCGTTGCTGATCGTCGTGTTGCCGGTGTAGGTGTTAGCGCCGGAGAGGGTCAGGGTCTTGGAGCCCGTCTTGGTGAGGCCGAGCACCATGCCCACGCCGCCGTCCTGGAGGACTCCGCCGAAGGTGAAGTCGGCATTGCTGGTGAGCAAGTCGTTATTGACCGTGAGGACGGCGGTCCCGCCGGTGCTCTGGACCCTGCCGGCGGCGGCGCCGGCTAGGCCGGGGATAGTAAAGTTGTAGCCGGCCAGGTCCAGGGTGGCGTTGACCGTGAACACCGAATTGGGCGAGAAGGCCGTGGCCGAACCGGCCTTGAGCGTGCCCACGCCTACCGTGGTCGCACCAGTATAGGTGTTGGTGCCGGAGAGGGTCCAGACAGCGGCCCCGCTGCCGCCAAAGCCACCGACGCTTCCAAACAGCAGGCCCGTCTTGTGGGAGGTTCCGTCCACGATATTGCCGCTGAACGCATTGGTCAGATTGGCAAATACGTTCACCGTGGCGTCCGCCGCGCCGTTATTGGTGATTGTGCCGCTGCCGTCGATCTGTGCACAGCCGTTGTTCGTGACGCCGTTGATGTCGTAGGTCCCGCCCGACATGTGGAACGTGTTGTTGAAAGCGAGTTTGATGTCGTTATAGGTCGTCCCCAGTTTGAGGGTCGCGCCAGATTGCACGTCGTCGACCGTCTTGAACATCGCATGGAACAAAGGATTGTTACCGTTATCCGTGTGGACCCATGCGTCGAGCACCACGGTGCCGTTGTCGACCGCGATGGTGCCGTTGCCGTAGTTCGCGTGGTCCCAGCCGACGTTCCCGCCGAAGGTCAGCTTGCCCGCACCCTTCTTGATGATGGTGGAAGCGGAGTATGTCTGGGTCATGGTCAGGTTGGCGGCGCTCTGGGTGATGTCAAAAGTCTCGGTTCCGCCCTGGAGCAGGAACCGACCGCTGCTGACTTCATCAGAGCCGGTGTACTGGAAGGTGCCGCTACTGAGGCGGATGGTGCCGCTGGTCCCCAGGTTGGAGAGGCTGTTGATGCTCAAGGTGCCCTCGTTGAGTGTCGTATCTCCGGTGTAGGTGCTGGTGCTGGAAAGGGTCAGCGTGCCCAAGCCGCCCTTGGTCAAGGCCAGTCTGCGGGTGGAGCCGTTGCGAAGTTCGCCGGCGTAGGTGTCGGACCCCGCGGTATTGACGGTCAGCGTATCGGTGCCCACAGCGGCGCTGCCGCTTTCCACGATCGGCGTGCCGACCGTGGTGTTGGTGTTCAACCCAACGACGGTCATGTTGTTGCCGTTGAGTTGCACTATGCCGGTGCTGCCGGAGCCGAAGACGAGGTCGGCGCTCGCGGCGGGGCCGAATGCCGTGGCGCTGCCCGCCCGGAGGGTGCCGGCGTCAATCGTGGTCGCGCCGGTGTAAAGGTTCGCGCCGGAGAGGACCAACATGCCCGCGCCGGCCTTGGTCAGACCGGTGGCGGTGCCGTTGGAGATGACGCCGCCGACGGTGAGAGTATTGGCGTCAACCGTGACCGTCCGGGTGCCGGCTGTTGAGCCCAGAGAAACGGTGCCGCCGCCGAGGTCCAGGTCGTTCGTGCCCGCAAAGGTGAAGTCGCTGTTCCAGACCTGGGCGTTGTCGGGGGTCAATACGAGGCTCGCTACACTGCTGTCAATCGCACAGCCGTTGATGGTCAGCGTGCCGGTGCCCAAGGCGGTCGCGTTGCCGAGCGTCACCGTGCCATCGTTGATCGTCGTGCCGCCCTGGTAACTGTTGGCGCCGTTAAGTTCCAGCGTGCCGGAGCCGTTCTGGACTACCGAGCCGGTGCCGCTGATGGCCATGGCCATTGTAAGGGTGTTCGTGCGATTGAACTCCAGGACCGCGTTATCGGTAATTGCGCCGGAACCGAGAGTTCCGGTAGTGCCGGCGGCGCCGACCTGAATCGTGCCGCCGCTGATGATCGTGCCGCCGTTGTAACTGTTGTCGGTGGTGACAATCAGTCTGCCGGTGTTGCTCTTGGTCAGCGAAGTGCCGCCCGTAATGCCCCAACTCCCACTGCTCTGCAAGGTGTAGGTCTTGCCGGTGGTGTTGTCGAACTTGACCGACGCGGGCGAGACGTCCGCGGCGCTGATGTCGACGGTCGTCGTTCCGCTGGCGACCGAATCATCGAAGACCGGCGCATCGCTGGCAATGAAGTTGGTTTCGGTCAAAGGGTTGCTATCCAGAACCCAGTTCGTCGGCGTCCCCTCGGGGGGAGTAAGGCCGGGGGAGGTGATCCAGTCGCCGCTGCGCGCCCCGCTCCAGACCGGGTGGTCCACGAACCAGGTCATGTCCACGTAGCCCGCCGGGTTGCTCAGTGTGAACGTGGAGCGCGGGCCGGCTCCGAGGCCCGACGGGTCCACTGTAAAGGCGCCAAAGCCTGCGCCCGTGCCGCCGATCGCGCCGGCATACTGGATCAGGTGCGCCGAGCCGCTGGCGGGCGAGGCGCCGCTCAGGGCGATCGTGACGGAACCGGCCCCGCCGTTGACGGTCAGGCCGCCGGAGTTGATCACGTTGACGGCGGGGTTGATGCTGTAATTGCCGATGTTCGCGACATTGATTCTGCCCGTGTTTGTGAAGCCCAGACCGCCCAAAGAGAGGGTGCCCAGGCCGCTGTATCCGGCCTCGACGATGCCGGTGTTGGCAACCGTCGCGGTGGCCGATGCGGCGGAGCCCGACCCGCCCAGGGTCGCGCCCCCGGCCACCGAGATTGCGGAGGTGGCGTTGGCGCCGTTGAGGTAGAGTTTGCCGACGTTGACGGCCGTGCTGCCGGTGTAGGTGGCCGCGCCGAGGACCTGGGTGCCCGAGCCGGTCTTGGCGAGGTTCATGCCAGGGAGGTCGCTGCCCAGCGAGCCGGAATAGGTCTTGGTCACGCCATTGCCGGGATTGAGCGTCAGGTCCGTCACGTTGGAGGCCAGGGACAGGCTGGTGGATCCCGTGAGGCCGCCGAAGGTCGGCGTATTGATGCCCCCTGAGAAGCCGAGCGTGCTGCCAGTGTAGTTCAGCGCGCTGTTCTGTAGTGCCAGATTGTTCCCTATCGTCAGCGTGCCGCCGCTCAGCGTGGTGTTGCCGGTGTAAGTGTTTGCGGCGCTCAGGGTCCATGTGCCGGTGCCGGTCTTGGTCAACGAGGTGGCGCCGAGGCTGCTGTCAGCGATGATGCCGCCGATCACGCCGGCTCCCCCGGTGGAGCCTTGCAGGGTCAGGGTCTTGGCGCCCGCGACGGTGGCGGTAATATTGCCGTTTAACGTCAGCACGCCGCTGCCCCCCGACTGGTCCAGCGTTGCCCCGCCGGTCGTGCCGGCCAGGTTGATGACACGGTCGGTGGTGTCGCCGGTGCCGGTGTAAACAAGCGTGGCGCCGGTGGCGGCGTCGCCGATGGCGATCGTGCCGTTGGGCACGGTGGTGGGGGCGCCGAGGGAACTGGCGCCACCGCCGACATTCTTGATGGTGTTGATACTGAGCGTGCCGGCCTTGATGGAGGTCGCGCCGGTGTAGGTGTTGAGGCCGTTGAGCGCCTGCGTGCCCGGACCCGCCTTCACCAGGTTCATGGTACCGGAGATGACGTTGGTAAACGTCTTGGTGACACCCGGGATCTGGGGTTGGAGCACGAGGTTCGTCGGGTTTGCGGTGCCGGTCATGCTCGCCCAACTACGGTTGCCGTTGACGAGACCGCCTAGGTACACGGTTCCATCTGTGCCAGCATTGGTGCCCAGCCAAGACGCTAGCGAATTGCAATCAAGGGCGCTGTACTGGAGCGCCAACTGGTTATTCATTTGAATACCGCCGTAGTCACTTGCGGTGCCGGAAGCGTCCCACCACGTGTCGCCGGTGAAGGTATTGGCGGCGGCGAGATACATGCGCCTGCCATTCCAGCCCCACCAGCCCTGGTTGGAATGGAAAAGACTGCCGGGTCCGCTGATGACGCCGTTGATAACGAAGTCGCCGCCGCCCGAGTCAATATACTGCGTGCCGGTGTCGAGATAGATTCCGCGGTTGGCGCCGAGGTTTGAATTGTTATCGCCGTCTGAATACATGACAAGGTGGCCGCCGTTCCTGATGGTAATGTTGTCGGCCTGGAACGTGGAGGGGGCGGTGCCGAGTTTCGCTTCGCCACCGGTGCCGTTATTATTGCCGGCAATCAATTTGCCGTGGTTGCCGCCGCCGTCGATGACGATCTTGCCCGTAAACGTATTCGCGCGTGAGAGTTGCAGGTTGCCGGTGCCGATCTTGTACAGGCTGACCCCGGTGGCGGGGTCTGCGCCGCCGGAAATCACGCCCGAGTAGGCGGCCGGGCTCGTGTTGTTGCCGCCAACCGTGAGGGTGGCTGTTCCGAGGGTCACGTTGCCGCCGGTGGCGCCGCCGCCGGCCAGAGACCCGATCCGGGTGTTGTAGCCGTTGAGGTCGAGGGTAGCGCCCGCATTGTTGCCCATGGTGACGGCCGAGTTATTGCCGAAGGCGCCGCTGACATTTGCCACGGAGCCGACGCCCGCTTTGGCCGTGCCATAGTTTACCGCCGTCGCGCCGGTGTACGTGTTGGCCCCGGCGAGGACCACGGTGCCCGTGTTCCCTGAGGTGCCTATGGTCAGATTGTTGGCGCCCGTGACCACGCCGTTGACGTTAAGGGTCTTAGTGCCGGCAACGTTCCAGGTCTGGCCTGCGCCCAGCACGAGGTTTGCGTTGATGGTGTTGGCCGCGTTGGCGTAGGTGGTGACGGAGATGGCACTGCCCGCTGTCACCGTTTGCAGCGCCCCGGTCGTCGAGGCCGCCGTGCCCGATGTGCTATTGAGGGTGATGTAGTTGCTGCCGCCGATGGTGACGGCCGCGGTGTCGTTGAAGGTGATGCTGCCCAGGTTCATGTCCGCGCCCGTGGTCACGTTGGCTTGCTGCGAGGCGCCGGTAGCGCCGAAAATGACGTTGACCGCGCTTCCGCCAGGGACCACGCCGCCCGCCGGGGTGCCCGCGGCAGCCGATGCCCAGTTACTGGTGGTGCCGCTTGAGAGTGCCATTGCGCCAGGGGCGCCGGTGACCTGGTTGCCCAACCAGTAGGCGTTGGTCAGGGCCGCGACCGCGGCATAGTTGTTGATGGTGACCGCGGTATTGCTTTGGCTCAGCGTGGCCGTGAAGTTGGTGTTGTTGGCCAGGCAATAAGAGGCGCTGTTCAGGCCGCCGCCGGACGAACTGATGAGGGTATAGGGGCCGCTTGCATTGCTGGGAGTGGTGGGATTGATCCTGACCTGCACAGTGCCGGCCACCGTGGTCGCGGCCGCGGTCGAAACGAGCGTGTCCGTGGCGGAACCGATCCAGTCGAAGTTCAAAGCGGAGTTCGCGGCAAGACTCAACGCGGCGGTGCTGGTGCTTTGCGCGGTGCCGTCGGCCAGGCTGAAGTTGCCGCCGCCGTTCACCTGCAAAGTGCCGGTGGCGGGCAGGTTGTTCGCGCCGCTCCAGAGCAGCGTGCCGCCGCTGACGTTCGTCCCGCCCGTGTAGGTGTTCGCGCCGGAAAGGGTGAGCGTGCCGAAGCCGCTTTTGGTGAGGGCCAGAAGTCGCGTCGAACCATCTCGCAACACGCCGGCGAACGTATTGGCCGCGGCGTTGTTGACCGTCAGGGTGTCGGTGCCGGCGGCGCCGCTGCCGCTTTCCACATACGGCGTCCCCACCGTGGCGTTGGTGTTCAACCCAATGACGGTAATGTTGTTGCCGTAGAGTTGCACTGTGCCCGTACTGCTTGCTCCAAAGACGAGGCTGGCGTTGGCGGCCGGGCCGAATGCCGTGGCGCTGCCCGCCTGGAGGATGCCGTCGTTGACGGTCGTCGCGCCGGTGTAGAGGTTGGCCCCGCTGAGCAGCAAGGTGCCGCCGCCGGCCTTGGTCAGCGAGTTGGCCGTGGTGCCGTTGCTGATCACACCGCCGAGCGCCAGCGTATTGGCATTGGCCGTGATCGTGCGGGTGGTGCCCGCGGCCGTGCCGAGCGAGTAGGCGCCCGTGCCGAGACTCAGGCTGTTCGTGCCGGTGAAGGCGAAATCGGCGTTGATGGTCACCGGCTTGGCACTGATGACAAGGCTCGCCACACTGCTGTCGAGCGTGCCGGCGTTGATGGTCAGCGTGCCGGTGCCCAGCGCCCCCGCGTTGCTGGCCGTGAGGGTGCCGGCATTGAGCGCGACGCCGCCACTAAAGGTGTTGTTGGCATTGAGCACCAAAGTGCCCGATCCCGCCTGGATCAGATTACCCGTGCCGCTGATCCCGGCGGTGCTGAAGTCGGTGCCCTGCGTGACGGTGTCTATGCGATTGAAGGTCAGCGTGCCGTTGTCGGTGATGGCGCTGCCGATCGGGATCTGGCCGGTGGTGCTGCCCCCGCCGATCTGCAACGTGCCGCCGACGTTGATCCAAGTCGCGCCGTTGTAGGTGTTGGTATTGGTCACCGTGGTCGTGCCGCCGGAGATAACGAGGTCGGAGTTCGGAAGGGCCCCCACAATCTGGCCACCGACTGAAATGCCGTTCGTGCCGCCCCGGAGGGTCAGCGTCGTGCCGTTCTTGGTCAGCGTACCGGACAGGGTCAGCAGGCCGCTGCCGCTGTTCTGGATGGTGTCGCTGCCGTTGCCCAAGGCGGTGATGTTCTTATCCAACGTTCCGGCGCCGCCGGTGTACAGCAGCGTGCCGGACGAGGTGGCGGCGACGCCGAGGGTCACGGCGGTGTTCTTGCCCAGCGGCTGGGCGCCCACGCCCGCGGCGACGGCGTTGATGGAGAGCGTGCCGGCATTAATGGCCGTGACGCCCGTGTAGGTGTTCGCGCCGGTGAGGGCGATGGTTCCGCTGCCGGTCTTGGTCAGGGCGATCGTGCCGGTGCCGGCGTCGTTGTTGTCGGCGATGATGCCCGCGTAACTGCCGCCGCCGGTGTTGCCGTTGCCGATGGTCAGGGTGACGGTGCCGGCGCCGCCGCTGTGGTTATTGACGATGGTGCCGCCGGTGCCGGTGAGGTTGCCGACGTTCTGGCTGGTGTTGTTGAGGTCCAGTGTTCCGCCGGTGTTGACGGTGAGGGTGCCGCTGCCGGCGCCGAGTGTGCCCGAGCCGCTCAGTTGCAGTTCGCCGCCGCTGACGGTCGTGGTTCCGGTATAAGTATTGGCGCCGGCGAGGACCTGGGTGCCGGCGCCGCTCATGGTAAGGTTGATCGTGCCGCCGCCGGTGCCGATCACGCCGCTGAAGGAGGCCACGCCGGCGGTGCTCACGGTGAGTGTGACGGGCGTCGAACCGCTGCTGTTGATGACGCTCCCGCCGCCGCCCGAGTAGTCGGCCAGGGAGGCGACCTGCTGGCTTACGCCGTTGAGGTCCAGCGTCGAGCCGGACGCGATGCCCAGGTCCGTGGCGGCCGGCAGGAAACCGGTCGCAGGAACGAAGGTGATGGTGGTGTTGGCGTTGTTGGCGGTCTGGAGCGCCGCTATTTCGGTGGCGCTGAGGGCGCGATTGTAGAAGTAGATGTCGTCCAACTTGCCGTTGAAATAGCCTCCCCAAGCCGTGGTGCTATAGGCGTCGCCACTCGCCCTGGCCCCGAAGGCCATCATGGCAAGACTGGCACCGATGTTCCCGGTAGCAGTTGCCTGGGAGTCAAGGGTGCCGTCCACGTAAATCTTCTTGTTATTGGCGCCGCCCGCCGCATCGTAGGTCATGGTCACCATGTGCCACGCGCCGTCGCTGACAACGGTGGTACTGCTAGCCATATCCCCATTAGTTGGCCCGCGGGTGGTCCAGCACAGCCTGTTGGTATTGCCAGACCCTATCCTGCGCATCTGCCAACCCTGGCTGTTCTCGCCGAACTTGCTCACGAACGGGTTCCAGCCCGCGCTAGGCCAGCCCTTGACCCATGCCGAGATGGTCATCGCGGTGCCGCCGTCGAAGACGGTCTGGTTGCCCGAGCCGCCGGTATCCACGTACACCAACTGGCTGCTGGCGCTGGTCAACTGGAGGGAAGCGCCCGTTCCGGTATGGGTATCCGTAGTAGAATAGGTTGGGCTGTTCACCCCAGTGCCGTTCCAGCCGTTTCCGGAGGAATCGTTCGCGTTTTGACCGTTAAAGGTCCACCCGCCTTTCAGGCCCACACCCAGGGACGGATTGAACGCCGAGTACAACTGCAGCGTGCCGCCATTGACGATCGTGGCGCCGGTGTAAGATTGCGGGCTGCTGACGGTCAGCGTCCCCGCGCCGGACTTGATTAAACCCTGTGTGTTGCTGCTGGGAATGGTGCCGGAGAGGGTCACGTTGTAACTGTTCGTGTGCAAAGCGACGGCGGCCGTGCTGTTCTTGATCCGCGCGCCCCAGGCCACGGTCTGATTGTTCAGCGCGCTGCCGAACTGGAGCGTGCCGCCGCCGAAGGTGATGTCCCCGCCGTTGCCCAGGGCCGTGGCGTGATTCGCCTGGACGATGCCGTTGTTGATAGAGGTTACGCCGGTGTAGGTGTTGGCGCCCGAGAGGGTCAGCGCGCCGGCGGCGCCCTTGGTCAAGGCCAGTGCGCGGGTGGAGCCGTCCCGAAGAACGCCGGCGAATGTGTTGGCCGTCGCGTTATTGACGGTCAGCGTATCGGTACCGGCGGTGGCGCTGCCGCTTTCCACGATCGGTGTGCCGACCGTAGCGTTTGTGTTCAACCCAATGACGGTAATGTTGTTGCCGTAGAGTTGCACAGTGCCGGTGCTTCCCGCGCCGAAGATGAGGCTGGCGTTCGCGGCCGGGCCGAATGCCGTGGCGCTGCCCGCCTGCAGGATGCCGTCGTTGACGGTCGTCGTGCCGCTGTAACTGTTCGCGCTGGAGAGGACCAGCGTGCCGGCGCCGGTCTTGGTCAGGGACTGGGAGCCGGACTCGCCAATGGCCGACGCGATCGTCAGCGTCTTAGCGCTGGCCACGTCGATGCTCCCGCTGGCGGCCAGGGTGATGCTCAGCGTCCCGACGCCTCCGGTCAAGCCGATATTGACCGCGGCGTTGGCGGAAGTTCCGACCGTGATGAGCGGGTTGCTCCCCGAGCCGTTCAGCGTCAGCACTCTGGCGTCCGTGCCGGAGATGTTGGCGTCGAGGTCCGTCATGGCGGCGGAATTGAGCGTCAGCGTTCCTATGCTTGAGTCGACACCCAGGGCGTACTTGCCGCTCATGGCGAAATAGGTATCGTCCAGTACGACGTCGTCGCCGGTCCCGGGCGCACCGTCGGGGTTAAAGTTCGTGGTGTCCGACCACAACTGGGTGGTTGCCCCTTCGTCCCAGTAAACGATAGCCGCGCGGGCCGGCTGGACGGCGACGAGGGCGAGGACGGCCAAGGCGAGGAGAATGAGACTTGTTCGAGTTTTCATCAAAGGCTCCTTAAACAGTTGTGAAGGTATGCGCATTCGACTCGGTTCGCGCCAATTGATTCGGTCTCTCCGGCCGGGATGGGCGAAAAAGATGAAGCAACTAAGCAGTGCTTCCCGTCGATTTGGGAGCCCACCCCGGGTTTCCGACTATAGTATAGCACGCATTTGGTCTTCTGTCAAATGCCTCCGGCGGTTTTTTTGCGTCCTTGGACGGCCAACGCCGTAAACCGTGCTTACGTAAAGACTTATGAAGCACGCGAGGGGGGGAAGGGCGTTGCGGATTGAACGGCAACAGAGCCGCGAGCGATAGCGAGCGGCGCTTTTCACTGGCCGTTAGGCCCATTCATGGGCCTTCGCCCCGCGTTAGCGAGGTGTAGCCCCGCCATTTTAATGGCGGGGTGACCGGCCGCCGCCTTCCCTTTCCCTTTCCTTATTCTTTTCCCTCTCCGCCCCGCTGAAAGCGGGGCGGAGAGGGAAAAGAAAAAACATCAGGGGCTGTCTTGGCGTCCTTGCGAACCGGGGCTAAAAGCCCCGGTCTACTCGCCGCTTCCGCCTTCGTCCTTCGGGCTTCCGCCTTCGCCGAGGCTACGGCGGACAAGACGGCGGACGAGCACGCGGCGCAAAGGCGGCTGAAGCCGCCTCCTAACGACCCGGCGCCAACACCATGCGCGGTGGTCCCGGCGCGCCGGGACCACCGCGCTTTGTTCGGAAGGCCACCGCGATCTGTTCACCCTCACCCTTGCCCTCTGCCCTGCCTGCGGCAGGCAAGCATCAAGGGAGAGGGAACCCAATACTCCCTCTCCCCACCGTGGGAGAGGGGAGGGTGAGGGGGGAACGCAGCAATCGCGGCGGGTGGGGACACCCGCCGCGCTATGTTTTTTGGCGCGGCGGCCGCCCGTGAGGCCGCTCGTATCGCCGTTCCGGCGCTTGACAGGCACAAGGAGGCGGCGTAAGGTGGTGTCCGGCCCGCCCGCTTCCGGGACGCGGCCTTCGAGGAAAGGAGATGTGACAATGCGTTTCGCTCTCGTATCGCTTGCCGTGCTCGTCCTGGGCGCCCAGTCGCCGGCGGCGGCGTGGAAACCGGCGGAAGGACCTCTCGTGACGCGATGGGCGAAGGACGTCTCGCCCGACAAGGTCCACCCGGAGTATCCGCGCCCCCAGATGGTCCGCAAGGACTGGCAGAACCTGAACGGCCTCTGGCAGTTCGCCATGGCCCAGGAGGGCGAGGAACCCCCCGCCGCCAAGGACCTCGACGGCCGGATCCTCGTGCCGTTCCCCGTCCAGTCGGCGCTGTCGGGCGTGATGAAGGAGGCCGACCGTCTCTGGTACCGGCGCACGTTCGAGGTGCCGGCGGCGTGGAAGGGCCGGCGCGTCCTCCTGAACTTCGGCGCCGTCGACTGGGAAGCCACAGTCTACGTCAACGGCAAGAAGATCGGCGAGCACCGCGGCGGCTACGACGCCTTCTCGTTCGACATCACCGACGCCCTGAAGGACGGCGGCGCGCAGGAACTCGTCGTCGGCGTCTTCGACCCGACCGACAAGGGCAACCAGCCGCGCGGCAAGCAGGTTCTGAAGCCAGGCGGCATCATGTACACGGCCGTCACCGGCATCTGGCAGACCGTCTGGCTGGAACCGGTGCCCGAGGCGCACATCGGCCGGCTGGTGCTCACCCCCGACGTGGACGGCAAGTGTCTGCGCCTGAAGGTCGAGGCGGCGGGCGATGGCGACGCGCTGACCGTCGAGGCCGTCGCCACCGACGGCGGCAAGGAGGTCGGCAAGATTTCGGGCAAGGCCAACACCGAACTCCGCCTGAGCGTGCCGGACGCGAAACTCTGGTCGCCCGACACGCCCCATCTCTACGACCTCAAGGTGCAACTGGGCGCCAACGGGAAGGTCCTCGACTCGGTCGCCAGTTACTTCGGCATGCGCAAGATCGAGATCGGCAAGGATGACAAGGGCGTCACGCGGATGCTGCTCAACGGCTCTTTTCTCATGCAGGTGGGCCCGCTCGACCAGGGCTGGTGGCCGGACGGCCTCTACATCGCCCCGACCGACGAGGCCTTCAAGTACGACGTTGAGATCACCCGGAAACTCGGCATGAACATGGCCCGCAAGCA
>Ga0315274_10011561_pt1 | contig 12646 bp, 9 predicted proteins | sample YL17G02_20_MG_FD_203700 | JGI IMG/M metagenome (GOLD analysis project Ga0315274, IMG submission 203700) | Sediment microbial communities from Yellowstone Lake, YNP, Wyoming, USA - YL17G02_20 | ecosystem: Environmental > Aquatic > Freshwater > Lake > Sediment | place: USA: Wyoming | collected... | reverse complement strand
AGGCCGATTACACCGTCATCGTCGTCACCCATATTCTCCGGCAAGCCCGCCGGATCGCCGATTACATCGCCTTTCTCTATCTCGGGGAGCTCGTCGAGCACGGACCGGCCGCCGACGTGTTCGCCAATCCGCGGGATCCCCGCACCCGGGCTTACCTCACCGGCGAAATCTCTTAAAAAAGGGGGACGTGATACCCTGTCCCTTTGTTTGATCTCGTCCAGTAATGCTTCGGGTTTTTCGACCTTCGTATAAAAATATTTCTCAAAAAGAGGTTTTGGGTCGTAGCTTGTCAGTTCCTTGATCAAGCCCAGGATGTCGACGGGTTGATGCCGTTTCCGGCAGACGGCGGCGAAGACCTCGTCGAGGCTCGATTTCGGGTTGTGTTTCTGGATCTCTTTGTCGAGCTTGTAGGCGAGGACGGGCATCAAAGCATAAACGTCCTCTCCGGAGCCCATTCCCCGCTCTCGCTTAGCGGACGATTCCGCAAGGCTCACAAGGCGTCCCTCTTTAGCGATGAGCAGGTTGTGGGCCGCCACGCAGGCCTTGAGCCATGACTTTAGCGCGGCTTCGTTCCGGATCACGATCTTCCTCGTCATATATTCGAGGACCCCCTCCCGGAACCAGGCCGGGGCTAGGTTATTCATCCAAAAATGCAGGATTTCGTGGGGTGGGGCGATTGTCGGACTATCGACGACGATGGAGCGCCCCCGCGTCCATCCCGGTTGGCTGAGGCTTCCTTTCGGAAAGATGGCGATGCCGAAATCGCGGTCCGGGAGCGGCCCGATGCTGCGCCAGGCGTACTGAAACATGGCGGTGATGGCATCCACGATCCCGGGAATATCCAGTTCGCCCGGGCGCTCGAGCACCGCGACTTGGAGAGTGGCCCCCTCGACCTTTTTCTCTTCGGCATATTTTAACCGGCCGGCCACCCAAAACCGCTCCTGCGTTTCCCGGAAGGACATGGGACCGGAACGCTCGAGGGCGAGCTTCCAACCGGGAGGAAGCTCCCATTGGACCTCAACCAAACCGCCTTCTTTCCCATTCAGGCCGAGAAAAAGGCCTTCGCATATGTAAATGAAATCAGGGCCGCCGACGAGATGGATGTCCCGCGGTTCGGATCCCTTTGGAGGCATGGCTGCGAGCTTGATCGTATAGATCACTTTGGCGTAGCCGCAGGCCGGCGCCTGGCTGAACATCACGATCTCCTTGAGACGTTCGGCCTTGACCGGAACCTCTTTTCCGCCCAGGAACCAGCGGACTTCCTGGATTTGGCCGAAGTCCTTGATGTAGGGAATGCGGTTCTGGAGCTGAACCTGAGCCTCGACCCTGACGGAGCCGGCCGCGGGATTTGGAATGACCTTGTATTTGGCGAAGGGGGCTTCCGTTTGCGCCGTAGCAAGGGTCGTTCCAAGAACGAGCGCAAGGATAGAAAAGAGTACGGATTTCTTTAAGACCCTCAATTGACCCTGCCCTTTGAGGAGTATAGCTTTCTCAAGACCGATCCGTCAATAATCCGTCAATGATATGGAGGGGCTGGTCAGAAGGGGTGATTCTTTAATAAAACTGGCTCTCTTTCGTTCCGTGTGGGTAGTTCCTTCGGCATTCGTGATCGGCCGGAACGTGATGAGGGTTTGCCGCCCCGTAGACGATCTTCGAGGCTCCCGTATTCGGACGCCGAGGTTTCAGAGACCATCAAGGCCGACCCGAAGCCAAAAGCTGGTGAAGGACGAAAAGCGTAAGGTCCGAGGCGCCGAGAAGGAGCGGCGAGGGGCGGAACTTCAAACCCGATCTGGAGTGGAGGCCGAATACGAATGCCGACGATGGCCTTTATAAACCCACAGAAAATGGAAGAGAGCCAAAAACTTCAGGCTCCTCAATAGCGGCGATCGAAATTAATACTCTTTAAGAAAATCGTAGAAGTCGATTTCGTCGGCGTCGAGGCCGTGCTTGTAGATATAAGCTCCCGCGATCCGCGAGGCGAATAGGGCCCGAAGGTAGGATGCCGGGACCCGTTTCATGATTTTATCGATCCCGACTTTCTCCACGAGGACGGCGGGCACGCCGGCGGCGATGACCTTTTTAGCCAGGGCTTTATTGGCGAAGAGGCCCGAGGACGCGATGGCGTCTTTGATCTTGTTGATCTTCTCGCTGACGAGGTCGGTGAGAACGGCCCGGGGTGTGCCCTTGGCCCGGTTCTCCTTCCGGATGACCTCGAACTCATTGTGGGCCGCGGCGCGGATGAAGCGGACGATTTCCTCCACGTAGGCTTTCCGGAAATCCCCGACTTTGCCGTCCCGGACGCACATCAGGGCGTCGTATTCTTCGTCCGTGAGGGCGAGGCTGGCGAGCACTTCGAGCGAGGACGAGGTTACGCCGCCTTTGTTGGCCGAGGCGTCTTTGTAAAGGATGACGCCCTTCTCCTCCAGGCGGAGCCGGGCCTGCTGGGTGAGGAAGAGGTTGGCGCCCTCGACGATCACCTTGAAGCGGGGCTCGCCGTTGTCGTTGAGATAGTTTTTCCAGTTGGCGATCGTGACCGAAGACGGCCGCCCCCCGCAGGGCACGAAGATGTCCGCCCGGAAAAGAGGGTGAAAATGAAAGGCGTTGCGGAACTCGAGGCCGTTTTCGACCTTTTCGCCATGGGGAAGGACGATGTCGCGGTCCTTGACCGAAACGAAGAATCCGCCGCCGGCGATCTTTTCTTGGGGAAAGTGCTCGACCATTTGACGGGCGCCGGCGAGCTTGGCGAGCTCCTTCCGGTCGATCCCCTTGGGATCGTAGAGGACGCCCGAGCCGTCGATGACGGCCAGGATCTTGTCCTTGGACATCAGGATCTCGTTCGAGCCCAGGTCGCCGTCCGGGCCGCCGGTCATGACTTTGGTGATCGCCTCTTCCTTGAGGCCGAGCTGGGCCAGGGCGTCGACGACGTACTGGTGGACGGAGTTGGTCGTCATCCCGTAGAGGTCGTGGGGAATTCCGCCCAGGCTTACCGGCTTGCCCGTCGAAAAGGCCTTCCAGAAGGCGTAGCCCCGGGCCCGAGCCCGCAAGGCCGCCCACTCCATCAGGTCGGCTGTCCCCTCATCCGGCCCGAGGAAGAGGATGACGGGCTTGCCGGAATGATCGACGATCGCTTTATCCGGGAGCATGAGGTCGAGGAGGCCGTCGACATACTTCTTAAAACAGGCCGCGGCCTTGTCCATGAACCCCCAATTGAGAAGGATCGTTCCCTTGGATCCGCCTTCGGCCAGGTCCTTGTTCTTCCGCTGCTGCGTCCAGGCGAGGTTGTAGTTCTCGTCGAAGATGAAGTCGGAGTTGTTCATGTACGTCTGGAGATTGGGCGATTTGACGATCCGGATGCCGCCCCGGGCGATGTCCCGGAAGCGGATGTGGAAGCCCCGGAACTCGGCCCCGACGACATGGAACACGCCGAACGGCGTTTCGGGGTAGTCGACCTTGTTCAGGAAGGCCGGGTCGTACATGTAGGAGAGGGACGTTTTTTCGCGGAAATAGAAGTTGGTCCGGAGGGTCGCCTCGAGGAAAAGGCAGACCGCCAGGAAAATATTCCGGTCGATTTCGAGGCTGATGTTGCGGACGATGTCCCTCTTGAGCTCGGCCGTTTCGGCGTCGACGGCGTGGTCCTTGCGGGCCGGGTCGAATTTCTTGGCGAACAGTTTGAAGGCCTTCTTGAGATAGGCGGACTGGCCGCAGAGGACGTCCCAAACGCGGTCCTCCTGATAGGTGTCCTTGGAGAGCCGGGTCTTGAGGGTTCGGAGAATGCCCAAGAGCTCGGGCGAGTCCTTGAGGGCCTCGCTGAGTTTGAGGTATTCCTCGTTGTAGCCGGAGAGAAATTGATGGGAAAAGCTCCAGGCCGAGACGCCGAAGACGGTCTCGGCGGCGCTGAGCTTCCCCTCGCGGAAGAGGGTCGAGAGCGGGCTTTCCGGGATGGCGTAGACCAGCGAGATGTCTTCGACGAGGGCCTCGATCTTTTTCGGGTCCTCGATGTCGTTGAGGGTGATCGAAAAAATCGACTTCCCGTTGGCGAACCGTTCGACGAACTTCCGGTTCGAGGACAAGCCCTGGCTCCGGAAGACGTCGGAGATATTGGAAAAAAAACGCGAACAGCCGTCGGTGTGGGCGACGATTTGAATCCGGATTTCGCCGCCTTTGCGATCGCGGGTCACGTCGATATAGGGGCTTTCCCATCCTTCGTGGAGGCAGATGAGCTTTTCGTACCGGCGGAGCGTTTCCTCCGGGACCGAAGCGACGAAGCGGCGGTCGGCGACTTTTTGAATTTCGCAGGCGCGGGAGATGTCGGTATCCGGCGGGAACTCGGGCTTGTCGACGAGGTACATGCGCAGGTATTCGAGGCCGGCGGCCTTGCGCGTCGTCCGGTAGGTCTGCCAGCGGAAGGCGGGGTATTTTTCCTCGATCCGCCGCTCGATGTCCAAAGCCCGGTAGTGGTTGTCGTCGACGAGATAGATCGCTTCGCTCTCGAGCTCGGTGGAGAAGTCCACCTTGACGATCTTCTCCTGTTTGACCGCGGCCATGATCTCGGCGGCCATCAAGGCCTCGATGTGCTTGGCGATCGTCTCGACGGGCGTCGTCTTGAAGTACTCGGCGCTCATCGAGAGGCCGGCGCAGAACGAATCGAGCTCCTCCCGCACGGCCGCCTGGGTGAAGCGCCCATGCTTGAGGATGATCTCCTCGATCTTCCGGATCTGGGCTTCGTTCAGGACGGCGTTGCAGGATATCTCTTGGAGCGTTTTCATAAAGGTCTCCTTCCGGGGACGAATCGGCCAAAAAACGGGCGCTTATTGTACCATAGCCGCGGATCCGGGGAGAACTCTAAGGATCGGCCGTTTCGGCCTCGATCCGTTCCAGGATGAGCTCGGTGCCTTGGACGATCTCGAGGTCCGCGGCCCCGCAGGCGGGGCAGGCGAAGACGAAATCCTCCCGGGTCTCGACGGCGCCGCAGGCGCGGCAGCGGACCTGGAACGGCCGACGTTCGACGACGAGCGTCGCCCCCTCGGCGATCGTCCCCTTTTTATAGATATCGAAGGCCGACTCGAGAAGCTCTGGGACGACTCCGGCCAGAACGCCGACGGCGAGAGTGACCCGGGTCACGGCCCGGGCGTTATGGGCGCGCGCCTGTTCGAGGAGCGTATCGAAGAGCGAGGCGATGACCGAAAGCTCATGCACGGCGCCTGACCTCCTCGCCGGCCCGCTCCAAATAAGCGAGGAGATCGTCCAAACCCTCGCCCGTCACCGCCGAGGTGATGAAAACCTCCAGCCGGGGATTGAGGTCCAGGGCTTCGGCTTTGACTTTGGCGACGTCGAAGGGGAGGACCGGGAGCAGGTCGGCCTTCGTCAGGACGAGGGCCTGGGCCGTCGTGAAGGCTTTGGGGTACTTCTTGGGTTTATCGTCGCCCTCGGGTGTGGAGAGAAGGACGAGGCGAAGACGCTCGCCGAGGTCATAGCTCGCCGGGCAGACGAGGTTTCCCACGTTTTCGATGAACAGGATCGCCGTGTCGGGAGGGACTAAGGGAAGGATCTTCCCGACCATCTTGGCCTCGAGGTGGCAGGCGCCTCCCGTCGTGATCTGCCAGGCCGGAACGCCCTTCGCCCGGATCCGCTCGGCGTCGCGCTCGGTCTCGATATCCCCCTCGATGACGGCGATCTTGAGGCGGCCGCGGAGGCGGTCGGCGATTCGTTCGAGCAGGGTCGTCTTCCCGGCGCCGGGCGAGCTCATGAGGTTGACGGCGAGGATGCCGCGGCCTTCGAGCTCCGCCCGGATCGCCGCCGCCGCCTGGGCGTTCGAGAGGAGCAAATCCTGCAGGACGATGATATCTTTCTTGGTCATCGGCGGTCTTTCTATTATAGCCGACTCTACATTAAACGAGAATGCGTGATTCCCCTGGCGCCTTTGGGAATCACATCTCGTTTTTAAGAAATTCGGCTAGGAGGGACAGGGCGCGGTCAAGGTTGGCCGACGCCTGCGGCGACAGATCTTCGCCGATGTCCCAGGCGTAGCCGCGGATGGCCAGGACGTAGGCCTTGGGCGCCCGGCCGTAGAGCTCCTCGGCGAGGGCCAGCACGGACTCGGGGGCCAGGGCATGAGTCGTGAAGGCGATGTCCGAGGCCGGCGTGATTTCAGTTAAGGTCGCCGGCTCAGCTCCTTCCGTGGTCGCGTCGGCGAAGACGACCATGTCGGCGTCCTGAATGGCCTGGGCGTCTTCGATATTGAGCTGATATCGCCATTCAGCGTTGACGGAAAACGGGGGACAGGAGTTAATCTTATCGATCAGGGCGGGGCCGAGGCCGTCATCCTGGCGGCCCGGATTTCCGATCCCTATGAGCCTGACTTTCATCTTCTATTTTTCGGCGGGCCGAAAGAGAACTTTCCCCTCACGCCCGCGGCCGAAAGAGTGTTTGGCGGGCCCGTTACTTAGTTTTCCGGTCCAGAAGCGATCCGCGGGCGTCGTAAAGCTCAACCTCCAGGGGCATCCGTCCCAAGGCGTGAGTGGCGCAGCTCAGGCAGGGATCGTAAGCCCGGATGGCGATTTCGACCCGGTTGAGCATGCCTTCGGTGATCTCGGCCTTTCCGTCCAGCACGTTCTCGGCGACCCATCTCACGGCCCGGTTCATCGGCTCGTTGTTGTTCGTCGTCGAGACGATCAGGTTGGCCATTTCGATCCGGTCGTGGCCGTCGATCCGGTAGTGGTGGAAGAGCGTCCCGCGCGGCGCTTCGACGAGCCCGACGCCTTCCCGGCGCTTCTTCCCCTTGCGGACGAGCTCCGGGCCCTGGAGGTCGGGATCGAGGAGGAGGTCCTTGATGACCTCTCCGGAATGGAGCAGCTCGATGAGCCGGGCCCAATGGGTATGAAGGGACATGTTGTTGGGTTTCCCCTTCGTATAGGCCTTGAACGCTTCGAATTCCCGCTGGGCGAGCGGGGTGGGGATGAAATCGCAGGTGTTGAGCCGGGCCAGAGGGCCGACCCGGTACCATCCGTCCGCTTTTCCCAGCCGGCGGAGGTAGGGGAACTTCATGTAGCTCCACGACCGGACCTCTTCACCGATGTGGTCGAGGTAGTCCTTATAGTCGACGTCGTCGAGGACCCGTCGGCCTTCGGCATCGACGGCCCGCAACACCCCATGGTAAAAGTCGAGGGCGCCGTCCTTGCGGACGAGGCTGAGGTGGTTTGAGGGAAAGGCCGCGAATCCGTCCACGAGGTCCTTGTTCTTCTTGTGGAAATCCTTGAAGAACTCGACGGCCTCGGCGGACCATTCGATCATCGTGTCGATGTTGAACGGGGCCGGAGCCCGGAGGAACGAGTCCCTCTCCTCGACGGTCAGGTTCTTGTTGATCCCGCCGGGGATGGCCCCCGTGCCGTGGATCTTCTTGCCGGCGGTGGCCAGAATGATCTCCTGCCCGAACTTGCGGAGGAGGACCGCCCGGACGGCGAGGTCCCGGTGCTTGAGGATCACCCCGATGACGTTGCGGATGGCCGGGTCGGCGTCGGCGCCGAAAAGCAGGTCGGGCGAGGCCAGGTGGAAGAAATGGAGGGCGTGGGACTGGAACATCTGGCCGTAGTGCATGAGCCGCCGCATCTTCTCGGCCGTCGGCGAAAGACCTTCCGGACCGACGCCGGCGATGACGTCCACGGCCTTGGCGGCGGCGAGGTGGTGGCTGACGGGGCAGATGCCGCACAGCCGCTCGACGAGGACGGGCGCCTCCCAATACGGGCGGCCTTGGACGAAGCGTTCGAAGCCCCGGAATTCGACGATGTGAAACCGCGATTGGGTGACGTGGTGGAAGTCGTCGAGGTGGATCGTGACCTTGCCGTGGCCTTCGACCCGGGTGACGGGTTCAATCGTGATCTTGCGCGCCATGGTGCACCGCCTTTAATCGAACTTGATCAGGTCGTAGCCGAGGTCGAGGGGCTTGCCCTGGAGGAGCGAGGTCAGGGCTTTCCAGATGAGGTCGGCCTTCGGGGGACAGCCGGGGAGGAAGGCGTCGATTTTGACGACTTCGTGGAGAGGATAGACTTTGTCGAGAATGATGGGCAGCTCCGGATCGTTGGGGATGATTTTCGGGTCGGCCTTGTCCACGGTCGGAGAGCGCAGGTAGGCCTCCTCGAGGCAATCCCGGACGGAGAGGCCGTTTCGCATGGCCGGCAGACCGCCCATGATGGCGCATTCCCCGAGCGAGATCAGGACCTTGCAGTTCGTCCGGAAGGAGCGGAGGACCTCGACATTCTCGCTGTTGCAACAGCCGCCTTCGATGATTCCGACATCGACCGGCTTGGTGAACGTTTTGATGTCGTCGATGGGCGACTTGTTGAACTCGACGAGCTCGACGAGGTCGAGGATCCGCTCGTCGATATCCAGGATAGACATATGGCAGCCGAAGCAGCCGGCCAGCGAGGCCGTGGCGATGACGGGTTTACGCATGGGTCGTCTCCTCAGCCTTTCGCGGCTTCGATGTCGCTGCCGATCGGCTTGTGATCGTATTTGCGCTTTCCGATGGGGACGACGAAGCCGACTTCCTTCTTGAGGATCGAGCCGACCGGGCAGCGGTCCATGGCCTGCTTGGCCTGGGCATGGGACAGCGCCGCGGCGAGGGCCGGGTCGACGGCGATCTTCTTGTGCCGGGAACGGTGCAGGCCGCCGAAGACGTTGCGGGCGTCCTTGGTTTTGACCCCGCGGACGCAGCGGAGGCATTTGACGCAGCGATTGTGATCGAGGAGGATCTTGGTCCCGGCCGGCTCGACCGCGCGGACGGGGAACTCGTAGGGGAACCGGGGGACGAGCATTTGGTAGCGATAGGCCAGGGCTTGGAGCTCGCAGTTCCCGCTCTTTTCGCAGGTCGGGCACATGTGGTTGCCCTCGACGAAGAGCATCTCGACGAGGGCTTTGCGCATATCCTCGAGGTCGGCGACCATGTTTTCGACGGCCATGCCGTCGGCCACGGGCTGGGTGCAGGCCGCCATATAGCGGCCGCCGACGCGGACCGTGCAGATCCGGCAGCTCCCGGCGGGCTTGAAGCCTTCGTACCGGCAGAGGGAGGGGATGTAAACGCCGTTCGCCAGGGCCGCTTCGAGGATCATCCGGCCGGGCGCCGCCGTGCAGACCTTGCCGTCGATCGTGAAGGTGAGCTTACTCATGGGCCGCCTCCTCGTGGACCGGGAGCGTTTGTCCGGTGACGCTCGCGGCCGCCCGGACCGCCTCTTCCAGGTCGAAGGTGGGAACGAAATCGGTGTCGTGCCGGACCCGGATTTCGTATTTCTCGCGGAAATTTTGGAGCGTCGTCAGGATGGGATTGGGGGACGTCTGGCCGAGCCCGCAGCGGCTGGATACCTTGATGATATTGCCCCAGGCTTCGAGGTCGGCGAGGTCCTTCATCGTCCCCTTGCCGCTCGTGATCTTTTCGAGTTTGCGTTTAAGGATCGAATTTCCCGCCCGGCAGGGGACGCACCAGCCGCACGATTCCTCGATGAAAAAGTCCATGAAGTTGTGGATGACGTCGAAGAGATCGCGGTCCGGGCCGATGACGATGATCGAGCCGCCGGTGGCGAGGTCCTCGAAACCGATCGTCCGGTTGAACTGCCCGCGGGAAACGCAGGTTCCGGACGGCCCTCCGACCTGGACGGCCTGGGCTTCGGTGCCGCCGGCCATCTTCAGAAGCTGCCAGACGGTCAGCCCGAATTCGACCTCGAAGACGCCGGGACGGCGGCAGTCGCCCGAGACGCTCAGGACCTTGGTTCCGGCGGAGCGCGGCGTGCCCATCTTCTTGAACCAGGAGGCCCCTTTGTCGAGGATGCGGGCCGCGGCGCAGAGCGTTTCCACGTTATTGACCGTCGTCGGGAGCCCTCGGTATCCGAACTGGACGGGGAAGGGGGGCCGGTCGCGCGGATCTCCCCGCGCCCCTTCGGCCGACTCGAGGAGGGCGGATTCCTCGCCGCAGATATAAGCGCCGGCGCCGAGCTTGAGGGTGATGTCGAACGAGAAATCCTTCTTGCCGGCGATGCGATTTCCGAGAAGGCGGGCGGACCGGAGCTCGGCGAGGACCTTTTCGAGGCCGGGTTTGAGGTACGCGTACTCGCCGCGAAGGTAGAGGAGGCCTTCCCGCGCGCCGACGGCATACCCGGCCAAAGCCATCCCCTCGATGAGAAGCTTCGGGCGTTCGGTCAGGATGACCCGATCCTTGAAGGTGCCGGGCTCGCCCTCGTCGGCGTTGCAGACGACATAGTGGGCTTCGCCTTTCTCGCGGCGGCAGAACTCCCATTTCAGCCCGGTGGGGAATCCGGCTCCGCCGCGGCCGAGGAGGTTCGCCCGCTTCACCTCGGCGATAACGTCCTCGGGCGCGCGGGCGACGGCCTTTTTGAGCCCGGCGCCGGGCTGATGGGGGGCGAAAATGACCGGACCTTTGCGGCGCAGATTGTTCCGGACGCCTTCCCCGGTCTGCTTGGCCAGGGACTCGACGTCGCCTCCCTTTCGCATGGCGGCGACAAGGGCCCGGGCTTTGGCCGGCGTCAAGCGGGGGAAAACGACGCCGTTGATGAGGGCGGCGGGCTCCTGGTCGTTCATGCCGATACAGGACGTGGCGTGGAGGCCGATGAGCCCGTCGGCGGTCGATTCCCCGAATTTGCACCCGGCGGTTTTCTCGAAAGCCTCGGCGACCGACGCCCGCCCCTTGAGGACGGAGACGATGTTGTCGTTCAAATAAACGGCGTACCGGCCCGCCGGCGCCTGGGTGAAGAAATGATAGAAGGTTGCCACCCCCTCGACATCCACGGTGCTGAGGCCGAGGAGAGCGGAGATCCGGCCGACGGCCTCGGGAGGGACCCGGCCCAGGGCGGCTTGGACGTCCCGGAGGATGTCGATGAGCCGGGAGGGGTCTTTTTTATGCCGCCCGACGACGCGATCGATCATTCCCTGAATCTGCATATGATACCTCGCTTCGAAAAGGGCTTATGAATGACTTTCTTATATAGCACAACAGGAAGGCCGATACAATCACGCCCCGGACGAGCCCCCGGACGGGCGCCGACAATAAAACTTGCAAAAAAAGATCAAATTCAGAATAATAGACGAGGAATCGACTGGAAGGAGGACTTATGAGAAAAAAAGGGCTTTTCATCGTCAGTTTGGTCCTGATGCTGGCGTCCCTCCAGAGTTGTGGGTCCAAGCCGGAGCAGAATCTGCTGAAGGGCTATTTCAACGCCGTCGCTTTAAACGACCTCACCACGATGTCGACGATGGCCGTCGATCCGATCAAGATCGACGCCGCGAGTTGGAAGATCGTCTCGGCCGGCGAGGAAAAGATCGTCCCGGCGTCTTTGCCCGACTTGAACGCGAAAGAACTCGACCTCAAGAAGCAGGTCGAACAGCATGTCGGGCCGACGCTGGATTCCAAGGACACCCTTGACGTGGCCAAAGACGACTACAACTCCGCCCGTTCGGGCGCGGCTAAAGCGGCCGCCAAAGCGAAGATGGACGCCGCCCAGGTGAAGTATGACGAGGAGTACAAACTCCACCAGGACCTCCAGCGGCAATACAATGAGACCAAAGCCGCCGCGTCCAAGGAAGAGGAAATTACGACCTTCTCCCTCGGGGCCGGACAGCTGCCCAACGTTCGCGAGCTCAAGGGCGACGTTCATTCCAAGGACATCGAGGTCGATGTGACCTTGAAGGACGGCACGACGAAGAAGTTTAAGGTCACGATGGAGTTGTATCGTCTCAAGGATGAAGCGGCGGGCATTCCCCGGAACGGCCGCTGGGTCATCACGAAGTTCGAGACCCTGTAAGCGTCCCGCCGAAGGCGCCAACACCGACATCCCCCTGCCCTGTCCGGGGCAGGGGGATTTCTGTTTATACGTTCGACGGCGCTGAATCCCGATTTTTAAATCGGAGAAAAAAGCGCCGCTCAGTATTAACCCTGAGCATACCCCGGTCCCGGCCCCGGCCTTGCCACCGCCCTTGGCAGTGCTGGCAAAGCCGGCAGGACCGGGACTGGGAAGCCCGGCCCCGGCCTTGCCAGGACCGGGAAGTCGAATGGGTTGATTGTGCGATTGGATTGACACCGCCCGCGCAATCGGCTATACAATAGGGCTCGTTTCGGGGGCCGTTAGCTCAGTGGTAGAGCACCGGCCTTTTAAGCCGGGTGTCGCTGGTTCGAGCCCAGCACGGCTCACTTTTTGCGCCCCTGTCGTCTAGAGGCCTAGGACACCGCCCTTTCAAGGCAGCAACACGGGTTCGAATCCCGTCGGGGGCGCTTTTTCATCGCCTTGTCGAGATTTACGCCTATCCAACGGACCCCCGAGGACGCAGAGAATTCATCGCCGAATGCTCCTTGGAAGGGGAGCACGGAGCGAAGCGACGGTTTCTGATGCCTAGGACACCGCCCTTTCAAGGCAGCAACCCGGGTTCGAATCCCGTCGGGGGCGCTACCTCATCCGAGCCGCCTACTTGATTATAAGTCCCCCTTAATTCTTAAGGGGGATAAGAGCCTGTTGCACGAATCCCCTCCCCGCGGCTACGGGAATATGCGATACTGAGAGCTGAGGAGATTCGATGAGCTACAACCTGCGGGAATGCGATCGGGACCAGACCTATCTTTTGCCGCCAAGCCTGCGGGACTGGCTGCCGG
>Ga0315274_10011560_pt1 | contig 12646 bp, 5 predicted proteins | sample YL17G02_20_MG_FD_203700 | JGI IMG/M metagenome (GOLD analysis project Ga0315274, IMG submission 203700) | Sediment microbial communities from Yellowstone Lake, YNP, Wyoming, USA - YL17G02_20 | ecosystem: Environmental > Aquatic > Freshwater > Lake > Sediment | place: USA: Wyoming | collected... | reverse complement strand
GCTAAGGCTGCCGCTGGTTAAGAACAACCCCGCGTAAAACCCCACGTAAAACGTGGGGCTAAATACTGTTCATTAACTGCTGTGCGATAAAATGCTTGAGCAGTTCGAGAATATCGGCAAAGATGCTCTTACCGACCTGAAGCAGGTTACCAGCCTGCAGACGCTGGAGGATTTCCGCATCAAGTACCTGGGCCGAAAAGGGCGAATCACTCAGATGGTCGGCCAAATCGGCCGGCTTCCTGCCGAACAAAGACCTCAAGGCGGACAGCTTGCAAACAAGATAAAAACCGAGATTTCCGCTGTATTTGAGCAGTTAAAGAGCACTCTGTTACGGGTGGAGCGGCAAAAAGCCAAGGAGCTAATAGACGTCACTTTGCCGGGAAAGGCCGTTCATATCGGCAAAAGTCACGTCATTACGCAGACCATTAGTGAGCTGCTGGAAATATTCGGCCGAATGGGCTTCGCCGTGGCCTACGGCCCGGAGGTTGAGGATGAGTGGCATAATTTTATAGCCTTGAACATCCCGCCCGAACACCCCGCCAGAGACGCGGCTGATAATTTCTATATCGAGGATAACATCCTTCTGCGAAGCCAGACCTCTACGATTCAGATACGGATTATGGAGCGACAAAAGCCTCCCATTCGAGTCGTCTCACCGGGCAGGGTCTATCGGCCGGATACTGTTGATCCCACGCACATGTATATGTTTCATCAGCTCGAGGCTCTTGTTGTTGACGAGGGTGTCAGCATGGTGGATATGAAAACCACCATCGAGCAGTTCATTCACGCATTTTTCGGTCCAGAAACCAGGTGGCGATTTCGGCCGAGCTTTTTCCCGTTCACCGAGCCCAGCGCTGAGATTGATTTGCTTTTGGCGGACAAGGATGGCAGGGAAAGCTGGAAAGAAATGGCCGGCTGCGGCATGGTCGACCCTAATGTTTTTGACGCCGTCGGAATAGACAGCGAAAAGTACACCGGCTGGGCGTTCGGCTTCGGAATCGAGCGGCTCGCTATGCGAAAATACGGCATTCCCGACATCCGCCTGTTCTTCGAGAATGACCTGCGTTTTCTCGACCAATTCTAATTCTCAGCAATGATTAGATTTTGTGGAATTGCACGGCAAGCCACGGTTGTACATTTCGACCTGTTAGCTGCCCGTATTTCTAGGTAATTTTCGCGAAACAAGCCTATTGTGTGAGATTTTGCTTGACGCCAATGCGCCCGAGCCGTTAATATAGGACGTCCTGGATTTCCTGCCGACCCTGGACCGGTGTGAAACTGCGATCTTGCTCGGACGATTTTGGCGAATTCTAGAGTGAATAAAGGTGCGGTGCGTGCGCCGTGAAATATTGGTATTTTTTGGAAGGGTAATACAATGAGAACGGCAAAAGTGTTACTAGCTGTGGCTTTTGCGCTGGGTCTCGTCGGTAGCGCATCGGCAGATCTGGTGGCGCGCTACGCACTTGACGGCAGCGCCAACGACAGTGCTGGCAGCAACCACGGCACTGAATTTGGCAATCCAACGTATGAAGCCGGGGTATTTAACCAAGCAATTAGCCTCGACGGCTCTGGGGACTATGTCAACTGCGGCAATGCATCGGTCTTTGATATCACCAACAAGATTACGGTTTCGGCCTGGGTGAATATCAATACGGTCACCGCCGACTGGATGACTGCCATCGCAAAAGGTGACAGCGCTTGGAGGTTATCCACTTTCGTGAATCAGAGAAGGTTTCATTTCGCCGTCACAGGGGGACCCGGCTGGGACGGTGCCGATGGAAGCACAGAAGTACCTGCAGGTGAGTGGCACCATGTCTGCAGCACGTATGACGGTGGTACGATCCGTCTGTATCTGGATGGAGTGCTTGACGGAAGTAAGAGCTACACCGGTGGTATAACTACCAATACGTACAACGTCTTGATCGGCGAGAACGAAGAGTCGTGGGGTCGCTATTGGGATGGCCTTCTCGACGATGTGCGCATCTACAATGAGGCATTGAGCGCGGGTGATGTCGAGAAACTGTACTTTGAGGGAACCGAGACCATCTATGAGCACGCTGGCTTATCGGTCTATGCTCCGGTGAGTGGAGCTGATTTGACAACGACTTCATCGACATATACAAACATCGAGGATACAGGCAGTCCACCGGTGCGGGAACCTCGCATTAACGTGGGCTGTGGGATTACTACTGAGCGCCAAGGTGATTTGAAAATCACCTTTAGCGGCGAGGTGTATGCAACGAACAACAAGAGGGTCTTCTTGCGGGCGCTGGTTGATGGTGAGCTGGGCAGTCCATCGAATGTGGTCTGTGCCGCGGAAGGATTCACCGGAACCCCCACTTTTTCCTTCACGAAAGAAAACCTGGGAGCGGGAGGCCACTGGATCCAAATGCAATGGTTGGTGGACGCCGGCGGAACGGCTCACTTTGGTGACGGGACGTTGACGGCCTATTCATCCAGCGATCTGACGGAGCACGGGAGAATACTCGCAGAGGCTGCGCCGAGTGGTCCTTGGCAGACTACGACAACGGCTGGCTGGGTAGATGTACCGGATTTGACCGGCAATATTGACTTGGTAGACAGCAGCAATTTAGCCATTACGATTTGCGGGGAGGCTTACACTAGTGCTGGAAAGAGGATGTTTGTGCGGGCGCTGGTTGACGGGCAAGTTGCCAGCCCATTGGATGTGGTATATTCGGGTGGTTTTTTGGGGACACGCAGCTATACCTTTGTCAAAGAGAATGTTGGCGCAGGGAGCCATGCAGTTCGTGTCCAATGGCTTGTTGATGCCGGTGGAACGGCTTACATAGGTGATCGCACGCTGACAGTCTGCGCGGCTCCGGAACTCACGAAACACGGCGGGTTGTCGGTAAAGGCTGCTCCGAGCGGCCCTGATAAGACTACGACATCTTCGGCCTGGGTAGACATTCCGGATATGAGCGGGAGTATCGCGAGTGCTTTGGACGCCAAGCTGGATATTACTTTCAGTGCAGAAGCAGACACGTCGGGTGGTGCCAGGATGTTTGTGCGGGCGTTGGTTGATGGCCAGCCGGCGAATCCATCGGACATCGTTCTAACGAGCGAGGGATTCCCTGGTCTGCGGTCTTTCACGTTTATGAAAGAAGACCTTTCAGTAGGACCGCACACTGTCAAGATGCAATGGAGGGTCGATGCCGGTGGGACGGCAAGGATGGGCGACCGCACATTGACATTGAATCACTGGCGGAGTCAGATTCCTGATCTGAGCAAGCCTTTTTATAGTATGAAGCCTACGATTGGGAAGCGAAACCTACTCGTAATACTGTGGGACGCCCACAGACCCGATGATCCTGCCCCCTTAAAAAGTGCAGTTGAGGATTTGATATTTGGGTCGAAACCAAGCGTACGCGGCTACTTCTTAGAGAATTCAGGTGGACGGTTTGTTATGCAGAACGCTGGTGTTCTCGGTTGGTACGACGCGGATAAGCCTGCGGACCACTATTGGAACCACCCGGCGAGCTGCTGTGCCGACGGATTCTTGAGCGGGCACGTCGAGAAATGGGCGGAGGCAATTCGCAAGGCCGATGCGCATTTCAACTACAAAGCGTACGACACCAACAATGACGGAGTCCTTGGCGCTGATGAGCTCGGTATTCTGATTGTGATTCCGCAGAATAGTCCCTTTGGAACCAACAGAGGCGTGGCAGGGCGAGAGTGTCCAAATTGGGAGCCTTTGATAGTAGATGGCGTAAGGATCAATGTAATTGCGGAGGCTTACATTGGGGCTCCTCCGAGTCTTGGGCTGGTGGCTCACGAGCTTGCACATCTGCTTCTGGGTGCAGGTGACATGTACTTCGGCTTCTTCCAGCCGTATGCTGCGGGCGCCTATTCTATAATGGATCAGTCTCCGCACAATCCGCCTCATCTGGATCCTTTTCACAAACTAAGGTTGGGCTGGTTAGTGCCCCCCATTGTGACCGCAGACGGATGTTACGAGATTCCCGACATTGAAACCCATAATGAAGTATACGTCCTTAACGATCCAATGCGAGGTACTAAAGAATATTGTATCGTTGAGAACCGATGGCGGGGAAATTCTTATGACAGCTATCTGCCAGATTCTGGACTCGTGGTCTGGCACATCATGGAGGACCCAGCAGTCTTTGACAATCTACCAACACCCCCAGATGTTGATCCTGTCCAATGGAATGATCCGAAGTGGAAGGGATGGGCACGTCGCGCCATCCGGATGATCAGACCGATTTATGGACCGCCGTTTAACTCGTCACTTTGGGATGGCTCAAATCCCGCTACGGGTTATGACTTATTACCCGTTGATCCGAATCCAAATCACGTGAGCTTGAAGTGGAGTGATGGAACCCCAAGTAAATTCGCCATCACACACTTCCCAACTGCCAGTCCGTTGATGAGGGTATTTATTGACGCCGGCAATCCGGTCGAATGTTTCCACTGTATGTATTCGACCTACGATGACTGGGTAACTCTGGGTAAGCCCGCCTGCTGGTGCACGCCGTATCAGTGCGACGGTGACGCGGACGGCGCGGATTCCGGCGGCATAAACAAGTACCGCGTTTTCACAGGCGACTTGAATCTCATCGTGGCCAACTGGAAGAAGAAAGCCGGCGACCCGGCTCTTGATCCCTGCGCGGACATCGACCACAAGGATTCGGGCGGCATAAACAGGTACCGTGTCTTCACCGGCGACCTGAACAAGGTCGTAGTGAACTGGACGAAGAAGGACACCCAGCTTCCAGGTAATTGCCCAAGATCAGAATAGACAGAAGAAAGAGCCACAGAGGACACAGAGCTCACAGAGATAAAAAAATACAATACGTGCTCTGAGTTCTCTGTGCTCTCCTTCGACTTCGCTCAGGACCGCGTCTGTGGCAGAAAAGAGTTACGTTTCGCTGCGGGCGCGATAGGTCCAAACGGAAGAATCCGCCAGGTGTTATTTGACTGAGTCGTCAGGTGGCAGGCCGAGCTTTTTCCCTTTCACCGAGCCCAGCGCTGAGATTGATTTGCTTTTGGCGGACAAGGATGGCAGGGAAAGCTGGAAAGAAATGGCCGGCTGCGGCATGGTCGACCCGAATGTTTTCGATGCCGTCGGAATAGACAGCGAAAAGTACACCGGCTGGGCGTTCGGCTTCGGCATCGAGCGGCTCGCTATGCGGAAGCACGGCATTACTGACATCCGCCTGTTCTTTGAGAATGACCTGCGTTTCCTCGATCAATTCTGATTTTTCGCGCCGATTGGGTGGAGCGCTGACGGTACAACCACCTGGATTAGGCTGCTCGCCCGAAGTACATTGCGCAAATAGACCGGCCTTCCACGCATTCACACTGCCTTTGTAGAGTTCCAGCGTAACCCACGGCGGTCTGTTTCAGCCTGTTCCCTATCCGTATTTCTACTTATTTTTGCAGCAAAAACCTTTTTATGTCAGATTTTGCTTGCCGCCAATGCATCCGAGCGTTAAATTATAAGACATTGTGGAGCTTTTTGCGGACGCTGGATCGATGGAGAAGTGCCATCCCGGTCGCACAATTTTGGAGAATTTCTTGAGTAAGCACGCCCGCGCACGGTGTGCACCGTGAAATGCTGACAATCGAGAGGAAGGGAATATGAAACCCAGAAGCATAATTCTCATAGGTGTCCTGCTATTGGGCGAAAAATGCAGCCAGAAGTGCCAAAAATACGTAGTTTCCACAATTGACGCGTGGATGCCCTAAGTTGTATGCTGGATCAACAATAGGTTCAAAAAGACAAGGGAGGAGTAAATATGCATTGAACTGGGTTCGACTTTCTCGCCACGATTTCATTCGCAACCAGGTCGGTCTACAGTTGTTTGCCTTGGCTTGCGATCTTGGCAATTTGCATAGCGTCTCTCGGCGGAATCAATACATGAATTTGTGGAAGGACATAATATGGTAAGTCGCAAGTCTATCTTTATCTTACAGGTGACAATCGGCAGTATTTGTGCTATGGCCCTGGTTTACATTGGCGGTCAAGGGTACCGTGCAATCTACGGGCAGCCATCTTACGACCAGGTTCATCTGAACCAAAACACACTAAGGGAAAGCCAATTGCGTGAATCTTATGGTAAGATCAGACTACCGGCAGATCTTTCTATTAGTCTGGCCCAAGCGGAGAATGTGGGAGCCCCCGCCACGATCATCGTTTCCGCATCGTCACTGATCCCTGTGAGTTCAGGCGTTATCACATTAAGGGTACCGCAGATCCGCACTGAACCTGAGAGTACGGAGGTGCTATGGTCAGGGACTCCTTCAGGGTTCGTTGCTGAGACAGCAGAGTACACGGTGGATGGCTTGCCGGTAGGCAAGTACCGCTTCATAGCCATTTTCGAATTTACACCTAATCGAGAAAACGCAGAGAAGCTTGTACTCTCAAAGTCCCTCTATCTGGACGTAAGGCCAACTACCATTCTTTCTTCAAACGTATCATTCAATCACATCAAGCGAGTTGAACTGCGGCGAGAGTTGGAAGAACGTGTCGTAGCGAGTTTGAGACCTGAATTAGCAAAGGCAGGTCCAAGAAAGATGGCCAGCGAAATTGCGCTCATAAAAGCCCGTGATCCCGGCCTAATAGCGCACAAGATTGCAGAACTCAGGGCTACCGATCCAGAGGTAGCTCGCAGGATTATGGAACTGAATCAGGTCGAGGCAGAAACGACAGAGGAGACTGGTATTGTAGAGAAAAGTCCGAAAGCGCAACTGCCTACGGAGAGTGAGACCATGCGGGTTCCGTCTGCAAGATACCGTGGCCAGCCGGCTTTTGAAGAGGCCGTGCCAATCCGCCAGAGAAATCGACGGTAGTAAAAAAGAACTTAGCAAGAGCAGACAATTCCTGCTTTTGAAAGGATATAAATATGAAAACTTCATTCTATTGCTGTAAATCCGCTATTATTCTTACCTTTTTTTTCTCTTTTGCTGTTGCAAATGCAAGTGATATAAATGTTTTAGAGGTTAGTCTTGATAAATACTTTTATCATCCTGGCGATACAGCAGATATTTATTATAAATTTCGTGTTAACAACCCATCAGGTGAAATAAAAACTATTTCTGTAGAAGTCTATGCATCTTCAGATACTTCAATCACAGAAGATGATTTTTACCTTGGAGGCGAATCCGAATCTGCTGGCGTCGGGATCTATACTCAAGGAAGTTTGAGGAGCTATCAGATTCCTGGTGATATTCCTCAAGGTGATTACTACATTGGTGTGATTATCTCATCTGATACTGGCTTAAGTGATACCGGCTATGACTCTAGTACAGTTTTTATATGTCCTGCAGGCACTCCAGACCTGAAATTAACATATATAGGAATATGGGATTCTTATTCCATTATACCTGGTGGGTCGGGCTCAGTTAATTTTACTGTGGAAAACATTGGCACTGATGAGTCTGGAGAATTTTTTGTTTACCTATATGTATCGGAAGACACAACGATTACAGATGATGATTACGAGGTAGGTCATCATCGCGTTGGTTCTTTAGACCCTAGAGAAGAAACTAATATCTACAAGGCGTTTTCTTTACCTGACGATATTCCTTGTGGAGATTACTATATCGGAGGGATAGTTGACTGTTCAAATGAAACCAACTTAGAGAACAATTCCTGTTGCGGGGATTCTTTCTCTGTTGTCGCACCTGTTGATATTAGTGTACAAAATGTCAGCGTTAATCTTAAGAATTGCATACCTGGTGGTTCTATTAACGTCACAGTAACCGTCGAAAATATTGAGCAAATGAGTTCAGACGCATATACCGTTGATTATTATGCATCAACCAATTATACAACTACTCATTTCTTGGGGTCTTTGGAACGATCCGGTCTTTCGTCTGGTGAAACGGAAACATTTGACCATTTGTGTCAACTTCCTCAGGATATTCCACAAGGTCAATATTATATTGGAGTGAAATTAACTTGTGATAATGATACTAACGATGATAATAATGAAGGGTGGAGTACCTTTATTACGGTTGGTCCAAGTTCAAATTTGGCGGTCGAATCTCTGGAGGGCGCTGATGGCACCTACATACCGGGTGACCAAATTACAGTTTATACTCTTATTAAGAATATCGGCGACGTAGCTTCGCAGGCATATACCGTTGACTACTATGCATCGACAGATGCCAACATCACAACGAGCGATTACTACATAGGTTATGTTAATCGCAGTGGCTTGGCAGCGGGTGCACAACACAGTTATGATACAACGTGTCAATTCCCTCCCAATATGCCTGCGGGTAATTATCATATCGGGATAATCATCACGTGTCCACAAGAATATGACCCGGCGAACAATGTGGGATGCGACAGCGCGACGGTTGAACTGGTTCATCCGGCCGGTTACATCTGTGGTCGAATGCAGTATAAAGACAGACGGAATCAGGAGCACCCCATACGGTATGCTCTGGTAAAGATATGTGAGGCTGACAACAACGATGATCCTCTTGATGACCCTGTGATTCAACAGACACATACAGACCATAACGGAAATTATGGTGCCATCGTACTGAACGCCGGAGGCAGTGGTCAGAAAATCTATGTTAAGGTTTTTACAGAAGGGGTTAGCGGTGCCTATCCGGGAACCATGAGTGAGATCTCCCATGTGAAAGACGATGTATTCGATCAGACCTATTATTTGAAGAGTCCTCTTTATTCGCATCCTCAAGATTCATCTCTCATGGTGGATATGACAGTACCTAACAGTGGGGGAGCGTTTATGGTCTATGATTCGGTAATCGAGGGCTTTCACAAAGCAAGGACGTTCTTTGCAATCGAACTCGGCGAAATTGCGACATATTGGCCGTGTTCGGAAGATCAATCATATTACGCCCCTTCCGAAGGAATCTTCATCTGCCAAGATGATCGAGCGGACCGAGACGTGATTATGCACGAATATGGGCACTACATTGCACAGATTTGCGCTTTTGCGCAGGGCCCAGTCGGTGACAACCCTGTGCACTTTTGGGATCTAGACCTTCGATACAATCCAGTCTACCGCACTGATGGGCAAGCGAGAAATCTTGCGTTCCGAGAAGCATGGGCTTCTCTGTTCAGCGTAGCAACGCAGTATGGTGACACTTGGTATCCCAATTCCGGTGACACCAAGTACCAGGATTTAGATGAGTTAACTGGAAAGATATTTGACATCGACCTTGAAGAAGACACCGGAGCTCATAAGTCGCCGGGTCAGTTCTACGAAAGCATGAACTGCTGTGCACTGTGGGATATCTTTGACGATTACAGTTATTCTCAGGATGACGATGATACGCTAAGCGACCCATCCCTTTCCAAAATATGGGCCATATCACGATGTTGTCGGCCTGACGATATCATAGACTTCTGGAATGGCTGGTTCCAACAGTTTGATCATGAGGCTCAAATGACGCGCATCTTCCAAGCCCATAGGATGCCGCTCGCTGTCTACGTTGGACCGCCGACATGCTTCTGCACAGACATCTACGTTGATGATGATGCTCCTCGGGACCTGGGGCCGAATGATCCGACTGTCAGTGATCCAAATGAAAATGGCAGCCCTGATCACCCGTTCGATGTGATTCAAGAAGCCATCGATGTTGCTGTAGATGGATCCACGATAATTGTTCTTGAGGGGTCCTACTACGAGAACATCAATTTGACTGGCAAGAATATCACTCTTACCTGCAGGGACCCCAATGATCCGAATGTTGTTGCAAATACCATAATTGACGGGAAAGGCATTGGCAGTGTGTTCACCTTGATAAACGGGGAAGATGCTAATTGCGTGCTGGCGGGTTTCACCGTCACACATGGCCGTGCTGAGTTTGGAGGTGGGACCTACTGCGATGGCAGCAGCCCCACTATCGTCAGATGCACGTTCACCATGAACTCAGCTAGTTACGGTGGTGGAGTAGCTAACCTTTTTGGCTCGCCGACACTAATTGGCTGCAGATTCACCGGCAACCGGGCGGAGTTGGGCGGCGCTGTCTATAACGCCGGGCGCCACGATACTGGGCAGACATTGCTCACAAACTGTGCGTTCAGCGGCAATGTAGCCAAGCAGGCAGGTGGTGCGATGTATGACAACAACGCCAATGTTGGGCTGACCAACTGCACATTTGCCCAGAACTCGGCTCTGGTGGGGAATGCTTTGGCGTTGGCGTGTGATTCCGACGAGCAAGCTCATCTGACCAACATTCAGTTGAGCAATTGTATCCTCTGGGACGGTGGAGACGAGATATGGAACAGCGACGGTTCAACGGTCGCGATCACTTACAGCGACGTGCAGGGAGGTCAAGGATCAATATATGACCCGTGTGAACAACTAGTTTGGGACAGCAGCAATATTAATGCCGACCCGTGCTTTGTCTCCGCCGGGTACTGGGTGGACGCTAATGATCCCAATATTTCCGGCGAGCCAAATGACCCGGATGCAATCTGGATAGATGGCGATTACCACTTACTTGTTGGCTCCCCGTGCATAGATGCTGGTGATAGCAACGCGGTGCCGCCAGACACGACTGACCTGGATGGCGATGGCGACGCAAACGAACCAACGCCATGGGACATAGATGGCGTTTCGCGATTTGTTGATGATCCAGCGATTTTGGACACTGGCAACGGTGCAGGACCTATCGTAGACATGGGAGCGTACGAGTTCGCGCCCAGCGTGCACCTGGCGGCTGTGAAGGTTATTGCGCGGCCCGAACCCAGCGATTGCGCTGCGACAACGGTGCCAGAGCATTGGGCTACATATCAGGAGCGCGAAACGTTCTACCTCGAGGTGTGGGCACAAATCACCCAGCCTCCTGCCGATAGTAACGGGCTGAGTTGTATGTTCGGGGATATCACGTTTGACAGCAACATTGTGTCAGCCGAATCAGTAGAATATTGCGCGAACTTTTCTGCGTTCTCCAGCGGCACGGTTATGGATGGCCTGGTAGATGAGCTGGGCGGTTGCACACTAACTGCCGGCTTGGGTATTGCACCGGAATGGGCCTTGGTTGCACGCATCCAGATGACTGCCCTTGCCGAAGGCCAGACTGATATATCTCTGAGCTTTGCCGATACTGGCGTGTCAGTCATCGGGTATGGGCTTGTCCCAAGCAATCAAATCAGTCTTGGGTCCTGTCAAGTTACTGTCGGCGATATACCGGAGACTTGCCTTTATGATCTTGATGGCGACAGCTCTATAGGGCCGGGAGACCTTGCCTTATTTGCCTGCTGCTGGTTGCATCCTGCTGCTGATTCCAGCTGTGGTGGAAGGATTCCTTGCTTGCGGTGCAATTTTGACTGCGATGGTGCTGTTGGTCCTGGAGACCTTGCTTGGTTTGCTACCGGTTGGCTGAAGCAGTGTGGTCACGCCTCGATTCAGGTTCCACCCTACCGGGATGAACAGACTGCCGAGAGCAATTTCTCAGTCCCGTCGCTGCAATCGTCTGTCTCAGATGTTGAGGTACGTCCTGTCATTTTGACATCGCCATCGCTTTTAGACACGACCGAGACTTTGCCGACCTCAGTTTCATCTGTATCAGAGAGGCAGGACTATTATGTTGAGGTTTGGGCCAGTGATATAGGTGGTACGAATACCGGTCTAACATCGGTGTATGTGGATATGCATTTGATTACATCCGATATAGTATCGGTTCAGGCGATAAACCATGGTGGCATCTTCACGATGTTTGAATCAGGTGCCATTCAGTCATGGGGGATCGACGAGCTGGGTGGCTCGTGTATGGTGCAAGTCGGGGTAAAGCCGCAGTGGGTGCGAGGTGCTATTGTAAAGATCCGTGCCGAGACGTCTGGGGTCGTCTCTTGTTTCTTGGTCCCGAGCAATGCTGGCGTTGCTGCTTTGGGTCGCGGCCTGGTTGCGCGGCCGGCAATAAGGTTTGGGCAGTATGAGTGCTTCCCTTCTACTTATTCAACCTACAGTGACTGGCTGGCCCTGGGTAAGCCGCCTTGCTGGTGTCAGCCTTATCAGTGCGATGGCGACGCTGACGGCGCGACCGAGGGTATCTTCAAGTACCGTGTCTACGGCGAAGACCTTGCTTTGATAATCGAGAACTGGAAGAAAAAGATCGACGACCCAACTCTGAATCCTTGTGCAGACATCGACCACAAAGATTCGGGCGGCTTAAACAAGTACCGTGTCTTCACAGGCGACCTGAACAAGGTCGTAGTGAACTGGACGAAGAAGGACACCCAGCTTTCAGGTAATTGCCCGAGATCAGAATAGACAGAAGAAAAAGCCACAGAGGACACAGAGCTCACAGAGATAAAAAAATACAATACGTGCTCTGAGTTCTCTGTGCTCTCCTTCGACTTCGCTCAGGACCGCGTCTGTGGCAGAAAAGAGTTACGTTTCGCTGCGGGCGCGATAGGTCCAAACGGAAGAATCCGCCGGGCGTTATTTGACTGAATCGTCGGGTGGCAGGCCGAGTTGTTTGTATAGGTTTCTCCGGCCGGCCTTGTCGCCATCGAGTATTGCCCTGGCATAATCGGCGACTTCCTTAGCTTGTGCGCGGGGTACTACGATCACGCCGTCTCCGTCGGCCACGATGACATCGCCGGGCTCAATCAAAACGCCGCCGCAGACGATAGGGCGGTTGACAGATTCGATTTCGTTTCGGCCAGGTCGAATCC
>Ga0315274_10011559_pt1 | contig 12647 bp, 13 predicted proteins | sample YL17G02_20_MG_FD_203700 | JGI IMG/M metagenome (GOLD analysis project Ga0315274, IMG submission 203700) | Sediment microbial communities from Yellowstone Lake, YNP, Wyoming, USA - YL17G02_20 | ecosystem: Environmental > Aquatic > Freshwater > Lake > Sediment | place: USA: Wyoming | collected... | reverse complement strand
CACGCTAAGATGGTGCAGCGCGCAGCGCTGCGCCCCTGCGCAGGAGGAGAATCCCCACGTATGCGGTAATGAAGCTCTTCGTGGTCTTCGCGGTCTTTGCGGTTCAGTTCTCAAAAGCTCATCCTGCTAAAACGTGCGATTCATTTTGGGAATGCCGAAAACAAACTTCCCGTCTTTGACAGAAACAGCAATAACGGGCCTGCGATTGGTCAAAGCCTCGTCCAGGTCGATGGGGCCGGAGACTCCATCCCAATGGCGCATGCCTGCCAGTACGTCCCGTATGCGGTACCGGTTCAAACCTGCTTTCCGGATCGCTTCGACGGTCATCATGGTCCCGTCATACGAGTGGACCGCGTAGCAGTCCGGCGCCTCCCGATATCGTTCTTCGTAGCGCTTCTTGAACTCCGCGTATTTCGGATTCCTGGCTGTCGGATCGAAGGGATACATGGCTACGACCCCCTCGGCCGCATTGCCTGCCGCCTTGAGAAAATCCGGATGCACGATGCGTTCGCAAGCGAAAATGGGGAATGTCATTCCCCGCTCCCGGATTTGCTTCACGAGCGCGCCGGCCGGTTCGGCGTCTGCCCAAAGAACGACCGCGTCCGGCTGCACTTTTGCGAGACGTTCCAGCTGGATTTCGAAATCCGGGTTTACATTCTCGTAGTTGGGCTCGTAATTCGTCTCGATGGGTGCAGGTTTCCCGAGTTTTATGGAAGCCTTTTTGAATTGCGTCACGCCGATGCGCCCGTAGCGATTGCTGGCCCGGAGAATCGCAACGCTGTTCAGTCCCAGCTGCTTGTAGACGTAATATGCGATCGTGTAGGTCATCTGCCTGTCGTCCGGAATCACGCGGACGACCCACGGAATTTTGGTCTCCACCAAGGTCGCATCCGTGTCAGCCACGTTCATTATTGGGATTTCCGTTCTCAGTGCGACTCGAATCGCGATGTGAGTGTTCGCACCGTCGACCGTGCCGATGATGGCCCAGACTTTGTCGTCATAGGACAGGGATACAACCTCGTTGGCTGACGCTCCCCAGAGCCCGGTATCGTTTTTTAAGACGGCCTCGAACCGTTTGCCTCTATAGCCTCCATTGGCGTTGGCATCATCGAGCGCTATCTCCATCCCGTGGAGCACAGACTGGCCGATGTAAGTTTCGTAGCTTCGAGTGATTGGAGCAATTACGCCGATCTTGACCGTGTCGACCTCAGGCTCAGGCTTGTCGCGCCCCGGCCCCCAGAACATGACGGGAGAGTCGCTCGGGACCCAGAAATTCTTATAGGGCTCCTTGACATAGTTCGCGAAGGGCTTGAGATCCTCGGGTGTGTTTCCGTAAATAACCTCCCCCTTCTTCTTTTCGTCGGAAGACTTCTGATCCGGCGGCTTCCCGGGGGGTTGCTGTTGGCTAAGCGCAAACAGCAGGCCGCAGGTGAGCAGTCCCAGTACTACCAGGAACCGAAGCTTCCAGAGGTTACTCATGTCGCTTTTCCCTCCCTATTTCGGCCGAAATCAACGGCCTTTGGCTGTGCGACCCTGAACGGCTCTGCCCTCCACTGCGCGATCGAGAGCGGAGAAACCTCGGGATCGGGATCGGAATCGGGATCGCAATCGGTATCGGCATACGAAATTATGATATGGGGCTTCAGAATTGAAATACATTCTGAGCCGATCGCGATACCGATACCGACCCCGATTCCGACCCCGACCCCGAGGGTAGCTTCGGTTCGCCGCGCCGTGCAAGGGTTCCGTGACTCACTCCTTTGGAGGTGGCCACCCATACGTCGTCCCCTTGAAAATCGATGCCATAGATGTGGTTGTTGGCAAGGCCGTGTTCCAGCTTTATCGTTTCCAGGAGCTTGTTGTCGTTGTAGACTTTTGCAACCCAACCCTTCGTACCTTCAATCGGCTCGGCCGGAGGGACCTGGTTTTTGCTCCAGGCAGGATCGGCAGGAGTATAAGTTACCCAGCGGTTCGTGTCTCCGTTGACGGCGCTAAGCCCTTTGTCCGTGCACGCCCAGGCGACACGGCCTCTGGCTTTGACAAAGTTGATGAAATTGCTGGCCAGCCCGGAGTCGTGATCCATGTATCCGCGCCATTCCCTGCCGTCATACCGGCTCATGCCGAAGTAGGTGGAAACCCAGAGAATTTTCTCGACATAGCTTACGCTGGTTGTGATGACGTGGATGAGCCCGTCATCGCGAAAGACGTCGTATTCCATTTCTCCGTCGGGGTCGAGCCATGATCTCCATGCTTGCGTGGCGACGTCGAACTCCAGGACACCGCCGCCCCATAGAGCAGCATAGACCCGGCCGTCTCCATAGGTTACAGAGTATCCCCAAGGTTCATGCTGAGGAGAGTTCGCAGGAGTGTAGACATCCCACTTCTTCTCGCGCACCTGGAAGCGCGCTGTCCCCGCGGTGGTTGCAGTCCAGACGTTCTGGTTCTCGACGCAGACGCCGAATACGACGTCGTTCGGCAGTCCACTGTTGAATTGCGTGAAGTTTTCAAAACGGCCGGCCGAGAAGCGCGACAATCCCTTCATCGTCCCCGCCCAGATGTCTCCACTGGCAGGATCGAGGGCAAGGCTCAGAACGGCGGGATAAGCCAGACCTTCCTTCATCCCGTAGTGGGCCCATTTGCCATTCTGGTAATACGCCAGCCCGCTTTCAGTACCAGCCCAGATGCGGTCTCCGTCTACCAGGATTGAGAAAACCTTGTCTGCCGGCAGGCCGTCTTCTTTGTGGAACGACTCCCAGTACCTGTAAACCCTGGGAAGAGGCTCCTCTGCAGCCGTTGCAGCAAGTGCTGCGCAAAGCAGGATAGCTGGCAGGAGTTTTTTCATTCGCGCCTCTCAATTCTTACTTCTGCTCCGGCGATGCCAATTCGGAGTAATCAACATGCCTACCCTCGGTGTCGGGGTCGGTATCGGGGTCGCAATCGGGATCGTGGCTCGAAGATCCGATAGCGATATCGACCCCGATACCGATACCGACCATTATTGCACCACCGACTCGCCGGAACGTTCCCTAATGCATATGGGCAATCTTTTTGTACATCTCCTCGAAATCGAACGGCTTCTTGTTCATGAATTCGTGCGAGGATTTGGCCTTGTGACAGTTTAAGCATACTTCTTTTGTCGGCATTCTCAATCCCAGGGAGATTGCCTCCTGCTTGTTCTTCATCACCTCTTCGGTCGCGTATCTGTCCCCGGGTCCATGACAGGTTTCGCACTGAACTCCTTCCTCGACATGGAACGCGGGCAGCCGGAATTCCGGAGGAGTGTCCGCAGCGGTCCCGTGGCATTTCAGGCAGATTGCGCTATTCTGGGGACTCGATGACCTCACGTTGAAGTGCGACCTGACCTTGTCGGCTTTTTCGATCATGCCCAGCATCACCCAGCTTCGTGCATGTCTGGTGCCCAGCCACTTTTTGTACTCTCGCGCATGGCAGGTTCCGCAGACTTCATTGCCTACGTACTTCGCTCCGGGTTGGGTGATGGAATCCAGGTCTTCTACTTTCAGCCGGTAGTCCCCCGCGGTGGACTTTGCAAACAGAGAGGCGAAGAGCTCCTTATCAGGCACAGGCTCGCCGACCCACAAAGTCTTGATGTACTCGATCAGTTCGTTCAAGTTTTCCTTCGCCATATCGTTGGTGACGCCGTGAGTGTCGCCTGGATTGAAAACGGTCCAGATTTCCTCCAGGGAATAGCAGCGGCCATCGTGCAGGAACGGCGAAGTGTCGTAAATGTCACCGAGCTGAGGCGTGTCGAACTCACCACTGTTGTCTATGTTCGACTGAGTTCCGACGTCGTGAGTCATGCGGTCGGTGTAATAGGGAGCGGGATGGCAGGTTATGCATCGATTGGCCACGGGAATGTAGCGCCCGTCTTTGGTGTAAGCCCGCTCGAATGCTGCTTTGCCTCTCTTTTGGAACTCGTCCAGCCGCCCGTCCGCTTTTGCGTAGCGGCTCTCCTTCAATGGAAGTGATTCGATGAAATGGACCGTCGCTTCGAGGTCATCTTTCTCGAAACCGTGGGAGCGGAAGAACAGTTGGGCAGCCCTCGGTCCGTCCTGGCGTTGCAGCGTCGGGTTCTTTCCTGACCACTTGTAGGGGCCTGTGTCCGCGATGCCTCTCATCGTCCTGTTGTCGACCAGATTCTGCCCGATTCCTTCTTCCGGCCCGACAATGTCGTAGACCAGACCGTCGAGGTGATTCTCGGGGTGGCAGGTGTTGCAGCTCAACTGTTTCTGAAAGCTGATGCTGCCGTAGTTGAAAAGCCTGGCTCCCCTGCGCAGGACCGTTTCGACCTTGGGCCCTCCCAGGTCTATCGTACCGGCAACCTGGTTGTTCCCGGCATCAATGACCTGGATGGAATCGGAGAGCCGGTTGGCGACATAGATCCAGCGGCCGTCGGGCGAAACTGTAACATCCTTGGGATTGCTCTGCGTAGGAACGCGGGCCAGAACATACTCAGAGCTGAGACCCAGGTTGCGCGCGTTGAGGCCGATGGCTTCGTCGGATAGCCCGATCTTCCCGTCCTGAGCCTCTAAAAGCTCGGTTACTCTCCTCATGTCTATCACGGTGACGGCGTTGACACCGCTCGATGAGATGTAGAGCCTTCGGCCATCCGGTGAAAATGCAACGCCGAACGGATCGGCATAATAGAGGTTCGCTTCATCCAGAAGGAAATAGGCTACCCGTCCTTGCGGTCCGGCTTCGGCAATGGCAAAACCGTGGGTGACCATCCAGCCCTGGTAGACCTGTGTTTCCGGAAGGAGGTTTTTGGGCAGTTCCAGCGCCACCGCAACGAAACGGTTGTCCGGAGAAACGGCAAGATCTTGTCCGATGAGGGTGGAGAACAATTGACGCCTCCCGGCTACAACCTGGCGCTTTGCATCGATGACCGTGAGTTCGAGGACCGGGGGCGTCCGGAATGGCACAGGGATTGAGAGCTGGCTTGATATGTACAGGAACTGGTGGTCCGGAGAAAAGGCGATTCCGAAGGGCGAATGACCCGCCTCGAGCCTCTTGATCTCCTTGAAATCGGCAGTATCGATCACAGACACATCGTCGGTACCCAGGTTTGCTACGAACAGGTATCTTCCGGTTTCATCCGTGACCAACTCGTGAGGGTCATCCCCGACTGGAATCAGCCCGACGACCTCCATGCGTCCCAGATCCAGAACCGCAACATTGTCGTCCCAGCGGTTGCTGACGTAGAGACGGCGCTCGTCGGGGCTGAGCGCAACGCCGAACGGACTTTTCCCCGTCTTCACACTGCTTACAACTCTGCGGACTCCGGCGTCGATGACCAACACTTCGCCGCTATTCTCGCACGTAACGAAAAGCCGGCGGCCGTCTCTTGAAAGAGCCATTTGAATCGGCGACTTGTAGAAGTCGTCTTCCCGAACGGCGTAGGTTGCCCTCCTGCTTCCATCGCGGGACGGCTCGGACGAATCACCGGGAAGGAGATGGGAGGATGCCAGCGCAACCAGCGTTGCGAGACCAAATAAAAGGATACGAGAATGACTCATCTTCTTTAATAATCGACCACGCCGAACAACCCTTGGGGTCGGTATCGCTTTCGGGATCGGTATCGCTATCGGATCGGATTTGATCTCAATCCCGAGGAACCTTGATTTCTCCTGAGCTCGACTATCGATACCGATTCCGATCCCGACCCCGACTCTTGTAGCTCTTGTCCACGAGTCGGTTTTAGATTGAAATAAATCTCGTATCTCTACTTCCTCTGCCCAAGAACCCAGGGCACGGCTTTTCTCACCGCGTCCGAGACCCGGTTCTCGGGCGCCAACTCTTTGTTCTCGTGACATCCGATGCATCCGCGGCTGGTTCCACGCCGGACCCAGATCCACCGGGGCATTGTCTCGACGACCTTCCCTTTTGCTTCCAGAAGCTGTATTAAAAAGGGAGTGTCGGCCGGCACCTCGACAAAAAACGAGCCATCCGGCTCGACGGGCGCTTCGCCCAGGAGGCGCGTTCCCGCGTCAGGGATGGACTGTGATGGTGACCTCCTTTGCTGTGTGGCGGAGGCAGGTACCCCCTCGACAAATCTGACGCGCTTTACATCGCCCTTTCGGATTGCCTTGACCTCGGGCATGTCGGATTCGTAAACGCTCAGACAGTGCAGATGACCCCAGGAGAGGGAATCAACGACGGCGCTGATCAATCCCTGCGGCTCCGGTCTCGGCACGACCGCCTGTGCATCCAGGTCCTCCCACTTCGGGTCGTCGAAGATCTGCTCTCCCGGCATTCCCTTCTCAAAATCGAACAAGTAGATGCCGTAGCTTTCCTTTCCTGAAGAAAAAGAAACGACGAGTGTGCCGTCGGGAGAAGGATGCGGATACAGATACAGTCCTGTTCCCTGGCTCAGCGGGTCATAGCTGTGGAGGGGGCGTCGAAAAGAGACCCTGGCAAGCCGCCCGCCGGAGTCCGTCGGATTAGCAGATTCCACGAACACCAGCGTCCGGTCCGGCATCTCACAAGCCATCGTCTTGAAATACGCACCTTGATCGGTCCCGCAAAAGAGGTTCAGGCCGGTGCCATCCCAGTTGGCAGCCAGCAGCGGAAATTTCTCCGGGCTGTTTGCGTATTTCTGCCGGCTTGTGAAGAGCACCCTGCCGTCCTGAAGAACGGCCGGTGAAAAGTCGCTCGAAAGGTTGAAGGTAGTCCGCCTGGTCACAAACCCGCGTCCTTCGACGGGCTCCAGGCTCGCGGCGTAGAGTGATGTGGCAAGCTCCGGTCTCCCTTCCTGGTAAGTCCCGGCTGCGTCCGAAATGAATGTGATCCATCGCACCTTGTTGTCGAAGTCCGGTGGCGTGATAGAGCTCCGCGCGAGGTATTCGGGCTCACGACAATTTCCAAAGCCCCTGGTGATCTGTCGTTTGTTCTTGCCGTCGGGATCCATCTCCCAGATGTCCCACGTGTCCTGTGCCGTGCGCTTTCCGGAGAACAGGATCCGTTTCCCATCAAAGGAGACGGAAGGATCCGCTGCCGCTGCGAATTCGGGGGTGAGAACGGCAGGAGAACCATGACGCGCCAGAAGAACGATGCGGCCTCCCTTGTCGGCAGCTCCATTCAGGAGAAACCGTCCGGCCTGGCCGCCGTGCAATTTTGCGATGAAGGGCACCTGAGTAAAAACCATGTAGTAATTCAATTGGCTGGATGTCACCGGCATTCCAGGTTGAAACGCCACCACCAGGAAGGCAAGGGTGGCAAAGCGCTTCTTCATGGTTCAATCACCTTGAGGAACTGGTTTGCCATCACCTCCTTCAGCTTTTGCGTCTTTCCGCTGGGCCATTGGATGGTCACCTCATCCACTTTGGTGCGCTGCCCGAGCCCGAAGTGGAGCCTGGGGTCGTTCTGGGAGAGGTAGCTGCTCGCGGACATCTTCTCTGCCACCTGGGTGAAGTCGCCTGAACGCACGATCACCCTGGCGCCCACGCCGTCTCTGTTGCTCTTCGTGCCGATCAATTTCAGCGTGAGCCAGTTGTTTCGGTTGCCTCCGTTATTGCTGAGGAGGACGGACGGCTGGTCGATGTTCAGAACGAAGAAATCCAGGTCTCCGTCGTTGTCGAAATCGCCGGTAGCCAGGCCGCGGGCCACACTCCTCGTATCGAAGTAGGAACCGACGGATCTGGAAACATCGACAAAAACACGCTGTCCATCCGGCCCTGCGACATTTCTCAGGAGAAGCTGCTCTTGCTTCTCGGAAAGGCGATGACCATCTCCGTTTACGATAAGGAGGTCCTGCCAGCCATCGTTGTCAAAGTCCATGAAATCACCGCCCCAGGACCAGAACTGGGCGCTTACCCTCGCCACGCCCGTTGAGACAGATATCTCCTCGAAGAGCCCACGGCCCAGGTTCCGGAAAATCCCGATGTAATTCATGGCCGGCACCATGAGGTCGAGCTTGCCGTCCCCATCGAAGTCAGCGAAATCGCCTCCCATGGATGAAACCGCATTGCCGTGCTGGCCGAACGCTGCGCGACACTCGATTCCAGCCTCTGTGAATGTGCCGTTGCCGTTGTTGTGGTACATGTAGTTCTGCATGGCATCATTGGCGACGAAGATGTCAGGCCAGCCGTCGTCGTCATAGTCCGCCGACAGGACCCCCATGGCTCGACCCTTCTTGCTTATGCCCGCTTTGGCGCTGACGTCTGTGAATGTCCCGTCGTGATTGTTGTGGTAGAGGACTGACAACTGTCCGGGGTAAGATAGAGGGCCGGGATACACCTCCGCCTCGTAGAAAAGCCGGTACTTGCTGTCGAACTCAAGATAGTTGCCGACGAACAGGTCAAGGTATCCATCCTTGTCATAATCGATCCAGATGGCGCCCACGCTCCACTGACCGCAAGCGACGCCGGCCTTTTCCGTGACGTCGGCGAATGTGCCGTTGCCGTTGTTGTGATAGAGGATGCTCTTGCCGAAGTTCGTCACGTAAATGTCCGGATGGCCGTCGTTGTCGAAGTCGCCGACCGCAACTCCCATGCCGTACCCGGAAGCTCCCACCCCCGCCTTCTCCGTAACATCTTCGAAGGTCCCATCGCCCTTGTTCCGGTACAGGAGGCTGGGGGTTCGAGCGGCTTTGAAACGGGAATCCGCGTCGCTGATGCCCTCGAGATAGCGGCCGTTCACCGCGTAGAGGTCCATCAAGCCATCACCGTCGAAGTCCAGAAATGCGCAGCCCGAGCCGGTAGCTTCGAGGATGGAGCTGATCTCGTCGTCTCCCAGGCAATGTTTGAATGAGATTCCGGCTTGCTTCGTGACGTCGGTGAACACCGGCAGAATGGGCTTCTCTTGAGCGGCGGCTAAAGCCAAGAGCAGAAGTGGCAGAAGCTCCAACTTGACGGTTCTCATGACCTCCTCTTCGCACAAAAAGCCGGTGAGGGGCAAGTTATCTTTGGAGGCAACCCCTGTTCCCAGCTACCAGCCCCGGCCCATGGCGTGGGCCATAGGCCCAATATCATTCATCATGCGCTCGAATGTCTCAGGACGGAGCGATTGCTCTCCGTCGCTCAGCGCCGCCTGAGGATTTACATGTACTTCAATCAGCAGGCCGTCGGCGCCGACGGCCACGGCAGCGCGGGCCATGTGCGGTACCAGCCACCACAGTCCTGTCCCGTGGCTCGGGTCCACGATTACGGGCAAGTGGGTCCAACGCTTCAGCAGGGGCAACGCACTCAGGTCCAGTGTGTTTCGCGTCGACGTTTCGAAGGTGCGGATGCCCCGCTCGCACAGGACAATCCGACCGTTGCCTCCGCTGGCAATGTACTCTGCGGCCAGCAGGAACTCCTCGATCGTGGCGCTGAACCCGCGCTTCAAAAGCACCGGCACGCGAAGCTTCCCTACCTCCTCCAGCAGCGCGTAGTTCTGCATGCTGCGGGATCCGATCTGGATCATGTCCGCATGGGCGCAGACTGCGTCCAGGTGTCGGGTGTCCATCGCCTCCGTGACCACCGGCAGGCCGGTCGCGCGGCGCGCTTCGGCCAGAAGCTTCAGCCCTTCCTCACGCAGGCCCCGGAAGCTGTAGGGAGAAGTACGCGGCTTGAAGGCCCCGCCCCGCAGTATTTTTGCTCCTGCCCGCTTCACCGCGATGGCAGTCGCGAGGAGCTGTTCCTCGCTCTCCACGGAACAGGGGCCGGCCATCACGACGATGTCCGGCCCACCGACCAGGACGCCGCCGACATCGACGACGGTGTTCTCCGTCTTGCCCTCACGACCGACGAGCCTAGTGTCTGAGATTCCTCGAATCATCTTAAAATAATAAGCAATTGCTTCTGACCTGCTGGGTGAGGATAGCATGATTTGGCCGGAAGAGCATCCGGAATTCTCCCGGAGGGCAGCCGGGAAGGGGCTGATTCGCCAGGAATTTACCTGGACCTCGAGACAGCTGAGGACTCCCTGAAGGAGCAGATCGAGCGCGAGGTCTTGCCCCGCACGGCTGCCTAGTCCCGGCAAGCCGCAATCTCGGAATCGAGGATGAGTCCTCTTTTCGCCCCGCATCTGTTTTTCCAGGAAAGGATCGCCGGGTCGTCTACGTCTTAAGGCAGGGGCTTCCGCCATTGATTCGGTTCGTACCTTCGCAGAGGAGGATATCAAACGGGCCTCATGGCCGGTCGTGATGCAATGACCGTTGCGGCAGGCCATCCCGCTTGCGGCCGTCGAGAAGACGGCCGGCTTTCTCTTGTTGGTTCCACCCCACTGTTTGAAAAAGAAGGGCACGTCGGCAGGTTGTTGCATCTCGAGGCACCCCTGGTTCGTCTGCGGCAACGGGCCGCTTGAGTTCAAGCCGCGCCATTCAGCAATGCCGAAGTCTCAGACAACTCACGCCAGATCCCAAATCCCGAACAAGGAGCCCAGGGACATCGCAAGCACTGGAAAATATCGCAATATTACGATTGATCATTGGCAGGAATATCGCAATAATACGATATCGAAGGAAGGTAACGAGTGCCGAATACAGAGGTGGTGCTATTCGCCGAAGATGATGGATCGGTTCCGTTGCTTCGATGGCTTGATGCGCAGCCCGCAAAGGTCCAGGACAAATGTATCGTAAGAATCGAGCGGCTCGCCGAACTTGGACACGAACTTCGCCGGCCCGAAGCAGATTACCTTCGGGAGGAAATCCATGAGTTGCGTGTGAGCCGACAGGGGATTCATTACCGAATGCTCTATTTTTTCTCTGGGGGGAAAGCAGTCATATCCCATGGACTGACGAAAGAGGGCAGGGTGCCGGACAGGGATATTGAACTGGCAATTAACAGGAAGGCGAGGTTCGAACTTAATCCCAATATGCACATTCATCGGGAGTAAGGCCATGGGAAAGAAAAAGATTTCTGATGCCATCGAAATCCTGCACCGGCGCTACATCAAGAATGATGCGCAGCGAAAGGCCTCGCTCGAAGAGGAGCGCGTCAATGTGCACGTCGCTCGTACCATCCGCGAGCTCAGGGAGGGTGCGGGGCTGACCCAAAAGGAACTCGCTGAGCTGACTGACACAACGCAGTCGGTTATCAGCCGGCTTGAAGACGCGAATTATGAAGGGCACTCGCTGACGATGTTGAACCGGATCGCCAGAGCTCTTAATCAGCGGATCAAGGTATTGGTGACTTCCGAGGACAGTGAGGTCGAACGATTGAGGGATGTCTTCCGGGAGGTAGTAAGAAATCTCCGCCGGGAAAGAGGTCTTACGATCGATCAATTGGCAAAGAAGTTGCGGATGGATCGGGAGGAGATCATCGCCATGGAGCGGAATCCCGGATATCGTCTGTCGCCAGCTACTCTATCTCGGCTCAGCGAGTTCTATGGAATTCCGCAAAGGCGCTTGGCGGCGTTGGCAGGCGCGATTCGCGAAGTACCTGAAGTGGTGCGCGAGGAGGCAGCGCGATATGCTGCGCAGTCAGAGTCATTCGCGAAGCTCAGCCGCGAGGAACGGCGGTTGCTGGACCGATTCGTGCGTTTTCTAAAGAAAGAGACGTAGCTATCGACGCAGCAGTGCTCGCAGGCCGGACTTATCTTGGTGCAGCCGGTTACGGGATTCCAGGTGGATTCGGTCCACTCGATGGTTGAGCCTTGTGCCATTGGCGCAGATCCCCTTTTTCGCCCGCGATATTTCTGGAGACGGATCGAGGTTGCGCCGAAAAAAGGTGCCCGTGTCTTATTTCTTCAGGCAGGGGTTAGCTCGCGGACGTGGGCTACGTGACGGCGGGCGATTGGGCGAAGCTGCGACGGCAGCAAAGTTGTCACTGCCAGGGTTTCTCCGGCCAGGGTCATGAACTCTACTTCATAGCCGGCGCCCGGCTCATGAATGTGGACGACGGTGCCAATGTCGCCGGCCACCAGGCCCTCGTCCGCAAGATCCTGGGTTAAGATCACGCAATCGTGTTCTTTGATCATATCTCTGTCTCCAAAGGCTACGCTGTAATCAGGCGCGGCGCAACCTGGCCCTGATCCATTTGCCACACCGTACGCAGGCGCGGGCGCCGTCCGTCAGGCGCCATCAGATCGCCGTCCACTTGGTAGCGTGGACCAAAGCCGGATTCTTTGACTATGCTTACTTCGTTTCTTTGGACATGTTCGCGAAGGGCGGCTGCCAACACCTCCCAGGTTTCCACCCGGTAGCCGAACTCACCGAAAAATCGTGCCGTGCTTACTCCATAACGGTGCGCAGGGTTTAACAAGCAATTCACGATCTTTTCCCGGTCGACCTGGGCAAGATGTGCATTGGGCACTTTCATTTTGTCGGCTCCTCGGCGATCGTGACATCTTCTTTCCGATAGGAATTTCTTGATCTAAAAACTACCATGACTCCAATCATATAAATGCTTCCTGCCGCGGGCTTAGACATGAAAAGCGCGGAGATGTTGCTGCGAATAAGGCCGAACTCCCGGAAAGGAAATAGGTTATCGTCCCCGGTTTCCTGCTGCACAAAGGACAGGTAGGATCGAGCCCGGAAAGCCGATGACATTTTCTGGAACGCCTGCGTCTGTTGGATTCCACTATTGACTGCAGCGCCGGTCGTTACAGCTGCGATATCAGCCGTTCGTACTCCGCGTGGGAGCCAATCCAGAACCAGACGATTCCATCATCGACCTTCAATCCCAGAGCGCGGTAGCCGACACCCACGC
>Ga0315274_10011556_pt1 | contig 12649 bp, 6 predicted proteins | sample YL17G02_20_MG_FD_203700 | JGI IMG/M metagenome (GOLD analysis project Ga0315274, IMG submission 203700) | Sediment microbial communities from Yellowstone Lake, YNP, Wyoming, USA - YL17G02_20 | ecosystem: Environmental > Aquatic > Freshwater > Lake > Sediment | place: USA: Wyoming | collected... | reverse complement strand
ACACATGCGAGATCTCGACCGGCTCCCTTACTGTGGTCTTCCTGAAGGATTTCCTGAACATGATGAGGCGCTTCTTTGGCCCCGGGACACTGCCCTCGAGCATGACGTATGACTTGGGCACTATGCCATAATTTATGAAGCCGCCGTCGGGCGAGATCCCGCCACTTCCGACCTTGATGATCCTCTTGTTGTATTCCGTCCTGGTCTGGAAGCCCATCTGGCCTGCGAGCGGGATCCTTCCTGGCAGGACCCTTGATGGTGTGACCGGACCCATGGTCCCGGTGTGTCGCATCTTGCCCTTGTTCTTCCTGCTTCTCACGACTATGCCGAACCTCTTGACCGGCCCCTGGTAGCCTTTACCGATATCCACTGCGCTGACGTCAACGTATTCTCCGCCTGCGAACACCTCGGCAATGTCTATCTCCTTGCCCAGTTTGTGCTTGGCATATTCCCATTTCTGTCTGACTGTGGCCCCACCGACGTCCAGCTCGAACACCTCCGGCTTCTTCTTGCCGAGGCCTGATTCTTTGGGTTGCGTGTGGACGACTAACCTGACGTTGGCTGCGCCGTCTACGAGCTTTTCGAAAGCCACTGCATCATGCTTCTTCTTCCTATCGAATATGAGAAGTTTTCGTGACAGCTCTTTCTTCAGGCTGTCTGAAAGCAGTGTGCCTATATCCTTGTATCGGCCTAACTCCTTCTTGTAGAGCTTGATGCCGAACACGACGAGCGGAGGGCAGTCGAGAACTGTGACTGGCCTCGAGATTTCGCGGCCTTCTGTGACTGAGCCTTTTCTTGTGTCCGTGAACATGACGTGGGTCATCCCTGCCTTGTAGGCTGCAAATGCTATTGGTTTGCTCTCTTTCATCTTATCCATGATCCCGATGCTCTGGCTGCAGACCTTGAGCCTCGGATAGATTCTTCGGGCTCTTTTCCTGGGCCAGAATGCTCTTGAACCGGCTTTTGGCTTGTGTCCCTTTGCCATAAAAAAGACCTAAACTCTTCTTCCTCCACGGCCTCCCGCTTTCCTTGTGGTGTCGTGCGGTATCGGTGTGACGTCCTCTATTGTGCCTATGCGCAGGCCTGCTCTTACGAGGGTCCTTATCGCAGGCTGGACGCCTGCTCCCGGTATCCTCTTCTTGTGGCCGCCCTGCGCCCTGATCTTCAGGTTTATTCCGACGATGCCTTTTGCAATGGCTTCTTCCGCCACTTTCCTGGCCCCCTTCATCGCAGGGAACGGCGCGCCCTTGTCCTTGTCCCTGTTCGTGATCATGCCGCCGGAGCATCTTGCGATCGTCTCTGCTCCGGTTATGTCAGTGATGTGGATGATAGTGTTGTTCTCCGAAGAATAGATGTGCGCTATGCCCCACTTATTTTCCTGCTTCATTCTTCACAACTCCCTTTAATTCGATCTTTTCCTCTTTGTCCGCAGGGACAATGAATGACGGAAACACGACTTTCCTCCCGTCAACGTAAACATGGCCATGCGTTACGAACTGTCTCGCCTGCCTTGCCGACACGGCCAATCCCTTGGCGTAAACCATGGTCTGCAGCCTTCTCTTCAGCGCGTCGCTCGCGGTGAGCGCAAGCACGTCTGAGAGCCCCTGTCCGCTCTTTATCATTCCCATGCCTGCGACCCTGTCCAGCAGGATCTTCGTACCCTTCTCATCCTTCACGGCAATGAGGCTCCTCGCCCTTCGCCTGAAGTTCCTGACGATGGCCTCCGACCTCCACATCTCGCCTTTCTTCCCGAGGCCGAACTCGCTTATGACCTTCTTGTCTTCGATCAGCTTGGTCTTGTCCCATGGCTTCTTCGGCCGCTTATACTTTTTCCTTATGTTCCTCATTTCTTGCCACCCTTGTCTTTATCCTTGGAACCACCCTTGGCAGGAGCAGCTTTGACCCTTTTCACACCGACTACTTTGCCTCCCCTGAATGAAGATCTGGTTCGTTGGCCCCTCACCGGCTGGCCGAGTATGTGCCTTATGCCTCTGTACGACTTGAGTCTCTTCTCCCTGTTTATGTCGGCCTTCTGGATGAGGTCCATCTTCGATGCGATCAGATGTTCGCTAACACCTGTCTCAGGATCATTCCTCCTGTTCACCATCCACACGGGGATCCCGTGCTTGAGCGGGTTGATTATTATGTCCTCGAGCTTGGAAAGCTCCTGTTCGCTCAGGTCAGCTATCTTCTTCCCCTTGATGCCGAACACGTCCAGCACCGCATGGGCGTAAGAATATGAGACTCCTTTCACGTTCGTTATGGCGCGCTCTACGGTTTTCGAGCCGTCGAGATCGGTCTCTCCCATCCTGATTATGTTCTTTATTCTGAGTCTTTTATCCACTGCCACGTCTTCCTGCTTGCTCTCCTTCTTCTTTTCCTTGGTATCCTTTCCTTCCTTGGCATCCTCTTTCTTCATAATGATCTCCCGGACCGTCTCCCGGTCCGTCGCTAAATCAATTTATATAAATGATATAAAGGTTATTTAAAGCTTATAAATTGCAGGTTCCCGCCGGTTTCAGCCGGTGGTTGTTGCATTAATTAATGGGTGAGCCATAATCGGTTGACAACTGATTGGCATGGCCGCTTGCCGATGAATCTGTTTAATTGCCGGTTTTATCACCCGGATTCATGCCGGGACCGGATTTATAGCGGCATAGTCAAGTAATAAATATATAACGGATATATCCATATTAGTCAGGGTGGGTCTTATAACAGGAAACAGCGCCAGCAGGTTCATGGAGATTTATTCCAACCTCCCTGTCAAGACCAGGCGGGAGATAGTGGCTGTGGTGGATGGCGAGCCGTTCAGCTGGAATGTGGCGCGCAAAGAGATAGAAGGCAACACAAAACTTGGCGGCCTGATACTGAAAAAGCTGGAGGAACTGAAAATCATATAGGTGTTTTTATGGTGAGCTCATCTGAAATAGAGCTGGTCATTGCCCGTCTCAGAGCCATGCCAGACAATGCCATGGTTTCCGCAGGAATCGGCGGCGGAGTGATGGGCAGGGAAGCATTGATAGAGCACGTGAAGAACGCCAACAAAGATGATATAGGAAAGAAGATAGTTGAGGCCCACATGTCTTACCTGAGGTCTGTCGGGAGGGCCTGATATGCCCAGAACCATGCTCATAACGCTCCCTGACTTCGACGTGACTGTTTCTTACGTTAGCGCCTGGAGCGAGGAAATAATCAGGGCGGCAGAAAAGAACGGCATCAAAACCGTGCCTGTCAGAGGGGACGGTGTTACAAGATCGCATGTAACGAGCGATATAAAGTCTAAAAACCCCTCCTTCATAGCCTTCAACGGCCATGGCTCGGAAACCTGCATAGCAGGCCAGAACAACGAGCCGCTGATAACACTCGGCGAGAATGACGGGCTTCTCGATTCAAGGATAATCCATGCCCTGACATGCAGCTCGGCCTCCGGACTTGGCAGGGGATGCAAAGCAAGGGCATTCATTGGCTATGATGGCATATTTTGGCTGTACATGGACAACAACAAAACATCGAGGCCATTATCTGATATGAAAGTGAGGCCCATATTGGAATCAGCCATGGAGGCTCCCAGGCAGATAGCCAAAGGCGAGAGCGCAGGAAATGCTTATGCAAAATCACAGGAGACCTACCAGAAGTTCATTGACCACATGACACTGAGCAGTTCTGAGCATACGGCTGAAGAGCTTCAGGTGATACTGCCATTCCTCCACTCGAACAAGGAATGCCAGAAGATATTCGGGGACAGGGAAGCAAGAATTTGATCTGCATATTCTAAACTAACTAACAGGGGTCACGTCTGCTTAAAACTCGGGTTCTTTCGGTTTATCCTCAAGGAGCCTCATGTATTTCTCCGCGTTCTCTATGTATTCCACGGCCGACCTGAAGTCGTTCCTGCCTATGTGCCTCCCTATGTCAACCATGAGCCTGCTCAGATTATCATGATAATATCTCTCCCTGTTGGTCATGTCGTCCGTCGAGAGCTTCGAGAGCCTCTTGTTTATCTCGTTGAACAGGGCGATTATAGCTCCCCTGTCCGCGGTCTCGAGCGGAGCCACTGGCATCGCGCTCGCCCTCTTTCTGCGTATCGTGTGTTCGCGCCTTCCCAGGTACCACCAGAACAGAACGATTCCAATCGGGAGGACCGGAAGGAAGATCACCATCATAAGGGTTTCCATGCCCATGGTTGCCGGAGCCGACTCCATTGTCAGTTTGAGCTCCTTTGCCTTGGCCATGCTCGTCTCGGCTCCTTCTATATTACCCTCTGTCACATGATTCTTGGCTTCGTTCAGTACCTGCATTATCTGCGCGTAATACTGCCCCTGCTGGAAGCTTAGCTCCCCGCTCTTTAACGCCAGCTCAGCTGACAGTCTTCTTATCTCGTCCAGTATGGTCTCGGGATAGGTCTTGGCCACGCTCACCGTGGATTCGACCTCTCTTGACAGCTCCCCTGACGTCGCCTTAATCCTGAAACGATAAATGCCTTTCTCGGTCTTCTTGTCGACGCATATCGAAACCGGTATGCTGTCCCTTGAGCCCGCTGGTATCAGGCTCACGCTCCTTGATGTGTCCGCCCTGCAGCAGTCCGGTATGCTGACGCTCGGTGAGGCATAGACGTTCTCCAGGCCCGCGGTTCCGTTGTTGTCTATGTAAAGGTTCACGGTCCCGCACGAGCCCGCGTTGACCGGGATCGAAGAGAGGCTTATTCTCATGTCCTTCTTCTTCGGCACGCAACTATTGGTTTCCGTCGGCTTGTTTTTCCTGGTTCCGCACTTCTTGCTATCATTACAAACTCTCGTCTGGGCTCCCTGGGAGGAACATTCGGACCATTCTGTGCAACTCCAACTCTCGGTGCATGCGCCCACGCCTGATGGCCCAGACGGTCCGGGCGAATACGTCGTACCGCCGCCGGGCCCGGGCGGCTGGCTCGGTATCGCGGTGAGGTATATTGTTGTTGCATTCACCTGCCCCGCCGTTATCAGCAGGCCCGTGGTGCTATTCGAATAATATCCTGACATCGAGGCAGATACCGTAAGGTTGCCTGTGTATAATGATGCATTCGCTTCGAGTATTCCATAACCACCTGAATCCGTGGCCGATGTGTCTGTCGAATTGGTGTCGTTGATGAGCGTGAGAGTCACGCCTCCCAGACTCGAACTTCCTGTCCTTGTGGTTACATTGATGTAACCGAGATCCACCTTCTTCAGCCGAAGCGTTATGGAATCTTCCGAGAACGACGAGGTGTCAAGGCTCCTGTTATCGGCAGAGCGGTTCACTGTTGCGAGGGTCCTCACGAACCAGCTCCCGTCCGGTATGCCGTAGAATGTGATTATTCCTGTGGCCGTAGTCCCGTTCAGCCAGCTGCTCGTCGTGTTCTGCATGACATCGCCGGTGCCGTTGACTATGGCGGCGTTCATGCTGTCCGTGATGTAGGACGATGTCTTGAAGTCGACCAGATACACCGGGATGCTCCTGCTGTGAAGCGTGAAAGTCCTGGTGTTGCTTATTGCGTACAGGCTTGTGGTATTGAACGTCCAGTTGGCTATGAAGTAATAGTTTGAGGTTATGTTGATTATGTACTCCCCGTCAGGGATGTATTCGAATTTCGTGTAGTTGGTGACCCCGGTCTTCCCGAATATTGCTGAGCCATTTGTCCCGTTGATCGAGCCGCCTGTGGTGTTGACGAGGCTTATGTTCACCGGGTTGTCAAGGGTTGTTCCATCCGTATCTCTTACATATACATGGAGCGTCCTCTCTATCATATAGGCGCTCAGGATCTGGATTGGAGAGCTCAGGCTCTCTGTGTTGAAGATGGTATCCTGGGAGAAGAATCCGCTAGAATTCACCAGCACGGTATAGTTGGCTACGTAAAGGTATGTGAAAGAGGCCGTTGTTGATGTAGTTGCGTTCATGTATTGGCCGAATACGTTGGTTGAAACCGCTCCGCCCTTCAGAAGGCTGACGTTCACGCTCTGGCCGAGGGCTCCTCCATTCTCATTATATATATACACAGTAAGGTTGAGCGGCTCAAGCGTTCTGGTGACGCTTACGCCCGCTGGATCGACGTCAAGGGAGAAGCTCCACCTTCCGTATCCGCTCGCGTTGGCGTCCACTACGTAAGTATAATTGTGGCCTGCCGTGTAATCGCTGGGTATCACGTTGTGAAGCGTAAGTATTCCGCCGGAGGCTGTGAGGCCTGTGAGCTGATTGCCGAATCCATTGCTGGCAGGAGCACCGCTCATGTACATCGTGACGCTGGTGTTCACCAGTCCGGCTGTGGAATTCCTTATCGTGAATGAGGCTTCCGTGTCATTGAGCGGGACCGAAAGGTTGTTGCTCCCGTTCTCGTTCGCGCCCGGAATGACATTGAGATAATACGCTGATGCCGGCGGGATCAGGCCCAGAAGATAAAGCTGGGTGTTGTTGAAAGTGACTGAGAGGTTACCATATCTCAGTGCCGTTAGGAGAGCGCTCCCGTTCTGGTCAGTCGTTTGTGATGAGACTTCTCCTGTCCTCAGGTTGGTGAAACTGGCCGAGACACCGGAGACATTGTATCCGGTCTCGTTCGTGATCCTTATCATCGCGCGGGTCTCGTTGAAAGTGAAGTTGTATTTTATTATTGATCCTGAGCTCTCCGGCGTAACGATGATGACGCCTCTGTTACTGCTGTTGTAGAAGTATATCTCCGTCATGTTCCCGGCAAAGCTTATGTTATGGATTCCTGCGACCACCCTCTGGAATATGACCGATCCGTTGACCGTGGTCCCCTCGTAGAGCGAGGAGTTCATGGACACGGACATGTTGTCTATCAGGTTGCCGCTGTTGTCTCTTAGCGTTATGTTGACGTCAGTCGAGTTGATCGTTGCGTTGGTGATCCTGGTCTCCAGCTGGCAGTTTGAGGATGTTATCATGAATGTGGTCTGGTTTATGCCGAATCCAATGCTGCTCCCGTTTATCGTGAGCGTCTTCGTGCCGCTTGTGACGTAGCAGCTAAGCATGTTAACGGTATCGTCATACGTGCATGTCGGGGGTGATCCGAGTATTATCGTGGAGCCGGTTGTGAGATCCCTGACGGTTATTGTCACGTTACTAGTCATCGGTTCCCCTGTTCCTGACCACACGCTTATGTTGAGCTTCGCATACTCGCTTCCTATCAGGTAATGTGTTCCGTCATATGGCATGCCGCTTATGCTGTAGTTGTATATGCACCACCCGCTAGACTGGGCGTTTATCGTCATGTTATAAGGTGTATATCTGTCCCTGGAGCTGACGTTGAAGAAGAACGCCCCGGCCCCGTTGGTCGGGACCGAGTATGCGTCGCATCCGGACGAGCCATAGCACGTCTTTGACTTAAGCTTCACGGACGTCGCGTAAAGCGAGCCGTTTATGTAGTCCGTGGTTATTATGTCCCTGACGACCCCCTGGGCGTAGCTGTCGCCGAGGAGCCAGATGTCCCTCGTGGCGTTTATCCCCGAGAACGCCGTCGGGCCGCTCGTGTTCGCGTTGTAGCCGTCGGCAGTGGTCTTTATACAGTATGATTCCTGGTTGTCCGAATCCACACCGTAGATGGCCGGGCTCATCTTGAGCGAATACTTCCCGTTGGTCCCGGTGAACGCTACATACCTTTTCGAGTTTTCGTCCAGGCTTGCGCAGCTGCTTGACCTGTAGAACGATACCGTTGCCAGATCCACGGGCTCATATCCCAGCGTCGGGTCTTTCGTGTAGAACATTATGTCGGACACGTTCCCTGAAACGTTCACGGTCCCCTCGAGCGGGACGTAAACAGTCTGCGTTCCGACCTTTCCCAGGCTCCCGTTGTCTATGTCGTCGAATCCGTTATATCCGCTCACGGCGACGCGCACGAAATACGTGTCCATTCCGTTCATGGGGAGCGAGATAAAGCCGAAGTTGTTCGTCTTCCCGGAATTGGCCACGACTTTCCCTATGCCGGTGGAGTTGGTATTCACTATCTTGCTGAATCCGAAGGCCTCTCCGTCTATCGTTATGTTATAGTATCCGGAAGGCACGCTGTTTATGATCGTGATCCCGTTCACTGTGGCGTTCGAGTAGTTCGTCGCCCCGCCCGTCTGCCATAATGTGATCGTTATGTTGTCCAGGATGGAAGCATCCAGGCCTGGTGTCGTAAGGTTGAACGTAAGGTTCATAAGCCAGTTGTCAAGTCCCTGTCCCGGGGCCGGGGCAGGCGGATCAAGGTGCACGTACAGCTGGTTTCCTGCCAATATGCTGAATGTCGTCGAGTTGGTGTTGGTAGCCTTCCAGATGGAGACGTTGCATCCGGAGCACGGCAGCAGCCTCTTGAATATCTGGTAACCATAGACGCCCGTAAGGTTCTGGTAATGCCCGGTCGCATTCTTTACAACGCCTCTCGTTGCCGGGCTCGTTGAGTTGAACAGAGTTATGTTCACGTTGTCAAGAGTTGTGCCAGTTGGGTTGGTCACGTTCACGGCCATCTTCGTCGTGTTTACGTACATTGTCACGATGTTCGTTCCTGCGACTACCGGATAATTGAGGGAGCTATTCAGACCATAACCTTGTCTCGTTCCGTTTACGGATATGTTATAGGTGCCGGGAGATAGCGTGAAGTTGGCGTGGCCTATGCTTGTCGTGTTCTTCACCCAGGAGCCTGTCGAATTAGACACGTTTATCTGGACGCCGTTCCCGAGGTCATCCGCTCCCACTGCGCCGTCCTCGCTCGTCACCACGTAGACGGCCAGGATGTTCTCCGGGATGGTTATGTTGAACTGGTCGGTAGCGTTCCAGTTGTTGCTTGAATCATTCGCCCATATCCTCCATGACAGCGTCCTGCCGGCGAATCCGGACGTGTTTATCGTGAAGTTGCTCCATGCCCCTGTGCCGGACAGCGTCATGTTGCTCACGTTCTGCCAGCTGCCCGTTGAGTTGGTTTCCAGCTTCGCGAACCTTAGGCCGACGTTTTCCGTCCAGTAGGCATACGCCCTGACGGGGCGGCCCTCTACGAACGTCGTGTACAATGAAGAATTGTCCCCGGATGCAGTCGCAACCGGAGCCTCGTTGTCCACGACGATGAATGACATCAGCTGCGTCACGTTCCACTTGTCAGAGGTGTCATATGCCCATATCCTCCATGTGAGATTCCCTGAATAGCCGGAGGTGTCTATTGTGAAGATGCTCCATTCATCGAAGACTCCATTCCCTCCCAGATAGACTGATTCATTCACCCAGCCAGTCTTGTTCGTGTCCAGTATCGCGGTGTCGAGTCCTGCATCGTCAGACCAATCGCATATCGCTTCGACCGGCTGTCCGGTGTAGACAGTCCCGTAATCGGTTGAATTGTCTCCAAGAGAATCCGTGTCATACCATGGGTTCATCGTGTCGTTGACGTCTATTGAAATGTCCACGAGGTTGAGTATGAATACGTCCGTGATCACGTCTATGCCCTCGCTGGGCTTGGTTATTGTAAGTGTATATGTCCCGTAAGGTATCCTGCGGAACACCGTGTATCCGGTGGGGCTTGTCATCGCAGTCAGCTGGTTTCCGCTTGAGTTGGTCGCGATCGCTGCGCCATTCCACAGCGTGGTGTTCGCATCGCTGACGGCTATCTCGAATTTGTTGATAAACATCCTTATCCAGTTCTCCTCGAGCGATATGCTGACCACTGTCAGGTTGTCCGGCTCGACCAGCTTGTTATATACGATTGAATAATTATATCCCCTCAGTGTCCCGTTCGCGGTTATGTTGACCGTGTTTGCAATATTCGTGAAGTTGGCCCATCCCTGCGCATTCGTTGTGCCCGAATAGGTGTTCGTTGAGTTGGTGACGTTGACGGCTACCGACAGGACCATCGGCCCGGTCTCATTCAGGACGCGGACGCTGAGGTTTCCGGTGTGGGCGTTCATCACGAGCGGGTATGCCGTGAAGTCGTTGTCCAGTGATGCGCTGACCGTGTAATTCTTCAGGGTGTCGTAATAGTGGTTTGCAGCGCCCTTCATCTCCTGCAGGCCTGCGGTCACGTAGCTGAGCCTGCAGAGCCCGATGGAATCCGTGATGCAGCTCACAGCCGGTTTTGATACCATGCTCACGGTTGCGTTTTCCAGCGGCTGCAGGTCGGGCTTTGTTACGTACATGAGCGCGGTTATTATCCCGGTGTTGAACGTGAAGTTCCCTCCGGTGTACGTCAGCCCTCCAGCTGACACCACTCTCTGAGTCACATTTTCCGTGCATCCGGCAAGGCTCCCGTTAACGGTTATAGTGTACGTCCCGGTCGGGATCCTGTAGAAAGTGGCGTTCGGGAAGCCTCCTGCGGTGGTCAGCGTCTGGTTGAACTGATTCAGGCAGCTGGCGCAGAGTATGGTCACGTTTATGCCATTAAGCTGCGAGGAATTGCAGTAGGCTGTTACATTGAGTATGGTCTGGCTGATGTTGTACTGGAACTTGTTCTGCGTGAAATTATAATACAATATTACCGATGCATTGCTTATCTTCTGGTAACCGGCCGTGGCATACGAGTCGGTGACGTGGACGGTGGTCGCCGCATATAACGTCAGCACAAGATTGTTCGCCGCCGAATACGGGCCCACGACCTTCTGGGAGTATCCGTTCTTGCTCGCCTGGACGTCGTATTTATTCGAAACGCCCCTCTCCTTTATGTTCATCGACGTGCTGCCGCTCGTGTCGGTGAACTTCGTGTATATGCAGTTCTGGTAGACGTTGTACTCCTGCTCCTCCATAAGGATGCACACTTCTGATCCGTTTATCGGGGTGGAGTCATATTCGTCCTTTACAGCCACTTCCACGAGCGTCCTGCCAATCAGCTCGGTGTTCGGGGAGCTCCAGGAGGTGTTCTCCAGCTGCGTGTACGTGAAATATCCGGGTTTCGTTATGTTCACCGAGAAGTTGTTGAGACTGTTCAGGAAGCCGATGTAGAAGGAATAATTGCCTCCAGTCCCGGTGTTCTGCGTGTAGTAAACCCTGTTAAGCGAATCGTAAACGGTGACGGTGGCGTTCACCAGATACCTGTAGCTTTCCACAGCATCCCTGTCGCTTACCGTGCCATTTATGGGTATCTTTCCGCTGAGGCATTGCGAAGTGGGGTCATTGTAGCCTATCACCCTGGTCTGGTAGCTGCTCTGGGTGAAGGTTATGTTGTACATCGTTATGGTCGAAGGTATCTGGAGGTTGTAGAGTCCTGAAGAATCCGTGAACACGGTGTAGGTGTTCGGGACGGACGGGATCCTGCTGCCTATGACCACCGTAACGTTGCTTATCCTGTTCCCGCTCATCTGCGCATTGCTGAAGCAGTCGGTCACTGTCCCGTTTATCTGCCTGTTTCCCTCCAGCTCTATAATGCCGATGTTTGAGGCGGTCATGCCAGTGAGCGTCTTTGTCTTGTAGCCGTCCCTGACGAATACCAGCGTGTACGTCTGGTTGGATGAGACCATGAGGTTGAATGACCCGTCGCCCGTGCTGGTTGTCAGATAGTTCGGGCCGACCCCTGAGATTATGCTGACGTTGGTGTTGTTTATCAGGATCGAGTTGTTGTATTTGTCGACTATGACACCAGCCATGTTCCCCGACCCGGTAAGGTTTATCTGGCCGTAGCTGTGGTTTGTGTCGTATTGGAACGCGTCTACGTAAGTTCCGTAGCCGGTCTTGGACACTTCCAGCGTGTGGTTCTCCCCGCCCTTCACCCTTATCGAAATATTTCCGTAGTTCGTCGGGAATTCGTAGACCTTCAAATAAAGCGGGCTGTTTATCGTCATGGTCGCGTTGAGCACGTGGCTCTTGTTGCTTATGTCTACCACGAATGCGGAAAGGAAAAGAGACCCGGTAAGCTGGATGTTGCGCTGCTTCGTCCCTGTGCCGTTAAGGCTCTCCCTGGTGTTTTCGTATCCTGCTGCCTGGACGTGGGTCCAGACGTTGCCGCAGTCGAGCGTTGACGGATAGTATATCTCATAGAAACCTCCGGAGCCTGACGTGGTGTTGTAGAAATATGAGTTCGTCCAGTTGAGCTTCGGGTCGCTATCCCTGTGGCCGCACCTCAGCTCCAGGAATGCTCCAGGTGTGTATTCATCCTGGCACCCGGAGCACCTATAGGCGTCTTTCACGTATCCGAAGACGCGATACTCGCCTTTCATCCTTATCTGGACATTGCCGTTGCCTCCCTCGGAAACGGATGATGTGAACGTGCTGTTCCCGGAATATCCGGTGCCTGTGACCACGAACGTGTGCGTGACTTGCTCACCCATGACATCCGATTTTACGCCAATCATCACATTGCCGCTGGAATCCGTCACACCTCTCGGGCAGTTGTTGTTCACCTTGCACGCGCCGTGTTCTACTACCACGGTGGCACCAGGTATCGGCCTTCCGTTCTTGTCATCCACCACGGTCGCGTTGAAGCTGCCGACGTTCTGCATGTAAAGGTAGAGCGTCCTGTTCGTGTCAGACGTCATGATGTTAAGAGGCTGCGGCGGGGCGCTGCTCGAATATCCCGCCATCGTGAATGTCATGTTGTAGCTCCCTGAGTTGACCGGTTCGAAGTAATACCTTCCGGTCTCGTTGGTCAGGGTGGAGTTCAGGAACGCCCCGGTCGTGGAATTATATATGCTCACGTTCGTCCCCGGAAGCGGGCCTATGCCGGTGCTGTAGTTGT
>Ga0315274_10011552_pt1 | contig 12652 bp, 12 predicted proteins | sample YL17G02_20_MG_FD_203700 | JGI IMG/M metagenome (GOLD analysis project Ga0315274, IMG submission 203700) | Sediment microbial communities from Yellowstone Lake, YNP, Wyoming, USA - YL17G02_20 | ecosystem: Environmental > Aquatic > Freshwater > Lake > Sediment | place: USA: Wyoming | collected... | reverse complement strand
CTGGACATGGAGGGGAACGTCCTCTCGGGGGCCATGCGGCCCAGCTCGGAAACGAAGATGCACCTCGCCGTCTACCGCGCGCGCCCCGACGTGAGCGCGATCGTCCATGCTCACCCGCCCGCGGCAACGGGCTTCGCCGCCTGCCGCATCCGGCTCGACCAGGACGTCGTGCTTCCCGAGGTCATCTTCGGGCTGGGGAAGATCGGCCTTGCCGAATACGCGACACCGAGCACCGAGGAGCTCCCCCAGGCCGTCGTGCGCGAGATCCCCGACTGCGAGGCTCTTCTCCTGTCCAACCACGGCGCGCTCACGGTCGGCGCAGATGTGATGCAGGCCTACTACAGGATGGAAGTCCTCGAGATGTACGCCCGGGTGAGGCTGGTCACGAAGATTCTCGGGGAGCCCCGCCCGCTCGACGATGCCCAGGTCGCGGAGCTGGTCAGGGTGCGCGAGGCGCAGGGGTGGGGCAGGTCGAAGACCGCGGCGGCCGGCGTCGATCCGGCGGCCGCCGATTCCGCCCTCGTCGACACCGTCGCCCGAATCGTGATCGAGGTGCTGAAGGCCCGCGGCATGAACGCATAGGGCCGGGCCGCGGGGACGGCCCCACGGCGCGCCGGCGTCCGGCTCAGCGCGCCGCGCCGAGCTTCTTCGACTGCAGGACCTCCGAGGGGATGAGCCCCGCAAGCGCCAGGAGCGCATTGGCGAGGGGCACCATCCAGTACTCGCCAGTGCTCCACTGGATCGTTCCGTCCAGATCCGCTTCCATCGAGTCGTCCGGCCTGCCGCGCGGGCCGTTGCAGAACCCGCCGGCCATCGGTCCCTGGAAATTGCTGTACGGCACGACGTTCTGGAAGCCGATCCCCGAGATCGCGGACGCGTTCAGGGGATTGCTGCCCATGAGCCAGGCGAGCTGGTCGAAGGCGGCGTGGCGGCATTCGCGGCGCTCCAGGACGCGCGCGAGCGCCGACAGGGCGTGCGCCCAGCTTGTCCAGTGAGATGCAAGGCCATGGTTCACCCCGCCAGGGGCGGCCGCGGGCATGAAGACCCTGTAGAAGAGCCCGCTCGTGCCGGGGAGGCGAAGCTCATGGTAGAGGTCGCCCCCGGTGCGGGCGGATGTGTACAGCCCGTAGGGCATGATGCCGAACGGGTTCGTCGCGAGCAGGGGCGACACGCACTTTGCCCAGTGCTGCTCCAGTGAGTCGCGGGCCTGGGCGGCGAGCGGGTTCTCGTAGTCGCTCTCGATGAACGCCGCCAGCGCGATGGCGGGCTGGGCGGAGTTCACGATGCCCCGATAGGGCTCGGTCCGCGAGGCGTCCATGAACCAGAAGCCTCCCTCGCGCGACTGCAGATCGAGCAGGACGGAGACGAGCGCGGCCACTTCCGACTCGGCCACCACGCCCATGGCGTGAAGGCGCAGCGCGGCGAGCAGCCTCCAGGAGAGCACCGATGTCCACTGGTGGAAACCGTCCCTCCTGCGCCCCTTCATGAAGTCCCAGCACCGCAGGGCGGCCGTCCGGCAGAGCGTCGAGAAGGCGGGGTAGTGCGCGTGGAAGTTGTCGATCGCGTCGAGGAGGATCGTCGCGTTCACGTACTGCGCGACGGGATTGTACTGAACACGCACCAACCGTTCGTCGCCGCTTTCGGGCCTGTTGTCCGAGAAGAAGTTGCCCGCGTTGTCCGCGCAGCAGCCGGCGTGGTTCTCGTCCCACCAGCTCGAGGCCGGTCCGCGTCGGCTCTCCCCCCCGCCTCCGACATCCTCGAAGAACATGCCCGTGCCGGGGTCCTGCATCTTGAGGATCCAGCGCAGGCCCCAGGCCGCCTCGGCGAGCAGGTCGTCCTCGTGCGGCCTCTCGCGCCAGTTGTACCGCGAGAAGGCGAGGCGTGAGCGCAGCTCGAAGAACGAGAGGATCGGGAGCGTCGTCGTGGCCATCCACTTGCGCAGGTCCCCCGCGTCGTGCCAGCCGCCCGACGCGTCCACCTGCTCGCCGGTGTCCGAGCGCCTGCCGTCGTCGAGGTGGCACGGCCCGCGCAGCTCGTCTTCGAAATCGCCGCAGCGCCGGCTGTGCACGTAGTCCAGAAAGAGCGCGGGCAGGCGGGAGAAAACCCCGTCCGAAATCACGAAGGGATAGGAGAACGCGGCGGAACCCTGGAGCACGGCCCGGTAGACCCCCGGCGCGCGCAGGTCCGAGAAATCCCCGACGCGGTACGCTCCCATGGGGCCTTCGTGCGGCGTGAGGGAGCCGCGCAAGACGGTCTTCCAGCTCTCGCGCCCTTCGAGGACCTGCGCATCGATCCGCGACAGGTCCTGGATCTCGAAGCCCCCTGCGCCTTCCGCGCGACCGGCCTCTATCGCGATGCGCTTGCGCGAATCGCACAGGTAGCCCAACTGGCTCGCGTGGATCGCGGGCCCCCTCGCAGGACCGTTTGCGGTCCCCCTGCCAGGACCGTTTGCGGTCCCCCTCATGGGTTCGCTCATCGGATCGCGACCTCCCTGCCCTCTGCCGAGGAGCGGTAGATCGCGTCGACGAGCTCCATCACCGCGACCCCCTGCTCCGCCGTCGCCGCCGGCTGCTCTGTTCCCCGCAGCGCGGCGGCGAAGTTCCGCGCCTGCGCGTGGTACGGCTTCGCATCCTTCGCGTACTGGGGAACGACGTCAACCAGCCTGCCGTCCATCTCGGTCAGCAGCGTGAGCGCGCCGTCGTCCATCAGGCGCACGCCCGCCTTCTCGCCGAGGATCTCGATGTAGGTTTCGTCGCGCGCGTTGAGCGCCCATGAGACGTCGAGGCTCATCGTGGCCCTGTCGGGGAACCTGACGAAAGCGGAGGCTGAGTCGTCCACGTCGCACACCCCCGAGTAGTCCGGCGGTCCCGCCCACATGTCCACGAACCTGTAGTCCCGCATCCTCCTGCCGAAGACCTGATAGTCCGCGGCGCTCACGCTCGTCGGCGCCCACTTGTCGGTGAGCCAGAGCGCGAGATCGAGGAAGTGGACGCCGATATCGATGAGACAGCCTCCGCCGGATTTCTCCTTTGTCGTGAACCAGCCGCCCAGGCCGGGCACGCCGCGGCGGCGGCGCAGCACGACGTTCACGCGGTAGATCGTCCCGAAGAACCCCTCCTCGATGTACGACCTGACCAGGCGGCACTCGGGCCTCTGCCTGCTCATCATGCCGAGCTGCAGCACCTTCTTCGCGCGCGCCGCCGCTCCCCCCATCTCGCGGGCCTGGGCGGCGTTCATTGCCATCGGCTTCTCGCAGAAGACGTGCAGGCCGGCCTCCAACGCCGCGAGGGCGACCTCGCGGTGCAGGTGATTGGGCACGCAGACATAGACAGCGTCGAGGCCGCCCGAGCGGACCAGCTTTCGGAAATCCTCGTACCGGCGGGCGACCCCGAGCTTCGTCGCGCGCTCGGCGAGGCGCTCGGGCTGGATGTCGCACACGGCGGCGATTTCCGCATCCGGGACCGCGGTCTGGATCGCCTCGGCGTGCACCATCCCGATCCAGCCCAGCCCCACGATCCCGTACCTCAGCTTCTGCGGCATCGGCCCCGCCGCCGGCGCCCGTCTCATTTCTTTTCCTCGATGATCCGGATGTGAAGCTCCTCCAGCTGTTTGGCGTCGACCTCGGAGGGCGAGTCGTCCATGGGCGAGATGCCCAGCGTGTTCTTGGGGAACGCGATGACCTCGCGGATCGTCGTCTCACCCGCCATCATGGCCACCAGCCTGTCGAAGCCGGGGGCGATGCCGCCGTGCGGCGGAGGTCCGTAGCGGAAGGCCTCCAGCAGGAAGCCGAAGCGCTTCTGGGCCTGCTCCTCGGAGATCCCGAGGAAGCTGAAGATCCTCTTCTGCAGCTCGACGTCGTGGATCCGGATGGAGCCCGAGGCGAGCTCCACGCCGTTCGCCACCAGGTCGTACAGGTCGCCCCTCACCTCGCCGGGCCGCTTCTCGAAGTCGGCGAGGAAGCGCTCCTGCGGCATGGTGAACATGTGGTGGGCAGGGTCCCACTTCTTCTCCTCCTCGTTCCACTCGAAGAGGGGAAAGTCCACGATCCAGCAGAAGGCGAACTCGTTCGGGTCGGCCAGCCCGAGCTCGCGGCCGAGCTGGAGGCGCACGGCTCCCAGCGAGGCGCACGCCTTCTTCCAGTCCGACCCGACCAGGAGGATCAGGTCGCCCGGCTTCGCCCCGAGCCCCGCCGTGATCTCGGCGGACTGCTCGGCGAAAAACTTCGAGATCCCGCCGTCCAGGCCGGTATCCGTGACCTTCATCCAGGCGAGACCGGCGGCGCCGTAGACCTTCGCGACAGCCTCCAGGTCGGTGATCTGCTTTCGCGAGTATCCCCCGCAGCCGGGCGCGACGAGCGCCCTCACGGTCCCGCCGCCCTCCACAATCTTCCGAAACACCTCGAACCCGCTCTTGCCCGCGAAGGGGTTGAAATCCCTCATCTCCATGGCGAACCGCAGATCGGGCTTGTCCGAGCCGTACAGGTTCATCGCCTCGTCGTAGGCCAGCCTCTTGAACGGGGCGGCGATGTCCTTGCCGATCGATTTCTTGAAGATGTGCGCGAACAGCCCCTCGACGAGCTCGAAGACGTCCTCGCGGCTCACGAAGCTCATCTCGATGTCGATCTGCGTGAACTCGGGCTGACGGTCGCCCCGCGCGTCCTCGTCGCGGAAGCAGCGGGCGATCTGGAAGTACTTGTCGAAGCCCGACACCATGAGGATCTGCTTGAAAAGCTGCGGCGACTGGGGCAGAGCGTAGAACTTGCCCGGGTTCAGGCGCGAGGGCACGAGGTAGTCGCGCGCGCCCTCGGGGGTGCTCTTCATGAACATCGGGGTGTCGATCTCGTAGAAGCCACGCGCCACGAGGTACTCGCGCGTGGCGAAGGCAGCCGTGTGGCGAAGGGCGATCTTCCTCTGCATCGAGGCGGTGCGCAGGTCGAGGTAGCGGTACTTGAACCGAGTGTCCTCCCGGGCGTCGGCCTTCTCGTCGATCATGAAGGGCAGCACCTCGGAGCGGCTGAGAACGACGATCCGCTCGGCCTTGACCTCGATCTCGCCCGTGGGCATGCGGGGATTCACCATGGCGGGGGGCCGGGGCCGCACGGCGCCCTCGACGGCGACGCAGAACTCGAACTTCAGCTCCTCACTGGTCTGTCGCAGCTCGGGGGCCGCGTCCGCGTCCACCACGACCTGCGTGAGACCGTAGCGGTCGCGGATGTCGAAGAAGCGGATCCCGCCGTGGTCGCGGTGCCGGTGCACCCACCCGTTCAGCACGACACGCCTCCCCGCGTCCGCCGCGCGCAGGACGCCGCAGGTGACGGTCCTCTTCATGGTTTCCATGCAGCCGACTATACCGGGATGGGGGGCGAGATGCAAGGTTTTCTCCGCGCCGCCGCGTTGACCCGGCCGCGGGAAATCCGCATACTCGCCCCATGCCCCGATCACTGGTGCCCGGCTCCCTCGCGAAGAAGCTCGGGGACTTCCTCGGCCTGAACGCGAGCATGCTCGCGATGAGCGTTCTCGTGGTGGCGATCGGCCTGGGCGAGAAGATGGCCGAACGCTTCCTCCCCCTGTACCTGCTGGCCCTCGGCGGCTCGGTCTACGCCGTGGGCACCCTCAATGCCATGGACAACCTCCTCTCCGCCCTGTACTCGTTCCCCGGCGGGTGGGCGAGCGACAGGTTCGGCTACAAGAGGGCGCTCGTCCTGTTCACCGCAGTCGCCATGGCCGGCTACCTCATTGTGATCTTCGTTCCCACCTGGTGGGCGGTGCTGGTCGGCTCCGTGTTCTTCATCTCGTGGACGGCGATCTCGCTGCCCGCGGTCATGAGCATGGTCTCGCAGGTCGTTCCGCCCACCCGGCGCACCATGGGCGTCACCGTTCACTCCTTCGTGCGGCGCATCCCCATGGCGCTGGGCCCTGTCCTCGGCGGGCTGCTGATCGGCGCGCTGGGAAGGGTGGCGGGCATCCGCGCGGCTTTCGGCGCGGCATTCGTCCTGGGCGCCCTCGCGATCGTCTGCGTGCTCGTGCTCATGAAGGAGGCGAAGCCGAAGGAGAAGAAGGCTCCCGTGAGGCTGCTCGCGACGTTGAAGGCGATCAGCCCGCAGCTGCGCAACCTCCTCGTTTCGGACATCCTCATCCGGTTCGCCGAGCAGATCCCCTACGCCTTTGTCGTGATCTGGGTCGTGGACGTCAACCATTTCAGCGCCCTGCAGTTCGGCGTGCTCACGACGGTCGAGATGGTGACGGCGATGCTGGTCTACATCCCCGTGGCGTACCTGGCCGACAGGTCCATGAAGAAGCCCTTCGTGCTCATCACGTTCGGCTTCTTCACCCTGTTCCCGCTCGTGCTGTTGTACTCCCGCACCTTTCCGCTGCTGGTGCTCGCCTTCGTCGTCAGGGGGCTGAAGGAGTTCGGAGAGCCGACCAGAAAGGCCCTGATCATGGACCTGGCGCCCGAGGAGGCGAAGGCCCTCACGTTCGGGGCGTACTACCTCGTGCGCGACATCGTCGTGTCGATCGCCGCCCTGTCCAGCGCGTACCTGTGGACCCTCTCGCCCCGGACCAACTTCATGGTCGCGGCGGCCTGCGGCCTGGCAGGCACGGCGGTCTTCGCGGTGTTCGGCCGGGACGCGGCCCTACGGAAGGGCGCCGGGTAGGAGACCTCACCCGCCCATGTCACGGGACGCCGCATATGGGAACTCGATGATGTAGTCGCCCATGCACTTGAACGTGCGATCCTCGAACCACAAGGTCTGGTCCTGTTGGGCGCCCAGGACGTCGTTTACTGAATCCCAGGACCGAATCCAGTTGGTTGTCAGTTTTGCGTGGACGGTCACCGATTCGCCTTTCTCGAACTTCGCACCCGCCGGGAAGAGCTCGGCGTCGCCTATCCTCGTTACTATCCTGCGGGTGACGGCCGGGTTGCCGCCGGACTGCTGGATATCCGTGCGGTTGTAGCTGTATCCGGCTGTCCCCGCTGCCAGCGCATAGGTTTCCGTTATGATGTATTGCCAGGAATTGGGTGCCGGTTGAGAGGAGTCGCTTCCCGAATACACCCACTTCCAGACCCAGTTCGCACCAGTTTTACTATAGATCCATCCAAACTCGTGCTCAGCGCAGTACTGCTGAACGACCACCGTTTGAGTCTGGGTTGCGGTGTAGGTGTACCATGCGTTGGGAGCACTCCCTGTGTTGTACTCCTGCGTGGCAGTCAGGGTCATGGTGAGCGTGTCCGGATCGTAGGCATAGGTTCCCCTCAGCCCCCAGCTCTGGAGAACTTGCGTGGTCGATTGGTTGTAGAAGTCGTCGAGCTCGAAGGTTCCATCCTTGTTGTACGTGTGGGTCTCGCCCCATTGGTGGTACTCTATGTCTTCCTTGAAGTGCTTGTTCCCGTCCACCGACAGGAGCTTACCGGCCATTCCTGGAAAGGTAGTGCCGAAGATGCTGTTCCAGAGGTCACAGCCGGAGAACCCAATGACCACCATGACGGCCACAAGAACGGCGCAGATCCTTCTCGTTTTTGCTCCTCCTTGATTTTGTATTTCACCCGCGGATCCTCAAGGGAGCGTACCATATTCCCGGGCCGCACGCAAACGCCGTCCCCGCCGGCGGAATCAGGTGAGCGGGTTCAGGCTTGGGAGCTCGGGGAATCGGGAAAAATCGCGGTCGGTCGTCCACAGGCTGTCGATCCCGTGCGCAAGACAGGTCGCTGCGACGCGGGCGTCGTGAACGAGCGGACCCGAGACGCGTCCCGCGGAGAGCAGTTTCCTCAACAGAGGCCAGTACACGTCCGCAATGCTTTCTCCAAGGAGACGAAGCCCTGGCGATTCGAACCAACACTCCACCTGCACCAGCGCATCCGCGAGGGGCGTGGGCGGCCGGTAGATCCCCGGGTGGGTAACAATGGCGATGAACTCGTGGATGCACGGCCAGGGGATCGCCCAGTCGCCCCTGCCTTCGCTCAGTCCCGTGAGAACGCTGTCGGCCTTCTCATGAAAGGTGGAATCCACACGGTGTGCATAGACGAGTATGTTCGGTCGACGGCAATCATCCGCCCCTGCCCTCGTAGGTGGCGCCGCGGATCCGCGCCCAGTCCCCCTCGGCGATGCCTTCCGCCACGCCCTCTCCCTTGAAGGGGTGCTTTTTCAGGGTGAATGGCGCCGCACCCTTTTCAGATGATGCGAGCAGCTGTCGAAGAGAGGATTCGACCACGTCCTTGAAGGTTGTCCCCCTCTTCTCAGCCTCTCTTTTTGCAGCTCGGAAGAGAGCGTCGGCAATATCTATTGTCGTCTTCATATGGGTAACCATATCGAATGAGCGTTCAGGGGTTAAGCCTCCGGTCGTCACCGCCTGTCGAGCCGTCCTTCGTGCCGGCCGGGGCCGCCGGCTTCTTCGTCAGCTTCCGCACGAGGGAGTAGATGCCCTGAGCGACCAGCAGGCCGACGATGATGTAGATCCACCACGGCATGTTGCGGCCGAATATCAGGACGTACACGTACGGCGCGACCGTCACGACCAGGCAGATGGCTCCCCAGAGCATCATGTCCCTGCCGTTCTTCCGCGCGACCGCGCGGATCGTCCTGTAGATCGTGTAGTACCAGAACGGCGCCATGCCGACGTACATGACGAGGAAGACGATCGGGTTCACCCCGTACTGCGTGCGCGCCATCTCCATGATGTCACGGACCTTCCCGAGGATGAACTGCACCATGTCATTCCGCCTTTCGCAGCGAGGGCGCGGCGATCTGGATCGCCACCGCGCACGCGAGGGTGCCGCCGGCCCCGACCTGCACAGCGAGCGGCGCCCCCCCCTTCTCCGCGATCGCTCCCGCCAGCAGGGAGCCGATCGGGAGCAGGCCCATGAAGAAGAGGTTGTAGATGCTCATGACGCGTCCCCGCACGGCATCCGGTGTGCGGGTCTGCACGAGGGAATTGGCGAGGCTGTTGATCGAGATATTCGCCGCGCCGACCAGGAGCAGGGCAAGGAGCGAGACGGGAAGCGCACGCGTGAAGCTGAACAGGACGAGCATCGCGGGAAAGAGGATGCTCCCCGCCGCGAGCAGCCTGCCGCGGAAGCGGAACCGCCCCAGCGAGGCGATCCCGAGCGCCGCGGCGAGGGCGCCCAGGCCGCGGGCGGACTGCAGGAACCCGTTGGTGCGCGCATCTCCGTGGAGGACACGCACCGCCCAGACCGGCATGAGGGTGACGTAGCACATCCCGAACAGGCTGAGCGCGCCCACGAGGGCGACGAGGGCGAGGATGCCGCGATCGTCCGCCACGGCGCGCAGTCCCTCGCGAATTTCCGAAAGAGCGGAGGATCGCCTCTGAGGCGGCGCCAGGGGCGCCAGGCGCATGGCGAGGAGAGCGGCGATCACCGCGACGAACGAGATGCCGTTGATCGCGAAGCACCAGCCAGGGCCGAACAGGGCGTAGGTGAGCCCGCCGATGGCCGGCCCGGCGACGACGGCGGCGTTGAACATCATCGAGTTCAGGGCGATCGCGTTGGTCAGGTCGTCGCGGCCGACCATCTCGATCACGAAGGACTGGCGCGCGGGCACGTCGAACGCGTTCACCACTCCCAGGAGGAACGCGAGCCCGAGGATGTGCCAGGGAGCAACCACGCGGGTGAAGGTGAGGGCGGACAGCACGAGGGCGAGAAGCATGCTGAGGCCCTGCGTGGCAACGAGGAGGCTTCGGCGCGGCACCCGGTCGGCGACCACCCCGCCGTACAGGGTGAAGACCCACATCGCGATTCCCGAGGCGAAGCCGACGTACCCGAGGTACGCGGCCGAATGGGTGAGCTCGTAGACGAGGTACCCCTGAGCGGCGGACTGCATCCAGGTGCCGAACAGCGACGTCATCTGGCCGAAGAACCACAATCTGTAGCTGGGGTACGAGAGGGATGCGAAGGCGCCCCGTGCGCTGCCGGTCATCCGCGCCATGACCGCCCACTATAGTCGGAATCGGCGTGTTGGAAAAGGTGCGGCCTTGCCGTATATTCTCCGTGGAGCATTCGAAAGGAGGCAGCGGGTGGCGAGCTCTCTCCAATCCTTGCGGGAACGAGAGATCGCGGAGCTCTCCGCGGAGGAGGCACGGCTGGAGGAGCGGGTCCGCTCGATGGCGGAGGGGCTGTCCGGCCTGAAGGACATCGACCTGGTCCTCACCCTCGCGAGAGTGAAGCTCGATCTCTGCATCCGGCTCATGGGCGAGATCGCCCGCCAGGCTTCCCCGGTGGAGCGGGAGGTGACCGGGAAGTCCGTGACCGAGCGAGCCTTCGCGGCCCTGCGTCTCGTCGAAAGCCTCGTGGCCGAGAACATATCGGAGGACCAGAAGGGGCTGATCGCCGAGCAGCCCCTCTTTGCCGAAGTGAAGGCGAGGCTGCAGGATTTCCTGCTCGCGGGGGGCGGGGGATTCCTGGAGGCCCCCGAGGGAAGCGAGCGCAGGAGCAGGATCCTATCGCGCGCCGTCGCCGGGTCGATCAGGAAGTTCATGGGCGAGGACGACCGCTACCCCCCTCTGGAAGTCGGCCGGTATCCGCCATTCGTGCAGAAGACCCTTCTCTTCCTCTTCCCCGTGCTCGTGCGCGAGAACCCTCAAACGCCGCCCTATGGGATCGAGGAAGGCGAGGAGACTACCCTCTCATCGCAAGCGATGAAGCTCCCCCTCTCGCAGGCAATTTTCTACATCGAGCGCGAGCTCCTGCCTGACCTTCAGGCACGGATCGGACAGAGCCCCGGCGATGCCGGGCTGCAAGAGGAGATCGGCAGGCTCACTGACCGGCTTGCCGAGTACCGCAGGCTTCGCTTCTTCCCCCGCTCGACGCCGGTGCTCCTCGAGAAGGGCTTCCACACCGACGGCATGACCGGCTATACGGCCGACGGCGAGATGCTGGTGCCTATCCCGCTCCCCGTGACATACCGCTCGGGCACCAACCTGGACAGGAAGATGGAGCTCGTTCGGGCGGAGATCGTGAAGAGGATCGCGGGACGGGGCGTGAGCGAGGAGATCGACAGGGAGTACCAGCACCTGAAGAGCCTGGAGAGCGGGATGCGCGGCAACTCGCGTCTCGCAAGCCAGAAGATCGACGTCGCGGTCGGGTTCCGCTCGCTTCGCCAGGATTTCCCCTTCCTTGCGCGCCTGGAGGACAAGCAGAAGTTTCGGGAGCTGGTCGATATCGTCAGGGCAGGCGGCATCGGCGCCTCGGAGAGGCGGATCGCCGGCCTGATCGAAGAGGACAGGGAAGCCCGCCGGGACCCGACAGGCTTCATAGGAATCTCTCGAACCTCTCCTTCGTAGCGCGGCAGACCGGGCAGGACTCGGGCGGCTCGCCTCGCGCGCACAGGTACCCGCAGACCTTGCAGCGCCAGACGGGGTACGCGAGGGAGCCCTGGGGCGCGGCGCCGGCGGGAGCCGCGGGGAGAGCGGCGCGTTCCGCAGGGCGCCTGTCGCGGATGCGGAGGGCCTTCTTCCTGCCCTCCTTCACCTCCCGCGAGACGTACAGGGCGCAGTAGCATGTCCCGAAGTCCGACAGGTCGGGATCGCGGTAGTCGCAGGGGCAGACGATGTCGAGGTCTTCCTCCCTCACCCCCGAGGCGAGCCTGCACGGGCATGCCTGGTATCCGTAGCGCGCCTCGTTGGCGAGCAGGCCCTCCATCAGGCCGAGGGTGAACGCGCGATCGGGGTTCAGATGATAGCCGGACCTCTCCGCTTCCCTGTCCAGCCGCTCGAGCAGGGCGAGCGCATCGGCGCCGCTCACGGCAGCTTCTCTCGGATCTCGGTCTCGTCGTACCCGCATACGGCGATCGAGTCGTTGATGACGATCGTCGGGTAGGACCCGTCGGGATTCCATCTACGGATTTCCTTCTTCACGGATTCCTTCTCTTCGACAGGCAGGAGGTCGACATCGACGTACTCGTATCCCACGCCGAGATCCTTCAACAGGGTCTTCGCCATCCGGCACCACATGCAGGTGCTGAGCGTGTACAGAACCACCTTCCCCTTCTGAGCTCCATCGACACGTTGGAACACCACCACGGCCTCCTTTCGTGAAAGATACCCCGGGATCGCGGGGCAATTCAACCGGACCCAGAGCCTGATTGGAAGTGAGATTTCACTGCCGGTCCGCCCTGGAGCATCGCTGGCAGCCCATTGGGCCTCAGATAGAGTCAAAATAGCACAATTAGTCCAATAAAGGATAACAGTGTATCACAATAGCCCACTATTTTTCTCGAATCTATGCTCTTGGAATTCGACATTTTCCTCATAAGTGTTTTGTCTATATAGAATTGAGCTACTTGTCCGAATTTGGCACGCTTCATGCATGAGAAATGGCGTGACACTAAAAACCAATAGGAGGTGCGATATGAACCTGATTCGTTTTCAGCCCGCTGCTCTTGACGTGATGGACAACGTTTCCCGGTGGTTCGACGACATGTTCGTCGACTTCCCGACCGGACGCTCGAGCCTGCCGGCGGTGGACGTGCACGAGACCGAGGCCGAGTACCTCATGGAGGTCGATCTCCCCGGCCTGTCCGAGAAGGACATCGAGGTGAAGCTGGACAATTCCCTTCTCACGATCTCCTCGAAGAAGGAGGAGAAGAAGGAAGAGAAGAAGAACGGCTACCTCATGCGCGAGAGGCGCGCGACGAGCTTCT
>Ga0315274_10011551_pt1 | contig 12653 bp, 8 predicted proteins | sample YL17G02_20_MG_FD_203700 | JGI IMG/M metagenome (GOLD analysis project Ga0315274, IMG submission 203700) | Sediment microbial communities from Yellowstone Lake, YNP, Wyoming, USA - YL17G02_20 | ecosystem: Environmental > Aquatic > Freshwater > Lake > Sediment | place: USA: Wyoming | collected... | reverse complement strand
GGGACATCGACGTCTCCACCTCTTCGACGGTGGCAGGGATCCACATTGAAAACACAGATGCGTATTTCATAGTCAGGAACTGCGGCCCGCACGACGGATACGGCTCCGGCTATGCCGGCATCTATCTGTTCAACTGCACGAACGGCGTGTTGACAAAGAACACCTGCTCGAACGACCTGGTCGGCATCTACTTCGAATCCTCGACCGGTAATACGATCAGCAACAACACCTGCACCGGCAACGACTATGCCATGTACATCTACGATTCGGACGGCAACACCATCAGCGGCAACGACTGCGACACGAACAATCAGTGCGGCATCTACCTCGAATCGTCGAGCAGCAACGCCCTGACCGACAACCTGTGCACGAACGACCAGTATGGCATATACCTCACTATAGACGCCGATCCATCGGACCTCAACACCATCAGCAACAACACCTGTCAGTACAATTACATCGGCATATTCCTCGAATGGACCGGCGAGAACACGCTGACCTATAACGACTGTACCAACAGCGATGAGGGCATCGCCCTCCTGCTGTCGGACGGGAACACCATAGCGAACAACAACTGCAGCTCTGAGAGCGATTGCGGCATATACCTCGAAGGATCGAGCAGCAACGCCATCAGCGGGAACAACTGCTCGGAAGACACCTATGGCATCGGCCTGATTTACTGGGAAGAATATGACGACGACCTAGAAGAATATGTCTATGTTTATTCTGACGGCAACGTCCTGGTCGACAACATCTGCTCGTACGACGGCGCTGGCATATATCTCGAATCAGCGAGCGGAAACACCCTGAACGACAACACCTGCTCGAACAACGGTGACGGCATATTCCTCTACTATTCTGACGGCAACACCATCGTCAACAACACTTGCGAGCTGAACGTGGGCGATTACAGCGGGATATACATCGAATCGTCGAACGGCAACATCGTGACCGACAACACCTGCACTTACAATTACGACGGCGTCTACGTCTACGACTCGAGCGGGAACACCTTCAGCCGCAACAACTGCAGCTCGAACGATGATTCCGGCATGTATCTCGAATATACGGGCGGGAACGTTCTCAGCGACAACATCTGCCTGGACAACTACTACTACGGCCTGTGCTTCGACTCATCGAACGGGAACACAGTGAGCGGCAACAACTGCAGCTCCAACGATGATTCCGGCATATACCTCGGATCGTCGAGCAGCAACGCCCTGAGCAACAACACTTGCAACTCGAACCTTAACTATGGCATGTGTCTCTACTCATCGAACGACAACGTGCTGAGCGGCAACAACTGCCCGTACAATGGCCGTGGCATCTATCTCTCCTCGTCGAGCAGCAACACCCTGAGCGACAACACATGCTCGAACAATGATGACGGCATCTACCTCTACTATTCGGACGGCAACGCCCTGATCAACAACACATGCAACTGGAATTATGGTTCGGGTGGTCCAGAATGTGGCATATATCTCGACTCATCGAACAGCAATACCCTCAGTGACAACAATTGCTCGGACAATGACCATGGCATATACCTCTCCTCATCGAACAGCAACATCCTCAGCGACAACAACTGCAGCTCGAACGATAACGATGGCGTATATCTCGCCTCATCGAGCAGCAACGAGATCACCCGCAACCATCTGTGCGATAACGCTCAATACGGGATCAATGTAGATTCCGGGTCCGGCAGCAACGCGATCTGTAGGAACACGTTCATCGGCAACAACGGCGGAGGTGTCCAGGCATACGACGACGGCACGGACAACCTGTGGTACTCCCCGGAAGCGCCTCACGGCTACGGCAACTGGTGGAGCGATTTGCAGACGCCTGATGTTGCCTGGCCGGGAGGGATTGTCGACAATCCATACGCGATCGACGGGAGCGCGTTGGCATCGGATGAGTTCCCGCTCACGACGGCGAAGAGCATCTCCCATGCGCCGATATACATCAACGGCAACAGCCAGTTCACGAACGCGAGCGGCGTGGTCTGGGGCAGTGGGACGATAGACGACCCGTTCATAATCGAGGGCTGGGACATCGACGCCTCTTCCGCGCACGGGATTCGTATAAAGAACACGAATGCATATTTCATGATCAAAGAATGCTACATTCACGACGGTGGATCTAGTCGCGATGGCATCTATCTATTTAATTGCGTGAACGGCACACTGAGTGAAAATACCTGTTTGAACAATTACTATGGCATATATCTCCAATCCTCGAACAGCAACACGCTGACCAACAACAACTTCAGTTCGAACAGCAACCTAGGCGTTTGCCTCTATTCATCAAATAGCAACACGCTGACCAACAACAACTGCTCGGACAATTACTACGGCATGTATCTCCAATTATCAAACAACAACACACTAATCGACAACAACTGTGGTTCGAACACTGGTATCGGGATATATCTCTACTCATCGAGCGGCAACACGCTGACCAACAACAACTGGTCAGGCAATTCCTATGGCGTGTATCTCCGATTCTCGAACAACAACACCATGACGAACAACACCTGCGACTCAAGTAATTACTACGGCATGTATCTCAGGGATTCAAATGACAACACGCTGATTAACAACACCTGCTCGGACAATCAGTATGGCATGTATGTCAGATCATCGAACAACAACGAGATAACCCAGAACCAGATGTGCAATAATTCTAGGTATGGGGTATACATTTCCTACGGGACGAGTAATAGGATCTGGAACAACACGTTCATCGACAACAATGGCGCAGGAAGCAGCCACAATCCTGCACACTTACAAGCATACGATGCCGGAACAGGCAATTATTGGAATTCATCAAGCTATGGCAACTACTGGTCCGATTGGACAACTCCTGATACTGATCACAATGGAATTGTCGATGCTCCCTACGTACTTGGTGGAGGTTCTGATGCAAGGGACGAGTATCCTCTCATCTAGAGTCGCCCTCATAATCGGATAAAAATCATCACATGCATAATTTGCGTATGGTAAACCGACTATTCCGTAACATCGGGGTGCGATATCTCATGGAATGGCAGATATCTCGAAGAGAACGTATTGAAGACCATGAACTGTAATTCTATTCTTCTGAATGTGTATTTTCATTTGTGAAGACAATATAATAGCCCCCATCTTTCTCTGCCGCTTCCATCTGCTCTTTGTGTATCGAATCTCTAACTCTTGCAGAGTTGCTAAAGACTATTCTTGCATCAAAACTCCTTCGTTTCTTCAATTCTTCAAGTCGCCTGCGATCAAGATTTTCTATGCGGCCTATTGGTCTAGCGGGCACCCCTGCAACAATGACCCCTGGTTCAACATCCTTCGTGACAACGGCTCCTGCCGCTACGAGCGCATCCTTTCCAATCCTCACGCCTGGTAGCAATACGGAATCGGCTCCAATAAACGCCCTTTCCCCAACATAGATGGGCGCAATCCACATTGCACTTATCCTGCTTAGGCTTGACCTATCATGGCAGAGGAGAAGGGCCTTATGACCAATTACAGCTCCATCACAGAGGGTTATGTGTTTTCCGAATCGCCAATCTAATAATGCTGTATTATCGATAAACACATTCTTACCGATTTGAATTCCCGGAGGGAGTGAAGGTCTTCCGCGAAGAAGCATTGAAATCAAATATCTGATTGCATGGTTTATGTCCAAGTCATCACCTTCATCTGTCTATCTCACTAAATTCATTTAATACTTCTCAATTATCCAAATTGATGAACGATTCGGATTACTCCTATCATGGCTGAGAAAGTCATCTTCATAATCCTGCCATCGGGATATTCTCCTAACAGACAATCGTAACCATCCCACTTCATCTATATATTGGAGGAGTATTTTAACTGGGCATGTTCTCAAATATGCTCAATGGCGATTAATTGGATACGATTCCATATTGGAAAGCATGTGACGGAGTGATCGGATGAATTGGCTTAAGAAAGGAACTAAGGAATCATTCTATCGCGGTTCTTTCCATATTCTGCTGACATCAATCGTAAGATCAGGATTCGGATTCCTGTTCTGGATAATTGCTGCAAAACTATATGCAAAAGATGATGTGGGAGTTGCCACGACTCTGATTTCGACATTAGGCTTAATAATCGTGATTTCTCGTATAGGATTGGATCAGGCCATATTGCGATACGCTCCGACCGGTGATAGATCGAGAATTATCTATACTTCGATTATTGTGACAACACTTCTCGCATTGGCAATTGGTATTTCAAGTATCGTGGTAATCGATATTCTGGTTCCATCACTGTCTTTGATAAAGGATTATTGGCATATTTTTCTACTATTCCTAATCGTCAGCTCCATGCTGACAATCATGGCAAGCGCCTTCCAGGCAATTCGACGAGCTGACCTCTCCCTCTTTCAGAGTCTCATCGATGGTTCAAGAATTGGATTTCTCTCGGCACTCGTGTTTCTCGGTGCATTTGGTATATTTATATCAGGTTTCTTATCATCGTTGGTTGTATTGATCTTTTCATTACTACTCTTCTCGCGACTTAATATACGCCCTCGTATGATAGATGGGAAGTTCCTCAAGGAAACATTTCATTTCTACTCTGGAAGCTTCATCTCGAATGTGTTTCTGACAGCCCCCGTCCAAATATTGCCACTGATCGTATTCGGGATTCTGGGGGCGGAATCAACTGCAAGTTACTATGTGAGCTTCATGCTTTTCAATTTGGTTCTCATCATCCCCGCTGCTACAAGCACATCCTTACTGGTTGAGGGCAGCCATGGAAAGGATTTGAAGAGAACCACACATGAGGCTATTCTCCTCTCCTTTGTATTGCTGATCCCTATCGCGATTGCTTTATTGGTATTCGGCGAGGCTCTTTTAGGAATTGTCGGATCTTCGTACTCTGCTGAGGGGTATGGATTACTATGCGTCTTAGTCATCTCAAATTTTTTCGCCATCTTCTTCCTCAATTACTCATCAGTTTTGAAGATTCAGGATAGAATGAAAGAACTAGTGATATGCAACGGCATTCTATTCGTATTGCTGATAGGTCTTAGCGTTATCCTACTTCCGATAGGGATTATCGGTGTCGGTTATTCCTGGCTTATTAGTTATGGCATTTGCAGCATTATGATTGTTCTTATATCGTTTCGGTATAATCGACGATAACTGCTAATGAAGTTTATTATGAAGGGAACTATAGGAATTAATTCATGTAATTATCTGTCGAATTTCTTTTATCATGGCATTGCCACAAATATCCGAAGAGAAATGGTCTCGATATAATTGCCCAGCTCCTTTTGATATGTTATTCAAGAGTGCATCATTCCGAAGTGCTTCTTTGACGATGCGACCGTAGCTGGTATAGTAGTTCGAAATAATCGCGTTTTTATTGTTACATATTTCTGGATGAAGAAGTCCTGCTATACTATTCGTAAGAACCGGTTTCGCGAAGAAAAGTGCTTCAAGGAGTCTATTGGAGATCGATCTACTCATTACTGGACATATGATCAACCGCGCTCCTATGTATAATTCCCTGACGATGTCATCAGAAAATATCTTCCCAAGTAATATCAAATTATATGGAAGTTCACTCAGATTCAGAATTTTTCTTGCTTCGAGATCGTTTGTTCCAAGTACAATGACTTTAACGTTCGGATTCTCCAAAGCTATTCTTAGTAATATTTTCAAAATGTAGATATCGAAGATTCTTGCGGCTCCACCCCTTGATGCAATTGTAATTGAAAATATGTAATCATCATTCTTAAGAAAATTTCTAATCCTGGTTTTCATTATTGCTTCTGTTTCAGATTTCTCTCTGTTCCCTAGAATCGCGTACGTTGGATAAATCAATGACGATTCGGAAGCCATCATCGATTTCATGAACTTTTTTGTTACATTATCCAGTGATATTACACTGTTCGATAATTTTACTTGTAACAGATTGTGAAAAACACTTGGTCCAAATAGCAACATTTCATGCCATCTCCCCATCCGTAGATGATCTACTAATTTAGCCGCTCGGAGCATTTGTACTCTAATCAATAATGGAATTTCGTGTGCTCTTCGAATGGTAGCAGCGGCATACCAAGGGACCTGGGGCGTTGAAATTATGAGATCAAAATCTGCATTACGTAAGAAATTAGGTACAGCTCTTCCGATTTCCATAATTCCTTTCCCAAAGGTCGGCATTTCAATTGAATTGAATTGGATTTGAACTTTGCCGATGTCAATAATAACGTTCTTAAGATTCTCATTATCAATTGTCTTCGAATAGATTGAGCCAATATTAAGAAAACTTACCTCAACCCCTTTTTTTTGCAGAGCCGCCGCACACCCCATCTCATGAATTGTATGATCGGATATCATTAACGCTTTCATCGTCGCTTCTCCAGAAATAGTTGTATCATCCTTTTGTCTTTCCTATGTATTATCGCGATCTACTGTCATTGAAAGGTATCTCGATGATTTGAATCTGTCTTTCGATAATATTGAATCGATCGATATTTCAAATTGGATGAGGGATATATTCACCGATTATTCTCGTATTGTATTGAGTATGAGTGTTTGTATTGAATTTGAATGTTCAGATGTGCAATTTTTTGCTATTTTTTCTTGCTAGAATGACGAAGCCAGGAGCGAAAGTTGGCATTTTCATCACAATTTTTCCTATTGTATGTTTTAATGGACCAAACATATTGAATTGTGGCCCCGTCATTCCTTTTATTTCAATTATCGAAAATCCTATCTTCTCAAGATGATTGCAGATCGAATTCAGATTGTATTGTGTTGTAAAATGGCCATAAAACGCTTTTTCCTTTTGAAATATTCTTTTATCAATCCAATATTCCGCTGAAAGATCATAGCTCCAGGGCACTTGACCTATCAGCAGCAGCATTCGGTTTATTATCGATGCAATATTTCTTGTTGAAACTAGAAATAAACCCCCGACTTTCAGAATTCGATGAGTTTCTTTTAGAATTTGGTCTTTATTGGAGACATGTTCGATAACTTCAATCATACTGGCGAAATCGAATGTACTATCGAGGAAGGGCAATTTTTGTCGATCCAAATCCAATGTTAAAGCTGAAATTCCATTTTCTTGTGCATCTCTGCAATTACTTTCAAGATAATCAATGCCATAAGTCTTCTTACTCTGAATTATTTCTGAAATCCAATATGTGAGCGCGCCATTTCCACAACCTAGATCTATATATTCTGATACTTCAAATCTACCAGATGCTAATACGCCATTGATTGCATCGATAACCGCCCTTTCGGATGAGAGTAATTCATCGTTGTTTAATGCAATTTTCGAGGTGGTTTTGGTCCTTAATGAACTTCTTATCGGAATGGAAGTTTCTTGCATACTCAACGGAAAGAAGTACTACACGCAGGCCATAAATATTTATTGATAGTCTTTAATGTTAATCATATCCCGTCATAATGATATGTCGCGGGGTCCGTCCATCAAATTATTTCAATCATTTTGGATTAGATGAGTATCTTAAATTAGTCGTGTATTAGATGAAAAGAATAAATGGATGATAGGTGTTTTGCATAAATAATCCTGAGATAATATACTGATACGGATCAATGGGGGTTAAATCATGATAAGCGAATCTGTTCGCTATTTTCTAGGTCTATTCAGAGGAAGAAGAATACCACCGAAAGGAACGAAAGTCGGAAAAGAGACCTGGATATCCCCCTCTGTATATCTTGATCCAATTGCCGGGGGTAGATTGATAACAATTGGCGATTATGTGAAGATCTCCTCAGATGTGAAAATATTGGTGCACGATGCATCTAGCGCGAGTAGAATAGGTGCGATTTGGGTCGCACCTGTCGAAATTGGTGACAGGTCTTTCATAGGCGCTGGAGCCATTATTTTGCCCGGGGTTAAGATTGGAACAGACACCGTTATTGCCGCGGGTGCAGTAGTTGCAAATAATGTACCCGACGGCTCAATTTTTGCGGGAATTCCAGCGAGAAATATTGGAACAATAAGAGATTTAGATGAAAAGCGAATGGGTGATATGAAATTAAGAAAATGTTTCTCAAGAGCCATCTACTATCGTCCAAATCTGAAAGAAGAGCAGATGCAAGAAATGACAAAAATAGCAAAAGATCAGGGCGGATTCTTTTTTATAGATGACACCTGAGATTGAACTAGACCAATCTAATGGAAATAGGTATCTCCTCCAGCTTCTCAACTATCCGCTTTTTGTTAAAAAGCCGCAAACCGTCCCTGAATCAAATATCTTTTCAAATTGGGGTGAAAGAATAATCGCATAACCACTCTGATTCATCCTGTATAGACCTCTCGAATAGATCGGAGTATCTAGGTAGAAGTCTCTTATCAGAATAAGGCCATCAAATTTGGTAAATTCATTTGTATGAAAATCTAATGGTGTTTGATTCCGCGCTCCGGAATAGTGCATATAAGAGCTAAAATCATTATCGGTCCCAATTATTCCATTATTGATTTTCAATAATTGATTGATACTGTCTATTTCGGATTGTCTAATAAATCTGGGCGAGACGAGATCGGACGAATATATCGGTGAATCATAATTCGCATTCATGTCTGTTATCATCAGAAATGGAGTAACAATGAAAAAGAGTGTGATGATGATGGCTGAGACCTTTCTCCTCCAGGATCTGTTGATGAGATAGGATGTGCCAAATGCACATGCCATTGGAATGAAGATATAACAATAATACATCCATCTATCTGCTTCAAATCCGAGCCCCAATATTTGTCCAAGACCTCCTACGATCAGAAAAATCAAACCCAAAGACGCCATCGCAATTGGATAGGTGTTTCTATCGCTTCGTTGTAGGCAATAAAGGAATCCAATGAGGCTAATACTAGCTATTAGGAATTGGCCCGAGAGGGTGAGGAAATATTCTATGACAGGAATCGTCTGTGAATATTCCTTCCCACCCACTGTTGAAAATGATGCATAAAATCCTTCATTCAGGAACAATACACCTATCAATTTGTCTAGGATAAATCCTGCCAATAACATCCAATATCCAATTATCACTATTGTCAAAAGCGTCACGCGTCTCCCCGTTAACCGATTATCAATGATTTTCTGTTTCTTCTTGAGAGAAAAGATCGATTTTGTTACATAGAGAAATATTATTACAATTATTGCAAAAAGCGCGGTAAGAGAGTGCGACAGGGCTAAGTCGAAGGTGAAAAAAACCATCAGAGCAACAATCATAATCTCATTTTCGTTCCTGCTCTTAATAATAGACCAGATAATTAGCAATACGAAAAGGAGGGCATATGTTGTGGGAAAGGCACCCAGAATTCCGTAGCCTATTGCAGTGTCAGCGAAACTGATCACGAGCGCAGCTATCAGTCCAGCTCTGATATCTTTGAAGATATCGCTTGTAATGATGCAAAGAAGACTTGGCCAAATCAGACCTTGAACAAGTGTCACGGCGACAATCGATGCGCTTTTGAAATCAATATGGGCAATTTCCATTAGTGATCCCAATGTTAGATGCATCAATGGAAAATTGGTATACGATGTGCTGGACGGGATGTTTCCGCTTCTGATGATTTCGGAAGTGAAGAACTGATGGTAGAATGGATCATCTGAATAAGTTCCTGGAATCATAGTCAATGGTACTATTCTAAGGATTGCTGAAATTATCAATATCTTGGGGAGAATCATAAAAATTGTTTTTTTCAGAGATGCTGAAAGGAATATTTCTAGTGAAATCATTCCTATTGCGCCTGAGACGAAAAGAAAGAATTCTATAGGTCTGCGATAAGGCTGCTGATTGAACATAATTGAGGAAAGAGCCAATATAATGAGGGTAAAAAAACAAAAATTAATTCCAAGTAAGATGGACCGAGGTGACCGACCCTGCTCATTATTGTCTCCTTCAACCCTTTTCTTTCTCCTGAACAACAGATACACCAAAATGAATCCTATTGGAATCAGCGTGAGAAGGATTAGGGCTATCACCGGTCTAGAATCTGGCAACTGAATAAACAATAATGAATCAATAAAGACTAATAAGATTACGCCAGCAATTGCAATGAAGAAGTCTTTATTACTCCCGCTAGATTCACTAACCGAATTCATTTTCTCTTGCATTTCATCACGCCAAATGGCAAGAATGGATATATCTTCTCCGTGTCTCCCAATTAGAATCTATATATCCCTCATTTTCATGATACATTTTCCATCGAATTTTTCTTCCGAATATCCTATTCCGAGAAGCATTAGAGCTGTCGGAGCGATATCTATCAACTCTACATTTTTTTTCCAAATTCCTTTGATGTTATCATCAATAAGTATGACGCCTTCTTCAGCATGCCCACCTGAGGCAATTTTGTGGTCAGCTGAGATTCCGAATAATCCTTCATTCAATTCCCATCCGACACCGATGTCATTTACCATCTCAAAGATCACGTCTGGATAAATTGATTTTACATATCTTCCGCTTCCAAGATCCTCTCTTTTTCTTACCCATCTCATTACAACTCGATTTGAATCCGGTTCTTTTATTTCAAGGAGAGTGTTCATTATTCTGTCTCTTAATTCTTCATACTCTATATCGGTCAAATTCTCTCTATTTATTTCAATTCCGCCATGGGAATATGATTTTATTCCAGCAAAGGACGAAAGAAAAGCTCTACTCTCAGTGTGATTGATCTGATCTGAAGACGAGTATACTCCTTTTGCTGATTTTGTAAGCCATTTACTCTTCGATATTAACTTCAATACCAGGCTCTCGATTTCAAGTTTATCCATCAGTTTAAGGATTATTCTTCGAACATATGGTTTCGTAAGTCTAAGCAGACTAGTTTCTGCATTTCTTATCCCTAGAAACCCTTTGCGCCTCAAATGCTCATTAATATTCAATGTCTTAATGGGCCGCATTTTGTGTCCATGGTCGCTCAGGATCATATGAATCGCGTTCGGAGACGCCGCGATAATCTTCCCAACTATCTCATCAATTATCTTATAATAAGCCGGGATCACATCTGCAAGTTCTCTCGATTTAATGAAGGTCGGATCACTTCTGTCGTAAAATCTCCAAAGACGATGCTGGATGATATCTAATAGGCTGAAATAGCAGAAGAAGAGATCACATCTCTCCTCATTTAATAGTCTAATTGTGATTTCTGCCTCATTCAATATAATATCCTTTCCGGAGTCCGACCAGGACTTTAACTTCTTTTTGCCTGGATAACCACCCCATAGATCTCTCATTTCATTTTGTTTAACAAATTCTTCTGAGATATTCTCGGGGAACGAGAGAATATTCCTTCGTGTCTCGATGTTATTTATTCGTTTCTCTCTTGGTGATTTTGATAAAATGACACCATCAATTTTCCAAGGTGGGTATACAAGAATGGGAAAGGCAAGAACGCAACGTTTTCCGCTTTCATTCGCATAATCCCAAAATGTATTTCCCTTTAATCTTTCAATATCTATTTTGGTTAAGTCGCTAAGATCAGAATCAAAAATATCATACACATAAAAAATGCCATGTCTCCCAGGATTTTGGCCTGTATATACACTCATCCAAGCGGGGATTGTATCAACTGGAAAAACAGACTTTAATTTTAAATCAGAACAGCCCTCATACAGTCTATTGAAATTTGGCAAAACCGAAAGGTTGGATTTTATTATGGTTGGATCCAACGAATCTATCCCGATAATTACGAGTTTCTTTCCCATCTACATCATCTGCACTAATGCTAGAGTCTTTCTTAAGATTTCCTCCCTAGCCGATTCGAGAATGCCAGTATTGTCAATCTCCATTGAGCGATTTGGATATCTCGAACTAACGTATGTAAGTATGGACTCATGTTTCATCGAATTTGTTCTTGCAAATTCCAATGATTTTATTTCAGTACTTTTTCGTGCCAACGAAGTTTCTGGAGAAACTCTGATAATAAAGAATATATCGGGTGATGGTAATAGGGCAGAAAAAAGTTTCAGATAATTATTTCTTCTCAGCTCAGAGAACTCGAATTCCCAAGAAATCGATGCGATTACATCATAGTAATACCTATCCAGGATCAGAATATCATTTTTCCGCTGAATCCTATGCTTAAATGTAAGGGCAATTCCGAACCTCAGATAATCAATGAGAACGATTCGAGGAAACCATGTTCTAAAGAACTTGTCTGCAAACGCCCCCTTTAGGCTGTATGCTTGTTTATTGCCCGATGAGATCTTCACCCCACCTTCATTTGTTCCTCCCAGCTTTTTAAGCATTTTCCTGACAATTGAATCATCCCCTGATAACCACCATACACGTAAAGGACTGAATCCTATCTTTTTTAAATCCTTTGATAAAAGCTCAGATAGTGTTGTCTTACCAGAGCCATCTGGACCGAGAAAACAGATTATCAGATTTCGCTTTAATTTATTAATGATGCCACCAATCCTTTGGAAGACGGTCACAACTCTCCTTCTTCAAATCATGTGATTCGTGATTCCGAGACGCCGACCTGGTTCTCGTATATCTTGTTGAGCTTTATTATGATATTTTCCCATGAGAATTCACTCACTTTCTCTCGAGTTCGAACCTCATCAACTGATACACAAGCTTCTTTGAGCCCATTCATATCATTAAAGAATCGAAGACCTTCACCCTCCTCAAATAACTCTGGTATGGATCCAAA
>Ga0315274_10011550_pt1 | contig 12654 bp, 8 predicted proteins | sample YL17G02_20_MG_FD_203700 | JGI IMG/M metagenome (GOLD analysis project Ga0315274, IMG submission 203700) | Sediment microbial communities from Yellowstone Lake, YNP, Wyoming, USA - YL17G02_20 | ecosystem: Environmental > Aquatic > Freshwater > Lake > Sediment | place: USA: Wyoming | collected... | reverse complement strand
CGAAAAGGAAGGTTCCCGCAACAACGACCGAGGTCAGCCTCGACCGCGTCCTCCCTGCCTGACCGATGCCGGACACCATCGTCAGCACCAAGAGCAAGATCAGGAGGTTGACCGGCGCCAGAATGCGGCCGTCGATGCTGATCCTCGGCACGACCAACGCTCTCGACGCGATCAAGCCCCCCAGATAGACAACGATTGCCAGGACCAGGACTCCGCAGAAGAGCGATTCCCTTCGACGCTCCGCTTCATCCGTTGGGGTCGTGGCGGCACTCCCGCCTCTGATCCGAATCCAGGCTGTTACCAGGAAGACGCCGACGACGAGGAATGCACCGAGACGGAGCCCCAGTGGGAGCCGCTCGGGCAGGAACCAGTAGGTCACAATGTCCCCAATGGACGCGAGCAGCGACAGCGACGGAGACAGGAGCGAGAGGCTGCGGGAGGTGGCCGTGCCAAGCACCAAGTGGTTCCGCAGCATCCAGGCGCCAGCAAACGACCCAAAGAGGAGCGCGTAGCTGCCCGCCGCCAGCAGCCGCGTGCGCCAGGAACCCCGGCCCAGCAGGACAAGCGCTACTAAGCTGGCGGCCGCGAGCATCAACCCTGCATAGCGCGTCAGGTAGGCAAGGCCCATGGCCAAGGCCGCCGCCACGAGACGCCAGCGAGTGCCGCGCTCCAAGTACGCCGTGAGAAGGACCAGTGACGTGAGCAGAAGCGCCAGGAACAGGGGCTCCGATAGCGCGCCGGCGTGCAAGGCAAGGAACTCGGGCGAGAGCACCGCAATCACCCCACCCACGAGGGGGATCCACCCTTGGCGAGTAGCCCAGAGCAAAGTCAAGAGGAACAACAGGATATTGAGTCCCTCAAGCGCCACATTCACCCAGCGCGCCCCGACGAGTGGATCGAGGCCAAGCCGGGCGAGCAGACTGAGAAGGAACGGGAACAGCGGGCCGAAGATGACCAGCGGCCGGACATCGTGACCGGGGCCGATCCAGCTCAGCCCATCGCCGTGAAGCAGGTTTCGGGCCGCGGCCACGTAAACGACGCCATCCCCTCCAATCGCGACGCCATGCCGCGTGCAGGCGAGGACCAGAACCGGCCCGGCAAGGACGAGAAGGACGGTGCCCACAACAAGCGACCGGTTCTCTCGCTCCCGAAGCCGCGCTCCAAGACGCTCAAGATGCACTGACAGTCCCTTCATCTTTCCGGACCCCGCGCTCGGGCTACCCGCCCGCGGCGCTCTCACCAGGAACCGGTCTACCAGGCTGCATAGACCACGCCGTCACTTGCCCGGACGGTCATGCGAAGACCCGAGGCCAGCTCGGCCTCACTCGCCAGCGCCCCTTGCTGTTCTGCCAGCGTGTCGAACAGGACCAGCACGGCTCCTTGGTCCGCAATCCGCTCTCGCATCGCGGCCAGCTGCTGCTCATAGTCTTCGCGGGGCGCGGCCCGCACCGGGTCCCAGCGGATCGGCACTTGAAAGGCCTGGCGACCCGCGAGCAGGTAGAGAGCGTTCAGCTCATTGGTGTAGATCGGCACCTGCGGGGAAAGCCCACGCACCCACTGAACGATCTCGGACGCCTGCCACTGCCGTCCCGCAAAGCCTTGCCCATCCGAGTGCAGGCGGCTTGCGGTACTCGCGCCTCGGATCGCGGTCAAGACCAGCCAACCGCTCAGCAGCAATCCCAGACCGAGCATGACCGCCCGTCCAGGACGAGCGTTGAGCAGCAGCACATGGACTGACAAGAGGCCCATGAGCAGGCTGGTGACGAATAGCGGTGAGAGAATCCGGTCGTCAAGCGGCGTCGAGGCATCCAGGAAGGTGAGCGACAGGCCCAACAGCAGAACACTCGCCACGGAGAACGCGAGCAACACGACGACGGCAGTGACCGCGTGTCCTTCTTGGGTCTGGCTATCCCTTCCCCATCGAGCTCGAATGAACACTGCGACCCCCGCCGCCAGGACGCCAAGTCCTACCACGACGGCCGTGCCAAGCCGGATGCCAGAGGGAACGCGGCCCGGGAGCAGCCAGAGGGAGAGGGTGTGGGCGGCCTCAAAGAGTTTCTCCGCCGGGATGGCATGGATCCCCAGCACCCTGTTTGTCGTGCTCCCGGCCGTGATCAGATTGCGGATCGCCCATCCGGCCGGAGCCAGCAATCCGATGCCCACGCAGATGGCAGTGTCCCTCAGCCGCCTTCTCCAGGGCCTTCCAGGCAGCAAAAGCAGAAGCAACGCGCTGGTCCCCAAGAGGGCCAGCCCCACATAGCGGACGAGGTAGGCGGCTCCGGCAAGAGCCCCGGCCGCCAAACCGCTCTGCCACCGGCCCGTCTCCAGGAACCGCGTCAGCGCCCAGAGGTTCAAGAGGGCCAGCACAAGGTACAAGGGCTCGGAGAGCAACCAGGAATGCACCGAGAGCATCGCCGGCGAGGCTAGAAAGGCGAGGCTGCCCAGGATTGCCAGTCCCAGCGATCCCGTCGCCCACAGGATCACGGCCCCGAGAAGGAGGAGGTTGGCCCCAAACAGAAGGGAGTTCAGGCCGCGAGCGGCCGACAGGGTGTCGATCCCGAGCGCCGACAGGCTGGCCAGGACAGCAGAGTACAGCGGCGGGAAGTGCGTGATCGGCCTGGCCTCGCCGGTGGCGGCAAGCCGGGCGAAGCCTGCGCCCGAGAGGATGTTGCGCGCGCCGCTCACGTAGTAGTACGAGTCGCCCCCGAGGCCGAGTCCCATGGGCGTGCAGTACCACAGCAGCATGACGCCTGCCAGCGCAAGGGGGAGCAACCAGATGAGGCGTCTCATCTGCGTCCTCTAACCGATCTTGGGGACATCTGCAGATGGAAGAGCACCGGAGAACAACCGCACGGCAAGCCAGCCTCCACTGGCCGGTACGTCGGACGAAAGGGACCAGGCGAGACTTGGTCGTTTGCGCAACAGGACCGACGCAGGCCTCATGCTAACACATGAGCAGGCGGGCCCGCGCGGGCGATTCATCGTGTTGCCCAACAGGCCCACCGGGGCCTGTTCCAGAAGAGGCAGATTCCCCGGATCGACGTAGATCACCCCATCGCTGGTCTGTGCCAACACCACCAGCCCTTCGGTGATCTCGGCCTCGGATGGGAACTCAGGGCTGGCCAGACGAGCCGTGAAGAGGGCCAGGACGCTGTCCGGCTGGCGCAGCCTTGAGCGCATCGCCTCCATTTGAGCCTCAAAGCCAGGCCTGCGACGCCCCTGCACAGGGTCAAAGGCTTCCGGCACCCAGTAGACGGGCCTGCCGGTCAGGAATCGCACGGGGAATGGCTCATTTGTGTACAAGATGCCGCTGGCCGGCTGGGCTCGGAGCCATGCAATCGTCTCTGAGTTCATCCACTGCCGGCTATTGAAGCCTCGCCCGTTCAGTCGCATATCCTCCAGTAGGCCAACGCTTCGCACCAGGTAGACGGCTCCGAGAACCGCGGCCGCTCCCGTCAGGGCCATGCGGGCTGGCCTGGGGATGGAGGCGACAATGAGCCATAAAGCGATGAGCACAACCACGTAGGCTGGAGACAGGATGCGATTGTCCAGCTTCGTCGCGGCATCAAAGAAGGACAAGGAAGCCAACAGCAGCCCACAGTAGGCACACGCGAACAGGACAAGGATAGCGGCTGTCTCCAACGATGCCCGGCGCAAATCGCCGCCCTCTGCCTTCTCCCCCGCTGGGCGTCTGGATCGACCCCATGCCCATGCCATTAGAAGAGCCGACGCTCCCCCTGCCGCCAGCATCAGCCCGGAACCGCTCCGGAACGGCAGGCGGTCGAGGGAAAGCCAACCGGCGAGCGTGAAGACTCCAAGGCGCAAGCTATCGAGCGTAGGCGGATGAAAGGTGATGGTGCGGTTGGTCAGAGAGCCCGTGAGCACCCAGTTACGCACATACCAGACAAGCAGCGGCAGCAGACTTACAGCACTGAATATGGCCAGGTCTTTGAGCCTGCGCCCGAGAGGACGCCGACGGTCGACGAGTATGGCCACCACCCCTGTTGCCACGACGGCCAAGCCCACATAGCGGGTGAGGTAGGCTAGGCCCGCAAGACCCGCGGACGCGACCAGAATCCCGGTCCGCGCGCGCTGTTGGTGCTCTGCCAACAGCCCGAGGCAGCCGACAAGCAACACCAGGAACAGCGGCTCTGACAGGGCTTCCAGGTGCACGCCGACGAGGATGGGTGAGAGGAGTGCGGTCAGCGTACCAGCCAGAGTCGGCCAAGCCTGGTGCGTGAAATGGTAGATCACCCACCCCGTCAGCCCAACAGTGCCGGCGAAGCAGACAATGTTGACCCAGGCTGCAGCGGACACGCCGTCCAGGCCCATCCATATCAGGAAGGCCAGAACCATCGAGTATAGGGGCGGGTAATGGAGCAGAGGGAAGAGCTGTCCCCCCTCTCCCTCCCAATACAGACCCCGACCGTTGCGCAGGTTCTCCGCCGCTGTCAGGTAGAAGGGCGAATCATAGTCCAGCCCCGCGCCTCGGGGCATGCTCCAGATCAGGGCGGCGGCTCCCAAGAGCGCCAACCCAACCAGGACTGGCCAGGTCCTCATCTGGCGCATCAGCGCTGGCCTCCACTGCCAAGCCCGCCGCGCACTTCGAGCATCGCGCACCGCTCCTCAGCCTGCCCGCCTCTGATCCATCGAACCAGAGCTCGTCCCCGAAGGGTCCTCGGCTGTTCCGAGGGCATGTCCGCCATACTCGATGGGGGACACAGATCTGGCGGGGCTGGGGGCAAGCGACCCGAAGCCCCTGGGATAGTAGAAGGCCTGCTTGAGCTGGCCGGTCAGCGGCCCCGAGAGGGCAAAGCCTCGATACGTCCCCCAGAACTGCACCCAGCGAAACCTCACGATCTCCTCCAACGTCCGTCCCAGCACGCCCTGCCGGAGCGCATGCCAGGCGTCAGTGACAACGTTGGAAAGGTAGAGGCGCACCAGGTCCACAAGGCGGAAGTGCTCGCCGGGATGGATCCTCCTCAACGCCATCGCCTCGCGGCGGTAGCGGTTGTAGACCGTGCGGGGGGTCTCGTTGTGGACGTGGATGACCTCGGCTTCGGCCGAGTAGGCCACGTGATATGCCTGCGACATGGCCCAGGTGGCCCACTCGATATCCTCCAGAGCCGGCAAGTCCTCGTCGTAGGGCCGGCGCTCCCAAAGGCTGCGCCGGACCGCGGCGTTGGCGTTGTTGCAGAAGGGATGGTCCATACGCGAGGTCGAGACCTCGGGAAACCACTTGGCCAGGATCTGATGCTCACTGAAGCGCGTGGTCTCGTCGCCTCGCTGCTTGCCGAAGGTCAGGGCCACCTGTAGCTCATCGAACGGCGCCAGAAGCCGTTCGAGCCAGTCTGGGTAGACCGGGTAGACATGGGCGCTGGCGATCACAAGGTACTCCCCGTTAGCCAGGGCGCAGCCGCGGTTGAGTGCCCGGCCGAAGGTGAACTCCTCAGGAGAAATCGAGACGATTCTCACCGGGTAACGTGAGGCGATCGCCAGGGTGGCATCCGTCGAACCTGAGTCGACGAGGATGACATCGATCGGGCGAATCGTCTGCTGAAGGATGCCCGAGAGCAGCCGGCCGATGTGCTTCTCCTCGTTGCATTCCCGGATCACGACCGAGCAGAGAGGCGCTTCCAGGGCCTTAGCGGAGGCGGTCATCGCTTGGGTCTCTCTCGGCAGGTTACGTCCCAAACGAGGGCCAGGGCTGACGGTCGGCCGGGCCGGCCCTTCGTGGACGGCACTGTCGAGTTGCCTCGCTGGCAAGTTTGTCTCACGGGTAGAGGAAGTCCTTCCCTTCAAGGATTCCCCCTCGGATGATCCCGAGCTCGGCGCCCACGTCCCCCAGTTCCTTGGCCGGGTTGAACTCCGATAAGGTGACGAAACCCGGGACCCCTGGGTAGGGTTCCAGGAAAGCCGAGAGATCGATCGACGCCTTGTAGAGCTCGAAGTAAAGGAACCTTCGAGCATTGACTGCGAACTCGGAAGGGACCGAGATCTCCGGGGCTCCCAGGAGATCCCTCAGCTGCGACAGATAAGCCTGGCGGTCAGATGGGTAGAAGACCGTCGGTATCTGAGTGTAGCGGGCTCTGGCGGCGCATAGCACCGGGGCGCCCAAGATCGAGGCCTCCAGCCCGATCGAGGAGTTGTAGACCAGGGTAAGCTTGGAGCGGCAGATCAGCTCATAGGAGCTGACACGCTCCGACGGCGGAAAGAAGACCACGTTGGCTTGCTCGCTCAGCCGACGGTCCCGCACCCACGCCGCAACGCTCTCCCGGCTTTCCTTGCCCGGCCGATCCTCATCCGGATGGGCCCGGATGACGAACAGACTATCGGGGTGGGCCTCGATCGCGGGCATCACGTCGGCGAGCCAGGCGAACATCTCCGGGTAGAGCGTGTTGGCGTGGATCTGGCTGGTATCGAAGATCACATTGGTGAAGATGGTTACGGTCTGGCGGTGCTCGGCCATCCGCTGCACGAGCCAATCCGGAAGCACCTGCATCTCCGGCCAGAACTGGATGCCAGCCATGGTGAAACGGCCGCGAAAACGTTCGCCCAGGTAGGCATCCAGGCGCTGATTCTGTTCAGCCCCGAGAGCGAAGTCAGCAGGGAAGTCCACCTGGCGGAAGGTCGCATGTTCATGCGAGAAGAACGCCGAGAGGGGCCGCAGGCCGACCTCGTGGGTCATGACTGGAACGCCCCTCCGTAACGCGACACTGCGGACGACCGCTTCCGGGTACATGATCCCGTTGAAGACCACTAGGGAGCGGGGATGCAGCGCCTCCAGAGCCTTCTCCGCCTCAGAGGCCAGGCTTGCGGCAGAGGCCAGATAGCGACGGAACAACCTGCGGGTGGGTTCATCATCCGGCAGATTGTGGCGGCGCAACGCCCAGCGGAGGCCTGGCAGGCACAGCTCGCCAAGAGGAAGCCCGCCGTGGCTCCAGGCGCCCAGCTCGGCGAGCGAAAGTGCCGCCAACTCCCGGTCGACCTCAGAGCCTAATCCCGCATTGTAAGTCAGCGAGGTCGCCATCTCTCTCGGATAGAGCCGCCCGCTGAGAGGCAGGCAGGAACTGCAGGGCGGATGGGCCCCGTAGTCCTGCCGGTTGGTGCCCAGCACGCATGGATCCAGTCCCTTTTGGCAGACGAGATAATGGACGGGAACGGAGACGCTCCGAACCGCCCAGGAGGCCAGGAGGCTGTAGGCCGCGTTCAGGCTGACGTGGTGGATACGGGTCGAGGCATTGAAGAACAGGACGGGCCCTTCGTCCGCCTTGGCCTCGCCTCCGAGCCCCCGCAGATAGGTTTCGACGCGCTCGATCTGCCGGACCAACTGTCGATCGGCGGCTAGCCTGAGCAGCCGGCTGTGGACTCGAGAAGCGATCAAGATGGATCGCTCTCCTGGTTGCCAGCCCTGCGCAGCTTGCGCAGCGATGGCTGCTCGCTCAGGTACACCTGCTTGACGCCGTCGCCCAATGCCTGCTCGCTCACCCGAATGTACTTGACCAGCCTCTCGAATCCTCCGGGCTCCACCGAGGCTGCCTGATCGGTGCCCCACATCGCCCGATCCAGTGTGATATGGCGCTCGACCATGCAGGCTCCCAGCGCCACCGCCACCGCCGAAGCCACCAGCCCAACCTCATGGCCCGAGTAGCCGATCGGGCAGGGAAACGCGTTCCGCAGAGTCTGGATCATGCGCAGGTTGAGTTCCCACGGCTCACAGGGGTAGGTGCTCGTGGCATGGGCGATCAGCAGATTCTCCGTGCCCAGGGCCCCGACCGCTCCCCGGATCTGCTCCATGGTGGACATCCCGGTGGACAGGATGACCGGCCGGCCCGTGGCGCGCACGTGCCGCAGCAGGCCGGTGTCGGTCAGTGCCGCCGAAGGGATCTTGGTGCACGGCGGGTCGAAGGCCTCGATGAAATCCACCGACGGCTCGTCCCAGACCGAGGCGAACCAGGGAATGCCGCGTTCGCGGCAATGACGATCGATCTCGGCGTACTCCTCCCGGCCGAACTCCACCCGCTCGCGGTACTCCAGGTAAGGGATGTAGCCCCAGGGAGTCTCGCGCATCTGGCCGCGCTGATCCGGCGGGACGCAGAGCTCCGGCGTCCGCTTCTGGAACTTGACCGCGTCCACGCCGGCATGGTCAGCGGCATCGATGAGCCGTTTGGCGATCGCCAGGTCGCCGTTGTGGTTGACACCAATCTCGGCCACGATGTAGACCGGGTGGCCGTCCCCGATCAGGCAATCCCCGATCCGTATCTCTCTAGCCATGGGCCTCCCTCTTCGCACCTTTCTCCAACAGCAGGTCACACAGCTCTCGCACCGCTCCCTGTCCTCCCGCCCGGCCGAGAACGAGATCGGCCTGGGCGGTTGCTGCGGGATGGGCATCGGCCACGACCACCGCACACCCCACCAGGGGGAAGCACGGCAGGTCGTTGACGTCGTTCCCCAGGTAGACTACACGGCCCGGTTCCATCTCCCGGTCCCGAAGCAGATCCTGGAGTGCGGCTCCTTTGTCGGCCAGGCCCTGCAAGACCGGCAGGCCAAGCTTGCCGCACCGGGCGGCGACCACGGGGTCCGTCTCGGTCGACAGCACAACCACCTCGACGCCCGCCTCCCGCAGCCGAGCCAGCCCCCACCCGTCGCCGCGATGCGCCGCCACCGATTCCCGGCCCTGCCCATCTACCCACACCCGGTTGTCCGTCATTACCCCATCGAAGTCGAGGACGAGGAGCCCAACCTGCTCTGGCAAGGCCCTCCGCCGGTGTCCAGGGGTGACCACCTCGAGACTGCCGTGCAGGACCAGCCACTCGGCCCGTTCCCAATCCCGGGGATTGTCGATGTCGACCGTGTAGCGCGGGTCGAGCAGCAGCGGCAGGATCGTCGCGCCGCTCATCGAGCGTTTCTCCAGGATCGTCCGGGTGCGGATGGCGTCGATGTGCCCGGTCTGCCAGTAGGTTGCCGGGAGCTGCTGACGCGGCATGTTGTAGGCTTCGTCGAACTCGCCCTCCAACAGCGGGTGCATCTGGCCGTCATGGGCGATGCGCCACATCTTGTACGGGTTCTGCCCCGCGGGAACGACGCCGCGCACGGAGTCGGCCTTCGGATGCGCCAGGAGGGTGGAGACGGCCTGGTCGACGCAATCCGGCGGCCGCACCGGCGAGGTGGGTCGGAGCTGCACCACCACGTCCGGGCGGAAGCCTTCCTCGGCGCTCAACCATGCCAGAGCGTGCTCGAAGACCGGCAGGTCCGGCGTCTCATCCCGGGCCAGTTCGCCCGGGCGAAGGAAGGGCGTCTCCGCGCCATAGTCGCGGGCGACCGCCGCGATCTGCTCGTCGTCGGTCGAGACGATCACCCGGGTGACCCTTGTGGCCTGCCGGGCGGCGGCCACGCTGTAGGCCAACAGGGGATGCCCGGCGAAGAGGCGGATGTTCTTGCCGGGGATCGACTTGGAGCCACCCCGGGCTGGAATGAGCGCGAGGACCTCTGGCTTCCCACTCACGTTCCCCTCCCATCCAAGACCGTCCTCCCGGCAGACCAATGCAGGTCACGCCTCCATCCGCCTGCGACCTCCGAGTTCGTCCTAGCTAGGCCGACCGGGCGCAAGGCAACTGGCACTTCCTGGGAACCCCGTAGCGGATAGGTGCACCATCCAAGCCGGACAATGGCAAGGTCCACCTCCGGGCTGGAGGTCAGATACCAGGCAAGGACGTCCCTGTCCGTGCCCAGGGGGATTCGCACGATCGAGGTGCCGGCCGGGACGGGCACGTCCACGGACCCTCCGCCCATGAACGACTCCGCAACCTCCGGGCCGAGATCCAGATCTGAGAGTTGATCATCGCTCGAGACCACCCACGGAACCCCGAAGACCAGGTTTACGTCACACTCGAGGAGGTAGGCCAGCGTGGCTCGCCTCTGGTGCCCGGGAATGGGCACGATTATTCCGTTGTGGGCGATCCAATGGTCGTTCAGACCGAGCATGTCGACAGTGTCCAGGTTCGAATAGTAGGCGATCGCGCCCACGGGATTGGCGGCGATGGTGACTTGCGTTGGCCCGGGGAATACCGCCGCCAAAGCCCGCCCGATGTCGTCCCACCCCTGATCGGGCTCCAGGTGGATCTCGAGTTCCCGGATGGATTCCACGCCGCCCGTCGGGGCCGGAGGCAGGAAGGTGAGCGCATGATAGACCGATCCCAGGACCACCAGCCCAGTCAGTGCCAGCCGTCCAGCCCTCGTTCCGATGAGTTCATCGCACAGCCACACGATCAAGGTGAAGATGAAGGGCAGGATCGGCGCCAAGAGCCGGAACTCGAGGAAGTCGCCTCCAATCTGCACTAGATAGCCGGCCCACATGGCGATGATCCCCACCAGTATGAACCTCGGGAGATCCCGGTTCCGCAGCAACCGGGGCAGTCCGGCTAGGCCGAGCAGTGGGAAAGGGATCAACAGATACTGCCTGAGGAATAGCCACAGGTAGTCCAGCCCCCATCGGCGCCGCGTATAGGACGCCACCTTGACGTAGTAGGTGTTCGGGAGCAAATCCCCGTAGAAGGACAGCTTCCAGGCCATCCAGCCCCCGACCAGGAGCGCGAATGGGGTCAAGAGGGCTACCAGCATGCGCACCTTGGAGCGGCCGTCGCCCCAGCCGACAAGCAAGCGTAGGGCGACCACTCCCAGGGGGAAGGCGAGGATCAGAATCGAGTCGAGGCGCGTCAAGACTGCCAGGGCTGCCAGGAGCGAAACGGCGACGAGCTGCCTGGCCGTCCAACCACGGGCGCGGAGTCCCCGAATCGTCATCCAGACACAGGCGACCCCGAGCGCCGCTTGCAGTGCGGTCTCCATGCCTCCGGCGGCCCATCTGAAGAAGGTGTAGTTGCACCCGAGGAGAAGAACCGTGAGCAGCGCCGAGATCCGGCTGCCGCCTTGGTCCTCCACCAGCCGCCAGGTCAGGATCAGCGTTGCGGCGAAAAGGCCCACGCCCACTGCCTGACTGAAAACGACCACGTCGATCCCCAGCAGGTGGGGGATGGTCATGATCAGAACCCAAAGGAAGTTCGTGTAGCCCTCCACGCGTTCGCCCGGGTTCCAGACTAATCCCTCCCCCGCAGCCAGATGGCGGGCGTACCGGAACGAGATGAAGGCGTCGTCGTGGATGAACCGCCCCTGCCAGGCAAGCCAGGACGCAGCAACAACTATCAGTCCAAGGGCGATGACCTCGATCCCGGGAAAGGCCCAGAGCCTTCCGGGCGGGCTCAGGCTTTGACCGGCGGATCGGCCCTCGGGTGTCTGTTCAGCCAAGGGATTCACCATGCCGTCCACCCTCCATCGACGACCAGATTGGCGCCGGTCATGTAGGACGAGGCGTCCGAGGCCAGGAACAAGAGCGCCCCGTTCATCTCGTCCTTGCGGGCCATGCGCCCAAGGACCGTCCGCGCCGAGTAGTTGCGGACAAAGGTCTCATCGTGCTGGTTGAACACCCCTCCGGGCGTGAGGGCATTCACGCGGATTTCGTTGCCAGCGTAGTAGGTCGCCAGATAGCGCGTCAGGCCGAGCACTCCTGCCTTGGTGACCGAGTAGTACACCGGCTTGAACTGCGCTGGCTGACCCGGCTTCTCGTAGATGCGCTGGTCGGGCCCGACCATTCCGTAGGTCGAACAGAGGTTGATGATGACGCCCGCTCCTTGCTGCAGCATCTGTCGTGCCGCCGCCTGCGAGCTCAGGAACATCCCGGTCAAATTGACTGCCAGGGCCTGATTCCACATCTCAAGCGGGTAGTCCTCGAATGCATTGGTGTGCTGCCCAGCATGGCTGGGATCGAACTTCGGATCGAGGGCGGCGCAGTTGACCAGGATATCCAGCCGTCCGAACGCGCTGACCGCCTCAGCCACCGCTCGCCGAACGGACTCCGGCCGTGTCACATCCAAGGCGATGGCGCGAGCCTTCTCCCCCTCGCACTCGATCGCCGCGGCGACCTCCTCGGCGGCAGCGCCATTCAGGTCGGCGACCACGACCGCAGCGCCGGCCCCGGCCAGCGTGCGGCAGAACTCTAATCCGAGGAGTCCGGCGCCTCCGGTGACAAACGCCACCCGACCGTTGAGGTCGAACAGATCATCTGCGCTCATCTTGCCCGCCTTGTACATGGTCTCCATCGATCCCCTCCACGCTCGCACCCCGAGCGGCCGACCGTGCCCTCCAGGCCGTGAGCAGTCTACTGATGTCTGCGAAGGTCTCCCCTGTCTGCCACATGCCCAGTGCACCCAGGAAGGTCGTGAGGACGTACCATACCAGGTAGGCCGCGAGTGTAGCCGCCAGTGCCGTCGCGGGGTCGTACTTGCCGCCGAAGGGCAACACGAGCGCCTGTTGACCAGCGAACTGGAAGACGCCGATGAAACCCGGGCTGGAAGGCAGCGAGATCGCCAGCGACAGCGCGATGACCATGAAGGCCGCCTCGACCACCGAGGCATCCGAGCGGAACGCTCGCAGAACACACCAGTACGCGAGGACGTACAAGCCCCAGATGCTGGCCGAGAGCAGCGCAGACTGGACAACCACCTTCGGCCGGGAAAGGGGCGCCAAGCCGTCCACAAGCTCGTGCCAGCGGGGCAAGGCCGCACGGATGAGAGCGCCGGGGCGGCGCTCCTCCAGCCGGGT
>Ga0315274_10011549_pt1 | contig 12654 bp, 8 predicted proteins | sample YL17G02_20_MG_FD_203700 | JGI IMG/M metagenome (GOLD analysis project Ga0315274, IMG submission 203700) | Sediment microbial communities from Yellowstone Lake, YNP, Wyoming, USA - YL17G02_20 | ecosystem: Environmental > Aquatic > Freshwater > Lake > Sediment | place: USA: Wyoming | collected... | reverse complement strand
TCCCCAAGGCCACGGGCGAAGCGGACCAGGTGCTCCGCGCTTCGGAAGGCTATGCCACGGAACGGGTGAACAACGCGCTGGGCGATGCGAACAGGTTCACCAGCATCTACCGGGAATACGCCAAAGCCCCGGCCGTTACCCGGAAACGGCTCTACCTCGAAACCCTCAATGAGGTCTTTCCCAAGCTCACTAAAAAGATCATTATCGACCAGAGCCAGAAGGGGATCCTCCCCTTGCTTAACCTCGGCGAGGAGGTGAAGAAGTGAAGACATCGACCAGGAACGTCATCCTTGTCGGGCTCGGGTTCATCGTGCTCCTCGTCCTGATCGACTCCATCTACGTTGTCACCGAGATGAACCAGGTCATCATCACCCAGTTCGGCGAGCCTATCGGCGGAGCCGTGACCAAGGCTGGTCTGCACATGAAGGTCCCCTTCGTCCAGAAAGCCAATTATTTCGAGAAGCGCTGGCTCGAATGGAACGGCGACCCGAACCAGATCCCGACGAAGGACAAGAAATACATCTGGGTGGACACTTATTGCCGGTGGCGGATCAGCAATCCGCTTGTCTTTTTCCAGAGGGTCAGGGATGAACGGGGCGGCCAGTCGCGGCTGGACGACGTCGTTGACGGCGAGACCAGGAACATCATCGCCAACCACGATCTGATCGAGATCGTCCGGTCCTCGAACCGCAAATTCGAATTGAGCGAGGAGGCGGCCCTCCTCGACCTCTCGGGAGTCATCGGAGTTATCGAGGTCGGCCGGCTCAAGTTGTCCAGACTGATCCTGGAGAATGCATCGAAGATCACGTCCGAATTCGGGGTCGAACTCAAGGATGTCCAGATCATGAGGGTGAACTACGTGGATGAGGTCCAGAAAAAGGTGTTCGACCGGATGATCGCCGAACGCCAGCGGATAGCCGCCAAGTACAGGTCCGAGGGCGACGGCAAGAGCGCGGAGATCCGCGGCCAGAAAGAAAAGGAACTGAAGAGGATCCAGTCCGAAGCCTATCGCCAGGCCCAGGAGATCAAGGGGAAGGCGGATGCTGAGGCGACAAAGGTCTACGCTCAGGCGTACAACCTGGACCCCGAGTTCTACCAGTTTATGAAGACGCTCGAGACCTACCGGACGGCGTTGGAAAAAGAGACGTGGCTGCTGCTCTCCACGGACAGCGAGTTCTTGAAGTACCTGAAGAGCACGGAAAAAAGGTAAGAGACCCAAAATTGCCGATAGGATTCTTACTTCTCAAGCGATGCCGCCGACTTCTGGCAATACCTGGAATTCCTGGGACACGATACCAATTCCAGAGAATTGGTTCATGTCCCGGAATTCCGACTCACGGCCTATTGGCAATTTTGGGAGAGACGTCCCTCATGATTTGAGATATTCGACAAGCGCGTCCCGGTTCGGGAAAAGGGTCGGGGTCCCGCCGGTGTGGAAGAAGACGACCCGCTCGCCCTTTTTGAAATAGCCCTTGCCGACGAGGTCGATGAGGCCGATCATCGCTTTGGAGGTGTAAACCGGGTCCAGGACGATGCCTTCCGTCCGGAAGACGAGGCGGATGACCTCGGCCACGTCCTTGTTGACGACGCCATAGCCATCCTTCAGATATTCATCGAGAACGATGATGTCTTCCCCTCTGATCGTGAACCCGAGTCCCATCGTTTTATCGGCCGCTTCGGCGATCTCCCGGACCCAGCCCGAGAAGATCTCTTTCTCGTCGGAGACGCTGATGCCGACGACCCGGCATCCCTCGGTCAGGGCCGCGGCGCCGATGAGCAATCCGCCCTGGGTCCCCCCCGATCCCGTGGCGTGGATGACGGCGTCCGGGACGAATCCCAGGGCTGCGGTCTGCTCCAGCATCTCGCCAAAGGCATTCACGTAACTGACGGCCCCCAGCGGCCGGGTCATGTCCCCCGCGATCATGGAGCCTCCGACAGGCACGACGTACGGCCGGCGTCCTTTTTTCCGCTCCTCGTTTGCGATCTCGTTCAGAAGTCCGATCGTTTCCCCAATGGTGACGACCTTGCCCTTGCGCCCCTCTCTGATCCGGATGTCTGCGTCCAGGATGCGCTCGAGCAGCATATTCCCGTCGAATCCGGCCGGGAGGTCATAAGATTTGAAAAGGACGAGGATGGGATCGACCCCGTATTTTCTGGCCGCCGCGGCGGTCTGCAGGCACCAGTTCGACTGGAGGCTACCCCATGTGATGACGGTGTCGGCCTTTTTTTCGAGGATGTCGGCCAGGATGAATTCAAGCTTCCGCGACTTGTTGCCGCCGAAAGCCAGGCCCGTCAGGTCGTCGCGCTTGATGTAGATCTCGGGCCCGCCTAGTTCGGCCGTCAACGCGTCGAGTTTTCTGAGCGGCGTCGGCAGGTGGATGAGCTCGACTCTCGGGAACCTGGCGATCCTCGCCCGGACGTCTGCCAAGGAAAAAGCGGCCATCTTCGCCTCCATGGATTTGAACGAAGCCTATTATCGGACAGAGTCGCGGTTTTCGCAAGTTCCGGGATTTTCACTCGACGATCTTGACCTCGGCATCATGGGCAAGTGTCAAATGGCCGTCGGTGATGATTTCGTCCCCCTCCTTGACGCCTTCCAGGACCTCGACGAAGCGTTCGTTCTCCAATCCCGGCTCGATGTACCTCCACTTGGCCAGGCTGTCCCCTACGACGAAGACGAGCTTCCGGCCTCCCCGGACAAGCACGGCCTCCTGGGGGACGAGGAGTCGGTCCCTAAAGATTTCGGCAGCGATCTCGACCTCGGCATGCATGCCGGGCTTGATCTCCCCTGATGGATTGTCGAGGTCGATGTGGACGCCGCATGTCCTGGTCTCCGGGTCTACCACCGGGCTCACGGCCCGGACCTTCCCCCGGAAGACTCGGCCCGGATAAGCGGCGAACCTGATGTCCGCCTCCCGGCCGGTTTTTATCCGGCCGATCTCGCTTTCCAGGACCCTGGCCTCAAGCCGGATCTCCCGGATATCGACCAGGGTGAAGAGGTCTTGACCGGGGCTGACGCTCTCCCCTATCGAAGCCTTGACTCCGGTCACGATGCCCTCGAACGGGGCCTGGACCTTCGTCTTCTCCAGTTCCATGCGGGCGATGGCGACTTCGATCTCTGCCTGGGTAAGACCTTTGGCCGCCGCCTGAATCTCGTCCTTCTTCATCCCGGCCTCGATAAGGAGGACTTCATGGGCGTTCCGGACCTTGTCGTATTCGGCCCGCCCGATCTCGCCCATGGCCAGGCAGGAGGCTGCCTTTTCAAACTCTTCGTTCGACAGGCACAGCTCTTCTGTCATCGAGCCCGAGGATTTCCGTTCCGGTTCGCCAAACTGGTTCTCCAAGAGCATCTCAGAAAGCCTGTTGAGCCTTTCGGCCTCCGCCTTCTCGAGCCGGAGACGGGAACTATGATCGTCCAAAACGACTAGAACTTCGCCCGCCCGGACGGTCTTCCCCTCCTCGGCTTTGACCTCTTTGACGACTCCGGGCACTTCGGCTTTGATCAAAGCCTTCTTCTCCGTGAAGGCTTCCCCGGGCGACTTAAGTCGGATGACGAGGTCGCCCCGCCCGACCCGGACCGCCTTGACCGGAAGCGGTGTTTCTTCGACCCGGCCGGCCGCGCCCGGCGCCGCCGGCTGATCAACCTCTTCGGCCGTCGCGTCCCCGTCGCGCGTCCGTCCGTTCTTCAGCATGAAGACATAGGAGAGCGCGGCGACGAAGATGATCCCCAGGGAAAACGCCAGGGTTCTTTTGGAAAAGATCATTTTCGTTCTCCATAATAATAGAAGATGGGAATGATGATGAAGATGAAGATCGTCGAGCTCGAAAGGCCGCCCACCGTGCACAGGGCGAGCGTCGACCAAATGTCCCGGCGTCCGGCATTGGCCTGGAGAAAGAGCATGGGCAACATGCCGAGGATGGTGGTCGCGGTGGTCATGAAAACGGGCCGGATTCTCTCCCTCGTCCCGGTGATGACCGCTTCCAGACGAGGCAGCCCCCGCTTTCTTTTGAGGTTGATGTGGTCTACGAGAAGGATGGCGTTGTTGACGACGATGCCGGCCATGAGAAGGACGCCGATGTAGGCCGAGGAGTCGAAGGGATAGCCGGCGATGACGAAAGCCGCGAAGACGCCGATCAAGGCCAAGGGCACCGAAAGCAGGATGATGAACGGCTGAAGCAGAGATTCATAAAGAGCGGCCGGGACCATATAAATGATGATGACGGCGAAGACGCCGGCGAACGCCATCCGGTTTTTCTCCTCGCCGGTCATCCGTCCCTCCTCGTCGATCGATACCGAAAATCCCGGCGGCAACTTCAGAGAGGAAAAGACGGATCTTTTGAAGGTATCGGCGGCCTTTGAAGGGCCCCGAAACTCCCACATGACGGTCTGCTGGAACCGTTGGTCCTCCCGATCGATGGAGCCGGCCACGGCCTTCTCTTCCAGGGTCATGACCTCCCCCAGCCTCAGGGATTCGCCCCCCTTTGTATTCAGGAGCGCATCCTGAAGATGCCCGAGGTCCATCTGATCGGCTTCCGGGAACTTGAAGACGATGTCCGTCTCTTTTCCATCGAGGAGGGCCCGGGTCGGCGCGCCGAAACGGCCGGCCAGGAGCGTCCGGACGTGGAAAAAGAGGGACCGGGGATCGACATCATACTTCCGGAGCGCCTCCCGATCGATCCGGAGGACGTATTCGAATGAATCCGGACGCCACCAGCCGAACCGGCTGGAGGTCGTCCGGACGTCCTTGGTTCTGGGGTTCCGCCTGATGGCCCTTTCCAGCTCGGCGGTGATGTCCTTGAGCTTCTTCAGGTTGTAGCCGGTGAACTTGATCCTCGAATCATAAAATGTTCCGGCCTCCAGGCTCGAATGATAACCCTGGGGGTCGAATCCGTAGATCCCGATACTGACGCCGGCGAACCGCGTGGCCAGCCGGATGAGCTCTTCCTTGAGGGCGTAGGGCCGGGATGAATTCTCGACGGCGGCTGGAAAGGAGATGGAAAGATAAGCGTCTTCCGGCTGGACGCGGGCGTTCAGCTCCTTCTCGACATCCGACTCCAGGACCTTGGCCTCGAACTTCCTGACGACGGCGTCCATCGTATCGATATCCGTCCCGGGCGGCATGCGGATGTCTACCGCCAGCCTCTCCTTGGAATACCATGGGAAAAAATCGCCCAGGGTGACTTCTGCCCGGAACCACTTGTAGCTTCCGGTGAGGATTGCGGCCGAGACGAAAACGATCTCAACAGGATGACGGAGGACGAACCTCAGAAAGCCGGGGAAGCGGCCTTCCCTGCCTTTCTTGTGTCCGCGCCCCTCCCCTCCCTTGAGCAAGACGGGGCTCAGGGCCGGAATGAGAGAGAAGGATACGACGAGCGAGGCCGCCAGGGCCGAGGCCATGACGAAGGCCAGAGGCAGGTAATAGATCCTCAGCCGGCCTTGAAAATAGGGAAAACAGAAAAAGACGCCGATCGTGGTCAGGGTCGAGGCCAGGACGGGAACAAAGACCTCCCGTGCTCCCTGGAGGGCCGCCCGACCGGGCTCCATCCCGCTTTCTTTCAGTCGGAGGATGTTCTCGAAGACGACGATGGAATTGTCCACGAACATACCGAAGCCCAAGGCCAACGCCCCCAAAGTCAGCATGTTGAGGGGGATCTTCAAGAGGTAGATCAAGTTGAAGGTGATGACGACGGAAAAAGCGATGGAAGACAGGATAAGGATTGAGGGGACGAAGCGTCTCAGGACGATGAAGATCATGAGAAAAACGAGGACCGTGACGATGCCCGCCAAAAGCTCGATGTGACCGAGACTTTTTCTGATCTCGGCGCTCTCGTCATCCACGGTCTTGAATACGAGATCACCGGGCAGGGCCGCCTTCACGGCCTCGAGCCGCCGCTTGACCTCCCGGGCGACCTTCAGCGTGTCGGCGCCTTTTTCCTTGAGGACGGTCAGCATGACCGTGGGCTTTCCGTTGATCCGGTTGATGGATAAGACGTCGGTGTGGGCCGGCCGGATTTCGGCCACGTCGGCGAGGCGGACGGGCACGTTCCCGGCCAGGCCGATGATCATCCGGCCCAGGTCGTCCAGGCTCCGGACGGAACCCGTCAGCTTGAAGATATATTCCTGCCCGGACTTTCTGATCCAACCGGCCGGATAGGTCTTTAAGCCTTCGTTGAGAGCGATATTCACCTGGTAGGGTTGGATGTCGAGGGCCTTGAGTCTACCCTCGTCGAAGACGACCTGGACTTCGGGGTCCGAGCCGCAGCTGACATTGACCCGGGTGACGCCCTTGACCGCGCCCAGCCCGAACTCCAGCCTCTCCTTGAGGAGGCCCCTCATTTCCTGAAGCGTGGCGTCGCCCGAGATGGTCAAGCTCAGGAAGGGATTGACCCTGAAGTCCTCGGGCACGAAGGGTTGGACGGAAGGGCGGACGCCGTAGGGCAGCCTCGCCCGGGCTTGGGCAACGGCTTCGCGGAGGGCCAGGTTGACGAATTCCATGTCGGCTTTGGGGTCGAGCTCGAGCGCGACGCTGGAGGCCCCGATCCGGGATTCCGAACTCACCTTGCGCACGCCTTTGACCGATGACGAGATCTCCTCGAGGGGCGCCGTGACCTGCGTCTGGACGATCTCGGGTGAAACCCCGGGCCATGAGGTCTTGATGTCGATTCGGGGGTAGTCCTCCCGGGGCGCCAGCTCAAGAGGCGTATTCAAGAAGGAATAAACGCCGAGGACCAGGAGGGCCAGGTAGATCATGGCCACGGCCACGGGGCGTTCGACGAAGAACTTCATGCCTTTTTCCTCTTCTCTTTGCGGGCCTCGACGATCTCGTAGACGACCGGGATGAGGACGAGGGTCAGGAGGGTCGAGAAGGCCAGCCCGCCGATAACCACGATGCCCAGCGGCCGGAGGAGTTCCGCGCCGCGGCCGATGCCCAGGGCCATGGGGACGAGGCCGATGAGCGTCGTCGCCGTGGACATGAGGATGGGCCTCAGCCGGACATGACTGCTTTCGACGATGGCCTCTCGGAGGCCCGCGCCCTCCTTCCGGAGCCGGTTCGTGCAGTCGACCTTGACGATGGCGTTGTCAACGACGATCCCGAGGAGGACGACCATGCCGATGGCGGAAATGACGTTCATCGTCTGCCCGGTCAGGCCCATGGCCAGGACAGAACCGCAGAGGCCCATGGGAATCGTCAGAAGGATGAGCAAGGGATGCACCAGGGACTCGAACTGGGCGGCCATGATCATGTAGTTGAGGAGAACGGCCAGGAGGAAAGCGGCGACGAGACTCCGGAAGGATCCGGGCATCTCCTCCTGTTCGCCGCTTGTGAGGATCCGGAAGCCGGCAGGAAGGGTCATGGAATCGATGGCCTTCCGGATCGCCGGCATGACCTGGCTGATCTTTTTTCCCCTCAGGTTGGCTGTGACCAGGAACTCCCTCTGCTGGTCATCCCGCCGGATCTCGCGCGGGCCGCGGACGACTTCGGCGGTCACGAACTCCCGAAGAGGGATGGACGAGTTCTTATAAGGGACCATCTCGTTGAGCAGCGTATCGATGTCCGTCCTTGACCCTTCCTCGAACCGGACGCGGATGTCGCACTTCTTCTCCATCTCTTTGAAGGAACCGGCCGCCCGGCCCCGGACGGCGTCGACGATGAAGCTGCCGACGACGGCCGGAGTGAGATCGCCGTAGTCGGCCAGGGCCTCTTCCCTGATCTTGACCAGGAACTCCGGCTTTCCCTCCCCGACGTCGGCGTTGATATCGGCGATCCCGGGCACGGTCTCGAGCTTGCCGGCCAGGTCCGAAGAGATTTGTTTCAACCTGTCGAGGTCGTCGCCCCTGACCTTGAGCTCGACCTCGGCGCTGGAGAAGGCCAGGAACTCGGCCAGCGTGGACTGTTCGCGGACGATGGAGAAGCCGACGTTCTCGAAGGACGGAAACTTCAGCCTCAGGGTTTCAATGAGGCGTTCGACGCCGGCCGGCGAGACGGTCTCGACGAAGACGCGAGCGGAGTTCAGGGAAACATCCGGGTTTATGGCCTCCATGCCGCTGACGATGCCGATCTGGGAATAGGTCAATCGCCTCTCCGGCCGTTGGGCCAGCCAGGTCTCGAGGGACGAGACGACCTCGGCCGTCTGTTCGAGGGAATAAGCCAGGGGCATCCTCAGGCTGATCTCGAAGGAGGACGTCTTGAGCTTGGGCATGAACTCCCGCTTGATCCGGGTCCCGGTGAAGGTCATGACGGCGAAGAAAATGAAGAAAGGCATGAGGACGGCCCCCTTGTGGTCGAGCGACCAGACGAGGGAACGGTGGTAAACGGCGATGAATCTTTCATAACCGGAATTGAAGGATCGGGCGATCCGCCGGAGGAGGGGCATGAACGGCAAACCGATAAGGTGCAGGGCGTAAGCTGCAAGCTGGAGAAGGAAGATCACGACGAAACGGATGGCCGACCTCGGGCCCTTGAACATGACCCGGGCGAAGCCGCGCGGCCGCGGCCTCCCGCCCGGAACGGGCAGGGCGACGATCATTCCAGCGGCGGTTTCCCGCCCGATATCCCACTTCTCGAACTTCCGCGAGGTCAGCATGGGGAGGAGGGTCAGCGAGACGACGAGGGATGACATCAGGGAGAAGGTCACGGTCAGGGCCGCGTCCTTGAAGAGTTGGCCGGCGACGCCGTGGATGTAGATGACGGGCAGGAAGACGACGACCGTGGTCAGGGCCGCAGCCGTGACGGCCAGCCCCACTTCCCGGGTTCCGATATCGGCGGCTTCTTTCATGCTTTTTCCGAGACTCCGGTGCCTGAAGATGTTCTCGGAGACAACGACGGCGCAGTCGTCGAGCATGCCCACCCCCAGGGCCAACCCGCCGAGCGACATGATGTTCAGGGTGATATTGCCGAAAAAGAGGAGATTGAAGGTGGCGATAATGGAAATGGGAAAGACGATGCCGATAATAAGGGGGGTTTTGACCTCTTGGAGGAAAAGGAGGAGGACCAGGAAGGCCAGGATGGCGCCTTCGATGATCTCGCCGGCAGTCGTGGCGATGGCTTCTTCGATGGACTTGGATTGCTCGGAGACGGTTTGGATGCGGACCTCGGGGTTCTCCCTGCGGAAGCCCTCGATGATCTCCCTGGCCGCCCGGGTGACCTTGACCGTGTTGGCCCCCGATTCCTTTCTGATGAGAACGCCGATGCTTTCCCGGCCGTTCAGCCGGGTCAGCCCTTCCCGCTCCTTCATGGAATCCTTGACCCCGGCCACATCCTTGAGCCGGATGACGCCCCGGTCCTTGGTCGTCTTGAGGTTGATCTCGCCGATCTCCGAGATGTCCCTGAACTCGCCCGAGACCCGCAGGGCATATTTGAACCGGCCCTTATGGATGGTCCCGCCCTGAAGGCCGCGGTTGAAGGCGTCGATGCGGCTCGAGACGGCCTCGACGCTCAGACCGTAGAGGGAGAGGAGGCGGGGGTCGAGTTCGACATGGATCTCCCGCTCGATACCGCCGGCAATGTCGGCCGAGCCGATGCCGGCCACCTGTTCAAGCCGCGGTTTGAGGAGTTCTTCACAGAACTCCTTGAGTTCGATAAGGCCCCGCTCTCCCGAGACGGCCAGGACCATGATGGGCCTGTCCTTGGGGTCGAGGGCGATGATGACCGGATTTTCGACGTCATGGGGGAGTCCGTCCCGGGCGCCGTCGAGCTTCTCCCGCGTGTGGAGCAAGGCAAAATCCATGTTCGTCCCCCAGGCGAACTCGAGGGTCAGGTAGGAGACGCCTTCCTTTGAAATGGAGTCGACGCCTTGGAGGCCGGGGATCCGGCTGACGGCGGCCTCGAGAGGGACCGTGACCAGGGTTTCCATCTCCTCGGGGGCCACTCCCGGGTACTGGGTGACGACGGAAAGCTTCGGATAGCTGACGTTCGGCAAGAGATCGACGCTGAGTCGGCGGAGAGAGACAAAGCCCAACAAGACGACGGCGATGGTGAACATGGCGGTCGTCACCGGCCGGTCGATCGAAAAGCGGGCGAGCCTCATGTATTCATTTCCAAAAGAAAAGACGCCGTGGAAATCAAGAAAGTGTCAGTGGGTCCTGCCTTCGGGACAAAAACGATCAGGGTTCACTGATTTCTTGATTGACTTGCCTGAGCGGTTGATATATGTTCCCCCGGCAGAAAGGGTCTCTTGAAAAGAACGAAGATCCCGTGGATCATATTGTGTCTGGCCCAGATAGCCTTTCTCTGTGGGTCGGGCCGGGCCCGGGAAATCGAAGAGGCGTCCAAGCCGGCCGAAAAGAGCAGCTTCGTCGTTCTCCCCATCGTCTTCTACACGCCGGAAACAAAGTTCGCGGGCGGCATCGGCGGCCTTTTCGCTTTTCGTCCCCGATCCGCCAAAGCCTCGGACCGTCCATCCTCGATCAGCTTCTACGCCATCATCACTCAGTTGAAACAGTTCCAGACCAAATGGGAACCCTCGCTCTACCTGTCCCATGAGAAATACCTGATCTCCGGAAAACTCACCTTGGAACGGTTCCCCGGCAAGTACTGGGGGATCGGAAACGGAACGGCCGACTCCGCCGAGGAAGATTTCAGGCCGCGGATGATCTCTCTCGAAGCCGCCTTCCAAACCAAGCTCTTTCCGAAGAAGCCCCTCTACGCGGGGCTCACTTTCGTTTTGGAGAACTTCAAAGTCATGAAAACCGCTCCCGATCAAGCCCTGGCTTCCGGAAAGATCCCGGGAAGTTCAGGCGGGACGATCCTCGGGGCGGGCTTTATCCTAAGCTGGGACAGCCGGGACAATGTCTTCTTCCCGAGACGCGGAGATTACTGGCAGCTGACCACCTATTTCAACGGAAAAACCCTCGGAGGTGATTTCAGTTATACTTCGGCCAAGTTGAACATCAGGCATTACATCCCCTTCTTTAGGAGCCACGTTCTGGCTTTTCAGGGGGTTCTCCAGCTCGCTCGCGGGAATCCCCCATTCAATAGATATGCGGCTCTCGGCGGCGATATGATGATGCGCGGCTATTACACCGGGCGTTACCGGGACAGGGCGCTCGTCGCCGCCCAGGCCGAATATCGGATGCCGGTCTGGTGGCGGTTCGGCCTCGTCGGTTTCGCGGGCGTCGGAGACGTCGCGCCGAACCTCGGGGCATTCCGTTTCGGTTACCTCAAGTCTTCGATGGGCTTCGGCATCCGGTTCAAGATCGTGCCGCGCGAGGGCGCCAATCTGCGCGTCGATTTCGCCTGGGGGAAGAACACATCGGGGGTTTACTTCACCGCGGGAGAAGCGTTCTGAGGCCCGGCGCCGGGACCGGAGCCCGCCGGGTTCTTCCCCGTTCCAAGGCTTTCGCGAATTCTGACGAACGGAGTAAAATGGTTATCGGAGTCGGATGCCAAAGGATTCCCTGATGCTGTCAAAAAAAAGTTCAGTTTTACGGATCGTCGTTTTCGCCATGGCCTTTCTTGACGCCGGAGCGGCCTTCGGGACCGGGCAGGATGTGGTCACCGAAATGAAGACGTTCCTGGCCAAGGACGCCATGCACCCCGGCGAAACCTTCAAGACCGCCCTCCTCCTGTCCATCGGCCCGGATTGGCATATCAACGCCAATCCCGTGAACGACGATTTCCTCATCCCCACGACGCTGGAGTTCCGGGAGGACGGGAATTTCAAGACTGTGAACGCCATCTACCCTCCTCCCCTCCCGGCCCGCTTTGAATTTTCGGAATCCGAAGTCTTTGTTTACGCGGAGAGCGCCCTCATCGGCGTCCTCATCAAAGTTGGAAACAAGGTCCTTCCCGGGATATACACCCTCAAGGGGGCCCTCACCTACCAAGCTTGCAACGAAAGCTCCTGCCTTCCTCCCGAGACAGTGAGCGTTGAGTTCAAGGTCAAGGTCGTCGACTTTGAAACGCCGACCGGGGAGGTTAACGCGGAGATCTTTTCGCGGATTCGCTTCGATAAGTAAGATCCGACAGGAGTTATTAGAATTCCAATCCGAGACCGACCCCGGCCGAAAACCCGCCGAGGTTGGCTTGGACCTCCAGGGGCCGGACGGAACACGTGCTCCAGGTCCCCTGAATATCCATGAAAAAGGGCGCCCCCAGCTTGAATACGAGGCCGGCTCGGACGACGAATCCGATGGCGCCTTTTTCCACGGTTCTGATGCTGTTCGTTTCTTTATACTGGAAGTAGCCCAAGCCCGCGCCCACATAAGGCATGAGCCTCCCGAGGGCAAGATAGTACTTCGCGCCCGCGGTCAGAGGGGCGATCCTGACCTTCGTGTCTTCCTCAGTGAAGATGAGCTTGCCGACCTTGGAAAAGTAATCCGCACCGGCCCAGACGCCGATCCGCTCGGTGAGCCTGAATCCCAGCTCCGCGCCCCAGATCATCCCGTTGCCGTAAATATCGCGAAAGACCTGGTCGGTCGGATTGAAATAAGAACCCCGGGCCTGGATGGTCAGACTCTCTGCCCGGACGAGTCCCGCGACGGCTGCGAATAACATAATCCCCATCCAAACGCCGCGCAATGCGTTCATTTTTTCGCTTTCTTTCTTTCCCCGCACAAGAAGCCCATTTTTCATCCCTTTTTAGGTTTTAGGTTCAGGGAAATCGACTTTAACGGGCTTCTTGGAAAGAAATTCGTGGCCGATGCTCCCGAAC
>Ga0315274_10011548_pt1 | contig 12655 bp, 8 predicted proteins | sample YL17G02_20_MG_FD_203700 | JGI IMG/M metagenome (GOLD analysis project Ga0315274, IMG submission 203700) | Sediment microbial communities from Yellowstone Lake, YNP, Wyoming, USA - YL17G02_20 | ecosystem: Environmental > Aquatic > Freshwater > Lake > Sediment | place: USA: Wyoming | collected... | reverse complement strand
CGGGGGTGGTCGAGGTTTGGCCGGGGGTGGCGCCGGAGGAGAGCGGCGGTATCGGCGAGGAGATGGTTCGTATGTCGCCGAAGCTGGACCGTAAGCAGGTTGAGGTCACAGAGCAGACCCGGCTGATCACCAATGTCACCAAGCCGACTCTGACGATCTATCGGCCGGCGAGAGAGAAGGACACGGGGACCGCGGTGCTGATTTGTCCGGGGGGCGGCTATTGGGACCTCTACTGGCAACTGGAAGGCGGGGAAGTGGCCGCGTGGTTGAACTCGATTGGCGCTACCGGCATTATTCTCAAGTACCGCGTGCCGCGACGACCTGACGAGATCAAGGACGAGATCGCCCCCGGTCTGCGCATCCCGGCCGGAACGCCTCCGGTCTTCCTCGCGCACGGCGGGGCCGATATCATCAGCCCGCCCGAGCACAGCGTGTTGATGTACCTCGCGCTGCGGAAAGCCGGCGTCCCGGCGGAGTTGCACATCTACGCCACCGCCGCCCACGACTTCGGCGTCCGCCCCAGCGACCATCCCTGCTCCACCTGGACGCAGGCCTGTGCCAACTGGCTGCGGCATCAGGGGTTCCTCAAACCGCCCACCCAGGCGAGGTAGGTCAAAGGACGGTTTTGTTGGGCGAGGCGCGTGTTCATCCCGCACCAGGCGCAGGATGAACACCAGGCGGACATCGCCTTCATCAGCATTCTGATTACGGCAAATCAGCAAATCCCTGACGGCAACAGCAAGATGACTGCCGTACGCCGACACGCACGCCGTACAGACGCAACGTTCTACGTCTCAACCTGTAAAGAAGGAGGTGCACCTATGAGATGTTTCCCACATTTGGCAGCCCTTGGAGTTCTGTTGGCCTGTCTGACATTGTCCGCCACATCCTATGCCGCGAAGAAGAAGCCACCCGCGCCCTCTGCCCGGACCTACACCATCATGGTTGGTGCGGAGAGTCCGCACAGAGGAGTCGGTTTCAACGCCTATTTCCCGCAATCCGTGACCATTCACGTGGGCGACACGGTCCAGTGGCAGCAGAACGCGAACGAGATTCACACCGTCACATTCCTCGCAGGCACGACACCGGCGGCGTTGATCATCCTTCCGCGATAGATCGGCGATTGACACGGCACATGAGTAACAGCGTGCCCACGCTGTAGCGAAGACGTCATGCCATCGTCGCCTGGAGTGCTCGCCGCAGCATTCAGGGACGCCTCAAAGAAAATGCCCGCGAGTCGTGGCGATGGCGGGTGGTTTCTGCTACCATCTGGCACGGTTGCTCTGCCATCGGAGTTTCTGCATGGTGCTGGAAGCCGGCGGGGAGCCTCCTGTGTCCGGAGTGTTGGTGACGCCGTTGGAGGCAACATTGGTCATGAGGCCGCACAGAGAATCGCGATTCACGAAGTGTACACTGCTGGCGGCTCTGTTCGCCGGCATCGCAGGAATGTCATTGACATGGGCGGGAGAATCGCCGTCGCCGGCGGGGATGCAATCGGCGCCGAGGCTCTGGGACACGGGCTCGCCCTTTGGGGAGACAGTCGATACGGCGAATCGAGCCACGTGGAAAGCCGTGCCCAGCGATCTTCTCACGCTCGAAGCCGATCCGCTCAAAGCCTCTTCGGACCCGGGATACTATGGCCGGGAGTACACCTTCAAGGGCGACGCGGTCGTGGAGAACGGCTGCGTGACCGCCGTATTCTGGTCGGGGAAGGCAAGAGTAGTCGTCTACTCCAAAGCCGATGCGGGCACGAAGGTCATCGAGCTCGTCCCGCCCCAGGCAAAGACCCAGCCGATGCGGATCACCCGCTGCGAGGTTCTGCGGAACGCGGGCGACGAAGTGGCCCTCGATGTCTCATTCTCCGCCGGCGCGGGACAGGAATCGTCGGCCGTCTTCGCATTCGACAAGACGCAGATCGTCGAGATCAGACCCCAGCCGGATATGAAGGGAATCAGCCTGACGGGTCCCATCGAGTACGGCGTCGCGCCCACTTTCGTAGGCGATGATCTCATCGTTGCTCCCAGACAGTTCGCTTCTGCGGATACGCTCCACGTCCCGGCGGAGAACCTCTTCCTTGGGCTGCTCCAGGGCGAGAATAGTGAGCTGGTCATGACCTGGCCGAAAGGCAAGCAGCAGATGAGGCTCAACCTGGGCAACAACGGGCAGGGGACACGACTCATCGAGTCCATTGACTTCGACAACGATGGCCAGAGCCTCTATCTGGCCCTGCTCGAAGCGCCCGGCATCTGGCACCGGGAGGAACTGAAGCCCTCGTACCTGGAAAAGGACGTGACCATCCAGTGGAAGAGGCCGTTCCCGGCGGAATGGACAACCCAATTGGATGAGGGCGGCGTGAAAGCCTCCTTTGCCTTCCGGCAATTCAAAGGGCAGATCTGGCGAGCCGTGGCAGGCATGTACATCTATCCTGTCTGGTTCAATGAGGACAACACAGTTTATCATCTGAGCAAGAAAGTCGCCCCCAAGGGCGAATCGCTCATCTACTTCCTGGAAGGAAAAGGGACTCCCGCGTCGATCCTGACGCCTGTGGACATGATGAAGGCGACTCTGGGCCGGCAGGTGAGCGACACGATTCTCGACCCCGCCGGCCGCAAGCTGCGCACTCATCACAGAAGGGCCGGCGAAGGGGTCCGCCGCGCCTGCACGTGCGGATGCACCGAAGCCATACAGGCGGCTTGCGACGCGGGCCAGGAGGTCGAGAGGGGCCAGTACGTCGCGGAGGCCGTGGACGATATGGTCTATTTCGTCAGGCGGCACGTGGCGAGAATCGAGGAGTACCGAGCGTTCGCCGACGACATGGTCAAATTCCTGCACGCCACCGGCAGTTCCTCTGCGGAGTTGAAGCCGTACCTTGACAGCATCGAGCAGATCGCCCGGCAGATCCCGCAGGAGTACACGACGCAGAAGGAGAACATCAAGTCGCTGGATTATGCGGATGAGCTGGCCCGCAAGACGAAGGCCCTGACGGCAAAGAAAGACCCTCAGAACCTGCCGACCTACAAGGACCTCAGCGAGAAATGGCGGGCGATGGGCGGCGCCCAGGACGGCCTCCTGGGACAGTATCACGTGCTCGTCCGAAAGCTGCATCAGGAGGCAGGCTACGGCTGCGTGACTGGGCCCAAGGCCGTGGAGGTGGCCAAGGAAATCCGAAGGCGCTGCAGGCAATGCCTTCGCAATCCCGACGGCTATGAGGTCTGGCCGAATTATTGAATGTGAAATACTGAATCTATAGGCATGAGTTGGAAATCGAGAATCATGAGACAGTCCTTCGCAACTGTACTTCTCCTCTCTACGGCTGTCGCTCTGACCCAGGGTTGTGAACGCAAGGCGCCGGACGGCGGCTCCAAGGCAACCCCGAAAGGGCCCGGCGGCACGGCAACGGAATCCCAAATCGAGATGGTCCAGATCCCCGGGGGCCGGTTCACGATGGGGGACAAGGACGAGGTCGATGCGCCACCTCACGAAATCGCCGTGAGCCCATTCTATGTGGACAAGCACCTGGTGACCCAGGAGCAGTATCAGAAGATCATGGGCGATAATCCCTCCCGGTGGAAAGGAGGCAAAAACCCGGTCGAGCAGGTGCGCTGGTCCGATGCCGTGAAATTCTGCAACGCGCGATCCCGCCTGGAGGGCCTCCAGCCCTGCTATGATCTGGAGACTTGGCAGTGCAACTTCGAGGCCAACGGGTACCGGCTGCCCACGGAGGCGGAGTGGGAGTACGCCTGCCGGGCAGGGACGCAGACGACATACTTGTTCGGGAGCGATGCCTCCAAGCTGGGCGACTACGCGTGGTTCGACAAGAACTCCGGCGGGCATCCTCAGCCCGTCGGCCGCAAGCGCCCCAATCCGTGGGACCTGTACGACATGATCGGCAACGTGTGGCAGTGGTGCAATGATTTCTACAAGGTGGACTACTACCAGGAGTCACCGCAGGAGAATCCCCGGGGGCCAAAGGAAGGCGAGAACAAAGTGGTCCGCGGCGGCGCCTGGAAGTTCAGTGGCGACAACTGCCGATCCGGGTACCGTTACAACGAGGCCCCCGGCTATGTGGATGTCTGCTTCGGCTACGACATTTACGGCTTTCGCTGCGTCAGGGCCGACCCCTCGCAGAAATAGGCTCTACTCAAAGACGAGGGTGCCGAACTTCTCGAACTCGTGAAAGCTCGGCCCGACGCGGGCCCAGTCCCAGCTTGTCTTTTTGCCGTCGTCATAGTCCATGCGATAGAAGTTGGCGCGCCAGCGAGTTCCGGACTGCGGCGGCACATTCTGCAGAGGCCGCAACAGGTCGTACGGGACGAAAACCTCCGCCGTCCACCCCGTCACAGCGGCGCCGGACTGCTTGATGCCGCCCGTCACAGCAGTGGCCTTCTGCGTCTTTCGCTTTCCTTCATAGTGCCAGGGCCGCCAGCCGAGGAACCTGCCCTCGAAGTTCGGGATGAGGATCGGCAGCTCAAAACCCAAAGGCGAAATCTCGTACTCGAAGTACACCGTGTACCGCTCGTCGGGCCACAGGAAGAACTCGAATACATCCTCGTTCCACAGGTCCAGGAAGTCCTCGTTCATGGTGGCGGTGATCTTGCGGTCCTCCGCCTCCATGAGCACGTACAGTCCGATCCGGGAATAGAGCACCTTGACGCGCGTTGCATAGGAATGTCCGCCGGCATCGCGCAAGTGCAGCGGCTCCCAGGCAGTCGTCGTCCACGCGGCTGCATCGCCCCTGCCGGTTACGGCGAAATCCTCCGTCTGCCGGACGCGCAGCACGCCGGCCGCCGGGGCCTCGCGGACCGCCTGCGAGGCGCACCCACACAGTCCGCAACCTGCTACCACGGCCAGAACCGGCTCCACGAGTACACGCAGCTTCATGATCGTTCCTCCCTTTCGCCGGATCGTACGCCCGGCTCAAAAATTGATCGTTTGTCCCTGCCGGTCGGCGGATTCATAACAGCCGAGGACGAGCTGAAGATTGTGCAAGGCGTCGCCGGCATCCAACGGCGTGTCGTTGACGATGGATTCGGCGTGCTTAGCGATTACCGCCTGGTAGATATTCTGCACCGGATCAATCCTGATCTTCTCTGTCCGGCGGAAATCGTCCAGCTCCAGCCGAACCTCCACCGGCTCGCCGGGATGGCCCGACAACTGAAACAACGTGCCGTACCCCCGGATCACGCCCTGCGCGCCGTAGATTTCATAGCCCAGGTTGCTGCTCAGCGTGCCTCCGAGCCCGCCGCGAGGCTGGTTGAACGCCACGCGAACCGTCCCCTGCACTCCGCTGCACAGGCGAAACTGTACGACCGCTCCATTCTCCACCGCGATGTCGAGCGTCCTGGGCATGTACACACAGGCCAGCGATAAGACCTCGCTGTCGAGCAGGAACTCCGCCATGTAAAGGCAGTGGCTGCCCACGTCGCCGATCGGACCGCCCCGCTCTTTTGGGTCGGCGCATCGCCAGCTCGCCGCCTCGTCCGGCGCGGACCCGTAGCAGAACTCCATGTGAAGCGAGATATCATTGACCTCGCCGATGGCGCCGCGACCGATGAGTTCTCTCGCCCGGTGGTTGTATACATTCTCCACCATCATGTGGTCCACCGCCAGGCTCAGGCCTCGCTCGCGTGCGGACCGCTGCAATCTCACGGCATCTTCCAGCGTAGTTGTGATCGGCTTTTCGATGAGACAATGCTTGCCCGCCTCGGCGGCGCTGACCGCCTCTTCCGCGTGCAGGGCGTTGGGCGAGCAAATGTCGATCACGTGGATATCGTTCCTCTCGAGAAGATCATCGAACGTGTCCACGATGTCACAATCGAGGCCGAGTTTCTCCCTGGCGGCCTGAGCCGACTGCTTGCGGCGGGTGGCCAGTGCCATGACCTTCATGTGCGGACTGTGCATATAAGCCCTGATGTGCTCTCCCGCGACCCAGCCGATGCCAAACACGCCGACCCCGTAGCTGCTCATGGCTCGAACCTCCTATTTGTGAATCATCCTGAACGACAGAAGTATCTTGCTGGCGGGTCTCCCGCCCGTCAAGCTTCGTGCGAATAATTTCACGCTTCCAGCGGGCGGGCTGGTGACAAGTCGGTGAGACGCCCTATACTGAGAAAAGAGTGCAGAATCGCTGTACCGAAGAATGTCGCGACTGAGGAGAGACTCATGGTCATTAGTCTGTTTTTCCTGCTGCAATTACACTTGGGGGCTGCGACGCGCGCTCCGGACGAGCTGGCGAGCGGCTTTCGCGATCCGCCGGAGTCCGCCAAATGCTGGACCTACTGGTGGTGGCTGGACAGTTACGCGACAAAGGAGGGCATCACGAGGGACCTGGAGGAGATGAAGCGCCAAGGGATCGGCGGCGTACTCCTGTTTGACGCGGGCGAGGGCAAAGGCTCGCCCGTCGGTCCGGTGTTCATGAGCGATGCTTGGCGGGACCTTTTCAAGCACGCCATCCGCGAAGCCCACCGGCTGGGAATCGACGTCGGGGTGAACTTGTGCAGCGGCTGGAACGCGGGCGGCACGTGGGTCACGCCGGAATATGCTGCCAAGAAACTCGTGTACGCGGAGGCGACGACGAAGGGACCAAACGACGTGACCTTGTCCCTGCCCCAACCTGCGGCGACGGACGGTTACTACCGCGATATAGCTGTTCTGGCATTCCGGACCAGGCGACCCGATCTAAATGGTCCTGTGCAAGGCAAGGAAGACCGCTGGCCGGGCATCAGGAACTGGGAGTTGAAGTCGGCCAACCGGGAGCTGCGAGGGCAGCCACCAGGTGCACAGTACGACGAGTACCCGGCCGTCGCGGGAGAGCAGGACTGCAACAGTGCCGAGGTCCTCGACCTGTCCGACGGGATGGACAACGCGGGCAAGTTCGTCTGGAAAGCGCCCGAAGGCAACTGGACAATCCTCCGGTTCGGCTACACGCTGCTGGGATCGAAAACCAAGTGCACCAGCCCCGGAGCCCAGGGCTACGAGATCGACTTTTTCAGCGCCGACGCCACGGACATGCAGTTCGGCCAGACCGGCGAGAAGCTGGCAGCCGACGCGGGCGACTACCTGGGCAGGACGCTCAAGTACTTCCATGTGGACAGCTACGAGTCCGGCGAGCCGACGTGGACGCCGAGATTCCGCAGTGAGTTCCGGGCCCGCCGCGGCTATGACATGCTGCCCTACCTGCCTGTGCTCGCCGGCAGGATCGTCAACAGCCGCGAGATGTCGAATCGCTTCCTGTGGGACTACCGCCGGACAATCGGAGACCTGTTCGCCGAGAGATACTACGGCCGGCTCCGCGAGCTCTCGCAGCGTCACGGCCTCGGCACGCACCCCGAATCCGGCGGGCCCTTCTGGCCCCATATCGACGCCTTGCAGTGCGAAGGCATCAACGACATTCCGATGGGCGAGTTCTGGAAGCGGATGCAGGAGCCTGACGGGCAGGTCTGGTGGGTGCAGGACTACGGTATTTGCGACACGGTCAAACAGGCCGCCTCCGCGGCGCACGTTTATGGCAAGCGCCTGTGCCAGGCGGAGGCGTTCACCTCCATGGGACCGAACTGGGAGGAGGACCCGTTCATGCTCAAGGACATCGGCGACCGGGCGTTCTGTGCGGGGCTCACCCGGAACGTGCTGTGCTTCTACGTGCACCAGGCGCGACTCGACATCAAGCCCGGCTACCAGTGGGAGGCGGCCGGCACGCACTTCGACCGCAATGTCACGTGGTGGAATATGATTCACGCGTGGCTGACCTATTTGTCCCGCTGCCAATTCGTGCTCCAGCAGGGATTGTTCGTCGCCGATGTGTGTTACTTCTACGGCGAGGACGTGCCCAACTTCGTGCCCGCCAAGACTCACATGCAACCGCCGCTGCCTTCGGGCTACGATTGTGACACGATCAACGCGGAAGCGCTGCTCGGCCGCATGGGTGTAAAGGACAGCAGACTGGTGCTGCCCGACGGCATGAGCTACCGGCTGCTCGCGCTGCCTGGCCGGCCGACCATGTCGCCGCACGTGCTCCGCAAGATCAGAGACCTGGTCCTGGCCGGTGCGACGGTTGTCGGGCCAAAGCCGCAGCGGGCCCCCGGCCTGACCGGTTATCCGCAATGCGATGCTGAAGTGAGACAGTTGGCGGACGAGCTGTGGGGCGATTCAAATGCCCGGTCTGTCGAGGAGCGCCGGGCAGGCAAGGGAAGGATCATCGACGGTAAGACGCTCCAGCAGATATTCCAGGATGATGGAATTGCACCCGACTTCGCATATGAAAGCGAGTTGAGAGACGCGACTTTGGACTATATCCATCGGACCGTTGGCGGGATGGAGATTTACTTCATCTCCAACCAGAAGAACCGCCCGGAACGGGCGACATGTCTGTTCCGCGTCGTTGATGAACGGCCTCAGATCTGGGACCCAGTGACGGGCGAGCGATGGCAAGCCGCAGACTTCCGGCAGGCAGGAGGACGCACGATATTGCGGCTGGAATTTGCGCCGCGACAATCGTGGTTCGTAGTATTCAGCGGACCGGCACTGCCGACGGGAAAACGACCGAACTTCCTGAAGCTCACCACTCTGTGTGAGCTGACCGGACCGTGGAAAGTCAGATTCGACCCAAACTGGGGCGGACCCGAATCGGTCACGTTCGAGAGATTGCAGGACTGGACCACGCGGCCGGAAGAGGGGATCAAGTACTACTCCGGTACGGCGACCTATCACAGGACATTCGACGTGCCGCAGAATTTCAGAAGGCAACTCTACCTTGACCTCGGCACGGTCAGGAACCTCGCCGAAGTGCGGCTGAACGGGGAGAATCTTGGTGTCGTCTGGACGGCGCCCTGGCGGGTGGAGACCGCCAGACTCGTACAGCCGAAAGGCAACAAGCTGGAAATCGATGTGGTCAATCTCTGGCCCAACCGACTGATCGGCGACGCGAGCCTGCCCCCGGAAAAGCAACTCACCGTGACCAACGTCCGCAAGTTCAAAAAGGATTCCCCGCTGCTGGAGTCGGGCCTGCTCGGCCCGGTGACACTGCTGACGGCAGAATGAGACCCCTGCTGTCCTTCGAGAGACGGCCAATCTGACTCACGCAGAAGACACGATCATCTTGGCGGTAGACTATCTGCGCTGCACCCAGATGAAATCGATGCCGACCTGCGGGTTGGCGACGCGGCCGGGCGCGTCCTTCCATTCAAGCGTCACAGTGTGGTTGCCGGCCTCCAACTCTCCGGGCATTAAGGCGATACTGCGAAGCAGGGTCCGGTACGGGCAATACAAATCGATGGCTTCCGCCTCGTTCCCCAGTTGGAGGGGCCGGCCGTCGAGATGGAAGGCAACCTTGCCGGACTGCGGCGTCATGGCAAGCGCGACGTGAATCTGTTGCTTGCCTGCGGATTGAATCGGAATCTTGAAGCCTTTGCGGTCGCCGTCTTTGGCGGGGGTCCAGGCGAGCAGCTTTCCCCCGGCCCACATCTGGCCGTCGATGAGTTGTGTCGCTTGCCTGTCCGCGACGACCTCCTCGGCGGCGAAGAACACGGAATTGGCGGCTCCGCCTCTGGCCGCCGGCTGCCAGTTCTCCGGCAGTTTGGGAATCCGAAGGTCGGCCGGCATGATCGCCTGGTGGTCGTCGGTCAGGCCGGGCCGTGCATAGTGATATCCGATGCGGGCGTACGACAGGCCCGGCGTCCGCTCGTGACTGAAAAGCTCCATCGTGAAGCGAATGCTGCTCTTGAAAGGAATCGGGTCGAGGATATGCCAGCGGTAGTTCGTGACGAACCCCCGGTTGCCCGGGCCGTCGTTTCGGGGCTGGCCGCAGTACGGATAGGTGAAAATGTCCGGCGACGACCACGAGTAGTTGAAGTAGTCCTCAGAGCCGGTGCCGAAGATCGACGCCGCCCGGTCGTCATCCACGAACACCTTCTCATCACCCTCGCCCCACCAGTTGCCGCCAGACGTGGGCACGGGACAGGGATTCATCAGGTAGACGCCCGTTCCGACGTAGACGCCCTGACCATGCGCCAGCAGAAACGGCAGATCCTGCACCTCGCGATTCGAGGCAATCAGATCGTGGTCCGCGCGCCATCGGGCCCGAAAGTGCATCGACCGGTCGTCCCAAGCGTGCGGCAAGGGGAGCACCGAGCCTTTGACGCCGACCGGCTGCTCGCCGCGATTGTATAACTCGACTTTGCAAGACCGCTCGAAGGGCATCACGAACCGGCACGTCATCGTGCCGTCCGGGCGCACCGTGAACGGCAGCGACTGGTACGGATTGACGCCCGGAGCCGCCCCGAAGAAATCGCCGACGGGCGACTGCACCTGGCCCCACGGATAGTCATCGAACGTGATCATGAGCACCGTCTGACGCAGAGCCCTGTCCAGGTCCTTTGCAGCCAGTTGCAGGGTCAGCCGCTCGATGGCCAGCGGACCCTCCAGCCGGACAAGGACCTTCCGCTCCGACGGGGCCAGATTCGCGTCGAAGGACTGCTCAGGCTGCTTCGACCGCGGCAGGAGATTTTCATCCGGATCGGAGAGCTTCAACGTCACACGATCGATCGTCTCCGCATAGGTGCGGATATCGTCGGGCCCAAACGACGTGACCGGCGCGCCCTGCTCGTACAGACGCACCTGGAGCTGGTAGAAGTGAATCTGCTTCGTGTTGCCGATCCAGACTACCCGCAGGCCCTTGGCGAATGGAACCGGGGCGTACGAGGCGTCCCGCTGATAGACTGTCTCGTGGAACCTGTCCGCGTCAACATCCTCCATCTGTGGGAAGCGGTCGTAAGGATGGCGGAAGAATTCGTCCGCGCTGCCCTCCCAGGTAGTCGTCTGCGAGCCGTCGATATAGACACGGACCTGTCCTGATATGGCGGCCGTCCACAGCCGGACAATGGCCCCCGGTCCCTGCACGTCCGCGATCAGGTACTCGCCGACCCCGTTGGCGTCCGGGGCCTTCATGACCTTTTCGAAATTTGGAATGGGTTCGCCGCCAAAGCCGTCGGAGTTGGCGAACCAGTCCGGCCCGCCCGGCAAACGGCTGCGATGGTCGTAGGAGGAGAACTGCACCGTGCGAAAGGCCGGCTGCGGGCTGCTTGCCAGGTTCACCAGGTCCGCCATCTCCTCGAACAATGTGCCCGTCGTAATGGCTCGTGGACCAGCCTGTGAGCCTGCGAAGACCGCAGATGAGCACCCCCACACCAGCAGAAACGCAATGCTCTGCAATTTCGAATCTCGAAACCCGAATTTCGAACCTCCGGCGATCGGCCTGTTTCTGAACATAATTTCCCCTGCCAGAATTCTATCCTGCTTGGAATACTGGAATCGTGGAACGATGGAGAGTAGTTTGAAGTGTAACGTGTAAAGTGTCAAGTCCTCAGACTTCACACCTCAGACTCCGCACTCCCAGGGGTCACGGCGTGTATCCGAGCCCGCCCCAGGCCGCCTTTTGGACCTGGATCAGGTCGGGATTGTCCTCCTGCGTGACTTGGAGATTGTCCCCCCGGCTGGCCCAGTCCCACTTGGCCATCAGCTCGATCGTACGCTGGTCCTTCCAGGCCCACCACTCGGAATGCCCATCGGCAAAAGCCATGGTCGTTCCGGCGCCGTGGCGGGCGGGAATTGGGTTCCACCACGCCGGCCGGCTCCAGCAGACCGCCCACGCCGCATCCCAATCCTCGCCGAAATCATCGATAAAGACGAAACGCAAGGCCGGCTCCTTGAGCCTGTACAGGTTCTTCGTCACAGGACCGCCGTCGAAGCTCCCCCCGTTCATCGAGTGGGTGCAACTATACGTCCGCATCTCCACTGTCCTCGCCACGGGACAGCGGTACACCTTGACATTCTGGACATAGCGAAAGAGTTGTCCCCGCTTGATCGCCTCAATCTGGGTGTCCCGCGGCGCATCCACCGGTCTGGTGCTGGACGGGTTCAGGATCCAGCCGGTTGTGGCGTTCGCGTTGGCCTGCGGCATATTGCCCGCGTGCTCCTCGCAGTACATCATCCACGCTATCGCGAGGGTCTTCGTGTTGTTCATGCACACCATCCGCTTGCCCTGCTCCCTCGCCCGGCTCAGCGCCGGCATCAGCAGCGCCATGAGAATGGCAATCACCGCGATGACGACCAGCAACTCAATGAGCGTGAAACCCCGTGTTCTCATCCGTCACCTCGAAGACAGGCGCCAGGCTGGAGGCTTGCGACGACAGGCACTGCAGCCTGCGAATCGACGATTTACCCTTTACGATTTCGGCTCACGCCCGCCCGGGCCGGCGACTGCAATTCGTAAATAGTAAATCGTCTTCCGATCTCTCCAGCGTTGTTGACTATTGTACCATCGGCGTAAATAGTCTACAATAGAAATTGCAGATAATTTTGGAGGACAAGAAGGAGGACCACACAGGCAGCAATGAGCGATACTCATCGGCAACCGATCCTATATCCGGGTAAAGATGGGGCCCGAGAAGAAACGCAATCCGCAAATCCGAATTCCGAATTTCGGATTTCGAGATTTCGCCCGCTCGCTGCGTTTCTGCGCGGGGGGTGGCTTGTCGGCCTGCTCCTGGCGCTGGCATTGCCGCTCTATTGGCCTTGCGCGTGTATCGGCGACAGCGTGGTTGTGATCAATGAGATCATGTACCACCCGCGGGCCGGTGAGCCGGAATGGATCGAGCTCTAC
>Ga0315274_10011546_pt1 | contig 12656 bp, 21 predicted proteins | sample YL17G02_20_MG_FD_203700 | JGI IMG/M metagenome (GOLD analysis project Ga0315274, IMG submission 203700) | Sediment microbial communities from Yellowstone Lake, YNP, Wyoming, USA - YL17G02_20 | ecosystem: Environmental > Aquatic > Freshwater > Lake > Sediment | place: USA: Wyoming | collected... | reverse complement strand
CCAAATCGGCAGTGATCTCGATCCGGTGCATCCGCCCCGACTTGGTCGTCTCCGGCCGCAGCAGAATCACTCCCGCGCGCATGTCCACGTCTGTCCAGCATAGCGCGCACGTCTCGCCTACCCTGGCCCCCGTCAAGAGCAGAAACCGCCACAGTTCCCGCCAGCGCGGCGCCCGCTCGCTTTCGATGAGCCGCGCGCATTCCAGCAGTGTCAGGTATCCCGTGCGCGCCTGCGCGGCCCCGCGCGGCACCCGCACTGGATTCCCCGCGCACCAGCCCCGCGCCATGCACCAGTTCCAAAAAGCCCGCAGGTGCCGGGCGAGAATTCCCAAAGAGGCGTCGCCAAGCCCTTCAGCGCGCTTGACGATAATAAAGGACCCAAAGCTCTCCGTTGTTATCGAATCCGCCGTGCGCGCGATAGCAGCCCCGTCCAGTGCCCACGAGAGCAAATGGCCGAACGCCCAGCCGTAGGTCTCGGTCGTCTTGGGCCGGTGGACCGTCCGCGACCAACTCAGGAACCGCCCGCAAAGTTCCCGCAGGTCCGGCCCGGGCGCAGGCTCCACCAGCCCGAACCGCCGCCGCACCAGCTCCGCGCTCGCCTCCCGAAGGATCCGCTCCGCCAGCCGCCGATCGCTCGTCCCGGTACTCCGCCGGCGCATCTTCCCCTTCTCCCGCCAGCACAAATACCAGTTCGGCGAACCCTTAAGTTTCCTCAACCAGCTCATGATCTTTTTTCAAGTTTCAAGTCTCAAGTCTCAAATCTCCCCCTCTGATCCGCGCCGCCGTCCACGACACCGCAAAGCGCGCGCACACCGCATCTAACTGTCCGTCCCTCCTCACTACCCCGCCTACCGTCTCCCGCCAGCAGGCCTCGAAGGCTGCCAGCGGCATGAGCAGGTTGCACGCGAAAACATTCGCATCTCTTCCATGTCTCCCTCCGTTCACGGGGGGATCAAAGGGGGGTCTGATTCTCCCTCCGTTCACGGGGGGAAAAAAGGGGGTTCTGCTTCTCCCTCCGTTCACGGGGGGACAAAAGGGGGGTCTGATTCTCCCTCCGTTCACGGGGGGATCAAGGGGAGCCTCCTTATATAAAAAATGCCAGAGTTCATGCGCCAGGTCGAACCTGCGCGCACACTCCGGCCGCTGTCTGTTCAGAATGACGACCCGCAGCCCGGGCACACTCACCGCCTGCGGCAATCCCGACCACCGCCCCTCCACCACCCGCAAGCCCAGGCGCCGCGCAATCCGCCGCACGTCCACCGGCAATCCCCACTCCCCGCAGGCAAACAGCAAGTCCTCAGCCAGAACCCCGGGATCCATGGCCCCCTCCCAAAGTGCTTCATGGAATCTTGATCTTGCCCCCCGCTGAACATTCACACACCACCCGGCCGGTCTGGGAATCGCGCAACTTCACATCCGAATAGCGCCGGTTGTCCTGCATGTAAAGCGCACAGAACTGCGCCAGGTCTCTTTTCTGGTCGAAAGGAAGCGCGCTCCATACCGCGCCGTTGACCTGCACCTCGCCGTCTGCCACTGACCAGCTCCGCACGATTCCCGCCTGCTGCGCCCGAATCAGGAGCGCCTCCCTCTCGCCCGCTTGAGCGGACCGCGTCTGATCCAACTGCCCCCGCCGCGCTTCATTCATCCGCCTCGCGTCCGGATCGTGGACGGCCATATAAACAAAGGCCGGCAGGAATAGCGCAAGAATGACGATAATCGCCGCCCGCATCGTTCGGTTCTCCCGCCGCCCTTGCGCGTAGTGTTTGTCTAAAGCGTCCATCCTATGTTCCCCTTTCTTTTTTCAGCAGATCTTCGATGACCCCGTCCACCACCCGCTGAATCTTCTCGATCTCCGATGGCTTCAGCGGCCGCGGCGTCTTGAAATAGAGCGGCTCGCGTACTCGTCCCTTCTCCCGATACATCCACAAATCCGCCTTCGGGTCCTCGACGATCCGCTTGGCCACCCCGATCCAGTCCTCGCGCGTCAGCTCCGGCCGCAGATCCTTGATGATATACCGCAGAAACCGCGCGAACTCCGGCCCTATCCCCAATATACGGCAGGTTTCCGCATTCTGCAATATCCCCTCCAATTCAGCCCTCGAACCCGCCCAACCCTCCTCGTCCGGCTTTGCCCGCAGTAGCCCCGCCAAATCTCCGCCAGCCACATCGTCCGCCGTCAAATTCAGCCTGAACTCGCGGTTAAGAACCCCCGCCACCTTCCAGTAGCTCGCCTCGCCATGCTGTTCATCCCGCTCCCACTTACTGTATGTCGAAAGCGCCACCCCGAAAAAGTTAGAGGCATCTAACTGGGGGACAATCCTCCCCCATTCCTCCTGTAAGAATGTTCTAACATTTCGTATGTTATTTGCAAAGCTATTCTTAGACATTCTCGCGCGCAATCAGTTTCATGGTCGCAGGTATTGACAAAGTACGTCCCGCGTACTTATCTTGTCCCCGTCATCGAAATCAGCCATCCCATGACCCAAACCCAAAATCCCAAGTCTCCCGTCTCAAGTCTCAAGTCTTCCCCTTGCGGACGCAGTGCGATGACACCCCCTTCCTGCCGTCATGGGTCTGGTCACGGGGATGGCCTGCGTCCGCTCCTTAATCCCACCGCCCCGGCCGGCGCTGTCTCCCCTCCTAAAAGACACACGGCCGGGGTTTCCCTTTTTTCCGTTTCCGACGTGGCCGCCATCCTCCGCCTCAAAACCCCGCGCGCCGTCCGCCAGCTCATCCGCGACCAAATCGGATACGTCATGGTCGGCCAGCGGATGCGCGTCAAACCTGCCGACCTCGAAGCCTACCTCGAGCGTCAGCATGTCAGCTCCATCCGCGCCCGCGCCCGCACACTCCTCCGCCCAATATCGCCCCGTTTGCCCAAAAAAGCAAGCCCCCGGAGGGTCAAATGAATTTCTGTCTGGATCCCGTAGGGACACAGCCTGCTGTGTCCGCCCCTTCCGCCGAGCAGGAGGCAAGCGGGCTTCAGCCCCTTGCGCCACCCTGCCGGAATCTTCCGTCCGAACCCGTCTCCCCGCGCCAACTCTATCTCCGTTACTGTCAAAATCTCGATGCTGCACAGCTCGCCGCATCCGCACCGCATCGGGTCTTCGAACTTTTCCATTCCGCGAAGAGACCCGTCCGGCTAATGTCCCCCTTTCCCAATGCGGTTACTCTGGAAGACCTTCCCCATCTTGCCGCCGCCATGCTCGATTGCGGCCTCGACCCGCAACCCTTCTTCGCCGCCCTCATGGATCAGGCCGAATCCGCCGGCAAACGCCTCCACGAACAAACGCGATGAAACCGCCCCGCGTCACCACCTACACCTGCCGCATCCGCATCCCCATCGCCACGCTCTTCCCGTGGCACGGCATCATCACGCCGGATATGTACGCCGGCCGCCTCATCGCCCTCTGTGTCGAGGGCCGCGACCTCTTCCTCACCTTCCAGCGCCGTCTCCCCTGGTGGCAGCGTATCTTTCACCGTCCCGTCCGTGTAGGGCGGGTCTAAGGTCTTCCGAGACCCACGTCTGCCGTCTTCAAGTCTCAAGTCTCAAATCTCAAGTCTTCTTCCGGAGTCCCCATGTCCAAACCTAAACACTCTTCCCGCGAAATCGGCCGCGCCCTCAGCGAGCAGGATCACCACATCCTCCTCCACCGCCTCCAGCTCGACCGCTCCCTGCTCGGCCTCCGCAACCTCGCCCTCTACCTCTTTCTCTACTTCACCGGCCTCCGTATCGGCGAGGCCCTCTCCCTCCAGATCGGTCAGGTCTTCGACGATGTTCAGGTCCGCTCGAGAGGATTTCTGCCCGCCGAACGCACCAAGGGCAAGAAACACGGCCGCAAATTCTGCCTGCATGACAGCAAGGGCCTCCTCCGCCAGGCCCTGCGCGATTACTTCCTCGCCCGCTGCAAGCAGGTCGCCTATCCCCAGCCCGCCGATCCCCTCTTCCTCAGCACCCGGCCGGGCAATCCCCCCGCCGCCGTGGACTGCTCCGTCGTCCGCCGCTGGTTCGCCGAGCTGCAGGGAAAAAAAGGCTGCAACTTCATGTTCCCCTACCGCCTCCACGACCTCCGCCATACCGCCATCACCCGCTACGACCAGAAAAGCGGCCATGACCTCAAACTCACACAGGAAATGAGCGGCCACTCCCGCATCGAAAACCTCCTCCGTTACACCCACCCCGACGACGCCGACCACCTCGCCGTCGCCGCCCGACTGTAACGGAAGCGCCATGAACAAGACGAAAATCGAATGGTGCCACCGCACCTGGAACCCCGTCATCGGCTGCTCCAAAGTCTCCGAGGGCTGCGAAAATTGCTATGCTGCGACCATGGCGAAGCGACTCGAAGCTATGGGCAAACCAGAATATGCCGGGATTACCCTCGATATCGGCTTCGGCATGAACGAATGGTCTGAACTTGTCTCTTGCGTCGAATCCCGCCTCACAGAGCCCCTCCGCCTCCGCAAACCCTCCCGCATCTTCGTCTGTTCCATGTCCGACCTCTTCCACGAGAAAGTCCCGCTCGAATTCATCGCCGACATTTTCAATATCATGGCTTACTGCCCACGACACACCTTTCTCTCTCTGACCAAGCGGCCAGCTTGCATGCTCCGCATATTGGACGATATGATGTCCGGTGAGCATTCTCTCGGTAATGCCGATTGGCCACTGCCCAATGTCTGGCTCGGTGTCACCGCCGAAAACCAACACCGCGCCGACGAACGCATCCCGATTCTGCTCCAAACCCCCGCCGCCCTCCGCTTCGTCTCCTGCGAACCCATGCTCGAACCGATTTTTCTCCCTCCGTTCACGGGGGGACAAAAGGGGGGTTCTGAAATCGCATGGGTCATCTGCGGCGGCGAGACTGGCCCCCACGCCCGCCCCTTCAGTCTCGACTGGGCACGCTCCCTCCGCGATCAATGCGCCGCCGCCGGCATCCCCTTCTTCATGAAACAGGGCGGCGATTTTCTCTTTCGACGCGGTGCAACATTTGAAGATTTGCCCGCCGACCTCCAAATCCGCCAGCATCCGAAAGTGTAGCCCGCTCTTTTTTCCCTCCGTTTACGGGGGGACTAAGGGGGGTCTTCCGCCGAGCCGGCTTAGGTCTTCGTAGCTTGCCAGAATCCGCTCTTCCTATTGGCTTCTTGGCTTTTGGGCCCGACGGGCACAGCCGCTTGACCGCTGCTGCGCCCCCCAACGATACGAGATTTAGAATGTCTCAACGATCTGAAAAACGATCCCAATGTCCGCACTGCGGCGAGTGGTTCCACTATCTCGGACTTGCCAGTCACCGGGCGCGTTGTCGAGAACGAAGGCTACGCAAAGACAAGATCGTTACCGAGGCACTTGCGGGGCGTTGCGGCTTGCCAACGGACGTATGCTTACCCGGGCTTTCGTCGGGCGCAGAGAGAGAAGGTCTTCCGTAACCCACACGGAATCCGCTCTTCCTTTTGGCTTTTTGGCTTTTTGAGCTTTTAACCTCGGGCGGGGGGCGATGTCCGCCGAAATCGTTCCGTCGCCATGCGCATGGATGGATGTCAACGACTAATCCCTCAGACGGAGCTCCTCGCGGTGCCCCCCCCCGGGGGGTTGAGCTAATTCTCGCCATCTTCTGCCTTTTGTCTTTCGGACTTCATCATTCATCGTTCATCCTTCATCATTTCCCCCCCCCGTGCCCCTCTCCCTCCGCATCGAAAACGCCACCGAGCGCATCCGCACCGGCCAGCCCGCCATCTGCGCCGGCTGCGGTGCCGTCATTCTCCCCGGCTCCCCCTACACCGAGGTCTGGGCCATCCTCGATCCCGACGTCCGCGTCAACATCCTGCCCCTCTGCCATTCCTGCCGAGGCCCCGATCATAACCGCCTCGTCGGCAAAATCTTCGAGCACGCCGTCCATCAACTCGAGCATCAGCCGCCGTCTCTCCTAACCTCCTTCGAACGCGCGCTCGCCGTGGCCCTCTCGGCCATCGCCCCCCAACCCCCGACCCCGCCATGCTCTTGATTTCTCATTTCTCGTTTCTCATTTCTCGTTTTCTGTGCTCCCGCGCCGGCGCCCTCACCCTCGCCGTCCTTTGTGTCATCATCGGCGCCGCCCTCGGCGTCTGGTTCGGCCATCTCACCTTCCCCGATTTCTATCGAATCGCCTGCCCCTAACCCTTCCGCCGCTCTTCTTTTTCCCTCCACACCATGGAGGGACTAAGCGGGGAATCTTCTTTCTGTTTTCTCATTTCTCATTTCTCATTTCTCGTTTTCCCCCGGTCTTCCCATGTCCCGCCTCAAATCTTATCTGACCGGCACCACAGTCATGCTCTGCGCCTGGGCTCTGGTCAAGCTCGCCGTCTCCTTCGTCCGCTATGGTCTGCCCACCAAGAGCGCCGTCATGCTCCTCTGTGTCATCGCCGCCGGCTGCCTGATCGGTGAAGCCCTCCACCAAGACATCCAAAACAATACCTAAAGAGGCCTGCCATGTTTGGCGCAAAATCCCAACCTGATGCTCGGCACCGTCCTCCTTTCCCCGATCACCATAGGGCTGGCGGTTATCCGCTCCGCTCTTCTCGTGATCGCCTCCGCCGTCTGGACCGCCGGACTATGGTGCGATGAACACTCCATGAAGCGGCCCCAATACCGCCCGCTCTCCGACCTCTGGGCCGAAGCCCTCACCGACCTCTCCTGATCTCCCTCCGTTCACGGGGGGATAAAAGGGGGGTCTGATTCAAGTCTCAAGTCTCAAGTCTCAAGTCTCAAGTCTTCCCCCATGTCCCGCCAACGCCTCATCCTCGAAAAACTGATTGATGCCCGCCTCGGACACATTTCCGAGTGGGCCGTCAAAGGCCTCGTCCGCTGCCCGCCCGGATCCCTGCCCCTCTGGTCACTGCAGGGCGCCGAGTGCGGCGGGTCCGCCGCCAACATGCGCCTCTATGAACTCAAGGCCCCCGAAGGCCTTGGCTGCGGCATCCCCATCGAAAAAGTCAAGCTCGACTACTACCTCGACGAGTCCGCCCATCACCTGATCTGCTATCGCCTCGCCATCGAACCCGAACTCATCGAGGAGTTCATTGATATGGCCGAATGCCGCCTCCGCAAAGACCGCGTGGCCGCCTACGGCTATCTCATCGAGGAATACGAGGACACCACCGGCGGCCCCTCCGGCAAGGCCGTCCGCCTCGTCAAGGAACACCGTTCCCCCCTCCCCCAATCTGATCTCTTCTCCCGCATGGTCTAATATCACCGCCCATGGCCAAATCGCCTCCACCGCCCTCCACTCCCCCCGAGGTCATACATGAATCCTGAAATCCCATTCACAGCAGAACAGCTCCAGGACTTCTGCTCCCGCGATCCCGACCGGCCGAAACTGCTGACGCCCTTCTCTGTCGTCATCCACGGCCAAGCCTGGACAATCGCCACTGACGGTTGGATAATGGTGGCCCTCAAGGATGTCATTAACGAGGCCCCCCTTCTCGAACAAATGTCGCCCGGCATTTGCGGAGTGTTCGATGACTTCACCGCCCCGCCGCGCGGCCTGGATCTGGCTGCCCTGAAGGAATGGGCCGGCCCCGTCGAACGCATGGTTAAGCACCATGAATGTAAGTCGTGCAGCAACACCGGGACCATGACCTGCAAATGCTGTAACGGAACGGGACGAGCCGAAGGAACCTGCGATGAGTGCCGTTACGAAATCCAGTTCGATTGCCATTGCGAGGACGGGAAGGTTGATTGCGATAACTGCGACGGGAAGGGCCAGTGGGATGAACCACCCGCGAGAAGGCCAGGTTTCCTTTTCGGCGTTTTTCTGGACCGCAATCTCCTCGCCCGCGCCATAGAACCCCTCCAGGTGGCGCAGGTGAATCTAAGGATTCCGGTCAATAAGTTCAAGGCCATCCACATCGCAGACCCCGAGGATCACTGGCGGATTCTCGTCATGCCCATGTCGCACCACGGTGAGGACGGCCCAAAATTCCCCGCCGAGGCGGGTTCAAAGTCTTCGTAACCCGCCCCGAATTCTTCCTTCAGCCTTTCAACCTTTTCCCACATGCCCTCCTACCACCTCAACGACGTCGAACGCTCCCGCCTCCGCGAAGAGACCGGCCTGCTCTGTCTCCGCGTCCGCAGCTTCTCCGCCATCAAGGACATCATCAAGGCCCGCCTCCTCGATCCGCCCGCCCGTGCGCACCTCCTCCGCTGGGCCAAAGCGCACCACCACGATTCCGCCGACTGGGACCAGTTCACCGCCGCCGAAATCATCCTCAACCTCGCCGGCCAGCCTCCTTCCGCCGAGCCGGGCAACGGGCTTCAACCCGTTGTCGTAACCCGCCCGGAATCCGCCCCTCGTCCGTCATCCAAGCCCCGCCGCGCCCACGAACCCCTCAAGCGCGGCCGATCCATCACCCGCACCGAAGGCATGATCCTCGTCAACCGCTGCCTCGCCGCCGGTCTTAGTCTGCAGGACGTCGCCTCCATTGTCCCCTGCCGCGCCCAAACCGTCCACCTCTGGCTTAAGGGCACTCACCGCATGCCCGATCTGGCCCGCGACCGCATCCTCAAGGCCTTCCCCGAAGTCACCCTGGATTGATTTCGAGTTTCAGGTTTCAAGTTTCTCTTCTATGTCTCCTCTCATCCCCCATTCTATCGTCTTCCCCCTCTGCGCTGCCGGCGGCCTGTTCCTGCTATGGTGCGCGATCGTCGAATCCCTCAATCGCTGGCCCGCCTTCCGCCGTCGCCTCGCCCGCCGCCACCGTCTCCGTTCCATATCCCCGTAGGGGCGCATGGCGATGCGCCCGTTCATGGCGATGCGCCCGTTCATGGCGATGCGCCCGCCCTCTCCCGATCAAGAATTTCCGGTATACATCTCTTCTCCCGCTTCCCACCTTGCCCCGAAAACGCTACATCATCGAGTTCGTCGTCCACGACAAGGCCCTCACCGCCATCAGCATGCTGGCCCAGCTCGCCTACTTCCGCATGCTGGCTGTGTCCGACGATTTCGGCTTCGTCCCCGGCTCAATCTCGGTTCTAAGAAAGCTCTGTGGCTTCTTAGAATTTCTTAGAAACTGGCCGCGCGTCGCTTTCGAGCTCGTTGAGGCCGGTCTCGTAAGTCCACTTATCCATAACGGCGAGCCTTTCTTCTTTTTCAATCCTGAATCCTTTGATCGTATTCAAAACCACATCGTCGGCAAAAGAACCCAAAGTGAGTATTTACACCTCTCAGCCGACGAGATTGCACCGCTCCGCGTCTCTCCTTGTGACAAAAAGGCTGTCCTCCAAGAAATTCTTAGAATGGATGGTACAAGCAATTCTAAGAAATTCTTAGAATCGCGCGCGCGTGAGGGTAAGAAAAAGTGGTGCTCTTCCTCTTCTCTTCTCTTGTCTGAATCTGAGGAACAGATTATGAACAGAGAAAATCTTCCCTCCCGACTCGACTTCGACCATCCCGCCGAAACCATCCCCGCCGAAGTCGTCCGCATCATGCACCGCATCGGCCGCCGCCTGCCCTGCGATGCCTACTCCAACGTCACCGAGTACCGCTGGCTGCCCGATCTGCGCGCCCTCGGCCTGCAAATGGGCTTCGCCTGCATCCTGCGCGAAGCCCTCGCCTTCGAACAGTGGATCCTCGGCGCCGTCGAGTCCAAACAGGAAAAACCCAAAGCCAAGTCCAACCCCCGCGCCCGCTTCCTCGGCAAACATGGCTGGCTGCAGGGACATTTCCGCGACGGCCGCGCGCGCGTGGATCCCGCCACCTTCACCACCGGCGATACCGAAACATCCTTCCCCGACATCACCCCCCAGCGCGATCCCTGGGCTTCCCCTTCTTCGTAGGGACACAGCCTGCTGTGTCCGTCTTTTTCCGCCGAGGCATGGCTCTTCTCTCTTGCCATGCCCGGAATCTTCCGCCGAGGCATGGCTCTTCTCTCTTGCCATGCCCGGAATCTTTCCGCCGAGGCATACATCTTCCCGAGCATCGTTTCCGCCAGGCGGGTTCGACTCCTTCCGCGCCCACATCGGTTTTCTGTTTTCTCATTTCTGATTTCTGATTTCCCGCTATGCCCGACTTCCACAAACTCGTCGAAGAACTCAAAGCCAACCGTGGCCCGGCCCAGCCCGATGATGAGCAGAAGCGCGCCCACGAAGAGCGTCTCCAGCTCTACCGCCGGCGCCTCCGCGACTCCGGCCTCCCCGACGGCTGGCACAAAGTCAGCTTCGACACCTTCCGCCTCCGTGGCAAAAACCTACAGGCCCTCACCGCTATCCAGGAATCCCTCCAACCCGGCCATCACCGCGGAGTCTTTCTGCGCGGCGATACCGGTGTCGGCAAGACATTGCTCCTCGCCGGCCTCGTCCGCCGTCTCTGTTCTTTCACCACCCCCACCTACCTCAACGGCAACGAGCTCGCCTCCGAAATCGAACGGCAGCGATTCTCCGAGCAAAGCTACGTCGAAAGTCTCGTCGGCGGCTTTTTGATTCTCGACGACCTCACCTTCACCAATCCCCCCATCGCCTACGTCTGCGACCAGATCAACTACCTGCTCGATTGCGTCTATGCCACCCTGCGCGGTCCCCACCCCACCAAACTCTACGGTGCCACCAATCTTCTCGCCGCCGACATGAACCGCATCTTCGGCCCCCGCTTCCGCCGCCGCCTCGAAGAATGCTGCCCCGTCTCCATCATGAGCAATCCCTGATCCCTGCCCGTCACGATTCTCTCAAGTCTCAAGTCTCAAATCTCAGGTCTCTCGTCCATGCTCTTCCTCTTCACCCACCCCGCCTCCCGCGCCATCAAGGAACCCTTCGTCACCGGCACCCTCGAACTCCAGCTCGACGGCTTGAGCGACCTCGATCTCTTCCATGACTTTCCCCCCGTTCACGGGGGGATAAAAGGGGGGTCTCCTTCAGTTCACGGGGGGACAAAAGGGGGGCTCGATCTTCTCTGGCCCGCCTCTTCCGGTGCCCCCCAATGGCAGCGCGCCGAGCACTATTTCGAGCGCCGCCGCGGTCCCATTCCCCCCACCAACGCCGCCTTCGTGGAAGGCACCTTCCGCGGCTACGAAATTTCCACCAGGGGATTCGAGAACAACGACCCCGGCATTGACGGTCTCATCTTCCCCATCTGCCCCGTCTTCGTGGATCTCGTCAAACCTGACGGCTCCCGCATCCAGCGCGGCCACTTCGGCGTCCACCGCGATGCCGGCCTTCGCGGTTCCCTCGGCTGCATCGTCCTCCCCGCTGTCTGGCCCCCCGATTTCTTCTCTCCCTCCGCTTCAGCGGGGGGACAAAAGGGGGGTTCTGATTCACCTCTCGTCCCTCATCCCTTCGAGTTCTTCAACTCGGTCATGTCCCATCTCCATTCCCATCACATCGGCTCCGTCCCCCTCGAGGTGCGCTATGCTTAACATCTCTTCCGATCCTCTCTGCCCCGTAGACAGCGAACGCGGTCCGCTCGTGGACTTCTGCGGCCGGGAATTCTACCCCTTCGATCCCCGCCCCGAAGACATCCGCCTCAATGAGATCGCCTATATGCTCTCCCGCACCAAACGCTTCGGAAACGATTCCGACCTCACCGTCGCCGAACATTGCCTCGCCGTGGCCGGACTTGTAAAATCATGGCGATATTCGCCCCCCGTTCAGCTCTTCGCGCTTCTCCACGATGCCCACGAGGCCTACACGGGTGACATCCGTCGGCCCTTCGCCAAGCGCCAATGCTTCGCGGTCCACGACCGCTTCATCCGCCTCGACCAACTACAAGCAAAACTCGATCTGGCCATCACCGAATCCCTCTTCCCCGACTTTTGCGGTCTCAACCGCGACCAGTGGGAAGCGCTCAAACAAGCCGACGACATCGCCCTCTTCTGGGAAATCCGCGACGTCCGCCTCACCAACCTCCCCTGGGCCAAACCGAACGAACAACAAGCACGGCTCATCCCTGCTAAAAAATTAACTTGCATGAACCACGAAGCCCTGATCCGCCAACGCTATCTCGACACCTATGCCAGCCTGCACGGAGACAACTCCCATGTTTAACCGCGTCATTCTCGTCGGCCGCTGCGGCCGCGACCCCGAAACCCACTATCTCCCCGATGGCAAGGCCGTCACCACCATGAGCCTCGCCACCGACCGCGCCAAACTCAAAGACGGCATCCGCCCCGAGCCCGACTGGCACTATCTCGTCTTTTTCGGCCGCACCGCCGAAGTGGCGCGCGACTATCTCCGCAAGGGCTCCCCCATCCTCGTCGAAGGCCGCATCCGCTACGAGAAATGGAAAGACGAAGAGACCGGCGCCGACAAATACATGACTAAGATTCTCGTCCAGAACCTCAAGCTCCTCGGCTCCCCGCCCGTAGCGGCGCATGGCGATGCGCCCGCCGAAGACACCGCCGCCGCCGCCCCGCCCGCCGACGATGGCCAGCCCGACGAAGATCACCCCTTCTGATGCTCTACGCCCACGACTGCGCCGGCCCGCGCTACAAAGCCCTCGGCAACTCCATCGCCGTCCCCGTCCTGCGCTGGCTCGACCAAAGAATAGAACTCATCTCCGATCTTCTTTCTCATTTCTAATTTCTCATTTCTCGTTTTCTTCATGCTCTTCCTCCCCGAATATCTTGACCACCTCCGCCTTAAGGGTGCCAGCGATCACACCCTGCGCAGTTATGAGTCCGACCTCCGCACCT
>Ga0315274_10011545_pt1 | contig 12656 bp, 10 predicted proteins | sample YL17G02_20_MG_FD_203700 | JGI IMG/M metagenome (GOLD analysis project Ga0315274, IMG submission 203700) | Sediment microbial communities from Yellowstone Lake, YNP, Wyoming, USA - YL17G02_20 | ecosystem: Environmental > Aquatic > Freshwater > Lake > Sediment | place: USA: Wyoming | collected... | reverse complement strand
CGCTCAACTGCCACAGGACCGTCATTTGAGCGTTGTTGCCCGGATATATTAGATACGGCCCTTTTTTCAAAGTAGCAGTGCCGGTTTGAGTGGTAAAGCTCCAGACATCGCCTATCCACGGACTGTTAGGATTGGTGGAGTTGACTTCGTCAATCCGCCAGTAGTAGGTCGTATTGAGGACCAGTGTGCCGGGGTCAAAGGTGACAGCCGTCTGATTGCCTCGGAACGTACCTGGGCTTGTAGTTCCGAAATAAACATCATGAGACGTTGCATATTTACCTGTTATCCAGCTCAGGTCTGCATTGATGCTTATGCCGGTAGCGCCGTTAGCCGGGGTTGGGTAGGAGGCCTTTTCAGGCGATTGGGCTGTTACCGTCGTCTTGCCGGGATTTCTGATGTTGTAGTCCACGTTTAACGTACCGCTGCCGCTGTAACCGGTAAGCTGGCCGCTGGTGATGTAGCCATTAATAGCCGAGGTGACATCGCCATCTACTATCAGTGTACCCTGTGTGATATCCATCGCGCCGCCGCTCGTTGTTATACTGAACGTGCCGCACGTAATAGTGCCGCCGTCAAGGAACACATCGCCTACGCTGCCGGTCAATTGTGCGATTCCGAATGTAGTGGCCGTAATCGTGCCGCCGGTAATCTGTATGGTACCTCTGCCGCTGTTTCCAACATACAGGGTACTTGGGCAGTTGATGGTGCCGGCGCTCATAGTTAATGTCCCGTTATTGGACGTGCTGTAGCCTAATACAAACCAGCTGCTTGTTGTAAGAGAGCCGCCGGTCATAGTAAGTGTATCATTGGTACTCGACCAGTCGCCAAGGACTACCTGAGCAACTACCGCTGTTGTGCTCGAATCGATAATCGGGCCGAGGACAGAAGCGTTTCTGATAGCGGCCTTGTCGGCGCTGGTGGGAACATAATTGAGGTCCCAGTTGGTTGCCGTTCTCCAGAGCCTGTCGCCGCCGCTGTTGTCCCACTGTACATCCGCCGCGAATGCGCCAACAGTCATACTCAGCAGGAAGACAAGGGAAATTAAACATATACATTTTTTACACATAAAAATATTCTCCTTTAAATTTCAAATTACATGTTTCGAATTACATGCGCTCTTCTGTATAAGCGCATACATAATACACCGTAAACACTTTTCTTGTCCTGTGTTCCCACCTCCTTTCTTTCACCGAGGACAAGATTAAGGTTCAGCTTCGGTTACCGGAGCGGGTCACCCGACTCCACGATATATGAAAAACCGACCGGGCAGGAACCAACGTTCCCTCCGTCGAATTCACTAAATCCTTACAGATTTCCTCCAGAATCTTTATACGACTTGTTCTTGTTGAAACCCTGCTGTTTTCGCCGCTGAGTGCCTTTATACTACCGCCCCGTTGTGAATACTCAATTGGAAGGCACCCCTTCGCAAGCCGAAAACTCGGATTTATTCAGTATTCATCTTATAGTGCCCGGTATTATAGGCCTACTTTGGAAAATAGTCAAGTGTTTTTTTTACTCAAACTTCGAAATTTTGTAAGAACTTATAAGAATTTTGTTTGCAAAAAGAGAATTTAGTGGTATAATGAAACTTTATGGTTAAAAATTGCACAGTTTGTTCATCGTTTTTTGGGGCCAATATCGGTATTGGCACACTCCTGTTGCGCCGCAAGGCGCTATAAAACCGTTCTACCACACAAATCAATCGTTTCATTTTTCCTAAAATCAGTAGCATTTTTATGCTCATTAATGCATAATCAATTCTAACCTAACTATTTTTACTTTGGGTTTGGAATTTGGAGATAAAGATATGGCTGAAAAAATAATCATATTCGATACAACGCTTCGGGACGGCGAGCAGTCGCCTGGAGCAGCACTTTCGGTGCCGGAAAAGCTCGAAATCGCCCGGCAATTAGCAGTTCTGGGCGTCGATGTAATCGAGTCGGGGTTTCCGGTTTCAAGCCCGGCCCAGTTCGAGGCGACAAGGCTGGTGGCTGAGCAGGTGCATGGGCCTGTGATAGCGGGCCTGGCTCGTGCGAATAAAAAGGATATAGAATCGGCAGCCAAGGCACTTGAGCCGGCAAAGAAGCGGCGGATACACACGTTCCTTGCGACCTCTCCGATACACATGAAGCACAAGCTGAAAAAAACGGGGCCTGAGGTTCTCAAGATGGCGGTTGAGGCGGTCAAGTTCGCAAAGGGATTTACTGACGATGTGGAATTTTCGCCGGAAGACGCATGCCGAAGCGAGATGCCGTTTTTGATTGAGGTACTGACGGCGGTAATTGAGGCGGGTGCTACGACGCTGAATATTCCCGATACGGTCGGGTATGTGCTGCCTTACGAGTACGGGCAGATTATTGCGCAGCTTAAGGCGAAGGTGCCGGGGATAGACAAGTGCGTGATAAGTACGCATTGTCATAACGACCTGGGGATGGCGACGGCGAATTCGCTTGCGGGCGTGCGGAACGGAGCAAGGCAGATTGAGTGCGCTGTCAACGGGCTTGGCGAACGGGCTGGTAACGCTGCGCTTGAGGAAGTTGTGATGGCTATAAAAACGAGGGCAAACTTCTTTAATGCAACGACCGGTATAAATACCAAAGAGATATACCGCACAAGTCAGCTTGTTTCGCAATTGACGGGGTTTGTGATTCAGCCCAACAAGGCGATTGTCGGGGCTAATGCGTTTGCGCATGAGTCGGGCGTGCATGTTGACGGCGTTTTGAAGGAGCCGAGCACGTACGAGATTATGACGCCGGAAACGATAGGGCTGGGCGGGTCGCGTATGGTGCTCGGACGGCATACGGGCAGGCACGGTTTTGCCGACAGATGCGATAAGCTTGGATTTAAGCTCAGTGAGCAGGAAGTGGAGCAGGCGTACCAGAGATTTTTGGACGTGGCTGACAAGAAAAAAGAGGTGTTCGATGAAGATGTTGCGGCGATAATCAACGATGAGATACACGTTGTCGAGCAGGTTTACGAATTGAAGTATCTGCATGTGGCTTGCGGCACTGGGACGCTGCCGACAGCAAGTGTCAAGATGAAATTCAAGGACGAGATAACGCAGGCGGCTGCGTGCGGAGATGGGCCGGTTGATGCGGCGTATGAGGCGATAAGAGAGGCGACGGGGCTGTCGCCGAAGCTCGAGACCTATTCGATACGTGCGGTTACCGGCGGCAAAGAGGCACTGGGCGAAGCAAACGTCAAAATCACCGACGACGGCAGGACGTTTATCGGCAGAGGTGTTTCGACTGATATTATCGAGGCCAGCGCAAAGGCATACGTCGATGCGATAAACAGAATGGTTGCAGCGAAAGGAAAAGGCCAAAAGCCGGGAATAAAAGCTGGGCTGTAAAAAGTTAAAAAATAAAAATTAAAAATGAAAAATTATAAAAAACAGTTTTGAGTTCATAGTTTTTAGTTTTAAGTTAGTGGAAGTGAGAAGAAAAAAGATGTCAATGACAATAACGGAAAAGATACTGGCAAGGGCGGCTGGTAAAAAAAAGGTTTCGGCGGGTGAACTGGTCGATGCGAAAATTGATGTGATAATGTGTCACGATATAACGACGCCGGCAGCGATATCGATGCTGATTGAGAAGGGAATCGACAAGGTGTTCGACCGGTCGAAGATAGTGGTGACGCCGGACCATTTTCAGCCTGCCAAAGATATAAAAAGCGCCGAGCTGCATAAACGGCTTGACCAGTGGGCAAAGCGGCAGAAGATAAAATACTACTATAAAATCGGGCGTGCAGGGGTTTGTCATGCGCTGCTGCCGGAACAGGGACATATCAGGCCGGGCGAAGTGATTGTCGGCGGCGATTCGCACACGTGCACTTACGGTGCGTTTGCGGCATTCAGCACGGGTATCGGTTCGACGGACCTTGCGGCGGCGATTGCGACAGGGCAGCTTTGGTTCAAGGTGCCTGCGTCGATGAAGTTTGTCTTAAACGGCAAGCTTGGCAAAGGTGTGTACAGTAAGGATGTGATTTTAGCGGTGATTGCTCGAGTCGGCGTTGATGGTGCGATTTACAGGGCGATGGAATTTGTCGGGCCTGCACTGAAAGGGATGTCGATGGAGGCGCGGATGACCATAACGAATATGGCTATCGAGGCAGGCGCAAAGAACGGCATTATCGGGTTCGATGCGGTAACAAAGAAATATCTCGATGGGCATTTAAAAAACAAAAAGAGTTATAAAGTGTTCGAGTCGGATAAAGATGCCGAGTATGTTTCGGTCGAGGAGTTTGACTGCTCTAAACTCGAGCCGATGGTGGCACTTCCCAATTTGCCGTCGGGCGGCGTGCCGATAGGCAAATGCAGGGGCAAGGCGATGGACCAGGTGTATATCGGAAGCTGCACAAACGGCAGAATCGAAGACCTGAGAATTGCCGCAAAGATTATGAAGGGCAAAGAGGTTGCGATTCGGACGATAATCGTGCCGGCAACTCCGGAAATCTGGAAGCAGGCGAAGGATGAAGGGCTGTTCGATGTGTTTTACAGGTCCGGCTGCGTAATTTCTGCGCCGACGTGCGGCGCGTGTCTGGGCGGATTTATGGGTATTCTCGCTGAGGGCGAAAAGTGCGTCAGCACGACGAACAGAAATTTTGTCGGCAGGATGGGACATCCCAAGAGCGAGGTTTATCTTGCAAGCCCAGCCACCGCGGCGGCAAGTGCCGTTGAAGGCAAATTGGCTGATTGCAGGAAATATATGTAAAAACTAACATCGAACATTCAACGTTGAACGTTCAAGGTTGAATGTTGGACGTTAGAGGAAAGGCTTATTATGTCAAAAGCGCATGTATATAAAAAAGATCATATAAATACAGACGAGATAATACCTGCAAGGTACTTAAATAGCGACAGCGAGCAGGAACTTGCTCAGCACTGTATGGAAGATTTAGACGCTGGGTTCGTAAAGAAGTTAGGCAAGGGCGACGTGATTGTCGCGGGCGATGACTTCGGCTGCGGCTCATCGAGAGAGCACGCCGTCTGGGCGATACGCGGCGCCGGCGTGCAAACAGTAATTGCCAGGACCTTTGCGCGGATTTTCTACCGCAATGCCATCAACTGCGGCTTTTATCTGATTGAGTCAGCCGATGCGGTTGAGAAGATAAAGGACGGCGATGAGGTCGAGATTGATTATGAAAGCGGGTTGATAAAAGACCGCACAAATGGTATAAACATCGGTTTTGCGCCGCTGCCGGACTTTGCACTTGAGATAATCAAAGACGGCGGACTGCTGGAACATATTAAGAAAGCAACCACGGTTAAAATTTGAAAAATTGAGAAAGGAAACAATGAAGACGTATAAGATTGCAGTGATGCCGGGCGATGGTACAGGGCCGGAAGTGGTAGCAGAGGCGGTGAAGGTATTAAAGGCGGCGGCTGCGAAATTCAAGTTCAAGATGGATTTGACCAATTTCGATTTCGGCGGCGAAAGATATAAAAGGACAGGCGAGACCCTGCCTGATAGTGCCGTTGCGGAGCTTCGCAGGTTCGATGCGATACTGCTGGGCGCAATCGGGCATCCCGATGTGGCGCCGGGGATTTTAGAAAAAGGAATTCTGCTGAAGGCGCGGTTTGAATTAGACCAGTATATCAATCTTCGGCCTGTGCGACTTTTTCCGGGCGTTGAGACGCCGTTAAAGAACAAAGGGCCAAACGATATCGATTATGTGGTGGTTCGCGAGAATACCGGCGACGCATACACCGGCACGGGTGGCTTTACTATGAAAGGCACGCCTCAGGAAGTAGCAGTACAATCGGCTGTTTACACGAGGTTCCAGGTTGACCGCTGCCTGAAGTATGCGTTTGAGTACACACGCAGGAACGGCAAAAAGGCACGCGGCAAAGGCGAAAAGAATACGCTGGCACTTTGCGGCAAAACAAACGTGCTGACTTATATCTATGACCTGTGGGAGAGGGCGTTTCACGAAATGGGTAAGAAGGAATATCCGGATATCACAAGGGAGTATTATCACGTCGATGCGACGTGCATGTGGATGGTCAAGAACCCTGAATGGTTCGATGTGATTGTTACGGGCAATATGTTCGGCGACATCATTACAGACCTTGGCGCAATAACGCAGGGCGGAATGGGCATCGCAGCGGGCGGCAATATAAACCCCGAAGGCGTCAGCATGTTTGAGCCGATAGGCGGCAGCGCTCCGAAATATACCGGCAAGGGTGTCATCAATCCGCTGGCGGCGATTTGCGCAGGGCAGATGATGTTAGAGACGCTGGGCGAGGAAAAAGCGGCTGAGAAAATAGAAGATGCCGTCAAGTGGGCAACGGCCAACAAGCTCAAATCGCTTGCAGCAGGCAAGATGGGATACTCGACAAGCGAGGTCGGCGACCTTGTAGCGACAAAAGTCGCTGAATAGTTCCGTTGTGAGGATTGCGGGTCAGGCAGATTTACTGGCGCTAATGGAAGGATTTTGGAATTTATGAAATGCCGCTCTATAAAAGCCGCTTTTAGTTTGGGTATTGCATTTTGTGTTATATCGACAATAACAGGCTGCCGGCAGTTAAACGTCGGGACCAAAACGTATTTTGAACTGCAGCAGGGAGATTTACTTTTCCAGGACCTCGACTGCGGAGCTTTGTGCGATGCAATTGAAAAAGTGACCAGCGGTTATCATGGAGCAAATTTTTCACATGTCGGTATTGCGGCAAAAAGCAAAGACGACGGCATGGTTGTAATTGAGGCGGTACAAAAGGGTGTGGCAGTTACTCCATTGGAGATATTTCTTGCCCGCAGTGTCGATGAAAAAGGGATGCCAAAGGTTATGGCAGGACGGTTAAAACCTGCTTATCAGGGGCTGGTGCCGTCGGCCGTTGAAAATGCCTTTGCTTTAAGGGGAAAACCTTATGACAAGGTGTTCGAAATCGGCAATGAGGCCTATTACTGTTCAGAGCTTATTTACGAAATATTTTTGCGGGCCAATAACAACAAGCCGGTATTTGAACTTAGTCCGATGACGTTTAAGGACAGGGTAACGGGCAAAACTATGGCGGTCTGGCAGGAATACTTCGAAAAATTGGACGCTGCCGTCCCGGAGGGTAAGCCGGGAATAAATCCGGGAGGAATCTCGCGCTGCGACAAATTAATAGTTATTAAGGTGTACGGCAAACCAGCGGGCTTGAGGGATTTTTGATTTTAGATTGCGGGCAAAGCGGTATCAAATTAAAACAGCGGTTGTTCACAGTAAGTCGAATAAGACAGTGAAATAACTAAAAACCTACTATTTATTGAAAGGGGTCCAAAATGCATGCGTTAAAAATCTGCCTGTGGGTAACGGGTATCTTGTGTCTGACCGCAGCGGCTGGGGTGTTCCTACCCTTGTCGGCGTGCGAATCTATTGCCAGGTTTTTCGGGGTTGAAACGCTGCCGAATTCACCATTGATTATGTATGTGATTCGTACGGGATCAGCAACGTATATTGGAGTGGGAGTGTTTTTTGTCATTCTGGCAACAGAGCCTATGAAATATGGAGTGCTGGTGCCGTTTTCTGGTCTGGCTGCAGTGTTCACGGGTGTGGTCTGTGCGATAACGGGACTGACGGCAGGAATGCCTTTTCTGTGGTTTCTGGGCGACTCTTTGAGCTGCACGATATTGGGTATTCTCGTCCTTGTATTCTGGCGACAGGCAAAACGAGCTTCTTGATGATTAATCAATATAACGCGAAGCCGGATGGGGTAAATTACTTTTTCTTTTTCAGGAGGTTTGGTTTTTCGCGTTGCAGCCATTCGGGTAATTGTTCGCGGGTAACGCCTGGCCATAAGCCTTTTTTATTGCTGCGAGCGGCAGCTTCCAATTGCACATACTTATTATAGAAGCTGTGTTTGAAACGCAAATCAGCGTAGGCGAAGCCCTCGCTTAGTAAAAGCTCGTTTAGGTATCGGCCATCAGGCAACTGGATGTAGGCCAGGAGTCTATCGTATTTATCCCTTGTAAGTTTTTCGCCGAGGTAGATAGTAACATTTTTATCGAGGGCTGTTTCGGTCGCAAAGTCGGATGCCTCTGGGCCGAAGTACATCACGGGGAAATTGGGCTTTTTGGTTTCAGGGGTATCAATTCCCCAAAGACGAACCCTTGTATGGTTGTAATTGCCATCGGGGATATTTATATCGAGCGTGTCGCCATCGATGACGTGAGTAACGGTAAAGGTTTTGGCATTATATTTTTCAATATCGCCTGAAACAATTTTGGCAGTTGTCTGCGGAAAAGAGTGTGGCCGGCCTTGGTAATTATGGTCAAGCCAGACGAAAAAAGAGACGGTGAGTATGCACAGGGCGAACAGAAACGAACGCCTGGCTCTGCTCATAGCGAAGGTGACTTTACTGCGTTTGGACATCGTTAGTCGATTGCCGATATTATTTTTTTGCTTTGGTTCTTTTTTCGGCTGGTTTGTCGAGTTCAAAGGCAAGGCAAACGGCTTCGAGGGCCTTTTCGGCCTGGTTCTGCATGACGATACAGCTAATACGTATTTCGCTTGTGGTGATTGAGTCGATATTTATTTTGGCCTTGGCCAGTGCACTAAACATCCTATCAGCGACGCCGTAATGTGTTCTCATACCAACGCCGACAACAGAAATCTCAGCAATATCGTCGTGGACGAGGATTTTGTCGCAGCCGACATCCTCTTTGATTTCGGTTATGGCTTCTTTTGCGCCAGCCATGTCGTTTGTGCCGACAGTGAATGACAGGTTTGCTTTTTTGTCGCTGACCTCGGTCTGAATGATGTCGTTGACGACGACCCTTGCTTTTGCCAGGTGTGCGAAAATCCTTGCGGCGTTGCCGGGCTTGTTATCGACGCCGATAAGGGTTAGTTTCGCCATATCTTTCTGGATGGTTGCACCGGAGACAACCACACCTTCCATTTCCGGTACTTCGTGAGTAATCATAGTTCCCTCTTTTTCTTCCAAACTGCTTCTTACATGAATTTTTACGTTAAATTTTTTACCAAACTCTATGGAGCGGCTGTGCATAACGCCGGCACCGAGACTTGCTAATTCGAGCATTTCGTCGTAGCTGATTTGTTTGAGCTTGACGGCTTTTTTGAAAATGCGAGGGTCGGTGGTGTATACGCCGTCAACGTCGGTGTAGATTTCGCACTCCTGTGCCCCCAGGACGGCGGCGAGTGCGACGGCGGTAGTGTCGGAGCCGCCCCGGCCGAGGGTGGTGACGTCTTCGTTTTCGTCGATGCCCTGAAAGCCGGCAACGAGGACGATTTTGCCTTCGTCGAGGTGTTTTTTGATTCTTGTGGTATCGACGCTTTTTATCCTGGCTTTTGTGTGGACGGAGTCGGTGAGCATCCGAATCTGGCCGCCGGTGAAGCTGATGGCGTCGTAGCCCATTGCTTGAAGGGCCATAGCAAAAAGCGAAACGCTCTGTTGTTCGCCTGTGCTGAGGAGCTGGTCCATCTCGCGTTTGGGTGGGTTTGGATTAAGCTCGAGTGCGTCTGCAATAAGTTCGTCGGTCTGCTGGCCGCGGGCAGAGGCCACAATGACGACCTGGAAACCTTTTTTAGCCGCATTGATAGCCCTTTGGGCGGCACGGCGAATTTTTTGGGCATCTGCCACGGAAGTTCCGCCGAATTTTTGAACAATTATCGCCATAATTTACCTTAATAGTATTGGTTATCAATCTATTTAACTTTTTAAGAAATACTCCATTAATTCAAAACCGTTTTCAATCTTCAGGCCGCTCCTGGCGGCGTTTGCCTCGCTAAAGGGCGAATTGAGGACGCCGGCGACGCCTGTGCCGGCCATGGCAAAGGGGACGGGGTCGGCGACATGAGCGCCGGTTCGAACGGGAGTCGGATGGTCGGGGACAACGAGTATTCTCCAGCTCGGGAATTTTTTCATAGCTTCATAGACGGGGCCGACGATGAATTTGTCAATTCGCTCAACGGCCTTTTTCTTCATCTCGGCGTTTCCGCTGTGGCCGGCCTCATCAGGGGCTTCTATGTGGACAAGGACAATGTCGTATTTGTTTAGGGCATCGATGGCAGCAGCGGCCTTTCCCTGATAGTTGGTATCGACAAAGCCGGTAGCGCCGGGGACATCGATGAGGTCGAAGCCGATGAGCAGCGACAGTCCTCTTGCCAAATCGACGGCGGTGATGGTGACGCCTTTGAGACCGAAACGTTTTTCGAAACTTTCCATTTTGGCCTTAACGCCCTGCCCCCAGAGCCAGATGGAGCTGACCTGATTTTCGCCGAGGTCTTTTCTGATTTTATTGATATCGGTGTTGGCGAAAAGCTGCTGTGAGCGTGCCATCATTTCGATAAGCAGTTCCTCGCCTTTGCCGCGAGGAAGGATTTCTTCTATTGGTGTGCCGATATAATCGTGCGGCGGGAAGGTCTGCACCTTGAAATCAAGGCCATTGAAAACGAGGAGATGTCTGTAACTTACGCCTGGATAAAAACGGATTTTGTCGGTGCCTAATTGTTTATTGAGGTCATTTATGAGTTTGGTGCCTTCTTCAGTGGAGATGTGGCCTGCGCTGTGGTCGGCCATTTTGCCGTCGGCGATGGTGATGAGATTGCAGCGGAAGACCCAGTCGGTGTTTGAGAGGTCGATATTTCTGGCGACGGCTTCGATGGGAGCGCGGCCTGTATAGTAGCGTTTGGGGTCGTAACCGAGCAGGCTCATCTGTGCGACGTCGCTGCCCGGTTCCATGTGCTCAGGGACGGTTCGGACCAGGCCGAGGCGGCCGGTCGAGCTTATTTTATCCATATTCGGAGTATTGGCGGCCTCGAAGATGGTTTTATTGCCGAACTGCTCGAGCGGCTCATCGGCGGCGCCATCGGGAACGATTATTACATATTTAGTTGTCAATCCTTATCCTCCGGAATATCGACTATCCTGATGCAAACGGGTTTGCCGCAGACGGTATCGAGGAACTGGAGGTCTTTGAGAGCGGCGGTTACCCTGCTCTGCTGTGTCGGGTGGGTGGTCATAACGACCGGAATGGTATTGGCAGGGCCTCGTCCTTCATGCTGGATGATGCCTGATATGCTGATTTCCTCATGGGCAAGTATCTTGCCAATCTGGGCAAAAACCCCTGCTTGGTCCCTGACCATCATCCTGATGTAAAATCTGCTGACTAAGTTGGAGATTTTGTCTATCAATGGTGCAGTTTCGTTTCGCGGTTTTAAATGCAATTGTCGGAAGGTGGTAGCCGAGTTGCCGAGAGCCACATCGATAATATCAGCAACAACCGCACTTGCCGTAGGCATCATCCCTGCCCCTCGACCATAGAACATTACCTGTCCGACGGCGGAGCCGAATATGCTGATAGCGTTAAATGAGCCGCTGACGCGTGCGAGGAGGTTATCCCGCGGGATGAAAGAAGGATGCACCCGCAGGGAAATCCTGTTATTTTTCTGGCCGATAGCGAGGAGTTTGAGGACATAGCCCATTTCGCCGCCGTACCGGATGTCGTCTTTGGAAATTCCGTCGATGCCTTCGACGTAAATATCGTCGAGTGAAATTTCGCAGCCAAAGGCGATTGATGCGAGGATGGCGAGTTTATGCGAGCTGTCTTTGCCGCTGATATCGATGGCGGGGTCGGCTTCGGCGTAACCCTTTTTCTGTGCCTGTGCGAGGGCTTCTGCGAAGTCCTCGTTTTTGCCGGTCATATTCGAAAGGATGTAATTGCAGGTGCCGTTGACGATGCCGTACATAGCGGTGATATTATTTGCGGTAAGGCCTGTCCGCAGGCCGGAAATAATCGGTATGCCGCCGGCACAACTGGCTTCGAAAGCGATGCAGCGGTTGTTCTCGCGTGCGGCTTTATAGAGTTCGCTGCCGTAATGAGCGAGCAGTGCCTTATTTGCGGTAACGACGTCTTTTCCTGCCTGGAGCATTTGAAGCTGGATTTGTTTTGCGACGCCTGTACCGCCGACGAGTTCGACGCCGATTTTTATGCTGTCGTCTTTAATAAGGCGATTTAAGTCGTTGGTGAGCAGGCCGTCAGGGAGCTTGACTAACCGAGGTGATTTGGTGTCGGTATCGACTACGCAGGCGAGTTGGAGGCGCACGCCGGTTTTGGCTGCTATGGAGTCAGCATCTTCCAAAATCAGCTTTGCGACGCCGCTGCCTACTGTTCCAAAGCCCACAAGTCCGACTTTTACAATCTGTTCAGCCATATTTCATGACTCATCTCTCTTGTCTCGTGTATCGGGTTTCGGGTATCGAACTACTAATCACTGACCACCGACCACTAACCACAAATTAAAGAACCATAAATTTAACTGAAAAAAGGGCTTCTGGTCAAGTAAAAACTGTCAAATAAAGATTATAAGGCTGCACAGCAAGTTTTTACAGGCAGAAATGGTCGTCCTTTTGTCATTGCCAGGCCTGCCGCCTGCCTTGAGCGACCGGTGGTGAGCGAAGTCAAACCAAGTCGAAAGGTTTAGGCCGTGGCAATCTCTCCCCAATAATCAATCATCAATTCCAAAGGCCGGAATCCAAAATATCATTGGGCACGCAATGCAACAACCTCATATTCCCAGTCTTTTGTTTATTTTCCCTTGTTTTGGTCTGGAACACGGATATAATCTTTGAAATCAGATTTAAGGATTTTTGGCGATGTCCATCTGGTTTATATCTAAGTATTACTCAGATATCGAAAAATGTATTCGCTTTG
>Ga0315274_10011540_pt1 | contig 12662 bp, 19 predicted proteins | sample YL17G02_20_MG_FD_203700 | JGI IMG/M metagenome (GOLD analysis project Ga0315274, IMG submission 203700) | Sediment microbial communities from Yellowstone Lake, YNP, Wyoming, USA - YL17G02_20 | ecosystem: Environmental > Aquatic > Freshwater > Lake > Sediment | place: USA: Wyoming | collected... | reverse complement strand
GAGTCGCGAGGCCGCGCAGCCAGCGCGCAGATCCGCGCTTGAGTTTCACAGCAAGCCCGATCGAATCTGGCCAGCTCGGCGCGGGCTCTGAGGCCTTCAACGCTGCCAGCTCGCGAGCGTCATCGCACAACCGATCGGCCACCCATCGCAGAGTGAGGGGATCCAGCGTCGCGGGATCTCTCATGGCTGGCCCGCGCGCGTTGCTCGCAGCAAGCCAGCGGCGGCCGCGAGTGCATCGCGCTTGCGATCGCTGGTGCCGGGCGCCAGCGCTTCTGTTTCCAGTTGCGTGATCACTTCGGCGGCCGAGCTCGCACCCAGCGATCGCCACTTGCACACGGCCTCGCGATGGATCGACGTTCCGTAGCTCACGGTTTCACCGCAGCGATCGAACAAAAGCGCGGCACATCATACCCGCAGATCGAACACGGCCCCGGCTCGCTGAAGTGATGCACGATCGATCGATGCGTGGCCGCGTTGAAACAATGATTACAAACGCGCGACGGAGAAGGTGATACCAACTCGGCCGTTTTCTCTGCGGCGGCTCGGGCGTGGCTTGCCGTGTCCCTCGGGGCAGGGCTTCCGAAGTAGATCACGCGGTAAAGCTCGTCCGCTGCCTCTTTCTCGGCGGCGGCTCGGGCGTGGCCTGCGCGAGTCGCGACCACCAATTGAACGTCGGCCTGCTCTACACTCTCGGCCGAGTCGGCCCAGACCGAATCCCACGCCGCTTTCTCGGCCGTGCGCACGCGCTTGGCGATGTTCACCAGCTCCACCAGCCGCGAACACTCGAAAAAGTCGGCCACTGTTGCGCTGTATTTGTCGGTCATTTGCCACCAGTCCATTAGGGGTTAGGCTTCGCTTATGCCCGAACTGAATACAGCAAGCAAGAAACCACGGCCGATCACGAGCCAGCTACACCGCTCGCCTACGTCACAACCGATCTGCACACGCACCACGCAGATCGCGGTGGACTGGCTGGACAGTGAGGCCAAACGGCGCGGCCAGTCGCGCTTCGCGTACCTGCGCGACTTGGTGGAAGATCATGTGATCGCCAGCGGCGGGGCCCTGCGATGATCCGGCGCACACTGGCAAAGTTACTTGATCGGATGATCGGCTGGCTTGTGCGTTGGGGCGCGTTGTGAGCGCTCACGATGACCTCGGGCGCTACCTGTCGCGCAAACACCCAGAGGCCGCCACCGAGCTGCAAGTGCTGCGTGGCGACGATCTGATCGCACGCTATCGCGCGGACGATCTCTCAGCTCGGCCGCTCGGTGATGTAGCGCGAGAGATCGTTGACTCGTGCGAGAGCGATGCAGACGGGCAGGGGTTCCAGTGCCGCTACGTTGCGCGCTGGTGCGACTCTCAAGGTCAAGTCCTGCAAGCTCCGCACTCCTGGCGAGCTGGTACGGGATCGGTCCAGCCACTAGACGGCGGGGCGATCTCGCTGGTGGCGCAAACGCAGCGCCACCTTGAGGCCATGATGCGGCAGCACGTTGCGAGCGTGGCGCAAGTGCTGCAGCAGGCCTCGGGGATGAGCATGATCGCGGTTGATCGATTGCTCGCGAGTGAACGCAGACTGGCGATCGTCGAGGCCGACAACGCAGCACTGCGCGCACAGCTCCGCGAGGCCGAAGGCACCGAGCCCACCGAGACGGGCCCGAGCGCGTTGGAGACGGCCGCGATCCAGATCGCTACCGCGTTCGCCGCTTCGCGCGGCGTGCCGATCGATGCGGTTGCAGCGGCGGCAGCCGATCCCGTCGCAGCGCTCTAGAAACTCTCGGGACCGTGCAAGCGTAGACGCTGGATCGCGATCACTTGCCGATCGATCAAATCCTGCACGTCATCTGCTAGCGGGTTACCGCTGGCCTTGGCCTCGGCCAGCTCTGCGCGCAGCGCGGCCAGCTCGGCCAGGTCCTCTGCTAGCCGGGCGTCAAACCTTGCTTGCTGAGGGCCGCTTGCGCGTAGCGCTGCCAGATCCTCAGCCGCCATCGCGCGGTTTTTCACGACCACGCTTAGGCTACGATCCCCCGGCGCGAGCGCGGCCAGCGCGGCGTCCCAATGCTCTAATTCGCCTTCGGCCGCTGCCAGCTCGGCGCGCTTCGATCGCTCGGCCTTCGCGGCCTTCGGTGCGGCCTTCGGTGCGGCCTTCGGTGCGGCCTTCGGTGCGGCCTTCGGTGCGGGCGGTTCGCCAACATCGAACCAATGAGGCCGCGCGGGCCGGGGAAGCCCTGGCGGCCAATAGGTCGGGTTCTGCGGGTTAAGGTTCGCCTCAAATTCTGCGCGCTTCGATCCGGCCTTCGCGGCCTTCGGTGCGGCCTTCGGTGCGGCCTTGTGCGCCAGCTCCCAGGCGCGCAGATCGGCCTTCCACTCGGCCAGCGCGATCCCGTTCAATGCGCGCACGCGCTCGGCCTCGGCAGCTCGCAAGCGCTTCAGCGTGCCGGGGCTGGCCTTACCTGCGGACCACAAGCGTTTGCGCTCGGCTTCGTCACTGTCCCAGCGAGCCTTCTCGGAGAACGTCCAGCCGCCATAGTACTCGGGCGGTAGCGGCCTCGGCTGGTACTTCGTCGCAGCGCTGATCGCGCGGGGTTCGATCTTCTGAGGTTTTGCCGGCCGGGGTTGTGCAAGCGCTTCGGCCTTCATGCGGGCCGCGTATGCCTCGCTGTCGGCCTTGATCGATGCGACCACGGCCGAGACGTTGAACGCCTTGCGCTTTGGCTTCGCGGCCTTCGGCTTATCGGCCTTCGGCTCTTTCCAGGGGCGGCCTTCGGCGTCGGTCACTTTGATCGCGTCGCTGATCGGTGGCTGCTTTTTGCGTTTGCTCGCGAGTCGATTGAGCTCGTTAAGCGCGTGGTCGGTGCGCTGTTGCGGCCAGGTCAGCTTGACCTCGGGCTCCTCACCGTAGCGGTTCAATTCGTCGAGAGCGTCCAGGAACATCTGCGGCGCGCCTGTCATCACCGCGAGCTCGGCCGCTTCGATCCACTCGGCCGACGGCCTCGGCTCGATGCGATCGATCTCGACTTGCACAGCCTTTCGCAGCGCTGGATCCATCGCTCGCCTCTGCTTCGCGTGTGGGTTGCCCTGCGAGAGCCGCAATAGCTCGGGGATGTACGCGGGCCAGTTCACTCGTGCGAACTTCGCGCGGCGCGCAAGCGTTCCCATGTCGAACATTGCGGCCGCGTTGTTCTCGATTGCTTCGATCGATGCACGCTCCGCGTTGGTGATATGCCCGGCAAAAGTCTTGTGCTTTTCGTCGCCCGTCTTTCGCAGAACCTTTACGAGCTGCGGCACGTTGATCGCGAGCTGCGGCACGTTGACGGGTTGCGCGACCAGGGCGGCCTCGGTGGCTTCCATCTCTGCGAGATCGCGAGCTTCGATCGCTGCGAGCCTCGCGGGCTCGCCTCGCGCGATCTCTCCAACTGGCTGGCCTGTTGGCTTGGCGCGCTCGGCAGCTCGGTGCGCTCGTTCCTCGGCCTTGATCCCTTTTCGCATCAGGCGGCCCATGCGCTTTTCCTCGGCCGCTACTTGGGCCGGGCTGATCTCGTACTTCGCGCTCGGTTGTCGGCTCGGTGTGCCGCTGTAGCCTCGGGCGAGCTCGGCCGCGATCTCGTAATCGCTGGCGCGGTTCGGGTTGTGGCTGCGTTGCGGCGGATCACCGGGCAGCCAGACAGGCCAGCCAGGCGCAACACGGGGATCGGCCTCGGCCTCGGCGCGCACCAGCTCGCGTAGCTCGGTGTGCTTCGTCGGGTCACCACGATCGGCCAGCGCATAGAACACCGAGCTGGCCGTAGGAGCTGGCTGGCCAAGATCCTCGGGCACCAGCTCGCGAGCTGTTGACGCGACCAATTGGCGCGGCCGCCTCTGCGAGCGCTTGCGCGTCATCTGCGCGGCCTGCGCATCGCGGGTGCGGATCCATGCGTCGGCCTCGGGTGTGCCTGCGTTGGCGTCTAACCATGCGGCCTCCTCGCCTGCGAGCTCGCGAGCCTCGCCACGCTTGAGCGCTCGGGCGTCGGCTTCAGCAACGGCAGACTTGTGCTCTGCGAAGTACTCAAGCGCGACCTCGTAACGGGCCGCGTTTTTCTTGGGCTTGATCTTGTGCTTGTTTTCTTCCCAGGCGGCCCACAGCTCGGGCGGGAGTTCCTGCTTAACGAATTCATCTTGCTCCGATCGCAGCTCGGCAGCTCGCAGGCCAGCGCGCACCCGAGCGGGTGCCTTCGCGTGTTCCTTTCGGTGGCCGAGCCAGCGCAGCTGATCTAGCTCGGCCGTGATGCCCTGGTGTGCGAGCTGGTAGAGCTGTGCGGCGCGCTCGCGTGTGCCGGTGCGTGCTTCGGTGTTCGCGGCCTTCACGGCTTCGCGTTCGCCCTTGATCGCTCGGGCCATGATCGCGCGATTGACCTCGCGCCAGAGTTTCAGCCGAGCGGGCAGCGCTCGGCGGGCGGCCGTGATCGTTGTGTGCGCGGACTTGAGCGCTGCGGCCTTCGCAAGCTTCGTCTCGCGCACAAGCTCGCGAGCGGCGCGCAATTTCTCGCGCGCTTCGAAGCGGGCCGAGCGCTCGGCAGCTCGGCTTAGATCGTGGCCGTGCCCGGTCAGTGGCTTGTGCTTGTGCTTAGCCACGCGAGCGGCCTCGGCCTTGCGACCAGAGCCAGAGCCCACCGAGCACCAGGACGACGCCACCGATACCCCAGGCGGCGGACTCGGCCGCTTCCGCGAGCTGGTGCGGTACGTCTGCCAGACGCTCCCAGAGGCTACGCGCGGCAGGCGGGCGGCCGTCGGTACCCTCGGGCACCGATTCGCGTTGCAGGTTGTAGGACAGGATCCAGGGGGCCAGGGCGGGCGCGCCCATTGCCAAGACCTGCGCCGTGTCAGAAGTCATCGCGCGATCGTACCAGGCGCGCCAGCCTTCCACGGCTTGCGTGAATTCGTTGGAGCTGTTGCGGATCTCAGCGCTGGCCGATGTGTAGAGCCGCTGCCAGAGTCGATCCAGGGTGCCAAGTTGCTCGGTAGTAATTGGTTCGGTCACGTTCGGTTCTCCGGTGAAAAAAAAAGGGGATCTAACCTCGGTGCTTCGCTCGCTTGCGGGTACGAGCTCGCAGACAGCTCGAAGTGCAAGTGAGGGCCGCCGCATCGGTGGGAAGCATCGGCGCGGGTGTCGCATGTACGGCCGACGTTGCCGATCGGCTCACCCTCGGCGATCACGTCACCCACGGCCAGGCTCGGCACGATGCGGCTCAGGTGCGCGTAGAGCGTGAAGACCTGGCCACCGAGCTCGGGGATCTGGTGGCGCAACACGATCGCGCGGCCGTAGCCTCGGAACCCGATCGTGCCAGGCCGATCGATCAATCGAGACACCACGCCAGCGGCGGCCGCTCGCACGATCGCACCCTCGGGCGCGGCCAGGTCAACGCCCTGGTGGACGTGCGTAGGCGTGCGCTGAAAGCGAAACGCACCCCGGCCGGCCGAGTGCGGGATCGGTGCGACCACGGGGATCACTTGACGGCCACCAGCTCGACACTGCGTTGCACGGTGGCCACGGCCGAGAGCTCGTAGATCGTCCACTTCAACGTAGACTGCGAGCGCGCAATTGCGGCGCGTGCATCGGCCTCGGTGGCGAATATCTGCTGGTACACCGTGCGGTGCGATTCTTGGACGATGACGAACATGGTTAGACCTCGCTCTTAATGTACGCCCGAATTTGAGCGTCATACATACCAGCCACCAGCGGCGTTAACGTGACGCTGAAAGAGCCGGGGATCCACGCTTGCCAGCGGTCGGCCACCAGTAGCGGAGTCCAGCCGCCGAAGGGCGGCACGATTGCCGCCGGTTCGTACCACTCCACGACCGGCGCCCCAAACAGGCCCGACACAGTGATCATTACCCCCTGGCCGGGCGCGCCTGCGTTGTTTGCGGCCCACCACCAGCGCCACCGATCCACGTTCGCCCACGTCAGGAGGGGCACCACACTTGCGAAGCCTGCGGTCAATGACTGCGGCGCGCATGTGAGCGTGGCCGTCGTTCGGCGGCCGCCGTGGTTTGGGTACACACTGATCAAAAACGGCGTCTGCGAAACAATGCTGGGACCTTCCTCGCCTGCGTCTGGTGCGAGCACGGTTACCGCTACCCAATCGGCCAGGCTGATCGCCAGCGTCCCTGCGTTTGGGTCGCAAACCTGCGAGCGGATCACGCCCTGGTAACTCCACTGGACGATCACGCAGCCGCGCGTGAAACTTGATTTCGATGTGAGCGCGTCGCCTGTCATCGCGTGCAACAGGTCAGACGGAAAGCCCACTACCGAAACTGCGGTACTCGTACCGGGAAACGACGGGTTTACGCTGACGCCTGCTACCGCCCATTCAAGAAGGATCGGCTGCGAGCTCGGGAACGTAGGAGACTGGAATTGTGGCGTCGGAATGTTGCCGAGCGGCCCACCGAAAAAAATCAACCACTCTTGTGTGATGAACGTGTAGTCCGCCAACGGGATCACACGCGCAGCGATCTGCACTCGCTGTGTGCGGTTCTGGTTTTCCTTCCACCACCGCGACTCGGCTGGGATCACGCTTCACCCCCGAGCTCGGCCGAGAGTGACGAGAACCCGATCGCATCGTCGCAGCGGATCTCAGCCGAGGCCGCACCAGGCGGCCACTCGGCTCGGTTCGGTACGAGCCCCCAGGCGATGCCCTGCACGGTTGCGCTCGGTGTGATCGCGAGCGGCGCATAGGTCGAGATCGGGACGGCCAGCGCGTCTAGAAACGTGAGGGACGGAACGCTGGTGCCAGGCGCTACACCGATCAGCGCGATATGCCAGGTCCAATTGCGGGAGCGCGTCCAGTTGAACAGGCCGAGCGTTACGAGCTGCGGGCCGCCCACACTGAGATCCTGATTGCTGGTGCTCAGGCGGGCCGAGCTGGTGCGGCCTTGTCCACCAGGCGAGACAGTGATCGCTAGACGGATGAACGCAGCGATCGCGGCCGGGTCGGTGCTCGGCACCTCGCAGAAATACCCGAGCTGCACCGAGTCTGCGTTACCGATCGCGAGCTGGCCTTGTGAGGCGTCGCAGATCTGCTGGTAGCGCGTCCCCTGGCGGATCCATGAGACAAGCACCATCGCGCGAGTGCCTGCGTTGAGGCCTGCGATCACGTCACCAGGGAAGGCCTGCATCACTCGGCCGGGCCAGCCAGCCGTACAGAGCGATGGGATCAGCAGCGGGCACCAGGCGATCACGATCGGTTGCGCGCTTGGAAACGTGGGTGACTGGTACTGCTGGAGCGGGATCGCTGGAGTCGTAAACAGAAACGAATTCTGCGAGATGTCGCGGTAGAGCCCCAGGCCGAGCGGGATCGCGATGATCTCAGCTTGAAGCCGTTGCTGCGAAACCTTCCACCATTTTTCCTCGCCGGGGATCACCTAGCACCCCGGTGCGGGCTCTAGGCCTAGCGTTACGATGTACCGCTGCACTCGGCGGATCTGCGACCCTGGTGCGGCCACTGGTGCGCCTTGTGGCACCGTGCCATCGGCCACTTGCATCGCGCGTTCTACGATTTTTTGGGCTTGTGGATCGCCTGCGTCGGCTTTCGCCTTGATCCTCACGGCGGCCTCGCCTGCGTTGATCGCTGCCATCGCGGCCGGGTTACTCGCCAACGGTGGATAGCTTTTCGCGGCCTCGGCGGCCGCTACCAACAGCGTGCGAAACGCCTTGGACTTTCCGATCCGCACGAGCGTGTGCCCCAAGGACTTGAACGAGATCTTAAAGCCCACATCGATCGCGGAGCCCTCGGGAAGCCGAGCTTGCGCGATCTTCGTGAGGCCGCTTCGAATCGCGGCGAGCGGCACACGAGCGCGCAGCGTTACGGCCTTGTGCCCTGGTGCGGCGGGGAAGGTCCAGAGCGCGATCGCTTCGGTGGGTGTCGTGTAGAGCTGGATCGGCATCGTGTGGCGCGGCATGGGTCAGAGCCTTTCGGGGTCGGAAAGTGGAACGTCAATGCGGGGCGGTAGCAGTGCGCCCAGGGCGAGCGCTCGAGCTCGGGTGCGCGGGCCGATCGTACCGTCGGCCACGAGCCGCCCCATAGCCCACTGGTAATTCGCCACCAGCGGGTTACGCGGGCCGACCGGCGTGGACCGCACGAAGGCCAGCAAGCCGAGCGCGGCGCGTTTCTGCGAGCGCGCCAGCTCGGTTTCCACGAGCTCGGGTGCGGGTGTCGGAAGCGTCGCGAGCGAGCTCGGCGCGCTGGTGCGGGTGCGGGTGCGGCGGGTGCGTTGTGTCATGCGTGAGCGTTCCTTATTCGGGCGGGGACTGGCATTCCCAGACGAGCGCTAGGATCCCAGTGTCGGCCACCAGGGAGCACCACAACGACGTGGTAGAGCATACGGCCGGATGGCTGGCGGCCTTGTGGCATGATCACGGCCTCGGCTTTGACTCCGAGCAGTTGCAGGCGCGCGGCCTCGTAAGCTGCAAGATCCTCACAGTCACCTCGCAGCGTGGCCAGGAGCTCGTTAGCTGTTTGCCAGCGCTCGGTGCCAGCGGGCTCCCGCTGGTACCGCACGTTCGTGTGAATCAACGCGGGAAGGCCGCCTCGGGCTCGGCCTTGCTCTTTGTTCGCGGTGACAAGTGCCGAGAGCAGCGCGGCCAGGGCCGCGTGCCCTCGGGCACCCACCACCACGATCGATCCACGGTCCATTACTGGATCGCAGGACCAGCGAAGAAGCCGGACACGGTGGCCGCTGCTACGGTGCCGTTGGTGCCGTTCACGCGCACACTGTTGCCGCTGGTGATCGTGTGGCCTTCGTACGAAGTACCGATCGCGTTTGGTGCCCAGCCCTGCGCGGGCGCGGGGTTGCCCTGGTGCATGTTGACCGATCCGCTGGTGATGATCGTCACAACGATCTCGGGGTCGCTGGCGATGAGCACGAGGCGATCGGGGCGAAACGCGCGAAACGGGCAGTTGCCCGTGTCCAGCGCGAACGGTGCCGCTGCTGCCATCGGGCCCGAGCTGCCGAGCCCGAGCGAGTAGCGGCGCGGCGCGGTGATGCGGCCGGGCATCCCTCGGCGTGCGCCCACTTCGTCATCGTCGATCCCGAGTGCGGCCAATTCCACGTCCGTCAAACCTGCCAATTCGATTCCCATGCGGCACCTACTTTTCTGCGGCACTCGGCCGCGTTGATCTGTTGCTTGTGCGGTTGGACTACACGTCCACCACGTCATCTTCGTAACCACGGACGCTCGGGCCCATGAGCTTCGACACACGCCCCATTTGGTAGGTGCCGATCCCGATCAGGAGATCCGCGCCTGCGCGAGCTGCGACACGCATGGTGCCGCTTGTGCGGTCGGACAGCAGCGCCAGTGCCACGCCCCACTGAAGCTTCGGATCGATGGCATCGATCACGCTCGGCAAGGTCTTGCCGGTGGCCTCGTACATGCCCAGGCCGAACCCGAGCGCGCCCAGGGCGAGAGTGTGCGTCTGCTTCTCGGCCACTGCTCGGAGGTTCTTGGAGCTGGCGGCCTGCTTGAGTCGTGCGAGTGCGGACATGGTTTGATCCTGGTAGTGCGGCCTCAGTGGGCCGCGTTGTGCTTCACACACTCGCGCAGGCCGAGCGGCCGTGCAATTCGCGGCATACAAATCCACCGTCGGCGGCCGACAGGGTTATTCCCAAAGGTATCGAGTCGAGACGCGAGGACGCGAAGATCGGCAGCTCGGCGGCCTAGTCGGCGGGCTCGGTGGCCTCGGTTCCACTTTTGCCGGCCGAGTTTGGGAGCGTCGCGCAGCTCAGCCAGTGATCAGTGAGGCCGATCAGCACGGCCGCCACGAAGTAGCCCACCACGCGGGCGCGCCTGCGCGCTGACACGGGCGGGATGCTCGGGTGCTCAGGTAGCGGCGGCGGTAGTGGGCGGATCGCTTTTCGGCGGGGATGGTCCATGCGCCACATGATCGGGCATGCAGCGCACGCTGCAAGCCGTCACGAAACGCACCAGCAGCTCTACACCACAGCACGAGCAGAACACGCGAGCGGGCGGGCGCGGGTTGTCGATCAAGTGCGCGCTAGTGGCGACAGCTCGCGAGCCATCTAGCGCGGCGTAGATCGTGGCGTACTGCGTCGGATCGATCCGGCCGTGCGGGCCGTCCTCTGACAGATCCTTGACGATGTACTTGACCAGCTCGGCCGCGATGTTGGCGGGCGGCCGCCGCACATCAACGATCGGCGCGTAGAGCCAGCTCGCGGAATCGATCAGCGCTCGCAGCTCGGCGCGCAGCTCGGCCGCATCGTCACCAGCTCGCGTTGCGTCACGGATGCGGCGGCGCAACTGCGCGACCTCGGGAGCGGCGGCCGGATCCAGCTCGGCCGCCTGGCGTAGCTCGGCCACCTGGCGCGGGTCACTGTCTCTCAGCACGAGCTCCAACGATCGACGCGGGCACAATGCGCGGTAGTCGGCCGACAAGCTTAGAGCCCACCAGTGGGCCGCGAGCGCTTTCGGCAGGAAGGGCGCGAGCATCCAGACGTGATAGTGCGCGTGTCCGGTGGTCGAAGCCGTGACCTCCAACGATCGCCAGTACGGCACCGAGCGCCAGCGCTTGATCCCGCGTGCCTTCAGATACTTCGCCACGCGAGCGCGCCAGCTCGGCCACGCAAGCGCGAGCTCGGCCACGTCTCGGCCTACGTGGGCCGAGTGCGGGATCGTCAACGTGACAAACTTTTCAGACCAGCGCGAGCCGGTGCGGCGGGTGCGCTCGGCGTCGAATTCGTCCAGCGCTTGCGAGCGGCCTCGGTCGAAGCGAGCGCGGTAGCGTTGCGCTCGGGCACCACGGCAGGAGAGGCACAAACGCCAATGATCGCATCGCAGGACAGTAACAGTCTGCGCGGCGTCGGTGGAGTCGCACTGCGTCACCCGTGCGCGTTGCTGGCACTCGGCCAAGCGCTCCCAGCGCTCTAGATGCGCGGCCGCTCGCGACTCGTACCAGGGACGCACGCCGATCGATTCATAGTGATCCGCGATTTCATCATCGGCGGCCTGTACGAGCACCAGCCGATCGCCACGAGCTCGCAGCGCGGCCGCTCGGTGCGTGCGCCAGACGGCGGTACTGCGTTCCAGATCCCAGAGCCAGGCGGCCCGAGACGGATCGTCAGCGAGCGCGGCCGAGCGTGGCAGCGTGGCGTCAAATTGGATCTCGGTGAGCGTGCGAGCTGCGGCGGCCGCGCGACGCTCGGCGCGCACCAGCTCGCGAGCTGCGGGAGCTGGTGCTGATAGTGCGTGATCGACGCCAGCAGCCGGACGGGGATTGTGATCGTTGTCGCGGCCGCTGGCAGGGTCGATCACGCTTGGGGCTCTACACGCGCGGGAAGTGGCGTACAAGCCCAGCTCGGAACCCTCGCCAGATAGGCGGCCGCGTAAGCGTCGCACTCGGCCGGGTCGGTGCCACCGATGATCAAGGCCGTTGGAAACATTGCCGGATCGTGAGCATCGTCGAAGTGCCACCGAGCGCGCGGAACGATCACCACGCGGCCGGGCCGTGCGAGCGTTGACCACCAGGCCGAGCCCGGCCGAGCTGCGACGCACGCGACCACTAGCGCCAGCTCGGCGCACATCACATCGATCTCGCGAGCGTGATCGCGCAGCGCTCGGCCATACGGTGGATTGCACCAAGCGGCCGTAGGCGTTGGTGGCGTCCAGCATGTACGCGGACTGCGGCGGCCGTCCTCGGTGCGGTTCCAGTCTTGCCACCAGTCCAGCGAGCACACGCCTGCGAACGGGTCGATCGACACCAGGCCACGTTGCGCGGTCCAGTCACACCAGGCGCGACGCTCGGCCTCTGGTGTGCGCCATAGGTCTGAGCTGCGAGCGTCGCGACGCTCACCACCGACAAACCCTTGCGGCTTCACCGTTGCCACAGCTCACCCTGGCGAGCGTGTTCCACGGCTTCGGCGCGTTGCGCGGCCTCGCGTCGCGCTTCGGCCTCGGCATGCTCGGCGCGAGTCGCGAGGCCGCGCAGCCAGCGCGCAGATCCGCGCTTGAGTTTCACAGCAAGCCCGATCGAATCTGGCCAGCTCAGCGCGGGCACGTCTGAGGCTTTGAGCGCTGCCAGCTCGCGAGCGTCATCGCACAACCGATCGGCCACCCATCGCAGAGTGAGGGGATCCAGCGTCGCGGGATCTCTCACTGGCCAGCTCGCGTTGCGCGCAGCAAGCCAGCGGCGGCCGCGAGCGCATCGCGCTTGCGATCGTTGGTGCCTGGTGCGAGCGCTTCGTGCTCCAGTTGCGCGAGTACTTCAGCGGCCGAGGCCGCACCAAGCGATCGCCACTTCACGACCGCCTCGCGATGGATCGACGTTCCGTAACTCACGAGCGCGCCAGCTCGGGCGCGCTTGCCGCGTCCCTCGGGGCAGGGCTTCCGAAGTAGATCACGCGGAAAAGCTCGTCCGCTGCCTCTTTCTCGGCGGCGGCTCGGGCGTGGCTTGCGCGAGTCGCGACCACCAATTGACTGTCGGCCTGCTCTACACTCTCGGCCGAGCCGGACCAGACCGAATCCCACGCCGCTTTCTCGCCCTTGCGCGCTTGCTTGGCGATGTTCACCAGCTCCACCAGCCGCGAACACTCGAAAAAGTCGGCCACTGTTGCGCTGTATTTGTCGGTCATTTGCCACCAGTCCATTAGGGGTTAGGCTTCGCTTATGCCCGAACTGA
>Ga0315274_10011539_pt1 | contig 12664 bp, 8 predicted proteins | sample YL17G02_20_MG_FD_203700 | JGI IMG/M metagenome (GOLD analysis project Ga0315274, IMG submission 203700) | Sediment microbial communities from Yellowstone Lake, YNP, Wyoming, USA - YL17G02_20 | ecosystem: Environmental > Aquatic > Freshwater > Lake > Sediment | place: USA: Wyoming | collected... | reverse complement strand
ACCAGGTGCCTCGGGTGGAAGGGTGGAATCGGGACGGCCTCCCGCAAGCTGCCGCCCTCCCTCGGAGGGTGGACCGTGGGCGTGCTGGTGCAAACCAACTTCGGTGGGCTGCTCACGGTGGCCGGGGCCCCGGTGGGTGTTGAGCTGGGCCGCTACGCCTTCAAGGACGAGCTGGCTGCGCCCGAGCGAGGCTCCTGCATGGTCGTGATCGCCACTGATGCCCCCCTCGACGCACACCAGCTGAGGCGGATCGCGGCACGCGTGCCGATGGGTCTGGCGCGCACCGGAGCGTTCGCCAGCAACGGGAGCGGCGACTACACCATCGCCTTCACGGCCAACCCGCTGTGTCGCGTCCCGAACGAGGCGCGAGGCACACGCAGCGTGACGGTGCTCGCCGACGACGGCCTCTCGCCGCTCTTCCTCGCGGCGGTCGAGAGCACGGAGGAGGCAGTGCTCAACTCGCTATTCGCCGCCACCACTACCCGCGGCTTCGCCGGCCACGTCTCGGAGGCGCTGCCAATCGACCGGGTTGTGGAGATCCTCCGCCACCACGACGCGCTCCACGAGCCGCCGCCGACGTCACCGAAGCCCTAATCGCGGCAGCTTCACGCCGCTGTCAGAAACGCTGACGTGAGACAAGGCGTTTCACACCCCGTCCGGTGGCCGCTCGGAGCAGTCCCAGGCGAGCCATCCTTTCCCTGATAGTAGGTGTCCGCGTCAACTCGGCGTAGATTGCTGGGGCGCAACGCTCAGGCTTGGCAAGGGTGCGCAGAAGCCACTTGAGATCCGAGTCGCGGGAGCACTTCAGAAGGTCTCGCCTCAGGTCCTGGCATTCGCGAGCGCCAAGGCCGCTCAACCTACCTCCGTACCCCTCGAAGATATGCTCCAAGCATCGGCGGTTCTGCCACGAGCCGCTGTCAGACCACGACCAGCCCATCCGACTGATGTTGTGGGCGATGGCCTTCGACCAGTCGGCCGGTGGGCGCAGCGCGGTGAGATAGTCGATGACATCCGGGTCGGATACCCATGCGTACAGCTCCTCGAATTCGTCGAGTGCGGGGTCCGGTCTGAGCTTGGGCAGGAGGGTGCCGCGGCCCATGTGGACCGCCGCTTCGATCGCCGACTCCCGGAAGTCGTCCGGGTCATCCTCGACCCCCGAGCCCCACCTGAGGCTCGAAACAGGCCGGTGTGGATCGGCGCCAGCCCACCGGAGGAGGTTCACTGCTTTGTCGTTCTCCTCCTGCAGGGCATCACCAAGCGCCTGCGCGAGCGCGTAGGCGATCTTCGGGTCCCCGTTATGCCGTTTGGCCCAGCCGTAGGCCGGTCGGTTACGGGTCGATGAGGCAAGGTAGCTGGCCAGACATGAATTCCTTGTGTAATCGACCCCAAGCTCCCAGAACCTTTCCATGAGCTCAATTTGGTAGGTGTCCAACACGACATTGGGATCAGCCCGCTTGGGGTCAGCACCCCACGCGAGAAGCAGCTCAAGAAGGTCCGCTGACCTCCGCTGCAGTACAAGGTCCAGGAGCGATCGCGGTTCCAGCTCAAGGCGATACCCGTTGCATAGCAGCAACAGCGCCAGGTCGTGCTGACCGGTCTCAACGGCCCAGGCGAGCGGTGACTTCCCGCGGCGCCGGTAGTCGCCGTGACCATACCTCGCCTGGATTGGCTTCCCGGCTTGAATCCAACGCTCCACGGCGTACAGGCGCCCCTTCTTGCAGTGCTCGACCAGGGCCGCGATGTCGTCTGGTTCATCAGTGACTCGATCCGGAAGGCCAACCGCAGGCGGCGTGGGCTCGCTCCGGGGATCGACCCACTGACGCCTATTACCCTCCTGCCCATTCTTCCCCGGTTGGCGCATTGCAGATGTGTCCGACACGGGATCACCCCCATCCACTCCCCGGACCATCGCTTCCCGCGGCTTGGGGCTGCAGCGTTCCCCGGTCTGACGGCGTGGTGAGATGGCGCGGCCTTGTGGTGGCTGTCAACCATCGTACGCCAACGCAAGCGAAGACCAAGACCATAGGTAACCTATCTTCCCTGGCCTTGGGGCTCAGCGGGACTGACGCCGATGGGAGGCAGCCGTGTCACAATATTATCCTGTGAACGTTTCTGAGTTTATTGCCAAGTGGCGACCCGTTGAACTGCGGGAGCGGCAGGCCTGCCATGAACACTTCCTCGATCTGTGCGAGCTGCTGGGTCACCCCAAGCCCGCGGCGGACGACCCCACCGGTGAGCGTTTCTGTTTCGAGCGGGGTGCCAAGAAACTCGGTGGCGAGGACGGCTGGGCCGACGTCTGGAAGAGGGGCTACTTCGGCTGGGAGTACAAGGGGAAGCACAAGGACCTGAAGGCCGCCTACAAGCAGCTCAACGATTACCGAGAGGATCTCGAGAATCCGCCCCTGCTGGTCGTTTGCGACATGGAGCATATCGAGGTCCACACAAACTTCACCAACACCGATTCCCAGGTGTACGACCTGAGCCTCGACGCTCTCAACACGCCGGAGGGGATGCGCATCCTGCGGGCCGTCTTCTTTGACCCGGAGAGTCTTCGCCCAACGCGCCATCGTGTCGAGATCACGAAGGAGGTCGCCAGGAAGGTTGGCGAGCTGGCACAGGCGCTCCGCTCGCGCGGCGTTGAGCCGCACACTGCCGCGCGTTTCCTTGACCGTCTCGTGTTCTGCATGTTCGCCGAGGACGTGGGACTGCTGCGCAAGGGTCTGTTCAGCGAGATTCTCGCCCGCGCGCGCCAGCAGCCGAAGCGCCTGCGCCCAATGCTCGGAGACCTCTTCGGCAAGATGGCCGTGGGCGGCTTCTTCGGCGCCGATGAGATCAAGCGGTTCAACGGCAACCTCTTCGACGATGCCAGCGTGCTCGATCTGTTGCCGAACGAGATCGGCTTGCTCGATGCCGCCGCGAAACCGGACTGGAGCGACGTCGAGCCGGCGATCTTCGGCACGTTGTTCGAGCGCGGACTCGACCCTGACAAACGCTCCCAGATCGGCGCCCACTTCACCAGTCGGGAGGACATCGAGACGCTGGTCGAGCCGGTCGTGATGCAACCGTTGCGGCGCGAGTGGGACGAGTACCGCACGATGGTTCTAAACGTCCTTGCCACCGGCAAGAAGCGGCCAAATGGCGGCGAGAAACCACCGGTGGGCAAGGCGCTGGACAAGGCGCACCGGGAGGTGGATTCGCTCGTCCGCAATTTCCTCGACCGGCTCACGACCGTCAAGGTGCTCGATCCTGCCTGTGGCTCCGGCAACTTCCTATATGTCACCTTGCAGAAGCTCATGGGCCTCGAGCGCGAGGTGCTCAACTTCAGCGCGGCGCACGGGGTTCCGAGCTTCATTCCACGGGTTGATCCGCTCCAGCTCCACGGCATCGAGATCAACCGCTACGCCGCCGAGCTTGCGCAGATGACCGTGTGGATCGGGTACCTCCAGGCGTTGAACCGACAGGGGTTTCACCTTCCCGATGACCCCGTCCTCAAGAAGATGGACACGATCCAGTGCCGGGACGCGATCCTCGACCTCTCCGACCCCGAGCACCCTAAGGAGCCCGAGTGGCCCACGGTGGATTTCATCGTCAGCAACCCGCCGTTTCTGGGTGGGAACCGCATCCGCGACGGCCTCAGCGATGATTACGTCGAGAAGCTCTTCGCTCTTTATGGCCAACGCATACCGAACTTCAGCGACCTGTGCTGCTACTGGTTCGAGAAGACGAGGGCGCACATCGAAGCCGAGAACTGCGAGCGCGCCGGCCTACTCGCTACTCAGGCGATTCGAGGAGGCGCGAATCGCAGGGTCCTGGAGCGCATCAGGGCGACCGCCAACATCTTCTTCGCCGAGAGCGATCGCCCATGGGTCCTGGACGGCGCCAACGTTCACGTGTCGATGGTGGGTTTCGGTACTGGCAGCTCGGAAGCGCAGCCCCTACTGGACGGTCGACTGGTCACAGAAATTAGTGTCTCTCTCGGCTCCGGCGCCGACATCTCGCCTGCGCACCGCCAATCTGAGAATCGTGGTCTTTGTTTCATGGGGCCATCACCCAAGGCGCCTTTTGATATCGAGGCCGAGCGAGCCATTTCGCTCTTGACCCAGCCTGTAAATGCAGCAGGGGTGCCCAACTCAGACGTTGTCAGGCCCGTCGTCAGTGGAATTGATATCACACAACGTGTTCGCGGGCTCTGGACGCTGGACTTTGCCCTTCGGGCGATCGAAGACGCCTGTCGATACGAGACACCGTTCGAGTACGTGAGGCACGTGGTCCTGCCGGTGAGGCAAGCCTCACGTCGAGGCGACTATCGCGGAGCATGGTGGCAGTACGCACGACCCCGCGTCGATCTCCGCAACGCCGTCGGGGGTCTTTCGCGGGTGATCGTCACACCAGAGGTATCGAAACACCGCCTGTTCGTCTGGGTGCGACCTGAGATTCTTGCGAACCAGCAGACGCTGATCGTTGCCCGTTCTGACGACTACTTCTTCGGCGTGCTGCACTCGCGCGTCCACGAGGTGTGGGCGCGCGCGCAGGGCACTCAACTGCGCGAGCGCGAGTCGGGCTTCCGCTACACCCCCACGACGTGCTTCGAGACGTTCCCGTTCCCCTGGTCGCCAGGGCAAGAGCCACCGGAGGATCCGCGGGTGCAGGCGATCGCCGAGGCCGCGAAGGAGCTGGACGAGCTGCGCTCCAACTGGCTCAACCCGCCCGAGTGGGTGCGCGAAGAAGTGCTGGAGTTTCCCGGCTCGGTGGACGGCCCGTGGGCGCGCTACGTGCACGATCCCGAAGACCGCGGCATCGGGACCGTGCGCTACCCGCGAATTGTCCCCAAGGACGCCGAGTGTGCGGTGAAGCTGAAGGCCCGCACGCTGACCAACCTCTACAACCAGCCCCCAACCTGGCTCGCCCTCGCTCACGAGAAGCTAGACGCCGCCGTCTTCGCCGCCTACGGCTGGGATCCCTCGATGACTGACGACCAACTCCTCGAATCGCTCCTCGCCGTTAACCTCAAGCGCGCGGGTACGGCTACATGAGAGCCAGCGACGCAATTGATCGGGTCCCCTATCGCTGATGACCCGCCCGACCCACCTGCCCTGGTTTCACCCAGCATCACGCTACGAAGGGCGAGCCATAGCGATCCTAACCGGCGATCGTGGAAGACTCCTGGGGACAGCGGTCACGCGGATCAGTGCCGCGGGCCAGGTGACTACAGAGATGAGAGTCGGTGAGGCGTCGATCACCCCAGGCGCTCGTTTGCCGTTCCCCTTCGATGTGATCTGGCCAGCGCCACCAACCGAGCGGCAGCGAGAAGGCGCGCGCGGCGCCAGACCCCTAGCGTTAGGCGCCCTGCGGTTCGACCGTTTGATCATCGAGTCACGACGGGGCCAGTTCACAGCTGAAGACGTTGATGCTCAGAGCAGTTGCCCGATCGGCCTTGTTGACCCGCCGTCGACTGTCACGCTCGCCTGCGACGTTCCCGTAGGCTATTTCTGCGTTCGGCGGGACAAAAGTGTCGAGTACTGGGTTGCGCCGCTCGTCAACTGCTTAGTCAAATGTTCGGAGCCCACCGCGACTCTTGGGCAGCATCCCCTGCGCCCCGTCGATGTGCAATCAAGCCCCAACAGGCCCGACTTACCAGACTTAGCCGGGCTGAGGACAACCGGCAGTTCTCTCTCAGACATCATCACCTTCGACGTGGGCGGTCCTGCATTCCTCGTTGCGACCCACGACTACGAGTATATGCGTCTCCAGCTACGGGCAGCCAGGGACAAAAGCCGTATAACGGCGCTTATGGTCGGGCATGTAGCCGGGCGGGGGGTAGCGGTCAGTGACCTTCAGGAATGGTTCCCCTTGGATCTCGTGGAGTGGCTGTCTGTGGCCTCGGGAACCCGCGTCCGCATCCCCTGGCTGGAGTTCAGGGACGCCAACGGCCTGTTGGTCTCGCGCATGCACTTCCCTCGCTATCATTCGCCTCATTACGAGGCGGGGCGGAACACGATCGACGAGCCGATCCATCGCGGGTATGGCCGCATGCTCACACTCGCCGTCCGGAGCCAACATTTCCGTGCAGCACCATTGCGAGTCGCTCTTCGCGCCATACAGGCTGTGCAGCGCTTGGAGGTAAACCGCGACGACGCGATGCTTCGGCTCTTGCTCGCGTTGGAGGGTCTCACCACCATGCTCGGGGCACAAAGAGTTCCGCCCTCCTCATGGGCTTCTCCAGAGACGGACGTAGCAGCCGAGGCGATTGTACGGGGCGCTGCCTCCGGCCTGGAGGCCCTTGGTACGAAGCTGCGGAAGGAGGAGAAGATCGACGAAGCACAAATGATCTCCCGGGTTCAAAGCGCCGTCCGGCGCCAATACCCCCCGCTGCTAGGTGCCGGGAGAGCGATTGTGAACATGCTCTCACAGCTAGGTCTACACGATGTCGAGGCTATCGATCCCTTCCTCTCCGCGCATCGGTGGCTCGGCGAAAAATCGCTGGCGCGCCTATTGGACCAGTGCAGGGGTAGACTTGCCCACCACGGCTACCTCGCTGACGCTGGTGAGGGTCCATCGCCCAGACAGGCGTTCAACCTTCTCCTATATCTTCAAGACCTTACGCTCCGCGTGGTCCTTCGGATCATCGGTTACGACGGCCTCTACGATCCGCCAGTGCTCCGCTTTCGTGGATCAGAGAGCGTCGACTGGGTGAAAGCTGGCACTGCCCCGGACCTCCTCGGTTTCGATTAGCCATACCCACCCCGCACGATGGTTGGAAGATCTCAGCCCGGCCGATCTCGGACGAGCATTGGCCAAACACTGTTGAGGCACTCGACGGCGCATCTCGGTTCAACATGAATCCAGGGCGCCCACTCGGAGCGTTTCATCGCCTAGTCTCGCGTTCCGACTTTGAAGGCCGACAGGGCCGCGTCGCGTGAGAACCTGAAGATGATCCAATCGCCGTCCCGATCGCGGTCGCTCTCGAACGAGATGCCGGCTATTGCCTTGCCTCCTCTGAGCCATCGGGCGAAGGGGTTCCCCTCATCCCACTGATGATCGCGGAGGAAGGTTGCCAGATCGACGTCTCCAGCTAGGAGTCGATGCAACCCGAGTGAGGAGATCTTCACCTCGTTTTCGCTCATGTGCCAACCTCCGTAATGGCTAAGGCCCTTCCCTCGCCGGGCGCCCGTCACCCGCAGGTACGCGTTCCTGCTGTCATCTGCGGGGCTTGGGAGTGCGTCGAAACAATCCGCGAAGCGTTGGAGGACCTGATCGTCGATTGGGTGTCGCGCCCAGGGGTTCCAGTAGTGTGTGGTTTGGAGTCGTGGGGGCCCCCAGGGTACGGTTGCACCAGCCGGCCAAGGGCGGTCGGATGTCAGGATGACCACCGCAGACACCGACCCATGTTCTCGAAAGAAGTGCCGTAGCACAGAATTCAGGGTCACCTTCTCGGCGGGGAAGGGCTTGTGTTGCAGGAGGTCACACCCGCCGTCGCAAAGAATGACCACGCTAGGGGCCGAGGTTTCCGCGTCTCGCAGTTGGTCGGCCTTTTCCAAGAGGGGCGCGTAGACGGGATTGGCGGTGTTGGAGTAGGGCAGCGTGTAGCTGGGATACGAACCTCCACTCTCTTTACGCCCGGTATAGGCAATCGCCACGTCGATGTGGCCATGTCGGTAGCGGAAGATCGAGGGGCCTCCTCGTGCGAAAGCGGCCAGGAACTGGTCAAGAGCGAGACCGAATTCGCCAGCGAAGTCGTCAGGGCGTGGTATCTTGAGGACCATGCGGGGACTCCTCTTGCTTTCGGTCTTCTCCCCCTCTAACTTCCACTGAGTCCCGGATGTGATCCCCTTCTTGGACGCGCGCCGCGCCACCTCCCGGAGGAATGGCACTAGCGGATTCCTTTTCTCTGCCGACTCGTCCGAAGCTGTTGTGACGTCACCGACCACTTCGACGGCGGCAGAGCCGGTTATGGGTACCCACACACGGAAGTCCAACGTCCTTGGCCCAGCAGCTGGCTTGAACTCCAGGCAGCAAGTGCGGGAAAGCGCCCAGAGCGATGCCAACTCCCACTCCGCCTGGAGTGCCTGCAGGCGTCCACGGTTCAGAGTGCGAGCGGTCGCTTGAAGCTCCCGAATCGGAGCGAGCGCTTGCATGTCGTCCAGCATCCGCTGAATCACGCGACGGGCCCAAATTGCCACCCGGACATGTTACGCGGGTTTTCGACGCCGCCTGGGCGCCAATCCCAGCCGGTCACGCCCTTCATAGCGGCCAGGTTCAACCTACCCAGGAGATCCACCTACTGTCGGCGCGCGGCGTCGAGGTGGCGGCAACTCTTTACACGCCGTTCGAGAGCGTTACGTCCGCGGGCGTCCTCCCGGCCTGCACCAGCTCGACGATCTGCTGCCAAAACTCCGGCGGCTACGCCGCTTGTGTCTCCCCCATCATGGACTCCCTCCCTTCTCTTCATTCTGCTCTAGAAAAGACGTCCACTGAAACAGGCAAGTCCACCTCTGTTCGTACACCACGTCAGCGGACACTACTTCAGGGCCGTCAGAGGTCTGCGAGATTCGGGGTGACTCGGCAACGTGTGCTCGCGTCCGCGAGTTCGGAGATAAGCCGTCCGAACAGGCGCGCTGCGGCAGGTGCCTCTACGTTCGCTCGCATCGCGGCGAACTCTAGGAGCAGTCGCGTTGACAGAAAGAGCGCCCGATTCTGCGACACCTTGTCTGCCCTAGGCGCTGAGTCGATGATCCAAGGCTGGTCGCGAAATTCGCGCAAACCGGCAAACCCCGCGTGCGCCGCACCTGAAAAGAGGGCATAGACGCGCTTCAAAACCGGGTTCGATCCGGTCTTCGCTAGGACGTCCGATGGTTTCCTGTACTCCGGACTATACCAATACGTCTCCAACTTTGCCTCGAGGAATGCCTTGGCCCGGGCTTGGTCGTCCGCACTGAGGTGCTGAATCGCGTTCGCGATGTCCGCCCGTGCCTCCTCTTTTACCGATGTGGGCGCCTCTAGGGTGGCGAGTCCCTCCTTCTGGAAGCCGTACATGTACTTGAAGCCCATGTACTCCCGGTCTTCTTCGCGGTGGGTTACGGCCAAAGTGCTAATGATCAGGTCCATCATCGTGCGCAGCAGGACAGGGGTTGCGAAGGCCCATCCACCGTTGCATAAGCACCAAACGGACCGGTGGAGGCACAGCATGTCGCTCGTCATGCTTAGAAGTGCGCCGTGCAGGAGGGGTCCGCCCTTGCCTGCCTGGTGCTCAGCCTCGGCTGTTTCGTTGAGTCGAATCAGTGATTCGAACGCCTTAAGGCACAAGTGCTGAAGCTCTTCGTCCGCCGCCAAGTAGGAATGTGTCGGCATGGGGTCAAGTCTAGGCCACTTCTGAGATGGGTTCGAGCGGATGCCTCACCGTCAAAGGGACAACCAGACCGTAGCTCCGCGTTACCGCGTCTTTGAGGTTCTCGAAGACACCAAAGAAGCCCCGCTCAACTCGCTGTTCGCCGCCACCACCACGCGGGGCTTCGCCGGCCATGTCGCGGAGGCGCTTCCGGTCGACCGGGTCCTCGAGATCCTCGGCCAGCACCGCGCCCTCGCTGCTCCGGCCTCTGCGACCAAGCCCTAGGCATTCCGGGACGGGGGTCGGCTCGGGTGGCGCCACGACGCGCTGCCGTGATCACCTCTCAAATCTTCAGGAGTGCGGGAGCCACGGACCTGATGAGGGCGCGCGCAAGCACCCGCGTGGCGTCGAGAACCCGTGTTCCGCCGACGACGGCCTCCGGGACCGCGAGCGGCAGCTCGGTGCACGCAAGCACCACGACCTCTGCCCCGGCCGCTCGGGCCCGCTCCACCGCCGTCAGCACGTTGGCCCGCGCCCGCTCGCTCACCGGGCTGGCATGCGCCTTGACGCCGAACTCCGGGTCGTAGACCGAGTCGTGCACCAGCACCCGATGCTCCGAGTCCTCCAGGGTGACCGCCCTCAGCCCGTGCCTGCCGAGCACAGCGGGGTAGACGCCGGAAAGCTGGGTGCCGACGGTGGAGAGCACGCCGACCCTGGTCACGCCAGGGAAGGCGTGCCTCACGAACAGTGCCACCTCTTCGACCATGTGGAGCAGTCTCACGCCGCTGCCCCGCTCCGCGATGCCCTCCGCGATGACGTCCCAGATGGCCGGCGCGTGCGCGGTGTGGCAGGGAATGCCGATGATCTGGCAGCCCAGGCGCTCGAGATCGGCGATCACTTCCAGTATCCCCAGGGCGGGGTTGACGTCGGTCTCGCCGAGCAGGAAGGCGGTGCGGTCGGGGATCAGGCTCGGGTACGAGAGCAGCGCCACCGGTATGTGATCCTGATCACGGCCCGCGACGGTCTCGTCGAAGATCTTCCTCGCCAGATCGAGCGCCGCGTACGGCCCGACGCCGCCGACGATGCCGATGACGGGCTCACTGGGCACGGTTTACTCTAGCATCCCGGCGAGACGGCCCGCATGCGCAAACCGTTCCCCGCTCACGTCGTTCACCTCGCGGGCGAAGCCAAAACCGGGTCGTCCTTCCAACCTCGCGTCGCACCAGCGAGCATGCCGAGCGGTGCGCTGGCCTGACCAGCCTCGTGTCGGGGTCGTGACTGCCATCACGTGGACCATCCCCGGCACGCTGAAAATACCGGTCGTTCAGGAATAAGCCCACGGAATGATGCTGTTTTCGATTGCCGACGGCGCGAAGATTCCTTGCTGCGGTGGAGCATGGGGGAACAGTGGCGAGCGAACGCACGAACGATCCCGAAGAGAAAGAGGAGCTGCAGACTCTCCGGGCCGTCTTCGAGAACCTCACCGACGGGCTGGTTGTGGCCGACGAGCAGGGCAGCTTCGTTTTCTTCAACCCGGAGGCCGAGAGGATCCTGGGGATCGGCGCCAGGGACACAAGCCCTGCCGAGTGGTCGGCAGTCTACGGCTGCTACCTCCCCGACAAGATCACACCCTACCCCCCCGAGCGGCTCCCTCTTGCACGAGCCCTCCGGGGCGAAGAGGCCCTCAACCAGCTCATCTTGATCCGCAACCCCCATCACCCCGAAGGCCTGTGGATCAACGTCAGCGGCAGGCCGTTCGGGGACAAGGGGGGCAAAATACGCGGCGGCCTCGTCGTCTTCCGCGATGTCACCGAGCGGCAGAACGCGCTCCGACAGATAACCATCGAAACCTTGCGCACAATCGGAGCAGACGCCACCCTTACCGACCCGGTTCCCGGCATGGAGTGCACGGGCTGCCTGGAGCGCCTCGCCAAGTTCCGCCAGTGCTACGACCGGATCTACAGGGCCGTTGAGCAGACGGCCGACACGGTCGTAATCACTGACAGGCAGGGAGTTATCGAGTACGTGAACCCCGCATTCGAGAAGACCACGGGCTACACCCGCGGCGAGGCGGTCGGCCACACACCGCGGATTCTCAAGTCGGGTTACCACGACAGGCAGTTTTACAGGCAGCTCTGGAAGGGGCTCCTCGCGGGCAAACCGTACCTCGGCACGATCGTCAACCGGAAGAAGTCCGGCGAGTCCTATTGGGCCGAGCAGACGATCACCCCGGTGAAGGACGACGGCGGGCAGATCACCCACTTCGTGTCCGTGCTCAAAGACGTGACCGAGCTGAGGAATATGCAGAAACAGGAGTTCTTCCTCGACCTGGCCCGCGAGGTCCAGAAGCGCTACTACAAGCAGCACGCGTCCGTGCCTGGCTTCGACATCGCGGCTGCTGCCTTCCCCGCCCACCAGACCGGCGGCGACTACTTCGACTTCCTTCCGCAACCCGACGGACGCCTGGACATGGTCATCGGCGACGTCAGTGGCCACGGGTTCGGAGCCGCCCTGGTGATGGCGGAGACGCGGGCGTACCTGCGCGCCTACTCGGGAATCGAGCCGGACATTGGCGTTCTCCTCAATCGCGTCAACGGTGTCCTGGCGAGAGACCTGGAGGGGCGGCACTCCGTGACCCTTGTGCTGGCCCGCCTGGACCCGGGCAAGCGCACCCTGGAGTATGTGAATGCCGGACATGTGTCCGGCTACCTGCTGAAACCCTCGGGAGAGATCGGCCACGTCCTGGACAGCACAGGTCGTCCCCTGGGCATGTTCCCCGACCTGGACTACTCGTCCTGCAGGGTCATCCCGGTCGAACAGGGAGATACGCTCGTGCTCCTCACCGACGGGATTACGGAGGCGATGCGCGATGACCGGGACGAGTTCGGGGCTCAGGGCGCCCTCGAGTTTCTCCGCAGCCATCTCGACGAGCCAGCCGCCACGCTCGTCCAGGGCCTTCACGATGCCGCGCGGGCGTTCTCGGGCGACGGGCCTCAGCAGGACGACATCGCTTCAGTCGTCTGCAAGGTCGGCGCCACTGGGGATGCTCTGGCCCCCCAGTTTTAGCGCTTCCCCGTCGCGCGCTACCCCTCGACGATCTTCTTGAGCGCGTCCAGGGCCTCGGACCAGAACGCCTTCATGCGAGCGACCTCGTCCGCGTCAGCAAGCCTCTTGTGGTCAACCTCGACCTGGCTCTTTCCGGGGCCCCTGGCGTAGAAGTTGACGTCCACCGAGCTCCCGCCGCCTGCCCACGTGATCCTCATCGACTTTCCCGGGGTGGCCCTGCGAACCGTCAAGTCGGCGTTCCCCAGCCACCGCGCACGGGCTGCGTCGTCGGCC
>Ga0315274_10011538_pt1 | contig 12665 bp, 6 predicted proteins | sample YL17G02_20_MG_FD_203700 | JGI IMG/M metagenome (GOLD analysis project Ga0315274, IMG submission 203700) | Sediment microbial communities from Yellowstone Lake, YNP, Wyoming, USA - YL17G02_20 | ecosystem: Environmental > Aquatic > Freshwater > Lake > Sediment | place: USA: Wyoming | collected... | reverse complement strand
ACCTTGCGGAATTTACTTCCCACTTCGACTGGCCGTGGAGGGACAGGCGCCCGGTCCTTCCGGCGAGCTTGTCGGTTTCGCGCCGCGATGTGTCCGGGCTGACGACGTGCGGGTACCAGCCAAACGCCCCAGCCGAACATCTATATTTCCCAGGGCATTCCAGAGCCAGTGGTTCTGGCGGCGGCCTGCCAAGGCACGCAGGTTCATGGCGGGCGCTGCACTCGTCTGGTTGGCTGTCGCCGGGCTCGCGCTGGCGCCCGCGTTGGCGGACCCGGACGTGGACCGCTATAACGTCCGCGTCGGCACCCAGACTTTCGCCGGTCTCTACCAGTTTACCACCAACACCCTGCTCGTCGAGACCGCCGAAGCGATCCGCGACCTAGGCAGCGACATCATCAAGTTCTACCTCGGTTCTGATTACGGCCGCCAGTATCGCATCGCGCTGCCGCCGCACGTCACGAACTTGCTCACCTTGGCGCGCGACGAACCGTCCTGCCGCCGCGCGCTCGACATGCCCTTCCGCCATTTCATTCTCTGGACGTACCCATTCGGCAATTCCGATGCCGCGTGGCATGACGGCTATTCTGCCGCCGAGCGGGCGATTGACTACGGCGAGCTTTACGACTTGACGCGCTACCTGCTCACCAATTACAGCAACTCCGGCAAGACCTTTTTCCTGGGCCACTGGGAAGGCGACGGCTATCTCGTGCCCTGGACCACGAACCCTTCCCCCACTGCCATTCAGGGCATGATTGATTGGCTGAACAACCGTCAGCAAGCGATTGATGACGCCAAGGGCGCCACTCCCCACACCAACGTCAATGTGTTCTGCTACGCCGAGGCGAATCGCGTGCGCGATGCGATGCTTAACGGTCCCACCAACAACCAGCGCGTCATCAATATGGTGGTGCCTTATGTGACCAACCTGGACTACCTATCCTACTCGTCCTACGACGCCATGAATCTGGGCACCAGGGACTTGTATGCGACGCTCGATTATATGGAAGCCAGGCTCCCCACCAATAAGGCCAGTGTGATTCCCGGCGAGCGCATCTGGATTGGCGAATACGGCTGGGGCGGCTCGTTGGGAAGTGCCGCGCAGGAACCGCTCACTCGCGCTTACATCCAGCGGTTGCTGAATTGGGGGCGGAAAGGCCTTCCGTACATTCTGTTCTGGGAAATCTACAACAACGAGACGGACAGAGGTTACTGGTTGATCGACTCCAACAACGTCAAAGTGCCATCCTACTACCTGCACCAGCACTTCATCAACAACGCCCGCCTGCTCGTCGCTCAATTCAAGGAGCGCAGTGGCCGGCTGCCGACCGACAGCGAATTCGTGTCGCTGGTCTCCCCGATGTTGAATCGGCCGCTGGTTCACCTGGCCGTTGCGAATCTCGGTGCCATCCTGCTCACCGGCTCGGCCGCACAGGTGTCGGGTCAGATCGCCCAAGGCGTCTATGGCGATGACGGCGCCGCGGTCTGGGTTTTCTGGGGCCGATCAGACGGCGGCACGATGCCGGGTGCCTGGGAAGAGCGCCGGCTTCTGGGCGTCAACACCAACTTCAACCCCACCACGTTCACGGCGTGCCTCACTAACCTCACGCCTCAAACGAACTACTTCTTCCGGTTCTACGCGACGAACGCCAGCAGTGATGCCTGGGCGCCGGCCTCCGCGCAGTTCAGCACGGCCGTGCTCGACCCGGCGGGCTTCGCGTGCAGGATGAGAATCGTTTTCACCGGCTACCAGCGTGAGGAGCCGCTGCTGAACTTCCCGGTCCTGGTGCAGTTGCAGACCAACCTGTCCGGCTTCGCCTATTCCCAGTTCGCGTCGGCCAGCGGCGGTGACCTGCGTTTCACCGACGCCGGTGGCCTCAGGCCAATCCCGCACGAGATCGACGAGTGGAACACCACTGGCCTCTCGAGCGTGTGGGTGCGGGTGCCAGCACTGGCGAACACGAATGATTTCCTCTGGGCCTACTGGGGGAATCCAGCGGCCACGAATCCTCCGGTTTGGACCACTAACGGCACGGTTTGGTCGGCGGATCATCTCCTGGTCTGGCATCTTAAGGAAAGCGGGTTGCCGTTCGCCGACAGTGCGCGCCAGCATCCGGCCAGGTCGGGAGTTGCGCCCAAGTCCACTGCCGGTCGGATAGGCCGGGCCGGCTTGTTTAACGGCGTCTCCCAGTACCTTGACGCGGGCACCGTCAACCTCGGCGATGCCTTCACGCTCTCCGCCTGGGTGAATATCAAATCGGGCGCCGCTGACATTCAGACGATCTGGGCCAATCAGAAAGGCGGCTATGGCTCCGCCGGCTTTGCGTTCTTTGTCAACACGTACCAAACCAGCGACCGGAAAGTGGACTTCGCCTCGGGCGATGGCACGAGCGGCAACGAGGCGACGACTCCCAGTGGCGTAGTCAGCTTCGGCCAGTGGCACCTGCTCGCGGCGTCGGTAAACCGGACGAACGGGAGCGTGGAATTCTTTGTGGACGGCGTGGACCTCGGGCCCGGTGCCGTCGTCAACGACTTCGCCAACGATACGGACTTGAACCTCGGCCGGTTCACGAACGGCTTCTTCTACTTCAATGGGGCGATCGATGAGGCACGCATCCAGACGGGCACGGTTTCGCCGGACTGGGTCTGGGCCAGTTGGATGACCGCGGCCTCGAACACGTTCTTCGCGACCTACTCCACGGTCAATCCGCGACCAACGCTGTCAGTCGCCGCCGAGAGCGGCCCGCTGCTGACGTGGCCAGCCAGTGCCGGGGTGTTCACCTTGCATGTCGCCACCCATCTGGCCCCGCCGATCGATTGGTCCCCGGCCGCCGAGTCTGCAGTCCTCGTCGAGGGCCAGTGGCGCGCTTCGCTCTCTCCGGCCGGCGGCAGCCGCTTCTATCGCTTACAGCCTCGCTGACGCGTGAACCTCAGCCGCGACTTGAAGAGAATCCTCGGCCTCGTGGTGATGCGAATGAGTAGCATCCGGGATGCTTGCCTTGTCGGCGTTCTTGGCCGCATGGTCTGGGGGCGAAATGGCTACGACCTTGATGATTTCGCCGTGAAAGCCCCATACGGTTTGAAACAACAGGCGGTGCTGTTTGCGGGAACGATCCTGCTGACCATGGTCGGCTCAGGCTGCACAAGCGACCGTGTCAACGCGGCCCAGGTTCCGTCACCCCAGAAGGCCCAGGAAGGATTGGACGGCACTTTTCAACGGAAAGGACCTTGTGGCTGGAGGACCCACGTTTGGGAAGATGAACGTGATTGTCGATCGTAGGTGGTGCCCATTACTCCGGCACTTGAACTTTCACTGGGACCTCCTCATCTCTCCTTGAATTGCCAAAGTCGTGCGCAAAAGGCCCGGTCCAGCGGGGTCATGGCTTGACGCATCTTCTCACTGGGCGCTTCGCGGTAATCTGTCGAGGGTGTGATCGGGTAACGCACTAAATCTCCCACGATGTCCAATGTTTATAGGATCTTCATCAAATACGGTTGCAACTTGCCGACGCTTTGACTACATTTCACGGCATGAAGCGAAGGCGAGGCAGGATCGAGACGGTCCTCGTCGGCAATGCGCGAGTGAAGATTTACCGCCGGACCCGCACCGTCGCCGGCAATGAGTATCCGACCTTTGAAGTCTGCGACTACACCAGCGGACAGCGCAAACTGCGGAGCTTCGCCGATCACCAAGCCGCACGGAAGGAAGCGCAGCGGATCGCCGGGTTGCTGGCCAGGGGTGATGCCGTTGTTGCGGCCATGTCAGGTCGGGAGGCTTCAAGCTTCGGTCGTTGCCTCGAACTACTGCGCAGCGTGGGTGAGCCGCCAGAACTGGCCTGCGCTCGGTACGCCGAGGCGGTGGGCATCCTTGGCAACGGCAGCCTGCTGTCTACTGCCGCCAAGTTCTACCTGGAGCGCCACCCCGACACGCTGCCGCAAATCACCCTCGCCGATGCCGCCGCCGAGATGATCGAACTGCGGCGCAAGGCGAAGGCAAGTGAGCCATACCTGGCTGACCTACGTTGCCGCTCGGCCGGCTTTATCAAGACCTTTGCCGTCCATCCAGCCAGCGTCACAACGGCAGACTGCCAGCGTTATCTGGACGCGCTGGAAGGGGCGAGCGGAACCAAGAATGCGTATCGGCAGGTTCTCTGGCGCTTGTTCGCACACTGCGAGAGCCGGGGATACATCCCGCGAGGGACGAACCCGGTTGCAGGCACCCAGACGTTCAATCGGAAGCGCGAAGAAGCCGTGGAGGTCTGGACGCCTGATGAAATGACCAAGCTGCTGGCCGTCGCGGATCACGACTTTCTTCCAGTGCTGGCGATTGGTGCGTTCGCGGGACTCCGTACGAGCGAAATCTTGGCGCAGGACTGGCGCGACGTACGTCTGGCGGATCGCACGATCAAGGTGGTCCACCGGAAGGCACGCTGCGCAGGAACAAGGTTGGCACCTATCACCGACAACTTGTTCACCTGGCTGTCACCGCTGGCCAAGAAGATCGGTCCCGTCTGGCCTCGTGGCCAGAAGTGGAAGGAGCGCGAGCGGACCATCACCGCCGCCCAGAATGCCACCGTCGAGGCCGCTGGCTTGCTACCGTGGCGGCATAATGGCCTGCGTCACAGCTTCTGCTCCTACCGGGTGGCCGCCACCCAGGACGTGCCCCGCACGGCGTTGGAGGCGGGTAATTCGGCGAGCACGATTTTCGCGCACTACCGAGCACTTGCCACCGAGGCCGAAGGCAAGGCGTGGTTCGCCATCATACCACCCCACTCAGCCGCAAACGTGGTGCCGATGCGGAAGGACGCCAGTGCCTAAATCCGCCACACCCAATAAACTCAGCCACAAAGGAGCACAAGCAACGCATGGAGAATCGACATCGCGTGGCGATCAGTTGGCAGTCACCGGACCTGGGACTGCCGCGGGCACCTCGCTGCCGCCGACTGCTGACGGCCAATTCCCCCGGGCGGCAGACGGCCACTGGGGCATGACGACGCCCTCGCCAGGCGCTGATAATTGTCAAATGTACGGATTCGCCCGCATTGCCTTGGTTTCAAATGCAAGGTTCCGACCCCATTTCCTTTCTGGCGCAGTCTTGCATTTGGCGCCGGTGCGGTTACGGTTCGGGTGTGAGCAGCACGGCTCTGCATATCATTGGTCTGGTCAAAAGTCTGCCTGAGGCCGAACAGCAGGAGATTCGCGCGGCGTTGGCCGCTCCCGTCGCACACCGCGCCACTGGTAAGCGGCGTCAACTCCAGCGCCTGCCCGACGGTTCTTTCTTCAATCCGGACGGTATCCCAAACGAAGATCCCGTTTTCAGAATCCTGGAAGACATCGAGGCGGAGCGGCACCGGATGCCCGGCCCGCCGGCGCCGCAGTTCGACTGAGCCATGTATCTGCTCGATACAAACATCCTGAGCGAGTTGATGCGCCGGCAGCCCAACCCGCAGGTGGAGACGCGCTTTGCTTCCGAGCCGGGAGAACTGTTTGCCTCCGCGATCACCGTCGAGGAAATCCGCTACGGCGCACGCATTGGACCGCCCGGGAATCGACTTTGGGAACGGGCCGAAGCCGACCTGTTTCCTCATCTCACAGTCTTGGCCTTGGACCGACCGGTTGCGGTACTGGCAGGAGAATTGCGGGCCGAATGGAATCGGAGTGGAACGCCCGTGGGCTATTCGGACGGCTTGATCGCGGCGACGGCGAAGCACTTCGGGTTGACGCTTGTCACCCGCAACGTGCGCCACTTTGACCACGTTCCAGGGCTCAGCGTGGAGAACTGGTTCGAGTAGCTGGTCAAGCACAGCCCCAGTTTCTCCAGCCTGCCGGAGTCGCAGCCTGCCCTGGGCTGCCGTCTCTAGCCCCCTTTGGGGCCGAGGCCTCATGTCGATCTCTCAGCGCGCCAGGGATTCCTGCCGGCAGCCAGCCGCCGGTCCATGACGACTACCTCCACAGGCGCTGATGTTGTGAACCATATCGGATCTGCCCCCCGTCGAGAACGCGCGATATTTGATTGCGATCAGTTCACACAGATTGAGCGACGGGGATTCCAGGCTGGTCCGCTGAGTACTTGCTGCTCGTGGGGGGTCTATTCCCACGGTTGCCCACCTCTATTCCGATTGTTCCCCGGTGACAATCCTCGTTCCTCCTCCCACGCGTCAGCAGGAGGCAAAGGGAGAGGCTACCAGCCGGGATCTTTGCAGTTGCTGACTTCGTTAAACTCCGGTTCAATCCGCTCCTTCCCCCAGAGCTTCCTGCCTGCCCGCCGTGGGTGTTTCTGAAAGTGGTCATTCCGTTCGGCAAAGTACCGGTCTATCGCCTCCTTGGCGGCCTCGACTGAAGCATAGTCACTGTTGTGGATGATGGCTTTGGCCATGCCGCTGAACACTGCCTCGATGACGTTCAGAAACGGGGCGCAAGAGGGGAGCGGGGCCAGTTCGACGACCGGCGTTCTGTGCTCCTCACGGTGAGCGGCTTGGTTCAGTTCATCTACCCGAGCGCAGAATTTCTTTGATGCATGCCATGATGCTGCATCCCACGAAAAGAAGATACGGGTTTGACCGCGATACTGGCTGATTAGCAGGTCGAGCAACCGAATCATTTCATCCGTGTTCTTCTTTGCCGAGTAAAAGTGCGTGACCTGGTTTGTGGAGAGTTCCAGAGCCGCCGTAGCAATCAACCTTCCCTTGCTCTTCTGGCGCTCAGGAACCGTTCTGATCTCCCCGGGCTTTGTCAAGGCGCGCCCGCCCATCATTCTGACCGAAAACGGCCCGTACTCGTCGATCGAGAAGAACTTCTCATCCACCTTCAAGTTAGCGAGAATCTGCGTGATCTTCTGGAGCTTCTCCCGGTATTCGGGATCGGTACTGGTGAGCACCCTCCTTGCTTTCCGAAACGTGTAGCCCGCCTTTTTGATGATTGTGTGGATAACGGCTTTGGAGATCGGCACCCTTTGCTTTGAAAGCACGGCGTGCAAATCCTCCATTCGCCATGTTGTGCGGTTGAAGCCAAAGGCGCTCGGCGGAGCATGCAGCGTCCTGAAAACGGCGGCGGCGTATTCGGGATTGGCAGCCTTCCTCACCCCCTTGCGAGTTCGAACCAGAACACATTGGATGCCCCCTTTCTTGAAATCGGAAATGTATCGCCGGACGGTTTTGCGCCCAATGCAGAGAAAAGCCGCAATCTGTCCAGGAGTGATTCGATTTCCATGGGCAAGCAAGGTGAGCGCCCGGTTGCGAGCTTTCAGTGGCCTAGTCTTGACAGATGTCAGCAAGGTTGTGACGTCATCTTCTGCCAAAGCGTCTCCGATATCCTTTTTGATGTGCCAACTGGTCTTTGCCCCCTGCAAAACCAAGTGCATCCACTTCATCGCTCGCTCGGCGTTCGTAGCGACCTTTACTTTGTTCTCCCGCAGGAATCGTGCGAGTGTCTCCCTCGACCCGCTGAAACCCCGCCTTCGCGCCTCCAGAAGCAGTTCCGCCCTTGAAAGCCCTTCCTTCATTCTGGGCAGCAAGAACTCCTTAAAGGGTTCGATCATGCTCGCCCTGCCAGGTCGCTTCGGTGTGGTGGCCTGTCCGCCGGAAGCATCGCGATTCGGCACCGACCTCGACGAAAGCGCGACCAGAACATTACGAATGGTGTTTCGAGCATGATGCGTCATCTCCCTGATGCGCCGTATCGAATGTCCATGGCGATGAAGCACCTGAATCTCCCAGCGATCCTCTTTGTTGAGCATAATACTGACTAAGCCTCCGAACGAAGTTTGGCAATGGCATCGCTCGCGTCGTGTATGCGCACACATTCGGCCACCGGCTATCCAGAACTGAGATTTGGTGTCGCCGAACGGGGGGGTGCCATCCCCCAAGCCCCCTGGGATTCATGGCTTTGAATCTGCTCCAGCAGCAGGGCTCCTCGGGGCGGACCCGTGTCTGGGGCCGCCCCAGCTCCTGCTGTGTGCAGGCTCCAGTCGGCGCTCAGGTTCCATCCCTGAAGAGCCCTCCTCCGCTGGAGCAAAAGGCGTGTTTCCCGTTTCCGTTTCCTTGGGGGTCCTTGGGGCGGGAAACGGGAAAGAGCAGGATGAGTTGGTAGCCACAGGCGTTGCGGTTGACCTCACCCCGTTGACTGGGCCGGTTGCATTCGAGCTCTACGGCAGGGCGGGCGGCCCACCACCGGGAGGACGGAGCGAACAGGATCATCGCCGCAATCTATGGGGATAGATCCGGAGATGTCCTGCCTACAAATGCCGACACCAAACATGGCGAAACGCAGCCGTGACGCTACAGAAGCCGAAAATGGCCAACACGCGTTTAGCCCTTGAAAACACTGGTTTTTCTGGCGTTTTGGCCGTTCTACTGAATGGTTGAGGATTGTATGTGCGGCACAATCGGCATAGCACTGAATCGACAATGTTCTTGAGGTCTAGCTTCTGCACGTATCGCGCTGCCGCCATAGAGAACGTCCCGCAGACGGGACTCGAGGCTTCCGCCAGTGCCTCCCCTCGGAATCCGAATTGCACCTGACGCCCCAATGCTGTCGTCACTCCCGGCAATGCCGCTGTTCTCACCCCGAACGTGTTTTCCCCTCTATGAACCACAAAACTCCCTGCCGCCGCCAAGCCAGCCAATGATGAGAGCCCGATTACCACGAAAGCGAGATATAGTCTTTGCACAAAACACCTCCTGGAATGATGGCCTGCAAATTTCGTTTATGGTAGAGCGTCTTGCACGTTTCAGAAGGCAGACCCTTGATGGTTGCGTTCGGTGTGAAAGTGAGAAACGTGATTCGACAGCACTTGCCGCAGTGAGGCCTCGCCGAGCAAGATCATTTTCGACAGCCACTCCGCATTCACGGAGCGATTCCACCGCTCCAAATGCGCGACCCCTTCCAGCGCCTTGCGGCCGAGTCGCTTCCACCAGATCAAAACGAGGCAATAACCAGGAACCCCAACGCTTCCCTTTACGGCAGTTCAATTGGGGCGTCTTCGGGCAGTTCCATATACTTGACGTTACCGCCCATGTCTTGCACTCTGAGTTTGAGCGTTTTCTCCTGACCTGGGGCGGGATCGCCGAGAAGGTCTGCGTACTTGCCCAAGTCCGTCTTGAACTTGCCCTGGAACACGGACTGCACCTTTTTCGTAACGTCCACACCGGGCGTTTCGTGCCGCTTGTCGGTTGCGTAAACCCGGAGCCTCAACGCCGTCGCATCGCAGGTGAAATCCCCGTTGTTGCCGATAGCAATATCGACGTGCTTTCCCAGGTCGCCGGGATTGATGTGAACGACAAACTCTGATTGATGAGCGCTGGTTCCCTTTCGTCCCTGTTCCAGGTACAAAGCATCAAGAGCCACCGGCGCTTTGTCATCTTTCCAGTTGACGAGCTTCAGTGAAACACCATTGCCGCCGCGATTGGTGAACAGCTTTCCCGAAATCCCAATACTCTTGCTGGAAAGCTGCGAGCCGGGAGTCCAGCGAATCACGTTATAGCTGTCGACATCGGCGATCGGATGTGTAATCAGGAACTGTTTTCGCTGGTCAGCCGGAATAACGCGGTCGAACATGTCTCTCGAATAATGCCGGGCCCAGTTCTCCTCCATGTTCTGCGCAGGCACGTAATCGGCGAAGAAGCCCAGGTTCGCGTCTCCTTCCAGACCGTAAGCGTATCCAATCGGGCAGCCGTCAACCTTGAACCTCGAGTTCAACTGCGTTTTGTCAGACTCTTTAGCGGTGGACAGTAAACCGTCGTTCTTGCAGTTGAACAGCGACCACGAGCCGGATTTCGATTGGTCGGGAAACACAGCCGGTACGTCCAGCCTGCCCTGCGGGTTCTGGTAATCCGCAGCCAAATCGGCAACCAATTCGCCGCCAACGGCGAACAGATCCTTCCAGTTGCCATCGCTTTTGGGACCATACCACGCCAACGTAATTTCTCCGTTTGCCGACTGTCGCGGCTCCGAGAGCAATTCGTCGTCTACGATACGAATCGATTTCGTATCGTTGAGATTCGGAATCTTGAAATAAACGTCGATACCGTTCGGATCGACGAACTCTGTCAGAACGACATCGACCGGGTCACCCGTGCGTTCGGGATTCGTCCAGGCTTTAACGACAACCTTCTGTCCGTTGGGACGAACGGAATCGTCCAAGATCGCGTTGCCGATGCTGGTCGGATCGAGAACCAGATCGCGCGGTTCCGCGCATTGTTTCAGCACTTGCGCGTTCAGCTTCTCGCTAAACGTAAACAGAACCGGTCCCCGCATCAGGGCAACACGGCCTTCTTGAATCATCCGACCACGAACGAAACGCCAGTTCATCGGCATGGAGACTTTTACGATGTCGCCTGATTTCCAAAGCCGTTTGATTTCCGCGTAGCCGAGTTGCGACTTCGTTAGCGCGCACGGCACATCGCACACTGCACACTCAATCCTTTCTGCCCAGCGCGGAGTCCGGAATCGGAACGCGAACTCCACCGGTTCGGAACACGTAAACGTCAGTGTGACTTCGCCGGAGTCCGGATAATTGGTTTCCTCTTTGATTTCAACGGTCTTGCCGCTGACATCAAATCTCTTATCAGAGCTGGTGAACAGGTTCAGCGCGATGCCGCCATCCTGGGTGCGGTAGTACACCTCCTGCGGCAGTTCGGCAACCGCGCGCCGGAAGTTGCCGTTGCAGCAGAAGGTATCCTGGTTTTGAAAACTCCTCTTTCCCGTAAACGGTGTAAAGTAGCAGATATGGCGACCGTTTGGGGATTGCGCTCCGAACAGGGCGTTGTAGATCGTCCGTTCCATAATATCCCCATACCGCATATCGCCTTCCAATCGCAGGAGGCTATGCATCCAGCGGAGAAAATAGGCCGTAACGCAGGATTCTTCGATGCTCCCCGAACCTTCCTGATTGTACGTGAAGTGCTCTCCTTGGGAGGTTGAACCGGTAACCAGCAGCCCGCCGCGTCCCCGTTCGAGCAATTCCTGTTTCATCCACAGGCTCTTCTTGAGGTAATAGGCGCCGCCCAGCAACCGATACAATTCCGTGTCGGGGTACATGTGCGACAGCATGACGTAGACGTGGTAGTTTGCTTTGGAAATGGTCTTTGCCCACGCGTCAAACGGTTTTAGGTAGTACCAATGCGGCTCGTATTGCAGGTTCTTGGCGAACTCCAGATATTTCTTTTCACCGGTCACACGATACAGTTCGCCGAATCCTTCTGTGATTCCCGCAATGGACGTTCCGGCAGGAATACTATGTTCCCCATGTTCGTTGGCTGGGAACATTCTCATGATGTAGTCGGCCATGACTTTCGCGTCCGCCAGGGATTGGGGATTTCCCGTCGTGCGATAGTTCCGCACCAACGCCAGATTGATGTATTCCTGCTCGTGGAGAATCCAGTTGACAACGTTTTGATAGTTGTTCGGCTCGACATTCCAAAACCCGAGGTATCCGTCCGGATCGCGGGAAGCCCGGAGCTGGTCCATAATATACTGGGTTCGTTTGGCAACCTCCGGGTCGGCGGTATAATGGGCAAACAGGCTGCCCGCGTCCAAGACCTTGCCGATGCCGTAGTACACGTTGCGTGTGTCACCCCGGTCAGTACGGTTTTTGAACTTGTCCAGCCAGTCCCTGTCCAGGTTGAGGACCATGTAGTTCTTGTAAATTAAGTCCATGATGCGTCGGTCGATTTCCCCGCCCGTCATTTCCTGGTGAGTGAGCGTTACCGAGATCAACTTGTCCCCGATAAGCGGTTTGACGACATCCCGTTCGCCCGCAGACAGTGAGCCTGTCAAAGCAACGAGCATTGCGATGGTGAGTAATCGTGTCATGCTGTATCCCTTTCTGAACTGCCAGAAGCCTGCCTCAGCCCCTTTACTGTATAGGCCATTGACCATTGGGCATTTGCCGTTTCGACGTGCATAGAGTCTGCCGGAAGGGACGGAGCTGTTCAAGGTAAAACGGGGCAGAACGACTGCTGTCATACCTGTTTGGACCGTGGGGCCGAAGGAGCGTCACGGTCCGTGCTCTACGTGACCATGCAAGCCGGAACCTCTCCAACCCTCATGCACCTTCGGCGCGGAAACGTCATCTGGCAGGCGGGGCCGGTCTGGACGGCGCGTCTGGCAGTGGAAGTAGTGCCGACCTGGCAGTCCGTCACTTCAGCCTGTTCTCGAACCAAACCGGGCCGCCGAATTTTCCCGTAACGACAATATCCAGATCGCCGTCGCCGTCGAGATCGACCAAGCAGATGTTCATGCCCGACCCGATGCCTTCGTTGTAGGAGATGATGTGTTTGACCCAGGTGGGCGTGGGCTGTCGGTAGAGCTTGTAACAATAAAGTCCCAGCGGAGCTTCCTCCTCGGGATCGCCGCCGTTGTGCGCCATGAACCGCTTGCCGACCACCAGTTCTGACATGCCATCACCGTCGAGGTCCCCCAAGGCCAGGCTGTGGGCTTGGGTCCAGGAATTGTCGATGAGCCGCTGTTTGAACCGGATTTGCCCCCCCTCACGGAGCTGTTCATACCAGAAAATGCCGTACTCGTGGGCCGAGCTGCAGATGATGTCGTTCAGACCGTCGCCGTTCACGTCAACGACGAGGATTTGGGCCGTGTGGTCCGCTTTGCCCTCGACCTTGTGACCAAGCGCGACGGGGTGCTCGATCCATTGACCGTCCCGGGGATCGGCG
>Ga0315274_10011534_pt1 | contig 12666 bp, 5 predicted proteins | sample YL17G02_20_MG_FD_203700 | JGI IMG/M metagenome (GOLD analysis project Ga0315274, IMG submission 203700) | Sediment microbial communities from Yellowstone Lake, YNP, Wyoming, USA - YL17G02_20 | ecosystem: Environmental > Aquatic > Freshwater > Lake > Sediment | place: USA: Wyoming | collected... | reverse complement strand
GCCAGGGACGCGTGGAGGCCGAGTGCTTGGGGTAAAGCGAGGTGCCAAAGAAGTCGGCCGTCGAGGCCATCTTCCAATCGTCGGGTTCGCCGTAGCCGTCGGTCGGCGACGTGAACAGCCCCGGCACCGCGGCGTGGCTGGTGATCGGGTGCGTGGAGTCCGTGCTGCGAATGGAATCCACGCGCGTCTTGAGGTCGCCCGCGAGCTTGTCGTCGATGAAAGCTCGCCAGTCGAGGTAGTCCGTGTAGGAAAGGATGGTGGACCCGCGCGGGGGTTCAATTTGTTCCCAGCGCTCGAAGCCGCGATACCACGCAGCGTTCAGCGCCTCCAACGTCGCGTATTTCGCTTTCAGCCACTCGCGGAAACGCGCCTGGCTCGACGGGCAGAAGCAAAACTCAGGATTCGAGAGATAGGGAAACTCGGCCCAGTTGATGACGTGCGGCTCGCTCCAGACGTCCCAGCCGTAAAGGGCCGGCGAGCGGTTGGCGCGCGCGGAGAGCGCCTGAAGGAACTGCACGATTTCCGCGCGCACGCCAGGATGGTCAATGCAGAATCCGGGCGAGGCCTGCGACTTGATCACCGCGCCGCTGCGGTCCACAAACTGCGCGTCGGGATAGCGTTCGCCCACCCAGTCCGGCGCGGAGTCGAGATAGAGCTGCACCACGACGCGCAGGCCGCGCGCTTCCGCCAACCGCAGCAGCAGTTCGAGATTTTCGAACCGGAACTCCCTGGGTTTCGGTTCCGCCGTGGCCCAGTCCACCCAGCACTTGACGGTGTTGAAGCCCACACTCTTGATCTGGTCAAGGTCTTTGCCCCACCGCTCAGGGCTGGTGGCATCCACACGCTCGAGCATCGGTGCGCGCGCTTTCCCGCCGCCATACCAGACCGCCACCGGGAAGAAATCGGCGGGCTGGTCCGGCGCTGTGGCAGGCGCAGCTGTAGTACGGAGGGATATCAACCCCGTGAGTGCGACACCGAAGAAGAAGAGCAGGACAATCCAACGAAACCTGGGCATGGGTTGGTCCCTCCTTAGCAAGGCTGGCGGCAGCCCGTGGCGAGAGCAGGGATGAAGGTCCGTCCCGCCGCACTGAGGCGGTGAAATCGGATGCCGGAAATGGCGAGGCGGGGCAGACACCGCGCATCTTGCGATGTCTGCTCACGAGCGCCCTCGCATACATGCCAAAGGGCGGCATGTATGCGCCACCCGCGGGGCAACAGCCTCAATCTGGGAGCGCGCGGGCCAGTGCCTCGAGTTCCGGCTCGCCTGGGCCGAGTGGCAGTTTGACCTTGCCGCGCGCGACGGCCGAGCGGCAAATGGCCATCATGATTTCGAAGCCCTTGTACGTCCGCTCGCCGTTACAGGGATGGACCTTCGCCGGGTCATCCAGCCAGTCGGCGATCTCCTGGACGTAGGGCGGCATATCGTGCGCGTAATCCATGTTGCCCGTGCCGGAAATCACGCCCTGGGAGTCACGCGTGATGGCCCGCCAGCCGCTGCCGGTGAGCACTTCGGCAAACCCTTCGGTCCCCTGCGCGCCGATGCGGCACTTGCGCCACCAGGCCTCGACCTCCGGCACGTCGGGCGCACCGTCCCCGCTTTCCACGATGCCGCGCACCCCGTTCGCGTACTGGATGAATCCCGCCACATAGTCGGGCGAGGGGTGATTGTCCGCGAGTTTTCCCTTTCCTGAAGCCTGGCCTACCACCCATTCGGCTTCGGCGTAGTCATTGAACCAACGGGTGTATTCGATCAGGTGGGTGAGCATGTGGAGCATCCAGCCCGTCGCAGTTCCGTACACCGTATGCACGCGGCCGATCGCGCCGCTTGCGACGATCTCTCTGACCTTTTTGTAGTGCTCGCCGTAGCGGTGCTGGTGGCTCACCACCGTTTTCACGTTGGCCTCGCGCACCAGCTTCATGATCTCCAGCGCTTCGTTCGTGGACGTGGCGATGGGCTTCTCATACGCGATGAGCTTGGCGCCCGCTTCTACGCCCAAGCGAATCATCTCCAGCCGTAGATTGGGCAAAGTGCAGAAGCAAAAGATGTCCGGTCGAGTCTTCTTGAGGAGCGTGGCGGCGTCGAGGCTGGTTTCGGGATTCCCGAACTGCTTGGCGGCCGCTTCCACGCGGGCCGCATCAATGTCGCACACGCCGACGAGCTGAAAGCGCGGGTTCTTGAAGAACTCGGTAGCATGATGCATGCCGCGCTTGCCGCAGCCGGCGACGACTACCGTATATTTCTTGTCGGGGCTCATGGGTGATAACTCCCTCTCGCAGGATTCAGGCTGGGCAACCCGGCAGAGCCCTTTTCACGACCCTGCCGGGTCTCGCGAAGAGAACAGCCGCAGACCTACCGTGCAGGTCTGCGCTACACCTTGAGCTTGGGGCGCACACAGCGCGGCGTACTACTTACCGCGTGCCTTATCCCAGGCCCGGATGGCTTCGACCGTGTATTTCACCTCTTCGCTGGTCAACTCCGGATACATGGGCAGCGACAGGACGCACGCTGCGGACTTTTCCGTGTGCTTGAGCGAGCCGGAGATGCGGGCGTCGCGGCCCCACGGGTACCCCTCCTGCTGATGGATGGCGATGGGATAGTGGGTGAGCGCGACAATGCCTTGGGCCTGAAGATAGGTTTGCAGTCCATCCCGGTCGTCCGTCTCCACGACGTAGAGGTGGTAGACGTGCCGATAGCCAGGCAGCGCCGTGGGCAGGGTCACCGATGTGCCTGCCAGCCCCGCGTCGAATTCCTGGGCGCGCGCCCGGCGCAGGTCATTCCACTCGTCCAGATGCTTGAGCTTGACGCTCAACACTGCCCCATGGAGTTCGTCCAGCCGGCTGTTGTAGCCGATGCTGTGGTGAGACCGCTTGAGCGAGCCGTGGCCCCGCAACTTGCGAACCTGGGTGGCGAGATCAGAGTCGTTGGTGACGACGGCGCCGCCATCTCCGAAGCAGCCGAGGTTCTTCTGAATGATGAAGCTGGTGGCGACCGCGTCGCCGAACTCACCGATGGCGAAGTCGTCCCCGCGAGCCCCCAGCGCCTGGGCATTGTCCTCGATGATGCGCAGCTTGTGCGCCTTCGCGATGGCCGCTACTTGCCGCATCTTGGCCGCTTGGCCATAGAGGTGCACCGGAATGATAGCTTTGGTGCGCGGGCTAATGGCGGCCTCAATCAGGTTCACATCAAGGTTGCAGGTCTTGGGGTCGATATCCACGAAGACCGGGGTGGCTCCCGCCAACCAGATGGCCTCGGCCGTGGCAAAGAAGGTGTTCGAGGTAGTGATTACCTCGTCGCCCGGTCCGATGCCCCAGGCAATCAAAACCAGCCAGAGCGCATCCGTGCCGGAGTTGACCCCCACTGCCTCCTTCGCGTGGCAGTAAGCCGCGAGTTCCTGCTCGAATTGCTTCACTTTGGGGCCGAGCACGTAGGTGCCGCTTTCCAGGACTCCGTGAATGGCCCCGTCAATCTCCTTTTGCAGGTTGTGGTACTGTCGCACGTGGCCGTAGAAGCCGACTTTCACGTCCGCCATATAAAGCCTCCAAATGCAAGGATTGCGTAACCCGTCAGATTAATCGGAAACCCCCTATCCCGCAAGAAATTTCGTTGGCGATCCTCGCCCGTTTGCTGCCCCTAGCTACCGGCGGGTGTCCCTTGGACCGCCTCCATCACCTCACCGGGCAAGGGCAGCCGGGAACATGGGCGCCAAGGGCCTCCGCCCTTGCTAGCGTATCCAGATAGTCCTGCCCGCCGGGGACCGGACTCCCCCAGGTGCCTGTCGAGCACGGATCAGGCGGGCACGATCTGTGCACCCCCATGCCCCTGCCTACCCATTCGCCAGCCGCTGGCGGCTGGGGCCGTGCGCCCGGGCCCTGGGGTGAACGGCCTTCCAGAGGAGGCGCCGAAAAACCATCGCCTGCGACACATAGTTGAACTGCGCGAATTAGAGTGCTAGCATGCGGCCATCGAGAATGTTGGCGGGTAGCCGTCCGCTACTCACGCAGGAGGATGGGAGCGTCTTTGGGAATACCCACGAAGCTCGGCAAATACGTCATCAAGTCTGAGCTGGGCCGAGGAGCCATGGGTGTGGTCTATCGGGCGGAAGACCCCCGCCTAGGTCGGCCGGTGGCGTTGAAGACCATGTCCCCCACGGTGGCGGGCGACCCGGAACTCTTGCAGCGCTTCTACCGCGAGGCGCAGTCGGCCGGCAAGCTCAGCCACCCTAACATCGTCACCATCTACGACATTGATGAAGCCGACGGGATTCCCTTCATTGCCATGGAGTTTCTGGAGGGGGAATCCCTCGAGCAGATCATCACTTCCCGCAGGGATGTGACGATCGTCATGAAAGTGAACATCATGGTGCAGACCTGCAGGGGGCTGCACTATGCCCACCAACACGGCATTGTCCACCGCGACGTGAAGCCGGCCAATATCCTGTTGCTGAAGGATGGAACGGTGCGGATCGTTGACTTCGGCATTGCCCGCATCATCGGCGGATCCATGACCCGCACCGGCATCGTGTTGGGCACGCCGATGTACATGTCTCCCGAGCAAGTCCTTGGCCACGCGGTGGACGCGCGCTCCGACATCTTCAGCGTCGGCGTCATCCTCTATGAACTGGTCACGTTGCAGAACCCCTTCGCCGCCGCCGACATGCCCACCATTTTGTACAAGATCGTGGAGCAGCCGCCGCCCCCCCTCAGCAGCGTGCTGCCGAATTGCCCGCCTCAACTCGATAACATTGTGGCGCGGGCGCTGTCGAAAAACCGTGAGGAGCGTTACCAAAGCGCGGAAGATCTTGCCTTCGACTTGCAGCAAGTCGGTGAATTCCTGAAGCGCCACATGGTGGAGATCTTCATCGAGCAGGGGCAGCGCTCCTATGAAGAAGGCAACTTCACCCTCGCTAAGGAATCCTTGCAGAAAGTCCTGGAGATCGACAGCAACCACAATGTGGCCAAGGGCCTGCTCGGCAAGGTGCAGGAGCAGATTTACACCCGCCAGCGCGGCCAGAAGGTCGAACAGGCCCTGCGTCAGGCCAAGGAAGCCTTGGCGGGCGAACAATACGACGAGGCTCTCGGCGCGCTGGATGAGATCCTTCGCATCGAGCCCCGTCACCCGGAGGCCCAGCAGTACAAGCAGCTCGCGATCGAGCGGCGCGACCGCAAGCGGAAAGTCGTGCGCCACATCGAGCGCGCGGAAAAACTGATGGCGGACGCCGACCTCAAGGGGGCCAAGAGCCAGCTGGAGGCCGTGCTGGCCCTCGACCCTGAGCACACGGCGGCGTTGGCCATGATGGACTCGATCACGAAGGAGTTGGCCGAGGAAGAGCGCCTGCGCCAGGTCCGTCAGTGCATTGAGTCTGCGCGCGCGCGATTGGCGGAGAAGAGTTTTGCCAAGGCGCTCGAGCTGCTGGAGAAGGCCAGCCAGCTCGACCCCATCAACATCGAGGTCGAATCTCTCACCCGCCTTGTCCGCAGCAACCAGGAGAAGGAAGGACGCCGGAAGTTCCTGGAGCAGCGCCTGGCCGGCATTCAGGAAGCGATCAACCGCGAACAGTACGAGGAGGCCCTGGGACTGGCCAGCGCGGCCCTGGAAGAGTTCCCTGACCACTCGGACGTGCTGAAGCTCCACGCGCAAGCGTCCCGCCTGGCCGATACCCAGAGGAAGCGCCGCTATGTGGAAGAGCAGATCCACACCGCGCGGGGCTTCCTGCAAGAGAACCAGTTCTCCTCCGCCCTCGCCCTGTTGGAACGCGCCCTCCAGACCGTACCCAACGACGCGCGCCTGGTGTCCTGCCTCAAGACCGTGCGCGAGGCCCAGGAGATAGCCGAGCAGGAGAACTTCCGGCAGGAAGCCATTCGACAGGCCAACGAGCAGATTCGCGCCAAGGATTTCGTCGGCGCCATCACCGCCTTGGAGAAGGCTCTGGGCCGCGCCGGCCAATCCCCCGAACTGCTGGACTTTCTGCAGTTCGCACGCGAGCAGCAGGCCGAGCACCAGCGGCAGGAGCGTATCGACCACGTACTGAGCCGGGCCCAGACCATCCTGGGCGAGGAGGATTTCGAAGAAGCGGTGGATCTGCTCGAGCGCAGCCAGAACGAACTCCAGGCCGGCGAAATCGAGAGCCTGCTGGCGACGGCTCGGGAGCAATGGCAGCGATTCGAGCAGCAGCGCGAGGAGACCCTGGACAGAGCTTCCCGGTTGCTCGCGGTGGGCGAGGCCGCGGAAGCCGTGGCCCGGCTGGATGCCTCGCCGAAGGCGCACTTCAAGAACGAGAAATTCCAGCGGGTCTATGCCCAGTGCCGCGAAGGCCTCGGCCGGGCCACGCTGGTGCGGACCACCGTGGAGCAGGTGGAGAAAGCCATCAGGCGCGAAGACCTGGCCCAGGCTGGGGCGTTGCTCCAGCAGGCCCTGAAGGCCTGTCCCGATGACCCTACGCTGCTGGCCACCCAGCAGCGCCTCGGAGAGGAAGAAGTTCGCTTGCGCCGCGCCTTGTGGGGAAAGCTGCTGGATGAGGCCAAGGTGGATATCGGTCGCATGCGGTACTCGGACGCTATCGCCCTGCTCACCTCGGTTGACTGGCAAGCGGCCGAGGTGCCGGAGCTGAGCAAGGAAGCCGCGGGCTTGCTAAGAGAGGCCCGCCGAAAAGAAGAGGCACGCGCCCGGGAACAGGAAGAGGCCCGCCGACGCGAGGAGGAGGTCCGTCAGCGCGAGGCGGAGGCCGAACAGCGCCAGACCATCATCCGCCCGGTCCCGGCGCTCCCTGTTCCCGACAGCTCGGGGCTGCTGGCCTCTCAGGAGCGCCTGCGGAAGGCCTTGAAGGGAGGTCCTCGTCGAGAGCCCTCCACACCTCAGGCGGCGCGCCCCTCCGTAGAGTCAACCGTGCCTGCTTCTCGTCCGCCAATTATCCCTGCGCCGCCCGCGGCTCCACCCACCGCGCCACCGGCAGCCGGGCCCCGTGTGGTTCCGAAGCCGCCAGCGGCGCCTCCTGCAAAGCCTCCTGCTGCTCCGCCGACACGTGTTTCTGCGCCGTCGCCCGCTGTGACACCTCCGGTTGCGCCCGCTCCGGTGCCGGCCCCGGCTGCGGCGCGGCCGGTCGCCCCACCTCCCCCAGTGGTAATCCCGGCGCCTGCCCCAGCGAAACGGATGCCGCTCGCTCTTTGGGCAGGAATTGGCGCAGTGGTTCTGGCTGTTGCGGTTGCGGCATGGTGGTTCTTGGTAGGCAGGCCGCCCGCGCCCGGCTACGCTGAGCTTACGGCTGCTCCCTGGGCGGAGATCGTCAGCGTCCAGACTAAGGACGGGAAGACCTTGAATGTGAAGGGTGAAACGCCTGTGCGGCTGGAGCTTCCGCCGGGTGAATATGTGATCGAACTCAAGAAGGACCAAGCGGTCGGGAAAGTGAACGTTGTAGTGAAATCGGGAGAAATCACGCAGGGCAAGTACGCTTTCCCTGAGGTGAACGTCAATGCGATGGTTGATGAACTGGTCTCTAAGTACTAGCCTGCGCCGCGCCATAGGTGTGTGCGGCCTGATGGCTCTGCTCCTGCTGGGTGTGGTGCGCGCGCCCGCTCAGGATGTGGAGCAGCGTTACCAGCAGGCGATGGACCTCTTCAACAAACCTGATATGGAAGGTGCCTGCGAGCTCTTTCAACAGGTCGAAAAGCAGAACCCGGGCTACAAGCAAACCAAGACATACATGAGTGCGGCGTGCAGGCAGGTCCCTATCCTCTACGATAGGGAACAGAAGCTCTTCAACGAAGGCGTGCAGTTCTTCAATCAAGGCGACTACGAAGGCGCGAAACAGAGATTTGACCAGGCGGCCAAGGTGCCTGTGAAGAATCCCAAGTACCGCAGCCAGGTTAGCGCTTACCTGAACCAAATACAGAGCCGAGAGAACGAGGAACGACTGTTCCAAGAGGGCGTCAAGCTTTTCAACGAAGGCAACTTGAGCCAAGCGCAGTCGCGTTTGAACCAGGTCGTCCAGGGAGGGGGCTCCAAGGCCGGCGAAGCCCGCGCCCTCCTGGGAAAGATCAACGACGCCCTGGGAAAGCAGCGCGCCGAGGAGGAGACGAACAGGCTTTTTGACGAAGGCGTGCGGCTCATGAATGGGGGCAGTAATGCGGACGCTTTAATCAACTTCGAGAAGGTCGTTCAGGCGGGTGGACCGAAGGCCGCTCAGGCGCAGGCGAACATACAGCGCCTCCGGCAGACCCCCAAGCCTTCGCCCAAGCCCAGCCCGGAGCCTCCCAAGCCCAACCCGGAGCCTCCCAAGCCCAGCCCGGAGCCTCCCAAGCCCAGCCCGGAGCCGCCGAAGCCCGTCCCCAGCGAGCAGACCTTGCGGGCCGGCTTGCGGGCCTACTTTGAGGGCGATGTCAACGCCGCGGAGCGGGACCTTTCCGATTACCTCGACAACAAGGGTCCCAAGCAGGCGCTAGCCTACTTCTTCCGGGGCGCGGCCCGCAGCACGCGCTACCTCCTCTCCGGTGAGAAGGACGCGGAGCAGAAGAAGCTGGCGGTGGAAGATTTCCGGGCCTTTAAGAGTCAGGCGGCACGCCTCCAACCCCCGGAGAAATTCGTATCGCCGAAGATTCTGGCCCTCTACTCTGAAGCTGTGGGTGCCCCGTAGGCAGCGAAGTCAGGCGGAGATTTCGGCTTGACAGGCGCTGTTTCGAAACCTAACATTGAGTAGTATTTTTGTTCCGGCAGTTTCGGGAGCGGAGGAGAAGTCTCAATGAAAAACAGCGTGCGTATTCTGGGTCTCATGATAGCGCTTGCGTTCACACTGGCTGGTGCGTCCCTCTGGGCGGCCACGCAGAACGCTTTGGTGACCGGTTCGGTTTATGACGCGGCCGGCGCCCCGGTTCCGGGGGCCACGGTCCGGCTCATCAACGCCGGCATCGGTTTCTCGCAGAGTCAGCCCACGGATGACAACGGGACATATACCTTCACCGCCGTGCCGCCGGCCGAAGGCTACATGCTTTCCGTCGAGATGGCAGGCTTTGCTACGGAGATTCGCCAAGACATGGAGGTCAGCGTCGGCGACAACAAGCTGGTGCTGCCGCCGTTCTTGCTGCAACCCGTCGCGCCACCGGCGCCTCCTCCTACTCCCGTCCAGCCGACTGAGGTCGCGCCGACGCCCGGTCAGCCGCCCGCTCAGCCACCTACGCCGGTGAAGCCACCCGTTCCAGTTCCTGCGCCTGGCCGGCCGGTGCGCATGCCCAGCGTGTCGCTGGATCTGGTGAGTACGACCTTGGGCGGAGTGGTTGACAGCCGCTCCGTGCGCACGCTGCCGCTGGCGAGCCGTGACTTCCTGGATCTCACCCTCCTGCTTCCGGGCACCTATCCCGTCGAGCAGGGATCAGCCCTGGAAGGGGCGTCGATCGTGGTGAACGGCACGCGAGCCACCATGAACAACTTCCTGCTCGATGGGGTGGACAACAACGACTACACCATCAACCAGTCGCTGCCCTTTCAGATTGTGGAAGCGATGCAGGAGTTCCGTGTCCAAACGAGCGTTTCGGCGGCCGAATACGGTCGAGTGGGCGGCGCCCAGATCAATACCATCAGCCGCAGCGGCTCAAACGTCTTTCATGGCACGCTGTTTGGATTTGGCCGCAACTCGCGCTTGAGCGCTCAGAACTTCTTCTCCGCTTACAACGGCGGCACCTCCGACCAGTACAGCCGCGCGATCGACCTGAACAACAATATGAACCGGTATTACGATCCGAGCTACGTCGGCAGCCCCGTTCCTCTGGAAGACCCGGTCTTAGCCTCGCTTTATAACAAACAACGCCGGCCGAGGGTTAACCAGATTCAGTTCGGCGCCAATGTGGGGGGAGCCCTGAAGAAAGACAAGGTGTTTGGCTTCTTCAACTGGGAGGGCTTTCGAGTGTCGAATCCCCGGCCCGTCTCCGAACAGACCCCGCCGCTGTGCCTGCGCGACAACGCCTTGGCCGCTTCCGCCACCTGCTACGACTCTCCCGGCCTTACGCTCGATCCCATTGCCCTCAAGCTCTACAACCTGTATCCGCGCCCGTACGCCTCGAGTACAGTGGCCAATATCGATCCGAACTATCTAGGCTTCTTCGCGGGCGAATCGGCTAATCGAACCTCCACCGACAACTTTCTGGGACGGATCGACTGGCGGCGGAGCGACCGAGTCAGCATGAGCTTGAAACACAACCTGCAACGGATTGACCAAACGCGGGGCGGAACCTTGCCGGCCACGGCAAATTACCCCGGCAACGGCACGGGGGTGACCGGGCAAAACCAGAACTTCAGTTATAACCTGGTGCACCAGCTCAGCCCCCGCACCACCAATGAGTTCCGGGTGGGATGGAATCGTTTTCGGCTCTTTGCCGAGCCCCTAGATCGCACGGTGGACCCCGCCGCTCTCGGCCTCAAGAACATGAACCAAGGCCTGGGACTACCCTCTCTGTTGGTGGGTGGCGTCTTCACCATGTACGCACCCTACACGATGCTGGGGGCTGACATGAGCGCGCCCAGCAGGCGCGTGAACAGCGTCTGGTCGGGGGCTGACAACCTCAGCATCACCCACGGACGGCACAATGTGAAGTTGGGTGCTGAGGCCCGCTATGTCCGGCTGGACGTCGCCAACGAAGCCATGGGGCGAGGCTACCTGGCGTTTTACGCTGGACCGTTTGTGGCCGTCAACGGCACCCCGGATGTGGCGTCGATCGCGCGCGTGAGTCCGGACTTTGGCGGGGGTTTCGACCGCTCCTTCCGAAGTCAGTCGTACAACCTTTTCCTGCAGGACCAGTGGCGGGTACGCTCCAATTTCACCGTGAACCTGGGTGCACGCTATGAACTCAATACCGCGCCGGTAGAGGCCAGTGACCGGCTGGTGAACTTCTACCCGGATTTGATGGGCCTGGTGCGGGCCAATTCCAAGACCATCCTGGATCCTTACGGCTACGAGCTGGGCACGGCGCAGAAACGCGCGCCCCGCGCCGGCTTCGAGACCGATACCAACAACATTAGTCTGCACGCTGGCTTCGCCTGGGTTCCCCGCAGTAACGGCAAGACGGTTTTCCGCGCGGGCTATGCCGGGGTGTTTGACCAGCAGCCGCTGGAACCCTCGGTCAACATGCTGCTTAACCCGCCCTTTGTGGAGCAGTGGTGGGCCAATTACGGCGCTTACTATAATCCGGTGGAAGACGGATATTTCACCGTGGAACTCGGAGATGTTTTCCCGCCGGGATTCCCGGGCAAGGATGTGGGATCCGGCACCTGGTTCGATCTCGATAGCAATGGACGCCCCTCCTTCTGGTACGCCCGACCGTACTCTATCACGGCGCGCGATCCCCATACCCGGACTCCCTACGTGAACCAATTCCACGGTGGAATCCAGCAGCAACTGGGTAACCGGGCCATGTTCGAGATGGCCTATGCTGGGTCCATGGGCCGGAAGCTTCCCCGCCTCCGCGACATGAGTCCGTGCCCGGCGACGGCGTTTTTCAGCGATCCCGAGACATGTGTTCCCTACGTCAGCAGTCCCTTCCTGCTCCAGACCATCCTGAACCAGGAAAACAGCGCCAGCTCCAACTTCCACTCCCTGATCATGCGCTTCGAGGTGCGCAATCTGCGCGGCTTCAACTTCCGCATGCACTACCAATGGGCGAAATCGATTGATGACGCTTCTTCGCTTCAACCGCCGGTGTTCGGAGTTACCCCTCTCATTGCCGGGTATCTGGCGAACGAGTTCATTATCAATCCCGACGCCTTCTTTGGAGCCAACAATGTCAGTCCCACGCTGAGCTTGCGGCCCGATCTCCCCGTCATCACTACTCGGCCCCGGCTGCCGCAGGACTCGCAAAACCTCCGCAGCGAACGCGGCCGCTCCGACTTTGACGTGCGCCAACGGCTGGTCTTCAACTACGTGTACGATCTGCCCAAGTGGGAGCGGTTGGGGCGCGCGGGCAGCGGCTGGCAGGTGGCGGGGATCACCACGCTCCAGACGGGACAGCCGTACTCGGTGTTCATGGACTACTTGGGAATGCCGATCCGCCCCGATCAAGTACACGCAGCCACGACGAGCAACTTGAACCCGCAAGCGGCGATTGATCACGCCACGCCCGTGGGCTTCGGGGACTCGGGACATAGCGCGTTCTCACTCAATAACCTCTGGGATCCGGATACATTCCAGGCGCGTTTGAAGCCGGGTTCCTTGGGACGGAACACCTACATCGGCCCGGGAATCGTCAACTTCGACATTTCGGTCTTGAAGAACACCTACTTTGGGAAAGGCGAGCGGACCAATCTCCAGTTCCGCGTCGAGTTCTTCAATGCGTTCAACAACGTGAATTTCCGCGAGCCCTACAGCAAGGGTGGTCTGGTTTTCGCCGACCCTGCGACAGGGTACGCAGATGGTGTTTATGATCCCTTCTTCGGGAAGATTCTCCAGGCGCGCGCGGCGCGGCAGATCCAGTTCGCGCTGAAGTTCATCTTCTGAGGAGGGCATAGATAAGGCAACAGACAGGCTCATAGGCGGTTTCCAAGCCCAGCAGGTTCAGGAATGGACCCCAAGGGAGCGTCAGCTCCCTTGGGGGTTTTTATTCTGGCCTCCGGGGGGAGGATTTCGACCGGGATCAGACGGTCCGCGTCACAATCTGCAAGGAACGTGGCTTGTCGGGGTCGAGCCCCTT